>Ga0129301_1000803_pt1 | contig 16551 bp, 19 predicted proteins | sample ConPoolayeHmetaG_FD_94489 | JGI IMG/M metagenome (GOLD analysis project Ga0129301, IMG submission 94489) | Hot spring microbial mat communities from California, USA to study Microbial Dark Matter (Phase II) - Cone Pool mat layer H metaG ...
ATGAAGTTCGTAGGGATTATTTGCTTGACCGTTGGGTTGTGATTGCTACTGAGCGTGGTCGGAGGCCTTCGGATTTTGCTGGAAAGATGCGAGAGAAGGGTAAGGCGGGTGTTTGCCCGTTGTGTGCTGGTAATGAGGGCATGACTCCTGCGGCGGTTTTGGTTTATTTAAAGTCTGAAAAAGGCATTAGGAAAGCTAAGGATGAGGATGGTTTTAGGCATAGGGATTGGTTGATTAGGTGTGTTCCGAATCTTTATCCTGCGTTTAGTCCGCCTAAGGATGATAGCGCTAAAGAGAGTGTTATGAAGAGTGGAAACTTGTTTTCTGCGGTTGGGCATCATGAAGTTTTGATAGAATCGCCAGTTCATGATGAGCACCCTGCGGATGCTAGGGTTTCGCAGTTGGTTCATGTGGTTAATGGTTATGTTGATAGGTTCCGTGTGCTTTCTGCGAAGCATTATGTGAAGTATGTTAGTATTTTTCGGAATCATGCTTTGGAGGCTGGGGCTTCGCTTTCGCATGCGCATAGTCAGATTATTGCTACGCCTTTTGTTCCTAGAATTATAGCTGAGGAGTTGGAGGCTAGCAGAAGGTTTTGGGAGAAGAAGAAGCGTTGTGTTTTTTGCCATATTATTGAGAAGGAGCGTGCTGGTCCGAGGTTGATTTTGGAGAATTCAGGGTTTGTGGTTTTTGCGCCTTTTGCAAGCGTTCATCCGATGGAGTTTTGGATAATGCCTAAGAAGCATGATGCAACCCTGCTTAATCTGAAACAAGATGAAGTCAAAGTATTTGCTAAGACTTTGAAAGCTTGTCTTAAAGGGTTAAAGGAGTTGGTGAATGATCCGCCATACAATTATGGTATTCACTTGGCGTTGGATAAGAGTGCTGAAAAATATTATCATTGGCATTTGGAGGTTTATCCGAAGCTTGCGGTTTGGGCTGGGTTTGAGAAGAGCACTGGAATGTACATAAACACGGTTACGCCGGAAATGGCGGCTGAGAGTTTGAGAAAGGTGATTTGAGAGGTGAATTGAGGCTTGAGGATAGAGAGGGCTTACTCTCTGAAAGGCTCCCCCTTTATATAGATTGAAATAAGAAGTGAATTCTGTTCTGAAATTTTTGGCTTGTTAAGATCTTAGAGGTATAGTGTGACTTTGTCGCCATCTCTTACCTTAAACGTTTTTGCAGCGTTGCCTTGATTTATCGAAATTTCCAGAAAATCGTGGCTTCCAATAATGGTCAAGGGTTCTTGTTTTTTCGTTTCTGCATAGGATTTGCAGAATTTTAACTTCAATGTTGCTTCTTTAAACTGAATGTCAAATATCCGCTTTATTCTCAGACGTCCAAGGTCTTTTTTGCTGAAGTTTGTGATTATGTTTCCGAAATCGTCTACGTGTAGAACTTCTCCCTCAAGCTTTTTCTTCTTTTTGGCAACTTTAGCGAATTGCGACTTTACGATTTTGCTGATTTTTGGTCCAAACTTTTCAAGAGGCATTTCGTTCGCTAAATGTGCAGCCGCTGGCGCAAAAATGTCTCTTCCATGAAACGTGCTCGATACTTTGGGAAGCATGAGCTTTTGGTTTGTTATCTCGCGAATTTGCCTAATGTTTTGTTTGTTTGCAGCTAAGGCTAAAACGCCGTTGTCTGGTCCAATTAAAAATCCTTTCTCTGTCTCAATTATTATTGGTCGCCTTTTCGTTCCAACCTCTGGGTCTACGACTGCCACATGGATAGCGTCTTTCGGGAAATATTGAAAGGCAGAAGCCAGAACGAATGCGCCCGTTCTAATGTTATACTTTTCTATTCCATGCGATATATCGATAATTGTCGTTTTTGGGCTTATAGCTAAAATTACAGCTTTCATTTCTGCCACGTAAGGGTCGCGCAATCCAAAATCAGTTGTCAAAGTAATTATTCGATTTGTCATGACAACCATTTATAAGCAATATGAAATAATTAATTTTCCATAAACTTTCACAGAAGAGCTCTGCGAATGCCAACTTTAAAGAAGCTTGAAGCTAAAGATATAGCGTTAATCGTTACTTTTACCGCTTTGTATGTTGCGCTCTCTTTTCTGCCAATGTTTCAAATTATAGGCTTGTTCGGAAAAGCTATAACAGCTGCCACGTTAATGGCGCCGCTGATAGGCATAGTTCTTGGCGCATATCGTGGAGTAATATCCTCTTTCTTCGGAGGAGTAATAGCTTTTTTTGTTAACGCCACCTTTTCTTATTCAAGTCTTTTTGCAGGAATAGCTACTGCATTATGTGCAGGTTTACTTTATGCCAACAAAAGAATCATATGTGGGCTTGTTTACTTGATTCTTCTACTGCTTTTCGGCTTCTATCCTTCTGTTGGACCGGCTTGGCTCTTTCCAGAGATGATGTGGCTTCAAATAATCGGTTTCTTAATTCTAATCTCACCCATACAGTTGTTTGCCTCAAAAAGTTTCACAACTAACAGCAATTCCAAGCTTCTCTACGCATTCTTTATAACCTCTCTAACGTCAACATTGGCTGGACAAATTGCCGGCTCTTTAGTTTTTGAAATAATTGCAGCAGATGCAAGCTTCTTAAGAACGTGGTGGGCGGCTCTAACGTTCACTTATCCTGTTGAACGAGTACTGATAGCAATAATAGTAACATTTATCGGCGTTCCATTGTTGAAAGTTTTAAGAACAGCTAATCTAATTCAGAACCGTTAATCATGTTTTTCTACAAGAAACGTGCCAATAAAAAGACAATCTTTAGAGGGCATCATCATGTCTTCTCCGTCATAAACACCATCATCAAGCTCCACACAAGCGTCTCTGATAAGTACAAATGGAGTTTTCTCAGCAGCTTCACCCATCATCAAATGTGCAACACAGGCCAAATCATCAGCAACTGCATGTCGTGTTATGACAATTTGTCTTCCAAAAATGTCTTTTTTGCCTCTATGGTCTTTTATAGGCTTGAAGCCTGCAACAGCTAAAGCCAAACCGACAGTTCCGATTCTAAGCGGTATCAAACCGCTGTCTACAATTAACACGGCAATGCTTTTGCCTGTCTTACGTTTAATCTCTCCCTTGAATTTTTCAGCGGATCTTGCAGGATTATTAGGCCAGAGGACTACGTGAGTTAATGGTGCGTTTTTGTTGTCGATTCCGGCGTTTGCTGTTAGTATGCAATTTTTCAGCGTCAAGATTGCTTTTTCCACACCACCGTAGATTTTTTCGGCTTCTTGCAAGATTAGTTCGGCAAGCTCTGATTGTATACAGTATTTTCGGGCGAGGCTTTCAGCTTTTGGGGAAGGCTTAACATCAGCCAGCTTTACTACACGTTTTTCGGTAAGTGCCACGATTTTAGAAGCTATTGCAATTACATCTCCATTTTCTAGAGCCAAGCCTTGAGCCTTAATTGATTCAAGAAACAAGTCAACAAGATTATCATCTTTTTTCGCTGTTCTTGTTTTAACAGCATAAGCCATCATTCTTTTCTATCCACCATGCAGAACTGGAATGAAGACAACTTCGTCTCCGTCCTTTATTTTGGTCTTTAAACCGTTAAGAATACTTATCTCTTTTCCATTCACAATTATAAGTGCATTCGGTCGAGGGTCTTCAAGTTCAGAGTCAATTAACGCTTTTTCGAGTCTAGGCATCGCTTTAGCTGTCTTATTGATTAATTCTCGAAGTGTGATGGTTTTTTCTGTTTGAATTGTAAATCGAGTTTTTCGGGAAAAGTTGCGAAAAGCGCCGATGAACCGTACAGTTATCGCCATTCTCAACATGCTCTCCATAGTTTACAAGACGACTATTACAGAAATGTCGTTGACATTAGTGCCTGTTGGTCCGGTAAATATTAGGTCATTTAGCTTTGAGAAGAAATTATACGAGTCGTTGTTTGCTAGAAATTCTTCTGGATTTAGTCCGATTTTTTCTGCTCGTGTTAAAGTCTTTCCATCTATTAAGGCTCCTGCAGCGTCTGTTGGTCCATCAATCCCATCAGTGCTTAAAGAAGCTACTACAACCCCATCTAAGCCTTTTAACTTAAGCGCTGCAGCCAAGGCTATTTCTTGGTTTCTTCCTCCTTTTCCTTTTCCAGTGACTGTTACCGTGGTTTCTCCGCCTGCAACAATGCTTGAGGGCTTTTTGATTGGGTTTTCTGATGCGCAAACTTCTTTGGCTATTGCTGCCAGCATAATTCCTACTTGTCTGGCTTCGCCTTCAAGAGTAGAGGTCAACAAAAGCGTATTCAATCCTTCAGTTTTAAATGTTTCATAAGCTGCTAGACTGGCAAATCTGTTGTTTCCCACCACAACATTGTAGACTTTTTTAAATGCTTCATCCTCAGATTTTGGGGTTTCTGGAATTAATCTTTTCTCTCCGTCTGAGAGAACCTTTTTGATGGTTGAAGGCGCTTTTTCCCAGAGACCATATTTTTTCAGGACTTTTGTGGCGTCGCTGAAGGTTGTGGAGTCTGGGACTGTGGGTCCTGAAGCTATGAAATCAAGTGGGTCGCCCATCACGTCTGAGAGAATCAGGTTGAGGACTGTGGCTGGGTATGCTTTTTTTGCAAGCCATCCTCCTTTGAAATCTGAAATGTGCTTTCTTACCGTGTTTATTTCGTTTATTGTAGCGCCACATTTGAGTAGCGCATTTGTTATTTCACGCTTGTCTGCTATGGAGATTTTGTCGCGTGGCAATGGCATAAGGCTTGAGCCACCGCCTGAAATTAAGCATATAACCAAGTCATCTGCTTCAGCGCTTTCTGCGATTTTCAACATTGCACGTGTTCCTTCAACTCCAGACTCGTCTGGGATTGGGTGGCTAGCTTCATGTAATACTATGTTCTCAGTCTTGGTTTTGTCTCCTTTTGGAACGTTCACAATGCCTTGTGTTATTTTTTTGCCTAGAATTTGTTCTAGGGCTTCTGCCATTGAGCCGCTTGCTTTTCCGCCTCCCACAACATATATATTTTTGAATTTTTTTAGGTCGAAAGAATGCTTGTTTATCCGTAGAATTGAGCCTTTCAAGGAGAGTTTTGATTTTATTATTTGCCGTGGGTCTACGGCGTTTATTGCAGCTTCAAGGCTTTTCAGGGCTAGTGCTCTGGCTTTCTGGCTTAGAGATGTCTCACCATTTTTCACAAGCGCTTCTCTATTCGTGATTGTAATCATTTGCTTAAGACCCTTGCAGAGTTTTCAATGTTGAATGCGTAAATGTAATAAGTCAAGCGTTAATAAAGAATTTTGCAAATCATGGCTTGGTGAAACTGTATGCCGAAACCGAAGGTTTATGTTACCCGTATGCTTCCTGAAAGAGGCTTGAAGATAATTAAGGAGCGATTCGACGCTGAAGTTTGGAAGGAGTATGCGCCTCCGCCGAAAAAAGTGATAATTGAGAAAGCCAAGAATGCTGACGCCATTGCTTCGCTGTTGTCTGATAAGATAGATGCTGAAGTTTTCGATGCCGCTCCGAAATTAAAGATTGTGGCTCAGTTGGCGGTTGGCTTTGACAACATTGACGTAAAAGAAGCTACCAAACGTGGAATTTACGTTACGAATACTCCTGAAGTTTTGACTGACACTACAGCAGATTTTGCTTGGGCTCTACTTATGGCGATTGCCAGACGAATTGTTGAGGCTGACAAGTACGTGCGCAGTGGACAGTGGAAGGTAGGCTGGCATCCAGACATGCTTCAAGGCAGAGACGTTTATGGAGCAACCATAGGAATTGTTGGCGCTGGGAGAATTGGCTATGCTGTTGCGAAGAGAGCTACTGGGTTTGGAATGAAGATACTTTTCTATGATGTTATTCCTAGACCAGAAATGGAGAGAGATTTTGGAGCGAAAAAAGTTGACCTAGATATTCTACTGAAAGAAGCAGATTTTGTTAGCATCCACGTTCCATTGATGAAAGAAACAACTCATCTGATAAACGAGGAAAAACTGAAGCTGATGAAGAAAACTGCATATCTGATAAACAATGCACGTGGTCCAGTAGTTGACGAGAAGGCTCTGTATAAGGCTCTTAAAGAAGGCTGGATTGCAGGCGCTGGACTTGACGTCTTTGAACAGGAACCTACTCCTCCGGATAATCCTTTGCTAAAGCTGGACAATGTTGTAGTTGCTCCTCACATTTCAAGCGCAAGCTACGAAACTCGTTCAAGGATGGCTGAGATAGTTGCAGACAACTTGGTCAAGTTCTTTGAAGGCAAACAACCGCCCAACCTAGTGAACCCAGAAGTGCTAAAAGTGCGCCCGTTGTCTAAGCTGTTTTGAACATGGCTTTTGAGCTTGACTGAGTGCAATAGTTAAATACCCCTTACCTTTTTACGTTTATTTTCCTTTCAAAAAATTAAGGTGATTTGAGTGGACTCTATCTTTGCAAAAAGAATGGAGACTTTAGGAACAGAAACAGCTTTTGAAGTGCTTGCAAAGGCGAAGGCGCTCGAGAAACAAGGAAAAGACATTGTGCACTTGGAAATTGGCGAGCCAGATTTTGACACGCCGAAGAACATTAAAGAAGCTGCTACAAGGGCTTTGAATGCTGGCTATACGCATTATGGGCCGTCTGCTGGACTTCCAGAATTCAGAGAAGCCATCGCAGAATACATCTCAAAAACTAGAGGAATAAAAGCAGAGGCTGACGAGGTTGTTGTAACTCCTGGCGCTAAGCCGATAATGTTCTTCAGCATATTTGCGTTGGTGAATCCTGGTGACGAGGTTCTTTATCCCAATCCAGGCTTTCCAATTTACGAGTCTTTGATAAACTTTGTCAACGCCAAGCCCGTGCCGATTCCGCTGTTAGAGAAGAATGATTTCAGGCTTGATCCAGAGTATGTTAAGCAGCATATTACGAAGAAAACCAAGATGATTATTCTGAACTACCCAGAGAACCCAACGGGCGGCATTGTGACTAAGGAGGATTTGAAGGTTATTGCAGACTGCATCTCGAACCGCGACGATGTGTTTGTTCTTGCGGATGAGATTTACAGCAGAATAATCTATGAGGGCAAGCATGAAAGCATTGCCTCTCTTCCTGGAATGAAGGAGAAAACTATTCTGTTGGATGGTTTTTCGAAGACTTATGCTATGACTGGCTGGAGACTTGGCTATGGCATAATGCGTAAAGATATTGCTCAGAAGATTGCGCAGTTGATGACTAACTCTAACTCTTGCACCTGTTCTTTCATACAGATTGCAGGCATTGAAGCTCTGAAGGGACCTCAGACTGAATCTGAAAAGATGGTTGCAGAATTCAAGAAGAGGCGAGAAGTCATAGTTGAAGGCTTGAACAGGATTAATGGCATTTCATGCAAGAAACCTAAAGGAGCGTTTTACGTGTTTCCGAACATTACGGGCACAGGAATGGATTGTCGCAGATTGGGCGATCATCTGCTTTACAATGCTGGTGTTGCTGTTCTGCCAGGAACCTCTTTCGGCTCTTATGGTGAGGGCTATTTGCGTTTGTCTTTTGCAAACTCTGTTGAGAACATCAAGAAGGCTCTGGACAGGATAGAGAAGTCTCTTAAAAAGTGAGGCTAGTCTTTAATCTTCTATTTTTTCTCCTGTGATTGTTTCAACTATCTCTGAGGCTAGTTGTACTAGGCTGTCTGCTTTTTTCATGGCTTTTTCTCCATCAACTTCCTCTGTCTGCGCAAGTTGAAGCACTGCTCCTTCTATCTCGACTAGGCATTTTAGGAAGGGGTCTGTTACTGTTTGCATGGTTTCCACTGTTTCTCGTACGACGCCTTCTACAAAGGAGGGGTCTCCTAGGCTGTAGTAGACTGCGTTTCTAGCTTTTCTTGCAGCTTCCAGCACGAGGCTTGGAGCCATGTAGGGCATTTTTCTTGCAGCTTCCAGCTCTGCTTTTGCTTCGCGCAAGTATCGTAGAGCCCATCCACGCCTATATTGGTCCATCATAGTTTTTCCAGCTTATACTTTTAAAGGTTGAAAGATTCTATTCAGTCTGTTCTCCTTCTACGATTTCTTCTTCTGTTTGTGCAAGTGCCATTGTGCGAGTGATGTATCCTGCAATTTGGTTTCTGACTTTCACTGTTGCTCCATGCAATAGCATTGCTACTGTGTGTTTGTTTTCGTCAAAATTGGGTGTAAATCTGTCAGGGAATCTTCTCATAAGCTCTTTAGCTGTTCGCTTAATCTGCTCTGTTCGAACATTTCCCAAGCTCTAACCTCTTCGTGCCATTTACGCAATCTGCTTTTCTCTCGCTTATTTACTTTCTGAAGATAGCTTTCATAAACGTAACAAGGCTAATTTAACTTTACTCTGAAAAATTCTTCAAAATTTTCGATTACTTGTACAGATACTGCTTGCTCATTTAATTGTTTGATTTCTGCTATGGCGTTGACTACTGTTGGAATGAATGCGGGTGTTGTTCGTTTTCCTTCAAATGGCTTCCTAAAATAGCGTACTGGTCCATCGGTTTCAGTTAGCAAGTTCGCTAAAGGTATCTTCTTAACAACTTCACGTATGCCATTTGAGTAAACAGTAGGCGGACCTTCAGTAATGTAGTAGCCTTTCTCTACAACTTTAGATAATACGCTTAATGGATGACTAAACCAATGCAACAACACACGCTTAACTTTATACGATGGAAGCATTTCCACAATCTGCGCTGTTGTGCCCCTAGAATGAACTATCACTGGCAAATCTAGCTTCTCTGCTAACCTCAGCATCGTATCAAAGATTTTCAATTGCTTATCCCAGACCTTCATGTACTTATAATCCAAGCCAATCTCGCCAATCGCCGCCAAACTCTTGTTCGCCTTGTTTTCTTCAGCAAGCCTTACAACAGCCTCAACCTCCTCATCACTAATCGCCTGAACATTCCAGGGATGAACCCCAACTGCAGCATAAACCAGGCCGCTATACTTTTCAGCCAACTTTAAACTATCCACAGAAGACTTCAAATCCATACTGTTCGAAACCAAAGCCACAACATTCGATTGCTTCGCTTCAACAATAATCTCATCAACACACTCAGTGTATTCTTCGTCTGAAAGGTGAACGTGAGCATCAACAAACTTCATACTGTTCACACAACTTTTCCTAGACTACCTTTTAAGCCGTTTTATAATTTCCTCTTTCAACTGAACATTCTCAAGCAATAAAGACGTTTTTGGCACTTAAAATGTGAAAAACGTTAAATATTGCTTTAAAAAGAAAAAGAAGCTCTGAGGGAGACTTATGGTTGATTTAGAATTGGCGGTTGCGCCTATGCACAGACTGTGCAAAAAAGCAGGAGCAGACAGAGTAAGCGAGGCTGCAGCAAAAGAACTTGCAAAAGCTCTAGAAGAGATTGGAATAAAAATAGCAAAAGAAGCCTTGGATTTTGCGATGCACACGGGAAGAAAAACAATAAAATCTGAAGATATCGAGATTGCAGCACGAAAAGTGATGGGTAAATAACTTTACCCCTTCTCTCTTTTTATTCGTTTAAAAATGCATAGCAACCCTTTGTTGAGATAGCAAACAGTATTTTAAACGTCGAAAGCCTAAAAAACCACGAAGCAACATTTCCCATATGGAAGCTGAAAAACATGGGTGGAAAAAAGAAGCTCACCATGAAGCAGATGGAAAGAGAACAGGCTAAAAAAGATGAAGAAGCCAAAGAAAAGAAGGAGAAGAAAGAAAAAGCAGGACCACCGAGAGAAAAAAGACCTGCAAGCGTAATTATTCCAGACATTAAAAGCGGAAAAGCAGTTGAGGAATTAAAGAAGATGCGAGTTCTAACTCCATACGCTGTGGCTTCCAAGTTTAATATTAGAATAAGCACAGCCAAAGACTTTCTGGAAAAACTCGAAGACAACGGCGCAGTCAAAAGAGTCGGAGGAAACCACTACATCAAAATCTACGCACCCGCAGACTAAAAACATCCATGCACAACCGCTTGATTTCCTCGTTAATTTTAAGGAAAGAAATCTAAAATTGAGCTTTCCAGAGAGAATATACACCACAGAAGAAGTGAAAGAAGCAATAAACCAAATCCAGAAAGGCTACAAACACAACCTAACCATTAAAGGAAGCCCAGGATTCAAAGAGAAAGTAGAACAAGCAATTGAGCATATCAAAACTGCAGAGTATTATGATTTCTTAAGAACATACATACGCGAAATAACAGAAATTGACGGATTAACCCAACTGCATGAGGCGGAGGCAGCAATTTGGGCAAACAAATATGCTGTAGATAACCCAGTTGACGCCGCCAGCCTCTTCATACAAAAGGCAAATCACATGAAAGAATACCTCGAAGGCGAGCTTTACTACGGCGGGTTGGCTGAAAAACGCTCAGTAACGAAACGACTAGAATTCCTTAAAACATTGAAAGAAAAAAGCAGCAGAGCGGAAATAAAGGAAGAGTGCGAGAGGCTTCTGAAAAGTTGGAAAGACCACTCAATCATATACTAAAAGCTTTCAGCCAATTTTCTCAACTCTGATTTTCGTGCCACTTTTCACCTTACTGAAAGATTCTAGGTTACTTGTGACTTTGCCGAGAATATTAACTGGACTGTAAGGCTGAGATTCACCAAAGAAAATGCATAAAGCGCTTCCCATAGGCCAAAAGGCTATCGTTCCCTTCTCAACCTTCGCCTTCGCTTTCTCATCCCCCATCTTCACTGGAATCTCGAAATACACTTCCTCCTTCCACAATGCTGCTCTGCCTTCAACAGGCAACTTTCTCACAATCATATCCACTGTTCTCGGCGCCAAGTGACGTACAAACTCTCCTTCAGCTTCGCCAGAGCCCTCAATAACAAACTTTATTTTCACACGAGAAACCGCTTCTTCACTTTCCATTAGTGTCTACTCCTCTGCAGAAATTCCCCCAAAATCTGCTCAAGCGAAAGCGAACCCAACACTTGAAGCTCATATTTCACTCTCACCGTCGGCTTACTGATGCTCATAACTCTTCTCAGGTCGATGGGCGTGCCAATCACGACAACATCACATGGCGTGCGTTCAATGGTCTCCTTAAGCTCAGCAACCTGTTTCGTCCCATAACCCATAGCAGGAAGAATCGGTCCAACATGCGTATATTTCATGTAAGTCTCCTTAATCGAGCCAACTGCATAAGGATGTGGGTCAACAATTTCGCTTGCTCCAAGATTCTTGGCAATTATTGTTCCAGCACCGAAGGGCATACTGCCATGAGTTAATGTTGGTCCATCTTCGATTACTAGAACACGCTTTCCCGTAATTAAGCTGGGATTGTCAGCAACTATCGGTGAAGCAGCCTCTAAAACTGTAGCGTTCGGGTTTACCTTTCGAATATTCTCTCGGATAGTCTCAACATCTTTTCTATCTGCTGTGTCAACTTTGTTGATTATTATGACGTTTGCCATTCGAAGATTAGCTTCTCCAGGATGGTACGTCATTTCATGTCCAGCTCTATGCGGGTCAGCCACAACAATGTGCAAGTCGGTTTTGTAGAATGGTAAATCGTTGTTGCCTCCGTCCCAAACGATCACGTCAGCCTCTTTTTCTGCTTCTTCCAGAATCTTCGCGTAATCAACGCCAGCGTAGACGATTATGCCGTTGTCGATGTGAGGCTCATATTCCTCTCTTTCTTCAATAGTGCATTCATGCTTGTCCAAGTCTTCGTAAGATGCGAAACGTTGCCAAATCTGCTTCCTCAAATCGCCATAGGGCATCGGATGTCTAATAGCTACCACTCTCAAACCCTTATTCTTCAAAGCTTTTGCAACTTGCCTAGAAGTTTGACTCTTTCCAGAACCTGTTCGCACAGCGCAAATCGAGACTACTGGAACTTTAGCCTTAAGCATCGTTGTCTTTGGTCCCATTAAGCGGAAATCAGCGCCACTAGCCAATGCTGTAGAAGCCTTGTGCATAACATATTCATGAGAAACGTCGCTGTAGGCAAAAACAACCTGATCAACGTTATGCTGTTTTATCAGTTTTGGCAATTCCTCTTCTGGATAGATGGGTATGCCGTTTGCATAAAGCTGACCGCTAAGCTCTGGCGGATAGATTCTTCCTTCGATTCCAGGAATCTGCGTTGCGGTGAAAGCCACCACTTCGTATAGAGGGTTATCTCTAAAGTAAACATTGAAGTTGTGGAAGTCCCTTCCCGCCGCACCCATTATAATAACTCTAATCTTTTCCATCATCAATTCCCTCTTTGAAAATCTCCCTCGTAGCAAGGGGCGTCTTTACTACTCAAGCCATTACATATAAACCTAGCGTGCCAGTTTCTACGCTAGGGCATGGGAAACCGTTTCAGCAATGAAATCAATCTGCTTGCTAGTTACGCCTGGATGAACTGGCAACGAGAATACCTGTTTTGCAGCTTTTTCTGTTTCTGTAAGCTTGAATTTGCCGAATTTGCTATAGAAGGGCATCATGTGAATTGGATTCACATAGCAAACCACAGCGCCTATTCCCTTGTGCTGTAATTTCTCGAGAAATTTGTCTCTTTCATCTTTTCTAGCGTTTTTCAGTCTAACAGTGTAAAGATACCAACTGTGCTTGTAGCCTTTAGGCACTTTGGGTAGCTGTAAGCGCTTCACCTTTTCTAGTTTTTCTGAGAGCCTTTTTGCGTTTGCGCTTCTTTTCGCTATGAATTCTGGCAATCGCTTTAATTGTACACAGCCTATTGCAGCTTCAATTTCAGGCATGTGGTAGTTGTGTCCAAGCATTGTGGACATGTACTTGACTTGCTCGCCATGACTCCTGAGAACGCGGACCGTTTCGACAATTTTTTCATCGTTTGTAGTTATCATTCCGCCCTCGCCTGTGGTCATGTTTTTGCTTCCATAGAAGCTCCAGCATGCAGCATCTGAGTAAGCTCCAGGTGGTTTTCCTTTGTATTCTGCTCCGTGCGCTTGAGCGGCATCTTCGACTATCTTTAACCCATGCTTGTCTGCTATTTCTCTTATAGGTTTCATGTCTGTTGATAAGCCGTAGAGGTCTACTGGCATTATGGCTTTGGTCTTTTTTGTAACTGCTTTCTCAATTGCCTCTGGAGAAACAGTATACGTTTCTGGATCTATGTCAACGAAAACTGGTTTGGCTCCTATCATAACAATAACCTCAGCAGTAGCAACAAAAGTGAAGCTTGGCAAAATTACCTCGTTGCCTCTTTTTACTCCAACGGCGACAAGCGCTGAGTGCAAAGCTCCAGTTCCAGTGTTCATTGCTATTGCATGCTTTGCTTTCATAAATTTTGCAAAAGAATTCTCGAACGCTGTAACCATTGGTCCAGCACCAAGCCCATGTGTGAGCACTCCGGTTTTCATAACTTTGACAACAGCTTCAATCTCTTCTTTCCCAATTTGTGGAGCATTAATAGGAATCATGACATCGCCTACTAAGGATATGCAACTGCTAAGTGTTATTGTTTTGTATGATAAAAAGTTTAGTGAACTAGGAAAGGGAGAAACCATTATTCAAGTGTTTGATTCTATGGAGAAACTCCTCCATTTCTTTTTCAACTTCCTTCTTTCTTTTCGTTAGAAAGTCTATTTCTTCATGAATTTCCTCCATCCAGTCTCTGATGGCTGTGCTTCCTTCTTTCTTCGTCATTTTAGCTAAGTATTTTGAAACATCTTTTGGAGCGCCTTTTTTCAATCGACTTAATGGATAGTTGATTTTTTGGAATTTGGAGAAGGAGAAAAAGTGGCGTGTTGAGCGAGGCTCCATCAATTGTCCGCTGAGCCCTGCAGATATTACTTTTTCAGTGTTCATGCCGTTATGCGAGTACCATAGGTACCTGTGGATGCGTCTTGTTCCAACATGAATTTCTCGGCTTTTGAAGGCGTCAACAAGCATCACGGGAATTAGTGTATAGCCTAGGCTTTTGAGGACAAGCCATCGGTGCATTCCATCGAGAATAATGTGGGTTTTCTCGTCAGCTATCACTGGATATCTTAGCATTTGGTCTTGGAGAATTTCTTGTTTGAGCAGTTCAAGATAAAGCGGAGAGCCTTTTTCGTGAGGTTTCAACTCATCAATTGGCAGTATGACTATCTTAAAATTCGATTCTTCAGTCAACACTAATTCTTTCAATATTCTTCAGCCTTTTCTCATTTGACAATTGTTGGAACTTCGATTTTTTCTGGTTCGTAGTCTACAAGTTTGCCAGATAGGAACTGCTCATAGGCTGTGAGGTCGAGTAAGCCGTGTCCGCTGTAGTTCATTGCTATTATCTTCTTTTCGCCAGTTTTTTTGCATCGCAAGGCTTCGTCAATCACGAATTTCAGACTGTGAGAGGTTTCAGGTGCGGGTATCATGCCTTCGGTTTCAGCTAGTATTTTGGCTGCTTCGAAAACTTCTGTTTGACCGTAGGCAATTGAGCGCATGTAGCCTTTGTGGATTAGATAGGATATTGCAGGAGCCATTCCATGATACCGCAAGCCGCCAGCGTGAATTGGTGGACACGCATAGCCATGTCCTATTGTTAGCATTTTGAGCAATGGTGTCATCATCGCTGTATCGCCAAAATCATAAGTGTAGGTGCCTTTTGTTGTATGCGGGACTGCCTTTGATTCGCAAGCAACAAACTCCGTGTCAGTTTTGCCTTTAAGCTTGTCCATCATGAATGGGAATCCGAAGCCCGCGTAGTTTGAGCCTCCACCTATGCATCCGCAGACTACATCTGGATAGGTTCCTAGAATCTCGAACTGTTTCTTTGCTTCTAAACCTATTATCGTCTGATGCATCAAAACATGGTTCAAAACAGAGCCTAACGAATATCGTGTCTTCTCATCTGTTAACGTGTCTTCTATTGCCTCGCTGATTGCTATGCCAAGCGTTCCAGGATGATTTGAATTTTCTTTCAAAAGCTTTCTGCCAAAGTTTGTTTTGTCGCTGGGTGATGGAAACATCTCCGCTCCATACAATTGGGCTATTATTCTTCTTCCAGGCTTTTGCTGATAGCTGGCTCTTACCATGTAGATTCTACAGTTCAGCTCAAACAGAGCACATGAAAGCGCCAACGCTGTACCCCACTGTCCTGCTCCAGTTTCCGTAACGAGACGCTCCGTTCCTTGCTTCTTGTTATAGTAAGCCTGAGCCAAAGCGGTGTTTGTTTTGTGACTTCCCGTTGGGCTAAAATTCTCGCACTTGAAATATATTTGGGCAGGCGTTTTCAGGAATTTTTCAAGCCTTTTAGCTCGATAAAGCGGTGTTGGGCGTGGAAGCGTAAGATAAACGTCGAGCACTTCGTCTGGAATTTTTATGTAGCATTCTTGTGAAACTTCTTGGCGTATTAGTTCTTTTGCGAATATTCTTTCTAGGAGTTTGGGATTTATTGGTTTTGATGTTGAGGGATCTAATGGTGGTGGTAGTGGTTCAGGTAGGTCTGCTTGAATGTTGTACCATGATGTTGGGATTTGGTCTGGGTTTAGATGTATGTAGCCTTCTCTCATTTTAGTTCTCTCCTGTACATTATTGTACATTTAGGTATGTTTTTAGACAATAAAAATGAAATGAACATATTTATACTTTATTGCACAAAACTGTACATTAAGGAAACAGCAATATGTGGAGCAACATCAAAAAATACCTAGAAAACTACCCAGAACGCCTCAAAGTAGCACGCATACTCGTAGAAAACGGACTAAGCGTAAAAAACAGCAAAATCTTCCTAAACGAAATCGAAATCTCACCAGTACGAATAGCCCGCGTCGCAGGAGTGGACAGACGAACCGTAAAAGAAACACTAAACTCCATAAAAGCCAACCGTGAACTCCGCCTAATATTCGACAGCCTAAAATCAGCCGGGCACTCGCTTAAAGAAGTTGCCAGACACCTTGAACTTGGTGTCGTCGAAATAACCCCTGTAGACGCACATATTCCTGGAATTCTCGCAAACTCGGCAATGATTCTTACAAAAAAGGGTTTAAGCATAAGACAAGCAATCGTAGATGACCCAGAACTATCGCCAGAACCGAAGCTAACGTTGATTGTTGAGAAGAAAATTCCCGGCGAGCTTATTCCCGAGTTCCTTAAAGTTTATGGTGTAGCCAAAGTTTCAGTGTATTAGACTCTGCTGGGAGGCTTTTTGAACGATGCTTTTCACTGTTTTAAACCGTTATGAATAATAGAGACTAAACCTTCCGTAGATTGTTTTAGATGAGGTTTAACTATGCCTAAGATAGGCGTGTATGTTTGTCATTGTGGTTTGAATATTGCTGGTGTTGTGGACGTGGGGAAGTTAACCGAATACGCAAGAAGCTTACCAGACGTTGCTGTTGCAAAAGATTATACTTACATGTGTTCTGAGCCTGGGCAAAATATGATTCAGGAAGACATCAAGAAGCTTAAACTAGACAGAATAGTTATCGCAACGTGTTCACCGAGAATGCATGAGGAAACCTTTCGAAAAGCCGTTACAGAAGCAGACTTGAACCCTTACCTTCTTGAAATCGTCAATTTGCGCGAGCATGTTTCATGGGCTCATGGAGAAACGCCTGAAAAAGCCACAGATAAAGCTAAAGACCTTGTAAGAATGGGCGTGGCACGTGCTAGGCTTCTAGAGCCTTTGGAAAAGAGCATGGTTCAGGTTGAGAAGAAAGTTCTGGTTG
>Ga0129301_1000804_pt1 | contig 16541 bp, 7 predicted proteins | sample ConPoolayeHmetaG_FD_94489 | JGI IMG/M metagenome (GOLD analysis project Ga0129301, IMG submission 94489) | Hot spring microbial mat communities from California, USA to study Microbial Dark Matter (Phase II) - Cone Pool mat layer H metaG ...
CGGGCGTTTCTGTGTTTATCGACCATGTCCCAGTTCAGGCCATCGCGGTTAACATCGGTAAGATAGAAGGCTGTCCAGGGAAGAGCCGAACGGTAATAGGCAAGACCGCTGAGCTGGAAACCAAGGGGAAGGTCAAAAATCCACATCATCGCCAGCCTGTGGCGGGCATCGTAGTTGTTGGGTCCGTACATCCTTTCCCAGTTGTCTGGTTCATTATCATACGGTCCTGTCTGCTCTGTCTCAACATCCGACCAGGAACGGCTCAGGGTATAGGAGAGGTCAAAGGACCACCCATGAGAGTATCTCTTGGAAAGAGTGAAATAGAGTGCCCTGTAATCGCTCTTTCCGTTCATGGCAAAGACAAAGACATCTGCCTTGGTTGGGTCAGGGCGCTGGGTTCCTGTTCCTGGAATCACGGCGTTTCTGTTTTCGATGCGGCTGAACTTAAAGCCCCTCGAGTAAACAAGGTCAAATCCAAGGGAAAAGTCGGTGATTACCTCTCTCTGGAAACCAAGGGTTGTCTGGAGAGTGAAGGGGGCAACGGTGTTTGGTTCACCCATGTATTTTGTGAGCGGTGGCTCAACTTGAGGACCTGAAATAAAGGGATTGGGCTTACTGGGGTCAGGATAGCCGGGGAAGAAGATGTATTGGACGACAAGCTGGTCCATGATGCCTATCAGAAGCCCGAGGTTGAGCTGGGGATTCTGGGAGTAGGTGCCTATCCCCCCTCTTATCTGGGTCTTCCCATCACCGATTGGGTCATAGCTGAAGCCAAAGCGGGGGTTGAAATGACGGATGTTGAAATTTGCCATATCGATAAATTGGACAGTATAGTAGTTATACCTCAGCCCGTAGTTTAGGGTCAGCCGGGAAGTCAGCTTCCAGGAATCTTGCGCAAAAACACCCACCTCCCAGTAAGGGCTGTCGATATCTGCAACCTTGGGAGAGCGGATTAAAAGAAAGGGATAGGTGGCCGGGTTCTGTGGGTCAAAAGGCTCATCGGTGAGGAAGACATAATAGCCGGGCACATACTGATTGACATACCCGCTTATCTTTACATAGGAGGCATCGATACCGAGTTTTATGCTATGGTTTCCGAGAAAGAGGGTGAAATTATCCACAAACTGGTAGCGTGACTCAGGAACTTCCTGGGGAATGTTTCCGAAGGCGCCGAAATAGCCGGATGGCCTCTGGATGAAGTAGCTATTGTCGTCTTCAATAGAGTGGTAGCCATAGAAGTTATAGGAATAGAAGGCTCGCGCCTCGTTCATGGTGTTATCGCTTGGATAATAGGTCCAGTTGAGCTGGAATTCATGGGTGTATTCACTGTAGTTCATGTAGGTAGATTTGGTATACATCCCTCCATAGCCATAGTTTTCGATGGCAGGTTTATCCAGGGTGTAGCGGAAGAAAAGCAGGTTTTTCTCATTGAACTGGTAGTTGAGTTTAGCCACAACCTGGTGACGGGTGGTATCCATGGGAACGGTCTCTTTGGGGACGAGGGGCGAGGTGATGGTTGTGTATTCCTTCTGATTTATTCCTTCGTAGATGAGGAAGAAATGAGCCTTGTCTTTGATCAGCGGGCCACCGAGAAAACCAGAATAATTATAACGGCTGTAGGGTGACTTCTCGTATTCATCCTTGCTCAGCTTGCGTCCCTTGTAGCCTTCGTGGTTGACGAAGTAATTCACGTCGTCAAACATCTCATCCCGGTAGAAAAAGGCAAGCCTTCCCCTGAACTCGTTTGTTCCCGAGCGGGTGATTGCGCTTCGAATCATTCCGCTTGCGTTTCCGTATTCAGCCTCATACTGGTTGGTCATGATGCGGAATTCCTGAATGGCATCAGCCGGAATCTCAGACCTTACGGTATTTCGGCCCACCCATTCATTCGAAATTCCGTCGGTGAGAATCTCCTCTGAACCAAGGGGTTGCGCGTTTGAGCGGTCTCCAGCCACTCCTGCCTTGATCAGGGAGAGGGAGGCGAAGTTTCTGTCTAGAAGCGGAAGCGAATCTATCTTTGTCCTATCCACCACAGCACTCACCTCTGACTTAGTAACTTCGACCATCGGCGATTCAGCCGTTACGGTCACTTCTTCCTCTATGGTCGCGGGCTTGAGCTGGAAATCAATCGTCAAACGTGCACCCACGGCAAAGGTCATCCCCGTTCTTTTCTGGGTAGCAAAACCATGGAGACTTACTTCGCATTCGTATTTTCCGGCTTGAAGTCCTGAGATGATGTAACGTCCGTTTTCTCTGGTGAGGGCACTCTTTGTGAGACCCGTCTCTATGTTTCTCACCAGGACAGTCGCTCCGGGAAGGGGAGAACCCTCTTCATCAGTGACCACTCCTTCCAGAGTAACATAGGTCGTCTGCGCCGAAGCCCTGCTCACCAGGAGAAAAGTTGCCAAGAAGAAAATAGAAAGGAAAGTTAATTTTCTTAGGTTTTTCATTTACCCTCCTTTTTCTATCATTCCCCTTTCCAAATAACCTTTGGCTAAACTTGGATTATTTTCTCTTTCCCCTCCCACCTCCTTTCTAAGGAATGCATCTTTAAAAATTGAAACCTGGTGACGATATAAATGCCGCTTAAAAAATTTTTACCCCAGAGGAATCATTTTGTCTTTAGGGATTCTACCTCCTCGAAAACCCATTACTAATTACTATATGATATATCTTATATTAATGTAATAAGTGCAAAAAATATGCCATTTTTTTATTTATATAATTTTGTTTATTATCAATAACTTAAACTCTTTATTCTTTGAAATAAATTCAAATATTTGAATTCTTATCCAAAAAATTGGATTTTTCTTCTATCTCTTCCATGACTCTTCTTTCAGGGCAATCTCCTCGCCCAGAAACCCTTTCCCCCAATGGGAGGAAAGGATACGCTCGACCTCCCCTTCGTCCCTTTTTTCGATGGCAGCCATTAGCTCTAGATGGTCGCTATGAGACCTATCGAAGAAAGAAGGGTCCCCCTTTGACCTCTGGGTGATAAAGAAAACCTGGTTGCTGAAGAAGGTATATTTTTCAGCAAGGTTGACGAGCGAAAGATAGAGGAATTTATTCCCGCACGCCTTCCACAGCCTATCATGAATTTTCAAGTTTTCCCGAACATAATCATAAACCCTTTTCCGCCTGTGGAAAAAAGTGAGTCTTTCCGTCATCTTTCTCAACTCTTCGATGTCTCTCTCGCTGAGCCTGGAGATTGCTTTCTTCGAAGCAAAGGCATCTAAGACCCTGACCACTTCGAAGAGCTCTTTTATTTCTTCGAGAGTCACAGAAGCCACAATCACATCTTTTCGAGCGTTGATAACGATGAATTTCTCCGCTCCTAGCCTCTGAAAAGCCTCCCTCACGGGAGTCGTGCTCGCATGAAAGAGCTCTGCAATTTCTTTTTCCTGAAGCCTCTGGTTAGGTTTGAGTTCTCCTTCGATGATTGCTTTCTTGAGATATTGATAGATGGATTCGCTTATTGTGGCAGGAAGCTCGAATCTTACTCCTATCCCTTGTGCCCCTTTTATCATTCCTTGCCCATCTCCCTTGCGAAATATTAAAGACTTCCTTTTCCCATGTCAAGAATTTATTTAATCCTCAATTTTTAAATAAGGGAGCAAATTTTTAAAGAAGAAACTCAGAAGCAAGCTATAAAACTCCCCGCAAAAAGCGGTAAGTTAAACCTAGGAATCTTAATTTTTATTTATCAATCGAGATTTTTTGAATCTGAAAGAGGAGACATACACATTGAGCACTTTTGAGCAGCTAAGGAAAATAGAGCTTGGGCTTTCCCTGAAACCTGTTCTTGATTTTCACCTTCTGGGTCAGAGGAGACTCGAAAAAAATTTGAAGACAAGATTCCTTTTTCTCTGCATGAGAGCTAAATATTCCCCTAGTTTTTTTCTTCTATTTAACTCGTATTGGATACGGTGGACGCTGTGGCTTGCGGGGCGGATTCTTCCTTAGTTCCTCCATTACCACCTCTATCGCCTTCTCAAGCTGTGGGTCTCGTCCTTCAATCACCTCAGCTGGCAGTTGTTCCACTTCAATATCGGGGGCAACTCCCACATTTTCCACAACCCACCCCTCCTCTGTCCAGATGGCAAGATTTGGTGCGGTAATGTATCCTCCATCCATCAGGATGGGATGGTCGAGATTTCCCACAAGCCCTCCCCAGGTCCTCTTCCCCACGAGTTTTCCCAGCCCGAGTTTACGGAACATCCAGGGCAGGAGATCCCCTCCTGAGCCTGCAGTTTCGTTGATGAGCATGACTTTCGGGCCGTGGATAGCAGCGCTCGGAGTCCTTATGTCCTCACCATAGCGAGTGTGCCAGTAACAGAGATGAGGGCGGCGGAGGAGGTCGATGTAGTAGTCAGCGACCATTCCCCCTCCATTAAACCTTTCATCCACGATGATGGCTTCCTTGTGTGCCTGGGGGAAAAAGTAGCGTTTGAAGTAAGCATGCCCAGGATAGGCAGTGTTAGGAACATAAACATAGGCCACTCTCCCGTTTGTGGCTTCGTCAACCTTCTTGATGTTCGCCTCTATCCAGGAACGGTTCCTCAGAGCACTTTCATCGGCTATGGGGACCAGAGAGACCGTTCTTGAGCCCTTTCCTTCTGGGTCTGGACCGACAGTAATCTCAATCAGCTTATCCGCTGTATTTTCAAAGAGGCTGTAGAGGTTTGTGGGAGGACGGAGTTCCTTCCCTTGGACCGCAAGGAGATATTCACCTTCTTTAACATCTACCCCAGGCTCGGTAAGAGGAGAGCGTAAATCTGGATTCCAGTTTAATCCTCCGTAAATCTTCTTGAAGCGGTACCTTCCGTTCTCGATTGAGTAGTCAGCACCGAGCAGACCTCCCTTTACCTTTCTGGGTTCAGCCAGAGTATCTCCCCCCCCGACGAAATGATGCCCTACTGCAAGCTCACTCCCCAGCCATTGAAGCACACGGTTGAGGTCCTCGCGGCAGGAGAGGTGAGGAAGGAACTTCTCATACTTCTTGTACATCGCATCCCAGTCTGCACCGTGCATGTTAGGAGCGTAGAAGGAAATACGGTTTAAGCGCCAGGCTTCATCATAGATTTGTTTCCATTCGAGGCGAGGGTCTATGTAAACTTCAATCGCATCCGTGTTGAGCCTTCCCTGACCGGCCTGAATCTTCCCTTCAGAAGGAGCAATCCCTGCGCTTTCCTGGGTGAGGTAGAGAAGCTTTTTAGAATCTGCAGAGAGAATGTAGGAATTTATTCCTTCCAGGATAACCTCATCTTTTTTTGTCTTCAGGTCGAATCTGTGGAGCTTGGAGCCTCCACCCATGCCAAAGGCGAGGAACAGGGGGTTTTTTGGAGGAAGTTCCTGAAAATAGATTTGACCTTCAGAGCCAGCCTGGAGGTTGAGGTAGGTGGCTACGGGCACAGGAAGAGCGAGAATGCGATACTCAAGCCCCTCAAAATCAATGCGCAGGGGCTTTTCTTCGTCTGCCTCTAGTTGTTTTTCTGGCTTATCAGGCTTCTCCTTTTCCTTTTCGGTTCCTTTTTCTTCATCACTCTCTTTAGCCAGCGGCGAAGGGACATCTTTCTGAAGGATCACCATGTAAATTGCGCTCGTCCAGGTCAGGTCGAGGTTTGACATGTCGAACCAGTTCTTTATGGGACCCGCATCTGTAGAACCGAAGAAATAGAGGTATTTTCCGCTTTTATCGAAGACAGGGTCACTCACCTCACACAAACCGTCTGTGATGGGGTAAGATTTATCCTCCCCCAGGGAGTAGAGGTACACTTTCCTGATGGAGGCTTCCGTGTTCAAGGTGTAGGCTATCCATCTTGAATCCGGAGACCATGCGCTTCTGTTGAGAATGAGGTCTTTTGGACCAAGGTGGTGTTCGGAGGCAAATTTTTTTATAACTCCTTTGTCCAGGTCAATCCAGTAATGACTGAAGCCATGGTCGGCGAAAGAGATTTTCTTTGAGTCAGGAGACCAGACCGGGTTGGAGTAGAATCCAGAGCCACTGAGTTTATATCTTTTTGGCTCCCCTTTTCCTTCCTGGTCTCTCACGAGAAGCTCATATTCCCCTCTCTCATCTGAAAAATAGGCAATCGATTTCCCGTCAGGCGACCAGATTGGTGAGCGCTCGTGGGCACCTTGAGTGTTGGTTATGTTGCGAGGGTCACCTTTTTCACAAGGAACGGTAATGATCTCACCTCGAAACTCAAAAACTGCCCTTGCCCCTGTGGGAGAGAGGGAGGCGTCTCTGATATATTTAAATCCTTTGACATAGCGAGGTCTTACTTCAGGAAGGTCAGCGGCACAACCCACCGTGAGCTTCTCGACCTTCGCCTTTTCGAGGTCATAGGTATGAAGATAGCCTTCTCTTTCGAAGATTATCTTCCCTCCCCCTGCTGAAGCATTGAGGAGAGGAAATTCGTCATATTTTGTTAGCTGGCGAACCTCCTTCGTGGAAAGCTCATAACAGAAAAGGTTGAATTCTCCGTTTCGGTCAGAGAGGAAATAAATCTTATCTCCGATCCACATGGGGTCAGTGTCATTCGACCCCCCCTCAGGCTGAGGGATCTGTTCCACTGAGTGGCCCAAGAAGCTATAGATCAAGATTCTCGAAACTGCTCCCCCGCGGTAGTGTTTCCACTGGGGGAAGTTGACAAACTCAGCTAAAGGAACATAGGCAATCCTCTTCCCCTCAGGTGAGTAGCTCACCTTAAACCCGTGAGGTATCTCCAAAGCCTCGGGAAACCCTCCTTCTCGTGAGACTGTAAAAATCTGGAAATAGGGCCAGCTTGTCTGGAAGTTATAGCGGTTGGAAATAAAGATCACTTTCAGTCCATCGGGAGTAAAACCCCGCACGATGTCTGGGGCTGGATGCCAGGTAAGGCGCCTGGGAATGCCCCCTTCAACTGGCATGATGAAGACATCGATGTTCCCATCATACTGGGCACTGAAGGCAACAAGCCTTCCATCAGGGGAGAAGGCTGGGTTTGATTCTACCCCTATATCTGAGGTCAGTCGCCTCACATTTCCGCCATCCGCATCAGCAATCCAGAGGTCGTTGGCATAAACGAAGGCAATGTGATTCGTGCTTATTGCAGGCTGGGTGAGAAGAAGAGTATCTTTTGTGTCCTGGGCAGAAAGAGAAAGGATGAGAATGGAGAGAAAGACGAGGATGGCAAGGTTTGACCGCCAAATTCTTTTCATCTTGGCCTCCTTCTAATTGTTATATCTATAATACGAATCAAAATAAAGAAAGTTCCCTTTTTCCCAATTAAAAATTGATTTTAAAGTCTTATTAAAGGAGAAGGTAGATTAAGAAATATGCTGCAAAGAGCACAGGAAGAAGCCCGCTGATTTGTGGGCTGAATTTTAATTAAGACGATTAATCAAAGATTCAATTTTCTTTCCCACTTTCTCAGCTGAAGGGGGGTCATAATTAGAAAGGGCAATCAATACATAGCCTTTTTTCAGGAATGTCTCCACAAGGGCACTTATCCCCGGAGCTCCTCCTGCTAAAACAATACTATTGTGTGTTATTTCTCGGGATGTCTCGGGTGCTGAAAGTTTATTATCCTTGAGAGTAAGTATCAAATTCACCACGTCTTCAGCAGTTGAATATCCTCCTCCAGCAGAGCTTCCTCTTGCAGGACGAGTGTAAATATTATTACGCCTTGGCTCATTCGGATGCTCTCTTCCATTCCAGAAACGGGTATAACCGCTTGCCACATTCTCTACGGGAATATCTGCTTCAAAATGGTCTGTGTTCTCCATTCCCGCAATCTTGTAAATATTCTTTTTCACATAATCGAAACAGCTTCCCCCACTTATTTTCTCAATTATCAACCCGAGGACTATGTAACTTCCGTTTGAGTATTGAGTCTTTGTGCCTGGCTCAAACAGAAGAGGCTTATCCGCAAATAAGGGAAGATAGTCTGCTAAATTTCTGATTTTTTCTTTAGGAGTGGACTGATACCTTTCACCGAAAAAATCTCCTATTCCTGAAGACATCTCCAAAAGATGTCCAATGGTTACCTTCTCTCTCGCCTCCTGAAGAGGATAATCGGGAAGGTATTTTCCGATCGTTTCCTCTAATCTTATCTTTCCCGTCTCTTTGAGTTGTTCAATTGCGATACGGGTCATGAATTTATTAATCGAGCCTATGTTGAAGCAAGTATTGATATTATTCGGAACTCTATATTCTTTGCTTGCAAATCCAAAGGCTTGGAGAAAGATTGGCTTACCATCCTTTGCAAGTAAGACCACTCCCGAGAATTCATCTTTATCTGAAAGCTCCTCCATGAAACTTCTGAGCTCTTTCAACAGTTCGGTCTCTTCAATGGATACTGGTGAAACATGGGATTTGCTGAGGAGTCTCGCCTGAAGATGATTTATAAGAGTGAGGGAGAAGAGCATCATAAAAAATTGTTTAAAAAATAAAGCCTTTCTCATCACTTCCTCCTGATATATTATATATTTAAACTCCCTGAAAAATTTCTTCCCCCTGAGCATTCCTGCTTTTTTAGGCTCTATTTACTCAGATTGAGAACCTTTCTTTGCATATTCGATTTCAAGGTGCTGAGGATTTTAGAGGAAGAAGCACCGTTCAATTTAGGTAGTTCAAAGACCGTTTCTTCTTCCTTTTTTTTCTAATTAAACTCTTCACTAGAGAAGATAATTCCTTTCCTAAAGTAGGAGCTGTGAGCGGATAATAATTTCCTTTCCCTTCTTCCCCAATAAAACCAGATAGACTAAATTTTTATTGACTCAGGGGAAGATGAAATCCAGAAGATGACTCTTAGAGAGCCTCTCATCCATTTTTTACCGAGGGGAAGATGATTCGAAACTCTGTCCCCTTCTCCCGGGAAAGCTCTATTTTCCCCTCAATCTGTTCTACGAGGGTCACCACAATCTGCATCCCCAGTGTTTCTGTTTTCCTGAAGTCCAAATCCTCTGGAAATTTAATTCCATCATCGCTCACTCTGAGGAGAACATGCCCGTCCTGGACTCGATGAAGCCCCAGCTCAATCACACCTTCTCTTCCGGAGGGGAAGGCATGCTTCAGAGAATTGGATAAAAGCTCATTGACAATAAGACCGCAGGGAATGGCAAGATGGATATCAAGGTTGATATTTTCCAAATCGGTCTTAAGAGAGATGCGGTTTGAGTCTATTTTGTTAGAATGGAAGAGAAACACGGCAAGGCTCTTCAGATATTCTGAAAATTCCACCCGCGAATAATCCTTCGAGCGGTAGAGTTTTTCATGGACGAGGGCCATGGAACGAATGCGTTCCTGGCACTCTTTGAACATTTCCCTTGCTTCATGGTCTTTAAGGTAATGGGATTGAAGCTGGAGCATGCTCGAGATGACCTGCATGTTGTTTTTCACTCGATGGTGGATTTCTTTAAGAAGAGCCTCTTTCTCCCTTAGAGACTCGTTTAGTTTTTTTTCGGTGAGTTTTACTTCTGTGAGATCAGTCATTACTGCTAAGGTTCCTGAAAACCTCCCCCCTTCATCAAAGAGAGGGCTCCCGCTTACAAGAACTATCATTTCTTCCCCATCTTTCTTCCTCAATCTGAGTTCGTAGCGGTCTCGCTCGCCTCGAGCACGTCTCTCATTTGCAGCCTTGATGAGGTGGTGCTGGTCTTCTGGAATGAGGAGAAGCTCTGATTTTCCGAGGAGTTCTTCCTTCCTGTAGCCTGACATTTCCTCAAAGACAGGGTTAACGAAGATTATGCTTCCCTGAGCATCGCTCATCACAATGCCTTCGCTCATGTTGTGGATGATGTTTTCGGTGAGCTCTTTCATCTGCTGCAGCTCTTTCTCTGCGCGCTTCCTTTCGGTTATATCCGAGGAAAAAATCAAAATACCTTGGGGAACAGCCTGAATCCTGAGCTCAAAGACTCTCTTTGAACCGTCGGGAAAGAGGAATTCATTTTCAATATGATGGGCGGTTCTTTCTTCCATGCAGCGTCGAAGAAAAGAAAATATTTCTGTATTTTCAATACCTGGGTAGACTTCCATCATTTTCCTGCCGAGAAGCTCCCTTTTATCTCGCTTTCCGTGCCTTGCGGCCACATCATTCAGGTAGAGATAGCGCCAGTCAGGGGAGATGATCTGACAGCCTTCTATCATTCCATCCAGGGTGCTTCTCAAAAGCTCCTCGTTCTTACGAATTTCTTCTTCCGCCTTTTTTTCTTCAGTGATGTCAGCGAGGGAACCCCTCACCCCTGCTACCACACCATTAAGGCAATAGGGCCTGCTTGAGGTCCTGACCCAGCGAATCTCCCCATCCTTTCTTACTACTCTATATTCGCTGGGTTTTATCTCTCCCTCAAGGAGTCGGGAAAAACGCTTCTCAATCCATCCTGCATCCTCAGGATAGAGGACTTTTAAGAAAGATTTCCCGATTAATTCTTCAGGTTGATAATAAAGGACTTGCTCAACAGAAGGACTAATGTAAGTTAGGATTCCTTTTTTATCGACGATGAAGAAGACATCGTTGATGCATTCGACGAGTCCCCTGAACTTTTCCTCGCTTTCACGAATCGCTCTTTCCAGATTCTTCTTTTCAGTCACATCAATAGCAAACTCGAGCCTCACATCCCTTCCATCAGGCCACTTTATGATTCTATCCATGATGAGAAAGTCTTTCTGGAGAACAGGGTTGTGAAATTCCCAAAAATAGGGCTCATATCTATTCTTCAGGATTATTTCGTTGGTGCAAAATTCACAGGGAGCTTGCTTCCTTTGAAATTCCTTATAACAGATTTTTCCTTCGAGTTTGTTATTGAAAAGCATTTTTAGGGCTTTGTTGGCAAAAAGAATTTCATACGTTGAAGGATCAGAGACATAGACTGCATGCTCGAAAGAGTCGCAGATGGAAAGGAGCTGGTTTCTTTCTGAGGCAAGGGACTTCTGAGCTTTTATTAACTCGCTGATGTCCTTGGAAATGACGCTTACTGAAGTAACCTCCCCTCCATGTCCAAAAACAGGGCTATAGGTTCTCAGAAAATATCTTCCATCCCTTTTACTCAGGTACTCGTGCATCAGGCTCTTTTTTTCCTTAAAAACTCGAGCTATGATTTTCGAAAATTTAGCAGATTCTTCTTCTGAATGAAAATCAGCGTAACTTCTACCGAGAACATTTCCTTCCTGGAGTCCATACCTTTCGAGACATTTCCTGTTCATGAAGAGGAAATGACAATCTCTGCTCACAAGATACACTGAGTCCTCGGTCGATTCCACAAGCAGCCGATATCTTTCTTCGCCTGCTTCAAGCACTGCGCCTGAAAGATTTGTTTTTCTTGAAGCTTTCTTTTTCATTCAATCTCCACTGTTTTATTCACTTCACCTCTCCTTAAATCAGGAGCTAAAACCATTAATCAATCCACCATCATGTCTTCAAACTTAAAACCCTTTTTCTGGAAAAGGTCGACGCACACATCGACGACCACTGGGTCATAGAGGAAAGCGCGGTTAACAAAAATTTCCTTGAGGGCTGCCTCAATCCCTAATGAAGGACGATAGGGACGGTGCGAATACATAGCTTCCACGACATCTGCTACTCCGATGATTCGAGCTTCAAGAAGAATTTCTTCCCCCTGTAACCCGCGAGGATATCCTGAGCCCAACATCCTTTCATGATGCTGAAGAACTATTTCTGCAATCGGCCAGGGAAACTCAATTCCTTTCAGAATCTCATAGCCCACCTGGGGATGTTTTTGAATCAGGGCAATTTCTGGCGGATCTAAGCTTGTGGGTTTACTCAGGATTTCTGCAGGCACATAAATTTTCCCGATGTCATGGATTATTCCCGCCATCTGGATTCCCTCTATTCTCTCTGGCGATAAATTCATTTCCTCGGCAATGGCACATGCCAGTCTCGTTACCCTTTCTTGATGACCCGCTGTATAAGGGTCCCTCTTTTCAGCCGCCGAAGCCAGCGACTTGATTGTCTCCTGCAGAAGCTTCCGCAGTTTCTTGTTGCTTTGCTCAAGCTCCTCCTGGACCATCTTACGTTCTCTTAAGTCTCGAAAGACAAGCACGCACCCAAATTCATTCCCTTTTTCATCCTTGATAGAAGAGTCGCTAAATTCAACAGGAATTTTTTCGCTGTTTGGAGCCACAAGGACAAACTCCCTCGGAAAATGAAGCTTAACCTTTGAAACTTGAGTTTTCTTCTGGAAAATTGACATCTCCTCTTCGGCAATTTTGATTTTTTCCCTCAAACTCTTTCCTCCCCCATCTTCAAACTTGAAATCTACGAGTCGCTCGGCAACAGGATTCATGAAAGTCACCCTGCCCTGGTCGTCAACGGCTATTACTGCATCGCTGATGCTTTTAAGGATTGTTGAAAACCAGCGCTCCCTCTCTTTGAGTGTCTTTTCAATTTTATGTTTGTACAGGGCAATCTCGATTGTCGATTGGAGCATTCTTTCATCGAAAGGCTTGAGCAGATAGCCGTAGGGCTCGGTTATCTTAGCCCGCTCGAGGGTGGGCTCATCCGCATAGGAGGTAAGATAGACAAAGGGTATATTAAACTTCTCCTTAATTATTCGGGCACACTCAATACCGTCTATCTTTCCTTTAAGTCTAATGTCCATCAAGATTAAATCGGGTCTCAAAGCCTCTGTTTTGGCTAAAGCCTCCTCACCCGAAGAGACTACATCAAGAACATCAAAACCAAGGTTTTTAAGGATGCTTTTTATGTGGGTAGCGATGAGCAAATCATCTTCAACAATCATGATTTTTTGCGGAGACATAATCTCTTACCCCTTTGCTATCTGGTTTAGAGTTTCCTCATCCTCAGGAAATACCCATAAAATTAGACTCTTTAAAAGATTTGAGGGCGCAGATAAAGGAGTCTTTCATGACGCCTCCCCTCAACCTCTCATTCATTCCTTAGAGTGCATCTTGAGCCTTGCCGCTTGTCGCATTTTTATCTTCAAAAAGAAACGACGAGATGGCAATCCTCTCTAAAGGTGAATTTCGGGGTGATTTTTTTTAGTATTTCTGACCGGAAAGGATGAGGGACGAGGATAAAATTTAACCTCTAAAGAAGATTTTAAATTCTTAGTCTTCCCGAAATGGATTAAGCCAAAGGGATTTCGCTATGCACAGGATAAGGAAACGAACATCAAAATAAATATCGCCAAGATAAAGGTCGCCATCCTCAATTTAAGCTTTAATTTCCTGTCCAAAGGAATTTTCCACAGCCTCTAATATTCTGAACTCTCCACGGTTATTAACAGAAATCCTTAAAAAACTTAAATATTTCCCTTCTCCTTCAAGAGAGAGAAAGAAAGTTTATCAAATTCAGCCTCAAGGATGAAAGGAATCAGGAGGAATCCATTAATTTTTAATTCTCTCCTTTGATTCTGTAGCCTTGGGGAGGTTCCTCTCCCAGGAGGTTTCTTACAAAATAGTCCCACTTCTTTCGGGTGAAATAGGGGAGAGCTGAGTCAAAACCATGGTTTGCATTGGGAAGAACGAGCAGATCGAAGTCCTTGTTTGCCTTTATCAGAGCATCAACGAGCTGGAGGGTGAGGGCAGGATGGACGTTATCGTCCATGTCTCCGCAGGCGAGGAGGAGTTTCCCTTTGAGATTCGGGGCAAGACGGGCATTAATCTGGTCATCATAGTTTCCTCCTTCAAGAAGGCCGAGATATTTTTCTCCCCAGCCCGCATTATAGCCTCGCTGGTCGTGGTTTCCTGCAGAAGAGACTGCGACCTTATAGAAATCGGGATAGAGGAGAATGGCACGGGCTGAAGCAAACCCGCCACCCGAGTGGCCGTAGATTCCTACCCTTTCAAGGTCTATGTAAGGTCGGGTTGAACTCAGCTGTCTGAGGACAGCGACATGGTCCTGAAGGGCACCTCCATCCTTGAAATTCTGATACGCAAAATCATGAAAAGCCTTGGAACGAAAAGGGGTACCCCTTCCATCGATGGTCACCACCACAAATCCGAGCTCGGCAAGCGCCTGGGGCTCCCAGAGCCAGTCCAAGAGGAAAGGGTTGAGGGAGATAGGGGTACGGATAATCTGAGGACCAGGATAAATGGCATCTATGAGCGGATACTTCTTCTGAGGGTCAAACTTCGTGGGAAAGACTATCATCCCATAGATATCGGTCGTTCCATCCTCTGCCTTTGCCTTGAAGCGTTCCGGATATTTCCATCCCATCTCAAAGAGTAACCCCATGTCTGCCTCCTCCAGGATGCGAATTATCTTCCCTTGAGCAGAACGAAGGACAGAAAGGGGTGGTTTATCCAGCCTGGAATAGGTATCCAGGAAAAATTTTCCGCTCGGGGAGAAGACAAGATGGTGGTCTGCGTCTTCAGGAGTCAGCAATTCTAATTTCGAACCATCGAGCCTTACCCGATAAAGATGACGATAGTAGGGGTCGCGCCCTTCCTCACGTCCCATGCCAACGAAATAAACATACCGATTTGTTTCATCCACATGAAGAATTTCGAACACCACCCAGGGACCTTCTGTTATTCTATTTTTCAATTTTCCTTCTTTTAGGTCGTAAAGGTAGAGATGGGCCCAGCCGTCTCTCTGTGAGAACCAGATAAGCTCTTCACCTCTTCCCACATCCCTCACATTAGGAGGATTGCTGAGCAGGAGTGAGACTTCAACATGGGTCTTACCCTCTTCCCTTAAGACCTCTCTTGCTTCACCTGTTGAGGCATCTATTTCTACAAGGCGCAACGCCTTTTCTGCTCTCTCTGTATAAATGTAATAAATCCTCTGGCTATCTTTGCTCCACCAGACATATTTATCCTCAAGCGGGGTGCGGAAGGTTACCTGCTCTTTTTCGTAATTCACCGCAATCCTGCTCCTCTTCTCTATGTCAAAAATCACGAGTTCAACAAGCGGCAGATTTTCATCTCCAGGCATGGGATATTTATAAGCATGAAGCAGGGGCCGGGCGCTTCCATCCCGGGGAACTGATTGAAGGAGATAGAGTTCCTTGACCTTCCTCTCGTCAAGTTTATGAGTGATGAGCTTTTTCGAATCGGGTGACCAGGCTGCCACAGGAGGAAGCTTCTTCCCTGAGAGCCTGTCGCTGATGAAAGAGGTGTTTCCTTCGGTCCTGTCTCCATAGTCGTAGTATGGCTCCCCATCTTCTGTGAGTTGAATCGCTTCCCCCTCAGGCAAAGGACGAACAAAAAGATTATGCTCCTTGACAAAGGCTGCCCATTTTCCATCAGGGGAGGGAAGTTCATCCTCGGCAGGCTTCTTGAGTTCCTCTTCTTTACGCAACACATAGCTCTTCAGGTCACACACCCAGCGTTCCTTCTCAATCTCAAAGGCTATGGCAGTCATCTCTTTTATAAACTCGAATTTCTCAAAAGGAAGTTTCTGATGATGAAACGCTTTTCCTAAGGTTAGAGAAAGGGAAGCAGCCAGCCTTAAATGGTCAAAGGCAGGTTTTTTCAAGTTCAGGGAAGGGTCAACAAAAATAAACTCCTTGCCATCACGGGTTTCGTTTTTGTACCAGAAGCAGTCGCTATTTTCTATCCAATGAGGCTCAACACTCATCTTGAAAATTAATTTATTTATATTCTGGGGAAGAAGACTCTCCGCTCGCACATAGTCTTCCCTAGTCACAGAGCCAGAAACAGGCTGAAAATTAGCTAACCCTAATAGGAGAAAAAGAAGAGGATAAATGATTCTTGAAAAATTTCTTGATGAATGCATCCAGACCTCCTTTTTCATCTGTGATTTATCAAAGGAAGACCGTAATGTCAATTTTTCAAAAAGAGAAAAAATCGAGGAGTATAGAAGGGAAAAAACTTGAATTGAGAGAGATAGATAAAAATTCTCAGCAAAAATTAGATGAACCATTTTCAGCCAAGCGAAGGGTTGTCTTTCATTTTGCGAGTCTTAAAATAAATAATATGTTTAAGGAAAGGAGTGAAAAAATGAAAAAAAAGCTTTACAAAGAAGTCAAAAATCTAAAGCTCTTTTGTTTTATGTTGAGTATCACCCTCTGTTTCTCATTGTTTTTGGCCTTTAAAAATTCAAGAATTGAAGAATTTGAGGAAATCAATGTCAAGAGGATTAACATCGTTGAAGAAGACGGAACGCTGAGGCTTGTCATTTCTAATAGAGCAAAATCACCAGGGGCCTTGCTTGGAGGAAGACTCCTTTATCCAGGGGGAGGAAGGCCGGGAATGATCTTTTTTAACGAAGAAGGAGACGAATGTGGGGGGCTAATCTATGGAATAGAAAAGAGAGACTGTGAGGAAAGCTATTTCGGGGGCTTGATGTTCGACCGTCACCTGCAAGACCAGATAGTCGGAATCCAGTACAGCGAAAATGGCGGAAAGTCTCTGAGAGCAGGATTAATCGTCTGGGAAAGACCGGATGTTTCTTTACTTGAACTTGTGGAAAGGAAAGAAAAAATAGAGGAATTAAGAGGCGAGGAGAGATTAAAGGCAGAGAAGGAGCTCGAAGAGGCCATAGCCCGGGGTGAATATGGCTCAGCAAGACTCTTTGCCGGAAACCTGAATAAAACCTCGATGATAGCTC
>Ga0129301_1000809_pt1 | contig 16511 bp, 13 predicted proteins | sample ConPoolayeHmetaG_FD_94489 | JGI IMG/M metagenome (GOLD analysis project Ga0129301, IMG submission 94489) | Hot spring microbial mat communities from California, USA to study Microbial Dark Matter (Phase II) - Cone Pool mat layer H metaG ...
AGCTCGACAACGCCAGGAATGAAAGCGAGGACTGGAAGTGGAAGTACTTTGCGACCAAGAGTAGCTTGGACTGCCTCCAGATAATGTACGCCGGTCTCAAGGATGATCTCGAAGAGCTGAAAAGGCGGTTCAACGAGACAGCCGCCGACAGGGAGATTCTGGAAAAGGAACTCATGAACAGGACCATTGAGATCATCAGGCTCACGTGCCTCTTGGAGGTCTCAAGCTCGGATCTTCGTCAGATGACCAGCGAGAGGGATGCCTGGGTGGTGCGGTTCCGGGAGCTGGAAACCTCCTACAATGACCTCCTCTGCGAGCTGAAGATGAGCCGCGCTTTGGTCGAGAGGTACAAGGGTCTCTATGAGGAGGAGGTTCGTAGGCTGGAGCAAGCCTTGAGAGAGATGGAAGAGTGCAGATCAAGGTGCGAAAGGCTCGCTGCCGCACTGAACAAGAGCAACTTGGACTACAGGGAACTGAGAAGCCTCTACGATCGTCTCGCCGCGGACCTGGAAACGATGACAGCGGACCTGGACCGCTGGCGGACCGCATACCAAGCCCTCCATCTCAGGTACAACGCGTCGGTGGAGGATGCAAGGTACTGGAGATCGATGTACGAAAACCTCAGTGCCGTGCTCGCCCGGGTTCGGTCGGAGAGGGATGCCTGGATCCTGCTGTACCAGACGGTGAACGTCCACCTGTCGGAATGCCAGTCGGAGGTGAACTATTGGAGGACCCTTTATCTGGCTCGCCAATCCGAGTTGGACGATGCGTTGGCGGAGGCTGCACGCTGGAAAGCCCTCTACCAGGGGTTGGCGAACATAAGCCTTCGCTTGGAGATCGCTAATGTGACGGTGATCTCGAGGAGTTGCGGGAAGCCCTCGGTCGTCTCTGCCGACGTCAAGGTCTGCGTCAGCACGAAGGATACGCCGATGTTCATGTTCCTGGAGTACTGGGCTGAGCCTCTGGACTGCATCTATGGCTATGGTTCGATCTTGGAGGACATTTCCAGCTGGCCTGCGAACTGCAAGACTTTCCGCGTCACGATGAGTTTCGGGAAGGGCATTTCCTCCTACAAGATCGTTGCAAGGGCATCGCTGCGACCGATACATGGATACGATGAGATCTGGCAGGTCGGGCCACCGTAGTATGGTCGTCGGCTTTGCGGGGGCGTTTGACGGCTAAAGCGCCCGGCGCTCGGAGCAAAAGGGGTTGACGCCACGGGTGCTCAAAGAGAAACCGAGACGAAGAGGAGGGTAAGCTCGCCTCGGGTCCTCCTGATCGAGTGGGGTGCGTTTCGGGGTATGAAGACCACGGATCCTTTTCGCACTCTGTGTGTTTCCTGCCCTACGGTTGCCTCGCCTTCGCCTCCCATCACGAAGTAGACCTGCTCGCAGTTGGTGTGGACGTTCGTGACCGAATGCGCGCCCGGCCCATACCTGTGCACGTCGATCGTGAGCCTCTCGCAGCCCGTCTTTTGACCTAGGCAGACATGGGACAGCATCTGTCTGTGCGAGCCGCCCGGCCTGAAGAGAGGGGCTTCCTTGTAGTTCCGAATGTAATGACCGTCTTGGGCGGGCATTCGGCAGCCACCGCCGATTGGCGGATATAAATGGTTCAGGACTTATGGCGGTTAACCTCTGGCAGCCTTGCCCACGTGAGCTTCCCGCATGCGTGGTGTGGCGTGAACGGATCGATCCATAGCGTGCGGCTTGTGGACCTTGGAAGCAAGAAGGAAGCTCAGAGGTAGCAGCTGCCAGGATCTTCCGGTACCCTCTGAGCATTTGGCTTGACCTCAAGGATCCGCAGCCCCGATGGGCCCACATCGTAGGGCTGTGGCTCGTAGAGGGAAGCCGGGCAAACGCCGTCCCTCTTGATGGGCAGCAGGTACTTCGTCTTGCTGCTTCCCGACGTGATCCCCCAGAGTATCGACGCGTTCGCTATGTGTATTATGTTGGCCTTGTAGATCTCCCCATGGGAGTACCAGTCCGCGATTCCGATCATGGTGCCGTGCCTGGATACGACCTTCGACACAATCTCCGAGAAAAGCCTGATGTGCTGGGATTCGCCCATGTCCATTGCGAGGTCAGTGAGGCTGTTCTCGATGCCCACGAAGTTGTTGAGCGAGCACTCCTCCCGCAGCTCCCTGAGGACGTAGGAAACGGTTCCTGCGCCCCTGAGGTTGGAGACGTCCGTGACGTACCGGATGTCCAAGGAGTTGTAGTGTTTCAAAGGCTCGCCGAAAAGTTCCAGCTTGACCGAGTATGAGTCCAAGAAATGCATGTTGGGTCCAAGGGACAGTAGGCCGGATGCACAGCGGGGGTTAAGGGACGACAGCCCCTTCATGAATCCGTCGATGTTGGAACGCGTGCAGTGAGCGAGGAAGGACTTTGCCTTGGGGATGGATGAGATTATCCAGTTGGCGATGAACGATGCGGGGTCGGCGGAGGTCTCTGGCATGACCCAGAAGACCGTGTATCCGGGGGACGGAATCCTGAACCACTCATCAAACTTGGGTATGCCGGACGGCAGGTAGCCCTTCATCCTAGATGTACGGGTGCGAAAGCATGGATTATGGTGCGTCAACGGATTGCCGTCCGATTGATAAAGAGTTTAGCTGCCTTCCGCGACTCGCTGAGACGGTTTCCCAAAACCTAGATGCAAGAACGCTCACCGTGGCCTCCAACGATGTCTCGTGGGCAATCGTGTCGGGAATTGGACGAGGCTTTGGCCTACTTTTGGGCTGGCATCCAGTTCGCAAGGGATTCTCGTTTGGGAGGCCATGAAGGTTGCCGGGTGCCTGATGAGCTCGTCCGGACCTAAGTGGCCGGGAGATTTCAGGTCCCTCTAGGTCCCCAGCTCCCAGGCACGCATGTACTCCTTCTGCTGCTCGGTCATCTCGTCGATCCTCAGCCCCATGGTCTGGAGCTTTCGGCGCGCGACCTCGTCATCGATCTCTTGAGGTACTCTGTGGACGCGTCCGCGGTCAAGCTCGGAGTGTTTTTCCTTCAGCCAGACCGCCGTCAAGGCATGGACCGAGAAGCTCATGTCCATGACCTCGCTGGGGTGCCCATACGCTAGGGAAAGGTTCACCAATCGACCTTCCGCTAGGAGGATCACCCTTCGGCCGTTTGCCAGCGTCCGCTCCTCAACCATCGGCTGTATCTCGCGCCGCGCCTCGGTGAGCGATTCAAGGTCGGGGAGGGAGATCTCGACGTTGAAGTGGCCTGCGTTGCACAGGATCGCCCCGTCCTTCATCTTCTCCATGTGGGCTGCCCTGATCACGTCCCTGTTGCCCGTGGCCGTGATGAAGACGTCCCCCAGCGCGGCGGCCTCCTCCATCGGCATGACCCTGTAGCCCTCAAGCGAAGCGGCAAGCGCCCTGTGTGGATCCACCTCCGTCACCACGACGTGGGCTCCCAGCCCCCTCGCCCTCATCGCTATCCCCCTTCCGCAGTGCCCGTAGCCGCAGACGACCACGGTCTTTCCCGCGATGAGGATCTTCGCTCCGTTGAGGATCCCGTGCAGGGCCGACTGCCCTGTGCCGAAAACGTTGTCCATCTCCCACTTGACCTTCGCGTCGTTGACGGCTATGACCGGGAACTTCAGCACTCCCTTCGCCTCCATGGACCTAAACCTGATCACGCCCGTCGTCGTCTCTTCCTGTCCCCCCATCACCTCCCCCATCCAGGAAGGGCTGACCCTGTGCACGTACGATATCAGATCGGCTCCGTCGTCCAGCAGTATGTGTGGGCGTATCCTGCATGCTCGGTCTATGCAACGGTAGTACTCGCTCGTGCTCAGTCCCTTCCAGCCATAGACCATGATGCCTCGTCTCGCCAGCGAGGCTGCCACATCGTCCTGGGTGCTGAGCGGGTTGGAGGGGCAGAGAGAGACCTGGGCGCCCCCGCTCTGAAGGGCGAGCACGAGGGCCCCGGTCTCCTTGGTGATGTGCAGGCAAGCGGCAATGCGAATCCCGGTTAGGGACTTCTTGGATTGAAGCTCGGAAGATATGCTCCGCAAGACGGGCATGTTCCTCTCGGCCCACTCCACGGAGAGATCGCCCGCCTTCGAGAGACGAAGGTTCTTCACCTTGTACTGCAACTTCACACCGCGACGGCTCTCATTGGCTGGCTCTTTAATATTGCAGCGCCGCGGGAGGACGGTGTACCCTTCCCAAGAGCCCTGCTCATGCGTTCTTGGAGTGGTGTGGGACATCCTCGCCCGCGGCAGGGGCCTCAAATCGGCTACCCGGTTGGAAGATGACGGGACCCATTTTTATTTGGGCCGCCCAAGAGTCCGCGGCCCGGGTGATGCAGTTGCAGAGCGAGCTGCCTTGGATCGAGAAGTACCGACCTACAGAGCTCGCGCAGGTCGCCGGACAGGCCGATGTCGTGCGGATCCTCTCTTCATTCGTGTCTCAAAAAAGGATGTCGCACCTGATATTCGCGGGGCCGGCCGGCGTCGGCAAGACCACGTGCGCCCTGATCCTCGCTCGGAAGATCCTTGGCGATGACTGGAGAAACAACTTCCTTGAGTTAAACGCGTCAGACGAGAGGGGGATCGACGTCGTCCGCACCAAGATCAAGACCTTCTGCCGCTCGATGGTTCTGGGTGGTTCTCCGTTCAGGATAGTGTTTCTCGACGAGGTTGATAACATCACGAGCGACAGCCAACACGCCCTTCGGAGGGAAATGGAGCAGTACACTGCGACGAGCAGATTCATACTCTCGTGCAACTACTCGAGCAAACTCATTCCCCCCATCCAGTCGCGGTGCGTCATCCTGAGGTTCACCCCCCTCAAACGCGAAGACTTGATCCCGGTTCTCAGGCGCATAGCGATGGCGGAAGGGCTGGATGTCGACGAAGCCGCGCTGGATGCCATCTTCTACGTTTCCCAGGGCGACATGAGGCAGGCGACCAACCTGCTGCAGGCGGCCCATTCCTTTGGGGAAAGGATCACTAGCGAGATGATCTACAAGATATCCGGAGAGGCCAATCCGGGCGACATAAGGCACCTCCTCGCCCTGAGCCTGCAGGGCAATTTCGACAAGGCGCGGCAGCAGCTGAGGACGATCATGATCGAACAGGGGCTGTCGGGGGTGGATCTCGTGAGCCAGATGCACCGCGAGGCCCTGCGGATGGAGATCGAGAGGGAAAAGCTGGCAGACCTTCTGAAGTTGTTGGCCGAGTACGAGTTCAGGCTCGTTGAGGGGAGCAACGATCTGTTGCAGTGTGAGAGCTTGGTCGCTCAGATCTGCTCGCTCGGGTGAATGAATTGTGGGCTGAGAAGCACCGGCCGAGGCTTCTCTCCGAGGTTCGGGGACAGGACGAGGCAGTCGCCCAGATGCGGAAGTGGGCCAAGGAATGGTCAAAGGGGACTCCCAGACAGAAGGCGATCCTACTCTTCGGACCAGCGGGAACCGGGAAGACGACGGCGGCATTGGCCCTGGGAGCTGAGATGAACTGGGACGTCTTGGAGATCAATGCGAGCGACAAGAGGTCGCAGTCAAGCCTGGAGGAGGTGTCCAGGTCGTGCAGGACCAGGTACAGCTTCTCAGGCAAGCCGCTGAAGCTCTACGTCATCGATGAGGTCGACGGCATGAGCGGAACCGAGGACAAAGGCGGTGTTCGGGCATTGTGCGAGATGGTGAGGAACACGGTCAATCCCATCATCCTGATCTGCAACGATCTCTACTCACCCAAGCTCAGGCATCTAAGGAGCATGGCTAAGCCGATCCAGTTCGGCAAGACGAGGAAGGACGCGATAGCGGCAGTGCTGCGCGAGATCTCGCGCAAGGAAGGTGTTGAGCCGGACTTCCTAGCCCTCAACCTGATGGCCGAGAGGGCAGAGGGAGACCTCCGGTCTGCGATAAATGACCTGGAGGCGGTGTCGATTGATGGAAAGGTCTCCAGGGAGTCCGTGCGCGTGCCGCAGAAGAGGAAAGGCGAAGGCAGCATCTTCCGGGCCTTGGACATGATCTTCGACGGCTACCGTGAGGCAGCGGAGTACGCGAGGGACCTTGACCTTCCGCCCGAGCAGCTGCTCGAATGGATAGCTGAGAACATCCCGGTGCGTTACGCCGACGACGCTAGCCGCGCTTACGCCTACGAGATGGCGTCGTTGGCCGACATCCAGCTCGCGCGAGTGTATCGCAGGATGCATTGGGGCTTCTGGGGATACGCCACGGACATCATGACCCGGGGCGTCGGGTCAATCGCGGAGGCGGGGCGGGGATCCCTCGGGCCGTACCGGTACGTTCCGCCCCGGGCGTACGTTCAACACCGGGCAAGGATGTCCGTGCTCGCGTCTCTTGCCCAGGCGAAGGTGACGGAGGGCGAAGCCTCTGTCATGGACGCGCTTCGGACGATAGGGGCGAGATGCCACATGTCCACGAGGACCGTGCTTTCCGACTTCATGCCGTATCTAAAAGTCATCCACGACAAGCGTCCGGAGATGGCTGAGTCAATGCTCAGATCACTCGGCATGGCCGATGCGGAGATAGCCATGCTCACCCAACGACTGCGAGGCGAGTAGAATGGAGGTCAAGGAGATCGTCCTAGAAGGCCACATAATCGATAGCTGGATCCTTCCCAAGGCATTGGACCTTATCATGGACCTTGACGGGGACTTCGAGTTCCTGGAGTTCAACGTCGGCAAGAAGAAGACGGAGAGATCATTCGTCAGGATGCTGATCAAGGGAAGGGATCGGAAGCATCTTGACAGACTGCTGAGCGAGCTGAGGGAACTCGGTGCCGCGCTGCCGGAGATGGAACCCGTGAGGACCGAGCCAGCTCCCCGCGACGGTGTCTTGCCGTCAGGGTTCTACTCGACGACCAACCACGCGACCTTCGTCAACCTCGGCGGCCGGTGGGTGGAGGCTTCCGACATAGAGATGGACTGTGCCATAGTCCTCAAGGACGGGAAGGCCATGTGCGTGCCCATGTCGGACGTCAAGAAGGGCGATCGGGTTGTGGTCGGGAACCAGGGGGTCAGGGTCATACCGCCCGAGCGTCCGAGGCAGTCGACGGGCATATTCGAGTTCATGACGAGCACCGCCAGTTCGGAGAAGCCCGTGGCCACCGTTGTCTCGCGCTTAGCCCGGGATATCTACGAGCTGCGCAGCCGTAATGCAAAGGTCGTCGTCGTTGCCGGACCGGCGGTCGTGCACACCGGCGCGGCACCCTCCCTAGCCTGGATGATAAGGCGTGGGTTCGTCGGCTGTCTCTTGGCCGGGAATGCGCTGGCGGCCCACGATGTCGAGTGTGCGCTTTTCGGGACCTCGCTTGGCACCGACATCTCGACTGCGGAGAGACACAAGGGAGGCCACAGCCACCACCTTATGGCCATAAACGAGGTCAGAAAGCATGGAAGCCTTCGAGCCTGCGTGGAGGCCGGGGTCCTGAAGAGCGGCATAATGTACGAATGCGTCAGGAACAACGTGCCATTCGTACTGGCGGGCTCCATAAGGGATGACGGCCCCCTGCCCGATGTGGTGACGGACGTGATGGAGGCCCAGAAGAGGATGAGGGAGGCACTCAGGGGAGCCGAGATGGTGATGATGTTCGCTACGATGCTCCATTCCATCGCCGTCGGCAACCTCCTGCCATCCGCGGTCAGGACGGTTTGTGTGGACATCAGCACGTCGGCCGTCACCAAACTTCTGGATCGGGGGTCGGCCCAGGTGCTTGGCGTCGTATCGGACGTAGGCGTCTTCCTGCCAGCGCTCCAGGAAGAGCTGCGTAAACTGGAGGGAAAAGAATGAAGTTGACCATGAAGTTTGGTGGCGGGTTGCTCAATTCGGCGGACAGCATCAAGCAGTGCGCGCGACTGGTGAAGAGGCAGGTGGAGCGCGGCGACCAGGTCGTTGTCGTCACCTCGGCCCTCTCGGGCATTACTGACCGACTCCTCAAGGTGGCGAAGGATCTCGAAACGGCCAAGCGATCTGACGCGCGAGCGGTGATCGACCAGTTCTGCGATCGCCTTCTGGAGGATCACATCTCAGTGGCAAGGGAGGTAGCGGATCCGGGTGCGAAGGAGATCTCGTCGAAGCTGAGGAGTCTCGTTGCGCTCCTGAAGACGGATCTTGCGCACATCGCTGGGAAGGATGCTTCGGCTAGGACGATGGACAGGATAGCGTCGATGGGCGAGCGCCTCTCAACCCCCATCTTTGCCGCCGCATTGTCGTCTTTGGGCGTTCGAGCCGTTGACCTGACCGGCGGCGAGGCAGGGATAGTGACCGACTCCAACTTCGGGGATGCCATGCCGAAGATGGATGTCTGCAGGACCACCATCAAGAGCCGCTTGGAGTCCCTCATTTCAGAGGGCATCACCCCGGTCGTAACCGGGTTCGCTGCCCAGGACGAGTCCGGCGCGATCACGACCCTCGGCAGGGGTGGGTCGGATTATACGGCATCCATCCTTGGTGCATGCCTTGGGGTCGACGAGATCTGGATATGGAAGGACGTAGGAGGCATAATGACCGCCAATCCAAAGGTCGTGAGCGAGGCAAAGACGATACCCCTCATCTCCTACGCGGAGGCTGCCGAGCTCGCCTACTTCGGCGCGAAGGTCCTCCACCCTAGGACCATGGGGCCTGCGATGCAAGCTGGGATATCGATCAGGGTGAAGGACGCAACGGCCCCAGACCGAAGCGGGACCCTCATCAGCAACGGGACGACGCAGGTCCCGGGCGCTGTCAAAGCCGTGACCAGCATGGACGACGTCGGCCTGATATCGGTTTCGGGCACCGGCATGGTCGGCCTGCCCGGCGTCGCGGCCAAGGTTTTCAAGTCGCTCGCGAGGGGGAAGGTGAACGTGATGATGATCTCCCAGAGCTCCTCGGAGACCAACATAACCATAGCCGTCAAGCTGTCGGACATACCTGCCTGCCGCAGGATTCTCTCTTCCGCCTTCAGGGGCGATGCAGCCGTAAGGGAGATCGCCTTCGACGAGGATGTCTCGATAGTGTCGGTCGTCGGTTCCGGGATGAAGGGCACCCCGGGCGTCGCAGCCCGAGTCTTCAAGGCGGTTGCGGACGCTGGCGCGAGCGTGATCATGATTGCGCAGGGCTCATCGGAGATGAATATCTCCTTCTTGGTCAGAAAGCAGGACTCCGCTAGGGTCGTTCTGTCCATCCACCGGGAGTTCAGGTTGCATCAGCTGCCCGATGCATGACTCTCCGATCACGGAGGCCAAGGTATTGGGCGACTTCCTCGACGCTCGGAGGAAGGATCTTGGGCTCCGGTATGATGGTGATCGCCATGTCCGGATCCTTGAGCCCATGCCCCGTCAGCACGCAGACCACGGTGGCCCCGCTTTCGATCTCGCCTCGTTCCAACGCCTTTGCCACCCCTGCGACGCATGCGGCTGAGGCCGGCTCGACGAAAAGCCCCTCCTTGGAGGCGAGAGCCTTGTAGGCCTTCGTTATCTCCTCATCCGTCACCGCTGTGATGGACCCGTTCGACTCGCGGGCCGCTTCCGTGGCCTGTTTCCAGCTCGCGGGATTGCCGATCCTTATGGCGGTCGCGATCGTTTCTGGTTTCTCCACGATCCTGCCCAGGACTATCGGTGCCGCGCCTGCCGCTTGGAACCCTAGCATCCTGGGCCGGCCTTGCACCTTCCCGGCGGCCATGTACTCCTTGAAGCCCTTCCAGTAGGCGGTTATGTTGCCGGCGTTTCCCACCGGGATGCACAGCACATCCGGGTTGCGACCGAGCTGGTCGCACACCTCGAAGGCCCCCGTCTTCTGGCCCTCTATCCTGAATGGGTTCAAGGAGTTGACCAGCGTCACGGGATACTGGTCCGTGATGGCGCGCACGATCCTGAGCGCATCGTCGAAATTTCCGTCGACCGCGATCACGGTTGCATTGTGCACGAGTGCCTGGGCCAGCTTCCCCTTCGCTATCGCACCCTTCGGGATGCACACGGCGCAGCGGATGCCGGCCCGCGCCGCGTAGGCGGCCGCGGACGCGGAGGTATTCCCGGTCGAGGCGCACATGACCATGTCCGAGCCCTGCTCGACCGCCTTTGAGACCGCAACCGTCATGCCACGGTCCTTGAATGACCCCGTCGGGTTGAGCCCCTCCAGTTTAAAGTAAAGATCGATGCCTGCGCGGGGGCCGAGGTAGACCGACGGAACAAGCGGCGTGTTGCCCTCGTTGAGGGTTATCACTGGGGTCGAATCGGTGACGGGAAGGAAGCTAGAGTAGGCCCTTATGACGCCCGCCCAGGTCCCCTTCAAATCCGGTCCTCGACCCTCATGCAAGAGCTGACCTCCTTTACGACCTCGAGATCGGCTATGCGCGCCAAGGCCTTCCTCACGTTGCTCTCAAGGGCCTCGTGGGTCATGAAGACCAGGTCAACCACCTTCTTCCGCTCCTCCGTCTGCCGCACGCTTGCAAGGCTTATCTTCTCCTGGCCGAAGACGCCGGCTATGCTTGCTAGGGCACCCGGCCTGTCGATGACCCTGAGCCTGATGTAGTACTTCGTCACGAGGCTTCCTATATCGACGACGTCGTTCGTGGCCTCGATCCCAAGTCCGCTCTCAAAGCCCATCCTCGAGTTGGAGAGGATGGACCTTGACGCGTCGAGTATGTCCGCAACGACCGCGCTCGCCGCGCTTGGGCCTCCGGCGCCCGTGCCGTAGAAGACCGTCGGCCCGGCGCAATCGGTGTTGACGAAGACTGCGTTGTATATGTCGATGACCGAGGCGAGCAGATGGTCCTTGGGTATCAGGGTCGGGTGTACCCTGACCTCTAGGCCCTTGGCCGTCTTCTTCCCGATGGCGAGGAGCTTGATGGCGTAGCCCAGTTCCCTAGCGTACCCTATGTCCCTCTGGGCAACGTGCCTTATCCCCTCTTTGAAGACCATGTCGACGGTAACCCACTTGCCGAATGCTATGGACGCTAGGATGGCGATCTTGTGGGCCGCATCCAGCCCGTCGATGTCGTAGGACGGGTCGGCCTCTGCGTATCCCATCTTGGTCGCTTTACTGAGCGCTTCGCTGAATTCCATGCCCTCCAAGCTCATCTTGCTCAGGATGTAGTTCGTGGTTCCGTTCACGATCCCGTAGATCTCCGAGATATTGTTTCCGGCAAGCCCCTGATGTATGCCGCGCAGGAGGGGAACGCCGGCGCAAACGGAAGCCTCAAAGTAGAGCCCCACGCCGTTCCGGCGGGCAAGGGCGACGAGTTCGGCCCCGCTTCGAGCCAGCACCTCCTTGTTAGCCGTCACCACCGTCTTGCCGGATTCGAGCGCCTTCATCATGAAGGATCTTGCCGGCTCAAGCCCTCCGATGAGCTCGACGACTATGTCTATCCGTTCATCGTCAAGGACGTCCTGCGCGTCCGTGGTGAAGACGGTTCTCGGGACGTCGAACTTCGCCCTCGTCTCGGGCCTCTTGTCCGCCACCTTCCTGACCTCAAGGCCTGCCCCTATCCTTGACTCCAGTCGTTTCTTTTGGCCCTGAAGGATCGAGTATGTGGCGCCCCCCACCGTGCCCAGGCCCACCATGCCTATGTTGATGGTGCGCATCATCTCACCTACAGGCTATCCAGCCTTTCACTTATCTTCTCGAATTCCCTCAGTTTCTTGGTCGAGGTTAGATCCATCTTGAAAACGCATCTCTGCTGGTAATTGGCGAGGCACTCGACTTCCTCGACCTTCACCTTCTCCACCAGGATGTGGGAGAGTATAGCCTCCAGTATGCCGCACACCTCGTAGCAGGACGGCCGGCCGGCCCGGTATTCCCGGGAGGCGAAGCAGTTCTCGATCACCACCAACCCCTTGCTGACGTCTATCGTCACGCGATCCCCTATCGATCTTGACTCCAGTATTCGCTCCCAGAGCGAAAGGCTGTTGCTCAGGTCGCCTATGACGTCGAGCCAGTAGTCCACGATGACCTCGCCAACCGATCGTCCCATGTTCCTGAGCACCTTTGGGTTGACGTTGCGTTTCATCTCCGACCACTCGCTCAGGCCGATGGGGAAGATGTCGCGATCGGTCATGCGTAGCCCCCTGAAGTGAGCATCGAAGATGACATCCTTGGCCGTCTGGATTTCCATCTGATAGACGAGCTTGGTCGCCATGATCTCTTCGCGGATCTGCTTGACGTCGGCGTCCGACCCTGTGACGTCCACGAACGCGCTGTACCTGCCCTTCACCCCGCGCTCCGTGGTGTCAAACCAACCGAGCTTCAGGTCGATCCCGTGCTCGGCGAGAATGGACAGAACCCTGCTCTGGGCACCCGGCACGTCCTTGAGGATCATGGAGATCTGCGCAAGCTTCCTTCCTTTCGCCCAATAGTATATGCCAATATCCCTGTCTCCGAACCCCGCCTTTTGATCCAAGCTCGCCACCTCCCAGCGAACTCCTATCTGAAGATCTTGGTCAGAGGATGGCCGGGCGACGCCCTGGTGTTATACTCCCACCTGTTCTGGTAGGCAGCGAACGCATCCACCGCGGCGATCGCCCACGTCACCCACGGTGCGTAGCCCACCGGGCCGTACATGACGAAGTCTGCTCCCAGCACCACCGATGTGATCGTTGAGGCAATGTGGGCCGACCTGTAGACATCGCGATCCGACCTCACCTTCTCCCACTGGGTGGTCGCGTTGCTGGCTCCGCAGCCGACCGGCAGGCCGAACCGTTCTTTGACCATGTAGCATGCCTTGCTCGCCGTCCCAATGCTCGGGACGTCCAGAACCATGGTGTCGACCAGGAACTTCTTGAAGCCGATCCTCTTCGCTAGGGGAAGCAGATCCTTTTCCAGGACGTCGAGCCTGCCGGCCGCGGACATGACCCGCTTATCGAAAGTCAGCAGCACGCACGCCTCGAGATCCAGCTCGCTGAGGGCCTTGACCTCCTCCTCCGTGTGGTCGGGCGAGATGGAGTTGTAGATGGCCCTCTTCGCCAGGCCAACTTCCGAGCAGTGCTTGGCAACCGGAACCCTGACGGATGCAGTGATCCCATCCAAAAGGAAGGGAACCTCGGTCTTATCGGCCACCCAATCGACGTACCTCCGCAGGGCTTCGGGGTAGTTGCCGACGACGTCCAACATGTAGGGTATGCCCGTCTGATCCTTCAGCACCTCGAGTTCGTTGACGAGCTTCTCGGCCTTCTTCTCCTCAAAGATGCCCTTCCTATCGTCGGTCACGATGCTGTGGCCGGTGAAGAAGATGCTGGGTATGCCCACCGTGGGGTTAACCCCTGGCTGTCCCCCGATCCTAAGCCCGCAGATATCGTACTCGACCTGGTCGACGGCGAACTTGAACACTTCCATCACCTCAAAGATTCCGGGCGGCTTACCCCTTGGCCACAGCCATAGGCCGCAGCCTAGCTACCTTCCTGCTTATGCCCGCCCTGTGGCAGACCTCGACAACCCTATCTATGTCCTTGTAGGCGCCGGGGGCCTCCTCGGCGACCACGGGCATGCTCGCCGCCCTGACGATTATCCCTCTCGCCCTGAGATCGCTTCTCACCTTCTCGCCGTAGAACCTCCTCTTTGCCTCGGCCCGGCTGAGCGATCTGCCAGCGCCGTGGCAGGTGGAGCCGAAGGTCTCGTCCATGGCCCTCTCGGTACCTACCAGGAGGTAGGAGGCGGTCCCCATGTCCCCGGGGATGATCACCGGTTGCCCTATTCTGGCGTAGTCGGATGGGATCGCCTCGCTGCCGGGGCCGAAGCTCCTAGTCGCACCCTTTCGATGCACGCAGAGCTCGACCTTCCGGCCATCCACGACGTGCCTCTCCTTCTTCCCGATGTTGTGGGCAACATCGTAGATCAGCTCCATCTCGAGGCTCTCCGCGCTCTGTCCCAAGACCTTCTCGAACGACTCCCGGACCCAGTGCATGATCATCTGCCTGTTTCCCCAGGCGAAGTTTGCTCCCGCGCACATCGCCGAGAAGTACGACCGTCCCTCCGGCGACTCGACCGGGGCACATGCAAGCTCCCTGTCCGGCAGGGATATGCCGTATTTCCTCGCCGCGGACTCCATCACCCGCAGGTAGTCGGAGCAGATCTGGTGGCCGCATCCTCGAGAGCCGGTGTGGATCATCGTCGTGACCTGGTTGACGCGGTCTATGCCCATCACTTTCGCTGCATCCTCATCGTAGATCTTGTCCACGTACTGTATCTCCAGGAAATGGTTTCCGGACCCGAGGCTTCCCAGCTGCGGTATGCCGCGCTGCTTGGCTTTGCTGCTCACCTGCGACGCATCGGCTTCGGGCAGCCTTCCCTTCTCCTCCATATATTCTAGGTCGCGCTCCCACCCGAATCCGTGCCTCACTGCCCATGCGGCGCCCTCCTCCAGGACCTCGTCGATCTCCCTTTGGGAGAGCTTGATCTTCCCTTCGCTCCCCAGGCCCGAGGGAACATTCCTGAAGGCGGCTTCTATGAGGGCCTCCAGCTTCGGCTCCACCGACGAGCGATCAAGATTCGTCCTGAGCAGCCTGACCCCGCAGTTGATGTCGTAGCCGATGCCGCCTGGACTCAATACCCCCTCCTCCATATCAAACGCGGCAACACCGCCTATGGCGAAGCCGTAACCCAAGTGAGCATCGGGCATGGCCATCGAGTACCTCTGTATGCCCGGCAGGCAGGCGACGTTGGCCACCTGATCGATGGTGCCAGCCTCGATTTGTTTGAATAGGGTCTCATCTGCATAGATCCTTCCGGGCACCTTCATTCCGGGCTTATAACCCAGGGGAACCTCGTAGATCTCTTCCGACAATTTCTTCAGGTCCCTGTGCATCGTTCAGAACACCTGCCGACCAGAAAGACGTGAGTCGCGGGCGGCCATGCTCCGGTCGGTCCGGCATTTGAAAACTCTTTTGTCCAATCTAGCTTGGTAGCCGCTCCTCAGGCCGGATCGCGAACGGAAGCCAGCCTCGGGGAAGATCTAAATAGTCCAGACGATGCTTCACGGCCCGAGGTTGCGCGCATGATCGATCTTAGGGATCAGATGACGAGGCGCACTCCGGCTGAGATGATAGAGCACTTGGAGAAGTTTAAGCTGGATCTCAAGTTCTCGGCAGGCGTCTGGTTTTTCGCGCCTGGCGGGGGGCGGTTCCACGAGAGATACGTGGACGACCTAACAATGGAGCAGCGCCTAGAGAAGGCGGCGGCGCTGGCCGACTATGGGCTCAAGGGCTTGGAGGCCCACTACCCGAACGAGGTTAACGAGGCGAACTTGGACCTCTTCAAGGACCTCGAAAGGTCGTCGGGAATAAGGCTGATCACGATAGTGCCCAACCTCTTCTACGAGAAGCAGTTCGAGTTCGGGGCGCTTTCCTCGCCCCTGCCCAAGGCCAGGCAGGCCGCCATAGAGAGGACGAAGAGGACCCTTGAGCTGAACAAGGAACTGGGCACGGACTTCGCTATAGTCTGGCCGGGGATCGATGGTTACGAGAACCCGTTCGGAATCGACTTCATGGCTGCCAGGGACAGGTTCGCCTCCGGACTTGCAGAGGCCATGGACGCGGTTCCCGGGGTGAGGGTGGCCGAGGAACCCAAGCCGTACGAGCCTAGGGGCAAGATCCTGTACGGAACGACGGCCGAGGGCATACTAATGGCCCAGAAGGTTGAGTCGATGCTCAAGTCGCAGGAGAACCGCAAGCTTCTGGAGAAGGGGCATTCCCTAGTGACCCTCAACCCGGAGGTCGGCCATGTGCTGATGGGCTACGAAGATCTTCCCTATGCCTTCAGCCTCGCGATGGAGTACGGGAAGCTCGCCCACACCCACTGGAACAGCCAGCCCCTGGGTAACTACGACCAGGACCTGGACGTTGGGGTGATAGGTCCCGAGCAGACCGAGGCCGCGCTTTACGTGCTCAAGATGCACGGCTACAGGGGCTACTTCGGCATCGACATCAACCCCGAGCGCATCCCGGTCGAACAGGCGTTGAAGAACTGCATGGATGCGCTGAGAGCAGCGAACGACAGGATCAACTCGCTTGACCACGAGAAGATCGTGAAGAGCGTCGGGGCGCCCGACCGGAACAGGGGGTGGCTGGAGGCCTATCTCATCCGGGCTAGGGCACGGAGGCCAGAGGACCTACCCCCGATGCCCAGTTTCAGGCCGTAGCTGCATCCCTGCATCGTGGGCCCGTTCGTGTCTTCGGCGACATCGGCCATCGTTGTGCTGGTTGACCTGGAGTCTTGGATTATTGGCCCGCCGCTAGGCCCGCCAGATGCGGATGAGCGGAGCTAGGATCGCGACAAGCTGCCTCTGCTCGTCGAAGATGAAGTACTGGTCATCCAGGTCGAAGCCTTTCCCGCCGAGATTGGCATATACCTCCCCGTATGAAAGAGACATCCTGACGACGAATCCCTCCCGTATCGTGGTCTCGTTCACCTCCCTATACCAGTAGGCTCCTGGCGCCCTCACTGCTGTGGATAGATCGGCGCTGGCGACCATGAGGCCCGGTCCTTTGCGCGCCACGGTCCCATTGAAGAAATCGACTTTCGCGCCATACCTGAGCCACCCGTTCTCACGGAAGCCCGGATTGTCGGGTA
>Ga0129301_1000814_pt1 | contig 16486 bp, 18 predicted proteins | sample ConPoolayeHmetaG_FD_94489 | JGI IMG/M metagenome (GOLD analysis project Ga0129301, IMG submission 94489) | Hot spring microbial mat communities from California, USA to study Microbial Dark Matter (Phase II) - Cone Pool mat layer H metaG ...
GTCCATGGTGATGCGCTGTCCGCCACTGCGGTAAAACCCTCCTCCACCCATCATGCCCGGTCCCATGCCGCCTCTGCCCATCATGCCTCCGGGACCCATCATGCCACCCGGACCCCATGTGCCGCCACCCTGCAGATAAGGATATCCCGGTGCCGGTGCTGATTGACAGCCTACCAGACCGATAAGCAGTGATAAAGCAACCAGAATAACAAATGGAATACTGAATTTCCGCATCTTCCACCTCCACCGATTTTTCAGGAAAACGTTACGCAGTCAGCCTCCGCAGGTAGCGGTGAGCCTGGAGCGCGGCTTTGGCGCCTTCTCCTGCGGCAATGATTATCTGCTTTTCCGGGATATTGGTAACATCTCCGGCGGCATAGACGCCAGGGAAAGAAGTCTCACAGGCACATGATACAATGATTTCTCCGTGCTCATTCAGCTTCACCAGGTCCTTCACCAGCGCGGAGTTAGGCACCAGCCCTATCTCTATAAACACGCCGGCCACATCAAGCGCCTTCTCTTTTCCGCTTTTCAGGTCCTTTAAGGTAATGCCCTCAACTAAGTCTTTGCCTTTTATCGCCAGGGTCTGATGCTGTTTATAAACAGTCAGGTTTTTGGCATCGGCAAGGCGCTCAATGAGGACGGGGTCTCCGGTGAGGTCAGTGAGGGACACCAGGCTCACATGTTCGGCAATCTTGACCATGTCAAGCGTCGCTTCCAATGCTGAGTTTCCGCCGCCGATGACTGCCACCTTCCGTCCGGCAAACACCGGACCATCACAGATAGCACAGTAGGTTACACCTCTGCCGGTGAGTTCGGTCTCGCCGGGCACATTGAGCTTGCGCGGGCTTTTTCCGGTGGCGATGATGACCGCCTGCGCCTGGTAGCGTCCGGATTCTGTTACTGCCTCAAAGCCATCTTGAGCTTTGACCACGCGGGACACCTTCTCCCCTATTCTCTGGTCAATGGGGAACTGGCTTATCTGCGATTCAAACTTGCTGATGAGCTCAGGACCCTCAATAAACTGGTAGCCCAGGTAGTTCTCAATGCCCCAGGTGTTATTGATTTGCCCGCCGATATTGGCCGAAATAAGGACAGTCTTGAGGCGTTTGCGTGCGGCATACACCGTGGCGGCGATGCCTGACGGACCGCCGCCGATAATCATGAGCTCATACATGCCTCACCTCTCCGGAGGATGATACTAGCTTCCCAGCAGACTGTCCAGCTTGGGTTGATTGAAGCCCACCACTATTTCATTGTCCACCATGATGACCGGGACGCCCATCTGCTTTGATTTATCAATCATTTCCTTGGCTTTCTCCCGGTCAGCGGCGACATTGTATTCAGTATAAGGGATACCTTTCTTGGAAAGATATTCCTTCGCCCGATGACACCAGGGACAGGTAGGGGTGGTATAGATGACCACTTTTTTGTCTGCCATATTACCTCCTCAAAAAATAAAACCCTTCATTACCATGTTACCAATTAAACGCTGGCAGTGCAATGGTGGTGCATGTTTTGATAATGGTGTGTTATACTTAAAAGAAGAGAGCGAAACAAGAAGGAGTGGCTACTGATGTCAGAACAGAACAAGACATTTTCCGCCCTGCAAACGGCAATCAAAATGGAGACAGACGGCAAGCAATTCTACCTGAAAGCGAGCAAAGAAAGTACTAATGACGCCGGCAGGAAGATGTTAGCTCATCTGGCTGAGGAAGAGGATGTACACCGCCGTGTCTTTGAGCAAATTTATGAAGCGCTCCGCAATAAAAAGTCCTGGCCCCAGGTTGAAATAAAAGCTGACACGAAGGGACTGAAGACCCTCTTCGCCCAGGCGGCGGAAAAGCTGGGCAAGGTGAAAAAAGGTCCCGCCACTGAGCTTGATGCGGTGAAGACTGCCATTGATATGGAAAACAAAAGCTATGATTTTTATAAAGCCCAGTTGAAGACCGCCTACTATGACGCAGAAAAGAAATTCTATGAAGAACTCGCCGCCCAGGAGCGGGGGCACCACCAGGTGCTCTCTGACTACTATGAATACCTGAAAGACCCGGCGGCATGGTTTGTGAAAGCAGAGCACCCGTCTCTTGACGGTGGTTAACGGCGCTTGAGCCGTTTGGAAACGTGGTATAATAAAAATTAAAGCATAAAGGAGGAAACTGACCATGGAGAAAGCATCAAAAAAGTTGCTGGACATGCTCAACAAAGCAATTGCCCGTGAGCTTCAGGTGGTGGTCCAGTACATGTGGCAACACGTCCAGTGGAGCGGCGTCAAGGGATTCGCAGTGCAGGAAGAGCTGAAAAGCATCTCCATCGCGGAAATGAAGCACGCTGAGGCTATTGCCGAAAGGCTCTTCTACCTCGGTGGCATCCCTACCACCAAACCCGAGCCCATCTTTGTCGGGACGACTCTTAAAGAGATGATAACCCAGGACGCCAAAGACGAAGAAGGCGCCATCAAGATGTATAAGGAAATCATTGAAATCGCCGATAGTGAAGGTGATAAGACCACTTCCTTCCTCTTCCATGAAATTCTTGAGGATGAGGAAGAGCATCATGACACCTTCACCACCCTCCTGGAAGCAATTTAATAACAAGACTCGCAAAAAACGCATGCCCCTGACCGGGTTATTTCTACCAAGCAGGCAGACGCCCGGATTCGGGGGCATTGAGTATTATCCTGATAAAGGAGCCTTTATGCCGGATGAATTAACCGAGCTATTGGACACCGCCATCTTAAAAGAAGTCGCCGCGGAGGCGCTGTATGCCGCCAGCCAGAGCAAGACTGATGACCCCACCGCTAAAGCGCTCATGAAGGAACTGGCGAAAGCAGAAGCCGGTCACGCCGCCAAGTTGAAACAGCTGAAAGAAAAAGGATTCACGCAGAAGGACTGGCACCCCGAGCGCGTCACCGACCTTAAGGTGAGTGACTACCTGACCGGCGGAGATACCCTGGAAGGAGCCGGACTGCAGGATACGCTTATCTTCGCCATGAAGCGGGAGCAATCTTCAATTGACTTTTACACCAGGTTGACCGCCACTATTAGGGATAGTCACGCCAAAAGACTCTGTGAAAGCTTGGTGCATGAGGAGCTCAAGCATAAGCTCAGACTGGAAACGCTGTATGATGACCTTTTCTACACTGAGAATTGATATGGGCGCAAGGGAAGAGACCATATTGAAAAAATACCGCACGGTGGCGGTGGTGGGTGCCTCAAATAACCCGGAACGCCCCAGCCACGGCGTCGCCCGGTACCTGATTGAACAAGGCTATAACGTCATCCCGGTAAACCCCAATGAAAAAGAAATCCTGGGCAAAACCAGCTATCCTGACTTAAGCTCCGTGCCGGAGAAAGTGGAGGTGGTGGACATCTTCCGCCGTCCGGAGCAGGTGATGCCCATCGTAGAAGAGGCTATTAAAATCGGGGCAAAAGCAGTGTGGATGCAAAAAGGCATTGTCAGTGAGGAAGCCGCCGCAAAAGCAGAAAATGCCGGACTGCTCGTGGTGATGGACAGATGCATACGTGAAGAGCACCAACACCTGCTTAAAAGGTAGGGTTCAGAGATGCACATGACGCTCAAAGATGTTCTTGAGAAAGCCATCCAGAAGGAGATGGAGGCACAGCGTCTTTACACTGACCTCAGCCAGAAGGTCAAAAACAGTGCGGTAACTGACGCTCTGAAAAAGCTCTCCTTGCAGGAGAAAGGACACCAGACCATGCTGGAACGGTATGCCCGTGGGGAATTGAAAAAGGGCAGTCTGCGTCCGGACCAGACGGTGGACTATAAGATTGCAGAGCACCTGGACCAGCCGCAACTTGCGCCTGACATGGAGCTCAAGGACATCTTCCTGTTCGCCGCCAGACGGGAGAAAGCTTCCCATGAGCTTTACCTCAGTCTTGCCGGGATGCACCCGGCAGGAGAAGTCAGGACTTTATTGCGCGACCTTGCAGGACAGGAGCTTGAGCATAAGCAAAAAGTGGAGTCTCTCTATACTGAAGTAGCCTTCCCGCAGACTGATGGAGGCTGACGCCCGTCGGCACGTTGCCATGATAGCCGGAAAGCTCGCCGGTAAATAGGTCTTTCGTTAGCGATGCCGCACATCCACGAGAACACTGAGCCAGCTCCATTTCTGGTAGAGCACCTGGGTCTTCTGCCAGTGGGGCGCGTGCTTGATATCGCCATGGGAAACGGGCGGAACGCCATCTATCTCGCCAAACACGGGTTTGAGGTGGAGGGAGTTGACCTTTCTCCAGAAGCCATCAAAAAAGCCCTTGAGGCTGCCCGGAGAGAAAAGGTTGTCATAGAAGCACAGGTGGCAGACCTGGAAAAGGACTACCACATCAAGCCGGGTTACTATGATGCCATCATCTGTTTCTATTATCTCCAGCGCTCTTTGATTCCACAGATGAAAGAAGGGCTTAAACGCGGCGGCATAATCGTCTATGAGACCTTTCTTATTGAGCAGATGCAGTGGGGCAAGCCCAAAAACCCGGATTTTCTGCTCCGGCACAATGAACTGCTTGACCTGTTCCGCGGTTTCCGCATTCTGCGCTACCGGGAGGGGATATTTGAAGACCGGGGAGATAAGCGGGCGATTGCCAGCCTGGTGGCGGAAAAGCTTGACTGACGGAAAATCTACCTGTTGCCCCTAACAGGCGCTATAGCTATAATAGACACATAGTTTAAAGAGAGACGCGCCGGTGAGAGCCAAAGGGCGGAAAAAGAGAAACGAGTGACGCAGAAGTGGAGAATAGTTTCAGTCACGAGAAAAACCGTTCATTCTTTATCAAAATCGCCTTTTCAGATTATGTTAAATTAATCCCCGTCCTCGGTCTCGCGTTTTACATCGCTTTCATTCCCCACATAGGTTACAATTACCCACTCCACGTAGACGAATGGTATCACTTTGCCTTCATGCGCGCTTTTCAGAACGCGGGTAGCGTCAACTTCCCTGACCCGATTCTTGGAGCCGGCTGGTATAATCTCGGCAACAATCTGGAGGTAGGCTTCCACGTTTTCTGGGGCGTCTTTCAGGCAGTCAGCGGTATCTCCTGGCTCACCATCTTCCGTTTTTTCCCCGGGATTGTCTTCATGATGACCGCCCTTGCCGTTTATACCCTCGGCAGGCGTGAAGGGTTTGGCTGGTACGCCGCTCTCTTCACCTGCTTAATAACCACCACGGTGGGCATACTGGGTCCGGGTTTCCTGGTCCCTGTAGCTTTTGGTCTTTTCATTATCCCTCTGGCGCTCTTTGTCGCTTTTAACTTCAGGGGCTTCTGGTCTTATAGCGTCCTTTTCATACTTACCTTTTTCCTGCTGACACTGCACTCGCCATCCGCCATCATTCTGGTAATCCTGCTTGCTCCAAACATCATCATGAGCTTGAGAACAAATGCCTGGCACAGTATGGGAGTGACGTTTGCCTTGCTCATTCCATTTCTGGCGCCCTTCCCCTGGATGCTGGACTATTTCATGGTCACCGTTAAAGACCTGCTTACGGTAAAGACCCTGCCGGAATGGGTGAGCTTCCCGCGGATAATAAAGAGCTACGGCTACCTGCCGATGGCGCTCTGCCTGCTCGGGGTTTTCATCCTGGCATTAAAAAGCAACCTCAGGAACTACAGCTTCATCCTGGGTTTTATGGCACTGCTGACGATGCTGGTAATCTTCTTTGTGTTTGGCTATGGAGTTTCTATCATCTACGAGCGCGGCCTCATGTACATGATGCTCATGATAGGAGTCTTTGCCGGGGCAGGGCTGGCCTGGATGGCGAAACTCGGTTTCACACTAAGCAGTCCCGTACTCACCTTTTTTACGCGTAACGCGGGCAAGCTCGTCAGTTTTGTCCTTATCTTTGCTATCTTCGCCTTTGCCATTCCGGAACGCTTGGATATCAATTACTACAAGATTATTAACGATACGGAGTATCAGGACTTTATCTGGATAAGAGATAATGTGGGCACAGAGTACGGAAAAGCTGTCCTGGACCCATGGAAAGCAAACGCTTTCGCGCCTATTACCGGGAAAAAAGTATATGCCAGGCTACACGCTTTCCCACTGCCCCGGGATGAAGAGGCCCGCGCTTTTCTGGGCGCTGGCTGCACCGATAGTGAGTTCCTCAGAAAGAATGATATCTCTATCGTCTATACCTATGGGGAGTGCCGCAATCCTGACCTGACCAAGTTGAAAGAGCGTATTTACCTGTTCCGCGAGTAAGCAAATCCGCGACAGATTGCTCAATCCTTTATCTCAAGAAGCTCAATAAGGACATTTTCCGGGCTGACAAAGAAAGCTATTCTCGTCTTCGGATTAATCTGGGTGATGCCCTGCACGAACTTTGCCCCATTTGCTTGCAACTCCACCATCGCCTGCTCTATGTTGTTCGTCCTCATCCCGAAATGCTCCAACCCACAGCCCTCCGGGAGTGTGTTCGGAACGAGAGCTTTTGCCCTGGGATTGCTTATCTTTATTGACGCCCCGCCAAGAGCCAGAGAGATGAGCATCCGTCCATCAGGCAGAGTATTCACGCTTTTTTCTCTGGCTAACTGGCTCTTTTCATAGAACTCCGCAGTTTTCAGCGGGTCTTTGCTCACCAGATGTACATGGTCAAATCTGTATTGCGCCATTTTAGACCTCCTCAATCTGAAATCAAGGAATGCTTTGAGTGTGCATTGTAACAGAAGAACATGCTGGAAGGCAAATAAAAACAGTTTACAAAGGCGGGGTTTTACGTTAGAATAAACACACGTGGGCGGTTAGCTCAGTGGTTAGAGCGCTTGCTTCACACGCAAGAAGTCAGAGGTTCAAGTCCTCTACCGCCCATTTAGTTAGTACTATTACCATTCTGGCATCTTCATTAACAAAGTCTAGCTTCAGGTTTTTCCGCATTCTCCGCTATTGAATAATTCCCCTTTGTGAAAACTGGGTAATATCATTGCCTTTATGCTCATGCTAGACCATAGGAGACCATCCAAGCAGTCAAATAGCTGGTTATCTTTGTTGTTCACCTTTTGCTGAAAACTGGTATAATGAGGTAAAATAAAGCCTACTGGACTTTTTAACAAGTGGGGTGAAGTTATGGTAGAGATATTGCGTAATAAGAATCTGGCGACAAAGTTTCAGATACTGGTAGAGATAGCTGGTAGAGGCCCGAACATTCAACAAAGGGAAATCGCCGAGAAGCTGGGAATCACGCCGCAGGCGGTTTCAGATTACATCAAACAGCTATTAAAAGACGGGTTTCTGACTTCAGACGGTCGGTCAAGACATACGGTTACCAGTGAAGGAGTAAACTGGATTATCAAGAACCTGCGCGAGTTAAAAGGTTATCATGCCTTTATTGAGAAGGCGATTACAAATATATCAACCTGTGCCGCCATTGCCGAGGAAAATCTGATTAAGGGGCAACAAGTTGGGCTTAAAATGAAAAATGGTCTGCTCTTTGCCACCAGAGATGTCAGCAATGGAGCCAGAGGTATAGTCATTATTGGTGGCTCAGTGGGTGAGGATGTCGGCGTCTCTGGTATAGAGGGCATAGTAAAGCTGGATACGGGCAAAGTAACCGTCCTGAAAGTTCCAAACATCCAAAATGGAGGCTCCAGGATGGTTGATTTTAAGAAACTGAAGAAAAAAGTAGCTGCACAGAGCCTCATTGGCGCTATCGGCATTGAAGCCATGGTTGCTCTGAAGAAGGTGACTGCTGAATTTGTATACGCCTATGGTGTAATTGAGTCAGCCATTGAAGCTGCACACAGCGGACTTCATCCAGTGGTCGCCTGCGTTGATGACATGATTCCCTCTCTGATAGTCCGGCTTCAGGAGCAAAACATAAGCTACGATATTATTGACCTCACAAATATTCCCCGAGAATAAACTCCTTTCAAACTGCCGTCACTTTTTCAGTCTAACCGGTGTGGATTTATCCATACCGGATTTTTCATTTTGATGGGCTATAAGCCGCCCGAGCGGAGCGTTGACATGCCGCGAAGAACAGTGTTATAATCAACCTAACTTGTGTATAATCAAATACACTTGATTTACCCTTTTTCATTCCCTGAAATGGAGGTGGTGATTATGAAATAGAAAAGCGGTGCATCAAATGCCATCTTTGAAAACGAAAAATAAAAAGGAAGGAGAAAATGATAGCTTCAATAGCTAAAACTCTTAAATCCAGATTGTTGAGTGTATTGCTAATAGCGTCACTCATTTTGCCAGGTGTGCTGGCTACCCCGGTTGTGGCAGCAGACACATATCCCTATACCGCTGGTAGCACAGAGGTTGCCAATGCGCTCAACTATCTGCGTGCGCAACAGGGTACCAATGGAAAGATTGGGGACTTTGCTACCTCCGCCTGGGCGGTGATGGCCATCGCCGCCGCTGGTGAAGACCCGCATGATTGGAAAGTAGGCTCTAATCCTTCAATAGTTCAGTACCTTGCCAGTAATGCCGGTAGCGCCTCAACAACAAATGATTACTCCCGGATGATACTGGCAATCGCCGCCGCTGGAGAAGACCCCACCAGCTTCGGCGGCAGGAACTTCGTGTCCCTGCTGGAAGCCGCCTATGATGGCACCCAGATAGGTGACAGCGCCCTGCTTAACGATGACTTCTGGGGCGTCATGGCGCTGGTTGCCGCCGGCACAGACCCGGCTACCTCAGAGATAATACAGAATTGCGTCTCTTTCATCTTGAGTAACCAGAACTCAGATGGGGGCTGGAGCTGGGGAGTCGGTCAGAGCAGTGATGCGGACGATACTGCGGCTGCCATTATGGCTCTGATTTCCGCGGGACAGCCAGCAGGCTCATCTCCGGTGGTCAATGCACTTGCCTACATCAAATCAATTCAAATGGACAACGGTGGCTTTGAGTCTTGGGGCTCAACTAACTCAGCAACGGATTCCTGGGGGATCGATAGCATCGCCGCTGCCGGGCAAAACCCCATCAGCGCCAGCTGGAAGAGCAGTGCTGGTAAAGACCCTATTGACGACCTTTTGACCTTCCAGAACAGCGATGGCTCTTTCAACTGGACATCAGGCACGCCTTCCAACAAAGCCCTGATGACAGCCTATGCCATCACCGCGCTTCTGGGCAAACCCTATCCTGTAGCTGTCCTGTCTCCTCAACCACCTCAACAGGGCGTCACTGTAAGCGTCAGGATTGAGGGACAAAGCGCCACCGTCTGGAGCGGTACGGTAACTGTCACCGAATCCACCATCACTGATGATGAGGGTAACCAGCACCACCTTGACCAGCCGACGGCGCTCGGCGCCTTGGATGAAGCATCAAAGGCTGGCGGCTTCCCCTACGTCGTGAAAAACACTGCTTACGGACTCTATGTTTATTCCATTAACGGGGAAAACCCGGTGGGCATGGCGGGATGGACCTACCGCGTGGATTACTACAGCCCGATGGTAGGCGCTGCTGATTTTATCCTGGGACAGACCACGCCCCCAAGCCCGCCGCATCAGGAAATCCTGTTCGCCTATGCTCAGTGGGGACAGGCACCTCTGAAGGTTGAGGTGAGCGATACAAACCCTGGCGTGGGCGAAGCCTTCACCGTCACGGTGACCGAGTACGACGATGCCACGGGTACCTGGTCGCCGACGGCTGACGCCACCGTCCACGCCGACCAGGATTATAACACAGGTCAGGACGGTACCGTAACCATCACTATCAATAGCAACAAGACGGTTGCGGTATATGCCGAGAAAACCGGCTATATCCGAAGCAACAGTGTCAAGGTAAAGGTTGGTACCGGCAATATCCAGCCGGACGCCAGCCAGCAAGCTTCAATGAAGGCTAAAATCATTCCGGCAATCAGTTTTTCTATCAGCCCCAGTAGCATCAACTTCGGCGATAAGCTTGGGCCCGGAGACAGCAGTAACCCGGTCACGATAACCCTCACCAACAAAGGCGCCTGGAGACTGCGCATCACGGCTCAGGTCACCGATACGGCACAGAATCTCTATGTGGACGGGCTGAAACTTGATGGTGTTAAATGGAATGTCTTCAGCACTACTATCGCCAGGGATGACGCTGCTGATTGCGAGGCAGTCCTCACCGTGCCGGAGACATACACCCTGACCGGCAGCCAGAATGGCACGCTCATCTTCTGGGCGACAGACGGAAGATAGAAAATCAGGGTTTGCCAATGCTTTGCGGGGAGGGGGTGTCTTTTGCCCCTCCCCGCAAACAAGGGAGGGCATCAAGCAATGAAAACCAAAATATGGCTACTATTACTGACGTCATTAGCAATTCTGGTAATGCCCTTACCAGCGCCGGCACTGGCGATGGCGCTGGGGGTATCTCCGGGCAAAATGGAATTCAGCGTAAGACCGGGAGGTATCCAGATGCAGACGCTACAGGTCGTCAATCAAGCGGGGGTTTCCTCGCAGTTTCAAGTCTACGTAGAAGGCGAGCATAAAGAATGGTTTAAAATTGCTCCGAGCGAATTTATTCTTGATGCTCAGGGTACTGGTGATGTGGAGATAACACTGGCGCCGCCACTTACGGCAAAGCCGCAGGATTATGAGTTCGCTATTTGTGTAATCTCACTGCCCGCTGGTTCTGGTTTGCGCCTCGGTGCTGGCGTTAAGGTGCCAACCCATGTGGAATTGACTGAGCTTCCACTCATGGCTATTCCGTGGTGGATAGTTTCCCTTACAGCCGTCTTGGTTATCATGGTAACCGGACTTATTATCCTGTGGCGATGGAAGAAGCGCTATGTTTAAAAAAGCCGGTAGCCTCTCATTGGTGTTGCTGGCTTTAGTATGGCTGTGCAATTGTGCCGCTCAACCAACTGAGATTGAAAATAGCCAAGTTACAAGCAGTGGTCATCAGGCAAACCGGGTAACAATAGCAGTAACCAGAGATTTTGGTAGAGAACTGGTCTTACAGAAAGAGGTTGAAGTCCAAGACGATACCAGCGCCTTAAAGGCACTGATGGCGGTAGCCAGTGTGGAAACAAAATACGGTGGCGGGTTTGTCAGCGCCATCAATGGCATTAGCTCCGAATATAGCGTAGCAGGAGGTAAGAAAAGAGACTGGTTCTTCTATGTCAACGGGATAGCCAGTAAAGTGGGCGCCTCTGACTTTATCCTGCGTCCGGGCGATATTGAACAGTGGGATTTCCGGGACTGGAGCTACCACCATTTCGTGCCAGCCATTGTCGGTAGCTACCCTAAGCCTTTTCTGAGCGACTATAATGCCGGGACTGTCATCGTCTATGAAGATGGATTCGCCAGCGATGCTGAAGCCCTGCGGGCAAGCCTGAAAAATGAAGGTGTTTCTCGCATCTCATGCTTGCAATATGACCGTCTGCCCCCGGAAGACAAGCAAATGGCAAACTTGATTATTATCGCCGGAGAGGAAAATGACCTTATCGCCGAACTAAACAGGATGCATAAGAAGCTTGGATTCTATGCCTACCTGCAAACAGGGCGAATAGTAATACTTGACGCTGCTGGTAATCCGGCTGGGGAATACGGGGCTGGCAGTAGCCTTATTCAGGCAACTCAGAACCCCTGGAACCCGAAGGGCATCGGGGCGGCGGCAAATGTGGTCTGGATGGTTACCGGCACAGATGCGAGCGGCATAAAGCGAGCCGCTGACATTCTCATTAACCGCGCTAAAGAACTTCGCCACGCCTGCGCGATAGTAGCCACCAGAGACGGGGTAATAAAGGTACCATAGTGATAGAACTACGCTACAAAAACAGGGAAACCGGATTCCATGAGCTCAACGTTTTCGCCAAACTGGTCTGGCTTGTCAGCATTTTCGTACTTGCCCTTGTCTTCAGCCATCCTCTTTATCTTTTGCTGTTATTTTGGGCCATTTTGCCGTCAGTGGCTGTCGCAAAGGTGTGGCGTGAGTGGCTCACCTCCATGAGATTTGCCGCCTACCTTGCGCTGGCAATAGTGGTCATCAACGTGCTGGTCAGCCACCACGGCTCTCATATCCTGTATCAGGCTCCTATCAATCTGCCGGTAGTGGGGACTCCGGTGATAACTCTTGAGGCAATAGCCTTCGGATTTGGCATGGCTCTGCGGTTGCTGGTGCTTATTTCTGCCTTCAGCATAATCAACCTGACCGTTCACCCGGACGATATGATGCTGGCGATGACGAAGATAAATCTGCCCTATAAATCGGTGATGGTGACCTCGCTCTCCAGCCGGTTTATCCCCACCCTTATGGAAGACATAGAGCGTATCAGAGACGTCCAGAGGGCTAGAGGGCTGGAACTGGATAAGGGAGCCTTGGCACAACGAGTGAAGCACTACTCCGCCGTAATCATTCCCCTGCTTTCTAACTCCCTTGACCGGGCTGTTCAGGTGGCGGAGGCGATGGAATCGCGAGCTTTCGGGAATGGCATCAGAAGAACTTTTTATAAGGAGATGAAAGTTAGCCAGCTTGACATTCTGACAATAGTCAGTGGTTTTTTGCTTCTTATGCTCGGAATCCTGATGCGTTACTACGGATATGGTGGCTACCGGTACTACCCCACCCTGGAAGCGATAAACCCGGATGGTCTTGAATTAGCCCTGCTGGCACTGCTGGTCCTCTTGATATCAGGGCTGGCATTATGGGCACTGGTGAAAAAGGGATTAGAAATTGATTAAGCTGAGCAACTTTACGTTCTATTATAACGGCGCTGAAAAGCCTGCTTTGCAAGACGTGAGTCTGGAGATTCAGGACGGCGAATTTGTGCTGATAACCGGGCCCTCAGGTGGGGGCAAGTCCACTTTATGCCGCTGTCTCAACGGGCTGATACCCCATTTCTTTGGCGGAAAGCTCCGCGGGCAGGTAACGGTGCAAGGACTGGACATCACCAATCATGCCCCCAAGGAGCTGGCTACCAGGGTGGGGATGGTATTCCAGGACCCGGAGAATCAGCTTGTGGCTAAGGAGGTGGAGAGGGAGATTGCCTTTGGTCTGGAAAACCTGGGGTTTTCTAGAAGCCTCATGGCAAAAAGGATTGAAGAATCTCTGGAGGCACTGGGCATTGCTCATCTCCGCCGCCGGACGGTAAGCGAACTTTCCGGTGGGGAAAAACAGAAAGTGGTAATTGCGTCTGTCTTGGCTTTACACCCTGAGGTCTTGGTATTGGACGAGCCGACCTCAGAGCTGGACCCCCGCAGTGCGGAAGAAGTGCTTTCAGTCCTGGAGCGCCTGAACGGTGAACTTGGGCTTACCATCATTCTGGTTGAACACCGACTGGACAGGATAGTCCAGTACGCCGATAGGCTTATAGTGATTGACCAGGGCCGGGTTATGGCTGATGGCGGCGTGAGAAATGTCCTGAACACTCACTTTACTGAGCTTACTGAAATTGGGATAGGTATACCATCTATCGTCAAACTAGCCCATGAGCTCAAGAAAAAAGGCTTCGCCATGGATAGTATCCCCCTTACGGTTAAAGAAGCCAGGAGGTTTCTGGGTGAAGCTCCCCATAAAATCGGCATCAAAAGAATTGAAGGCAAGGAGAGTGAATGCGGCGGAAACCCTGTAATCCAAACCAGAAAATTATGGCACGTTTACCATGAAGGACCTGCCGCTTTGCGTGATGTAGATTTAAAAATAAATGAGGGCGAATTTGTGGCGGTTATCGGGAGAAACGGTTCAGGAAAGACGACACTGGTGAAGCATTTTAACGGACTGCTGAAACCTACCAGTGGTATGGTCACCGTATATGGTGTTGACACCACGTCAGTAACGGTAGCCGAACTGGCACACAGGGTCGGCTTCGTCTTCCAGAACCCTAATGACCATCTCTTTTCGGACACTGTCGCCGAAGAAATAGCTTTTACTCTGAAAATCCGCCGGGAAGACCGGGCAATAATCAACACAAAGCTGGATGCAGTTATGGAGAGATTCAACCTCAAGAAATACCAGAAAGAATACCCGCGTTTCCTCAGCGGTGGAGAGAAACAAAGGATAGCCATGGCTTCAGTTCTCGTTGCTGAGCCTGATATTCTGGTCCTGGATGAGCCAACCAGGGGAATGGATTACAACCTGAAAAGTGAACTGATGGACTATTTGCGCGAATATGTCCGCATGGGCAAAACGGTAATTCTGGTGACGCACGATGTTGAAACGGTCGCCGAGTACGCAGACAGAGTGATTTTATTAAGCGAAGGACAAATTGTGGTTGATGGAGACAAGCATGAGGTGCTTTCAGGAGCACTGATGTTTTCGCCACAAATAAACCGTCTGGCACAAACCTGGGTGGGTAGCGGCGCTCCAAGCGATATACTGACTGTCAGCGAGCTACTGAAGATACTGGAATGAAAAAGAGCTATTTCCTCCTGGTGGCAGTACTGCTCATCGGAATAGCTGCAGTGGCGGTCCCTCTCTTCACGCCGTTCTCACTGGAGCCATACGGTGGCTGGGGATTGATAGCCACCGTGCTGATAGTACTGGTGATAGCCAGTTTCTTTTTTAAGTTTGATGAGACTGCCACCAGCTCCAGAGAAGTAGCCCTCGTGGCGATGCTGGGGACGGTATCTGCGGTGCTGAGATTGCCATTCGCGGCTTTACCAAGCGTGCAACCCTGTACTTATCTGATTATCTGTACCGGATATGTCTTCGGCCCGGTGGCCGGCTTTATGGTGGGGGCGATAACAGCCCTCGTCTCCAATTTTTTCCTTGGCCAGGGCCCATGGACTATCTATCAGATGTTTGCCTGGGGAATGGCAGGCATCTCTGCCGCTTATATCAGACAGATACATCTCAATAAATCAGGATTGGTAGTTTTTGGTATTATCTGGGGATATCTTTTTGGTTGGATAGTAAATCTCTATTTCTGGGTTTCATTCGTTTACCCTTTAACCCTTAAGACATTTCTTGTGACTCAGTTTAATAGCATCTGGTTTGATACCTTACACGCTATAAGCAATGGCATCTTTTTAGGCCTTCTCGGTACAAGAACAATAGCCATACTTGACCGGCTTAAGAAAAGATTTAAGTGGAGTCTTGTTGAGAGCGGCAGTTGAAAGCTTGCTACGGTTCCTCTTCCGTATTTCTTTTTAACCGTCATGCTTCGCATTGGAGACATTCAGACTCTGGATTAGCCTTAAGAAATCAGCGTCATTCCATCCATCTGCGACACCAGTTCGTTTGCCTAACGACTTGCGGGAGCTCAGAGCGGTTTAATATTTAACTCCTGAGCCAGTTTTAGCAATTCATCACGTGTGGCAACTGCGATAGGTATACCATCCCTCAGTCTCTTCTCGGTTTCCCGCTGTTCAATATCGCCGGGCAGGAGTATCTCCTTGAAACCATCTGCCAGAGAGCCTGACTTTACCACACTGACAAGATGCATTATATCTTTCTGATAATCATCGTAATCTCTGAAACGGTTAATATCCACCACTACTATGAGGAACCCCCCCTGTGTTGATGGGTGGAGTGGTATGTCTTTGCTCTGTGGAGCACCCAGCAATGCATTTATTAATGCCTCAATAGCCAGCACCAAGCCATATCCCTTGTACCCGCCAAAGGGAAGGAGGACACCATCAAACGCCTCGTTTGCATCAGTCGCCGGTCTACCCTGTTTATTTAAAGCTACCCCTTCTGGTATCCTCTCACCCTTGAGAGCGGCTACCTTAATTTTGAAGTGAGCCATGACACTCGTAGCCATGTCTAAAATTATTGAGCCACCATCGCCCGCAGGAAACCCTATACTCAGCGGGTTTGTGCCGAAGGTTCTCTCTTTGCCACCCCAGGGGGCCATGACTGCCGGAGCATTTACACAGGTAAATCCGATAAAGCCATGAGTAACCACTCTCCTGGTGTAGTAAGCGAGCATGCCCACATGTCCCAGATTCCTCACGCCGACTATGCTAATGCCTGCAGATTTTGTTTTGTCAATCGCCAAGTCAGTGGCTTTCGTGGCGATAGGGATGCCAAGACCGCCACCTCCGTCTAAAAGGGCTGTGGCTGTAGATTCTGAAACCACCCTGACCTCAGGCTTGGGCTTGACCAGTCCCATCCGGATGCCTTCTGCTAGGTAGGGAATACGTATAATCCCGTGAGAGTCAACCCCTCTCAAGTTTGCCAGGACAAGATGGTCAGCGATGTTTTCAGCGTCTTCTTGCGGAACGCCGAATTTCAAGAGGCATTCAACGCAAAAATCCTGCATTTGCTTGGCTGGAACTTTCACATACTCCATAAAGCAAGCCTCCTCTCAGAATTGAGCCGGTGCAAATCTATCAACCTTCACAGTTATGATTCTCCAGAGCCAACCATCCAGCAGGTGCATTATCACTTGACACGTGCCATTGACTGGCTATTTCAGCAGTGTTCCACGCGGGTTCTGCCATAGATATCTACTATAGCCTTATACTGTTAATGACACGAGCTGTTTCTGGAGAACAATAGCGGATAAGTTCCGAGCTGATTCCTCAAGATGCTTGCGCATCGCTTTTTGGGCTCGCTCAATGTCATGTTCTTCCACTGCCTTTACGATTTCTCGGTGGTGCTCTAA
>Ga0129301_1000815_pt1 | contig 16479 bp, 14 predicted proteins | sample ConPoolayeHmetaG_FD_94489 | JGI IMG/M metagenome (GOLD analysis project Ga0129301, IMG submission 94489) | Hot spring microbial mat communities from California, USA to study Microbial Dark Matter (Phase II) - Cone Pool mat layer H metaG ...
CCGTTTCCGTCTACGTGCTCGTGGCTATCGTCAAAAAGAGACTCCAACTCGAACAAAGTCTCTACACAATTCTTCAAATTTTGAGTCTCACCTGTTTCGAGAAAACCTCAATTTATCAAATACTTACGGAATCCGCTCATGAGGAGCGCGACGACGCTCATGGTAACCAGCTGTCTTTGTTCGACTTATAATGGGACACTACTGGTGAGCGTCCCTATTTATGCGCAGCGTGAATTTGGAGATGATGGGGTCGATCTCCATGCGCGGGGCGGAGCACAGGATCTGGCGCGAGATCCGGTCGACCCTTTCCTCCTCCGCTGCCGGCGACTCCGCGGCCGGGGCTTCTTCTTCCAGGATGGAGCTCAGGCGCACGAGGTGCACCATCTCGTGAGTCAGGATATAGACCAGGAAGGGGTACAGCTCTGCGCCGAAGTCCCGCCTGTGGAACACGTCCAGGATAGCAGGATCGTTCAGCTGGATGCGGTAGAAATCGTAGCTGCGGCCGGGAATGGCTCCCAGCTTCACGAGGCGCTGCAGCCGGGCCAGGACCGGAGGGGGCAGCGGTTGCCATTCGCGGTCGCGGCGCGTCAGAAGATCGAAGCGCAGATCCTGCCACCGGTGGGGCGGGAAGCAATAGTAACGCGCCGTGCGTTCTTCCGCCTCATGCATGGCGCGGTGCACCAGTTCCCGTTCCGCCGGTGAGAACCGCCGCATATCCCTTCCTCAGGAGTCGCCGGACGACCGGTTCTTCGCACCGCCCTCCGCATCCTTCTTGCTGGAGCTCTTCGAGTCGCCGCTCTGGGCCTCCCCGGAAGGTTTGGACTTGCGGGCGTAATCCGTCAGGTACCAGCCCGTGCCCTTGAACTGGAAGCTGGACTGGCTGATGAGCTGATCGACCTTCCCATTGCAAAACTTGCACTGCTTCAATGGCTGGTCGGTGATCTTCTGGAACGCTTCGAAGACTTCACCGCACTTTCGGCAACGATATTCGTATATGGGCACTTGAAAAACCTCCGTCCGACCTCTAATCGACAGAAAAATATAATGCCTCCCGGAGGCTGCGTCAAACCGGGTATTGGGGACAGAGTAGCCTGTCACCGAAATAATTTCGCCTCGTAGGCGGCGATGGCGGATTCGCGGCTCAGGACGTAGCCCAGTTCGTCGATCCCTTCGAGGAGGCACTGCCGGGCGAAACCGTCGATCGGGAACCCGACCTTCGCTCCGTCGGGCAGCTGCAGCGTGCTCTGCTCGAGATCCACGATCACGCGCGCGTCCGGGTCGAGCCGCAGGGCGGACGCCAGGCGCTCATGGACATCGGGCGCCACTTGGATAGGGAGGAGAAAATTCTTCAACGCATTCTGCCGGAAAATGTCCGCAAAGGAAGTGCTGATCACCGCCCGGAACCCGAACTGGATCAGCGCCCAGACCGCGTGCTCCCGAGAGCTGCCGCAGCCGAAATTGTCTCCGGCCAGCAGCACGCGGGCGTCGCGGGCGCGGGGCCGGTTGAGGGCGAAGTCCGGCACGGGGTTCCCCCGGGCATCGTAGCGCCAGTCGCAGAAAAGCCGCTCTCCCAAACCCTCCTTGGAGACCGTCTTGAGGAAGCGGGCGGGAATGATCTGGTCGGTGTCGATGTTATCGATCGCAAGGACAACGACGGTGCTTTCGAATCTTTCGAATTTGTTCACAGCATTGTCCTGGGGTCGACGACCCTGCCGGCGACGGCGGCGGCGGCGGCCGTCAGCGGGCTCGCCAGCAGCGTGCGCCCTCCCTGGCCCTGCCGCCCCTCGAAGTTGCGGTTGCTCGTCGAGACGCAGTACTGCCCGGGCTGCAGTCGGTCGCCGTTCATGGCGATGCACAACGAGCACCCGGGCCGGCGCCATTCGGCGCCGGCATCGATGAAGATCCGGTGCAATCCCTCGGCTTGCGCCTGCTCCCTCACGGCGTGCGATCCGGGAACCACCAGAAGCCGGACGCCCGGGTGGACCTTGCGTCCCTCCAGGATTCTTGCGGCCTGCCGGAGATCGCCGATGCGGCCGTTGGTGCAGCTGCCGATGAAGGCCACATCGACCGGCAGGCCGGCGACCGGCTTCCCGGGCACGAGTCCCATGTAGCCGAGCGCCTGGACGAGCGAAGCCCGCGCCTGGGGGTCGGCGATCCCGGCGGGGTCGGGCACGGGCGCGCCGATCGGTATCGCCATGGCGGGATTGGTTCCGAATGTGATCATGGGCTCGAGGTCACCGGCGTCGAGTGCGACCGAGTTGTCGTAGCGCGCGCCCTCGTCGGTGGCCAGTTTTTTCCAGCGCGCCAGCGCCTCCTCCCACTCCCTGCCTTTGGGCGAGAAGGGTTTCCCGTGAAGGTATTCGAAAGTGACGTCGTCGGGCGCCACGAGCCCGGCGCGCGCCCCGGCCTCGATCGACATGTTGCACACGGTCATGCGCTCTTCCATCGAGAGGCCGCGGACTGCAGGACCGCAGTATTCGAAGACGAAGCCGGTTCCGCCTGCGGCGCCGATTTTCGCGATCAGCGCGAGAATCAGATCCTTGGCCGTCACCCCCCGCTGCAGCCGCCCCTCGACATGGACGCGGAATGTGCCCGGCCGGCGCTGCAGAAGGCACTGCGTCGCCAGCACCATTTCGACTTCCGTGGTGCCGATGCCGAACGCCAGGGCGCCGAAGGCGCCGTGCGTCGCCGTGTGGCTGTCGCCGCACACGACCGTCATTCCCGGTTGCGTCATACCGAGCTCCGGCCCGATCACGTGAACGATTCCCTGGCGTGCGTTTCCCGGGCCGTAGCAGGGAATGCCGAACTCGGCGCAGTTGCTCTCCAGTTGAGCGACCTGGCGGGCGGCCACCGGATCCGCGATGGGCATTACGGGCTCGGTCGTAGGGATGCTGTGGTCGACCGTGGCGCAGGTCAGGTCGGGGCGCCGGACCTTGAGTTTCCGGCGGCGCAGCCCGTCGAAGGCCTGCGGCGAGGTGACCTCGTGGATCAGGTGCAGATCGATATAGAGGAGCGCGGGCGCACCCGGTTCCCGGCAAACCACATGGGCATCCCAGATCTTGTCGACGATGGTGCGGGGAGTCATCGATTCCCTTGCGCGGCCCGCCTGCCGAGAGCGGCGCAGACGGCCTCGCCGACCTCCGTTGTCGTTGCCGGCGCGCCTGCCGGGCGAAGATCTGCGGTGAGCGTGCCGCCGGCGAGCACGGCCTCGACGGCTTCATGGATCGCGGCGGATTCGTCCTTCAGCCCGAAACCGTATTCGAGCATGACGGCAACGGAGGCGATCGCTCCCAACGGATTGGCGCGGTTCTGTCCGGCGATGTCCGGCGCCGAGCCGTGCACCGGCTCGTAAAGCCCCTTGCGAGCTCCGGAAGGGCGGGGATCGCCCAGGCTCGCCGAGGGGAGCATGCCGATCGATCCGGCAAGAACGGCCGCCTCGTCGCTGAGGATGTCGCCGAACATGTTTTCCGTAAGCAGCACGTCGAAGCGGCCCGGGTCGAGGATCAGCTGCATGGCGCAGTTGTCCACCAGCAGATGCTCGAGCGCCACGCCGGGGAAGTCGCGCGCGACCTCGCCCACCACCCTGCGCCAGAGCTGGGAGTTCTCGAGGACATTGGCCTTGTCGACGCTTGTCAGCTTGCGGCGCCGTTCGCTTGCGAGACGGAAGGCCGTGCGCGCAACGCGTTCGATCTCGCGCCGGGTGTAGGACATCGTGTTGACCGCCCGGATTTCTCCCTGCTCCTCGAAGATGCCGCGGGGCGTGCCGTAATAGATGCCCGAGGTCAGCTCGCGCACGATGATCATATCCACGCCCTCGACCAGGCGGGCGGGAAGGGGGCCCGTGTCCTGCAGGGATCGATAGCGGCGGACCGGTCGCAGATTGGCGTAGACCTCCAGGAGCTGGCGCAGCTGCAGAAGCCCCCTTTCGGGGCGCCGCTCCGGGGGTGCGCCATCGAACTCGGGGAGTCCCACCGCGCCCAGGAGCGTCGCGTCGGCGGCGAGCGCCGCGTCGGCGGTCGCCTGCGGCAGCGGGCTCCCTTGCTCGCGCAACGCCGCGGCTCCGATCAGGCCTTGCGTGAGCCGCAGCGCATGCCCGAACAGGTCGCAGACGCGCCGGAGCACACGCACCGCCTCGCGAGCGACCTCGGGGCCGACACCGTCACCGGGCAGGACGAGGACATTCAGTTCCATCGGCGGCAGGGCATGAAAGGGTCACTCGTTTGCGGCTCTGGAATACCGGCCGACCGCCTCCCGTATGATCGCGACGATCTCTTCGTCCGTCACGCCCTTCTTCCTGTCGGCATAATCGATGAAGCGCCGGTAAACCGATTCGAGCTCGTCGCGGCCGAGCCGGTATCCGAGATGCTCGCAGCGATCGCTCAGCGCGTGCCGGCCGCTGTGCTTTCCCAGTATCAGGGAGCTGGCCGGGACGCCGACGCTTTTCGGGTCCATGATCTCGTAGGTCGAGCGCTCTTTCAAGAACCCGTCCTGGTGGATTCCCGCCTCGTGGGCGAAGGCGTTGCGACCCACGACGGCCTTGTTGGGCTGCGGCCCGAAAGTGATCAGTTGGGCGAGCAGCCTGCTGGCGGGATACAGCTGTTCGGTGACGATCGCGGTTTTGAAGGGAAGGCGATCCTGCCGGACCCGGATCGCCATGACAACCTCCTCGAGGGGGCAGTTGCCCGCGCGCTCGCCGATGCCGTTGACGGTGCACTCGATCTGCCGCGCCCCGGCGCGGACGGCGGCCAGGGAGTTGGCGGTGGCCAGGCCCAGGTCATCATGGCAATGGACGCTGACCACCGCGCCGCCGTCCAGGGAGGCGACAATTCCCGCAACCAGGCAGGCGAACTCGTCCGGCGTCGAGTAGCCCACCGTGTCGGGGATGTTCACCGTACGGGCTCCGGCCGCCACCACCGCTTTGCACACCCGGCGCAGATACTCCGGCTCGGTCCGCGTGGCGTCCTCGGCCGAAAACTCGACGTCGTCCACGTAACGGCGGGCCAGATCAACGGCGGCGGCGGCTTCTTCCAAGACCTGCTCCCGGCTCTTGCGGAGCTTGTACCGGAGGTGGATGTCGCTCGTGGCGATGAAGGTGTGCAGCCGGGGACGCTGCGCTCCCTCCAGCGCCAGGGCGGCGCGTTCCACATCGGGCCGGCAGGCGCGAGCCAGGGCTGCAACCCGCATCCCGGGAAAGGAGCGGCCGATGGCTTTCACGGCCGCGAAATCTCCGTCGGAAGCTATTGGAAATCCGGCCTCGACGATGTCCACGCCGAGTTCCTCCAGCTTGGCCGCCATCCGGAGTTTCTCCTCGACGGTCATGCTGCACCCCGGCGACTGCTCGCCGTCGCGCAGCGTCGTGTCGAAGATCAGCACGCGCTCGTCCATCGCTTCCGCTCCCTTCCTCCTTGCTGGTCGCAAGCCGCTTGCAAAATTGCTGCGATTTTCCCGGCCCATAGCGCATTTGTCAAATTTATAATTTTCGTCTTTTACATCAATTCGGATGATGCTATAAAAATCACTTATGAACGACCAGAAGAGCATCAACGATCTCGATTTTCACGGCATCCGTGTCTTTTATGCCGTGGCCACGGAAAAATCATTTTCGCGGGCGGCCGAGAAGCTGTTCCGCACGCAGCCTGCGGTTTCGATGGTGGTGCAGCGCCTGGAGAACGAGCTGGGCGAGAAGCTGATCGACCGTTCCGGGAGGGAGTTGCTTCTGACCGATGCCGGGCGCCTGGTCCTGGAATATGCACGGCGTTTCGAGAACCTGCAGCGCGAGATGGAGAACGCCCTGGCGGAATTGCGCGACAACGCGGCCGGCAGGCTGGTCATCGGCGCGAACGAGTCGACGACCCTGTATCTGCTGCGCCATATCGAGCGCTATCGAAAGAGATATCCGCGCGTCAAGATCCAGGTGCGCCGCAGTCTGTCGAGCGAGATTCCCGGCCGGTTGATCGAGGGCGATCTCGAGCTCGGCGTAATCAGCTACGAGCCGGCCGACGACCGGCTGGTTTCCAGAGTGATCTATACCGACCACCTTGCCTTCGTGGTTTCGCCCGAGCACCGGCTGGCGGGGCGCGAGTCGGTATCGATCTCGGAGCTGGGAATGGAGACCTTCATCGCCCACAACGTGAACTCCCCATACCGTGAGATCGTGCTGCGCGAGTTCCAGCGGCAGAAGGTCCCTCTTCATATGGACGTCGAGATGCCGACGGTGGAATCGATCCGCAAGCTGGTGCAGAGAAACGAGGGGGTCGCCTTCCTGCCGAGGATGTGCGTCGAGCCGGAGCTGGAGCGCGGGACGCTGCGGGAGGTGCGCGTCGACGAGCTATACGTCGAGCGCAAAATACGACTGGTCTATCCCGCGCGCCGCGCCCTCAGCCATGCCGGCCGGGCATTTCTCGAGCTGGTCGCGAGCGCCGGGGCGCGATCCTGATTTTTCCGCGGCGGCCTGCGGTTTTCGTGTTACGCTGCGACGGGAGCCGAAGCGGCTCTCTTGTCATCTGAGGAGGAGCATCCATGATCGAATACAGTGGCGAGATCCGCCCGCTGGGCACCGACCTGTCCATCCTCGACAGGCTGGAGCTCGAGAAACCGCCCGTGGGCGTGAAGTTCCTTTTCGAGAAGCCGCGAGGGGTGCGGCGGCTGGAGAAGAACATGGCGATCTGCCTGATGCCGGAGGAGGCCCAGAATGCGGGCGCTTTCTACGTCGACCGGACGCACTTCGAGTGTGCCGAACCGCTCTTCCTCGGCATCCACAACGACGACCCGTTCAGTGTCGCCGGGCAGATCGGAACCAAGGTGGGGCTCGATATATTTCAGGAAGCCCGCGCCAACCGGCGCATCTACGAGGTGCTGCCCACCCTGAAGCCCGGCAGCTGCAACTATCTCGTATTCGCCCCGCTGAAGGAGCTCGAATTCGACCCCGACGTGCTGCTCGTGACCGGCGACACGCGCCAGGCCGAAATCGTCCTGCGCGCTTACACCTACTCCACGGGCGCCATGTACGTCAGCAAGACGACGCCCGTGATCGGCTGCGCCTGGACGCTGGTGTATCCTTATATCTCGGGCGAGCTGAACTACGTCCCCGAGGGACTGTGCTTCGGCCATCTGGCCCGCGAGGTCGGCAAACCGGGGGAGATCACGATCTCGATCCCCTTCAACCTCCTCAAGACGATCATCGGGAATCTGCACGAGATGACCTGGGTGCTGCCCGCTTACACCGACGGGCGGGAGGGCTACAACCGGCGCTTCAAGCAGGTCACTTCGGGCCGGTTGCTCGCGAGCCGGGAGTAGCTCCGGGGCAGGCGGATCTGCAGCACGGCCGGGCGCGGCGGAAGCGGAATTGCCGCCATTCCCGCGCGCTCGTGGCACCCCGGAGGGCGCACACGCCGGCGCCGCTACTTTCGACCGTCCAGAAGGTCGAGCTCTTTCAGCGCGGCTTCGACCGCGGCGCGCTGCCTCGGCGACAGCGTCACATGCTCGAGGGCGTAGTTGCAAATGGCGCGCAGTAGATCCCTGGCTTCTTTCGTGGCGGAGGACCGCGGCGGCGGCTGGGGCTTTAGATCGGCGGCATACCAGTGGTCGGGCCGGTAGTCGCAAAGGGCCTCGACCAGATCGGCGCGAATTTCCTCGGGCAGCCCGCCCACCAGCAATCGCTGGCACGCCTTCAGCATGAGCGGGTCGTTTCTGTGGCGCAGGACGGGATCGCGCATCCACGCCACCAGCTCTTCCGGCTCGAATCCGGGCGTCGTCATCTTCTTTTCGAACAGGCTGATGGCCGGCTCGCTGCCGTTGTCGGCCAGCGCATCCATCACCATATGGACCTCCGGGCAGTCCGGCTGGCTGTACTGATCCCAGAAGCGGATGGCTTCCGGCGGCGCGGGCCGTATTACCACCAGCGCTTCGATGAGGAGCTCGACCCGGCCTTCGTCCTCCGTGAACGTCGGACTTTGGGTCAAGGCCAGCAGGGTGCGCTGCGCCGCCTGCGAGCCGTTGTCCATCAGGGCCTTGATGATCCGGGCCAGCCGGAGGTGACGCGGCTCCATCTGCTGATAGTCCTGCGGACTGTCGAGCCGCGTGAGAAAACCCTCCGTTCTCAGGAAGCGCAGCAACACATCCTGGTCTTCCTGCAGCGGACTGCGCGCGTACTCCAGCGCCGTCTTGAGCAACTCCTGCCGGTTCTGCGAATTGTAAAGCACTTGCGGATTCTTCTGCGTCATGGACGCGCTCCTGTGCTACGGGGCTGTGTTGGCCAGGGGATGGGACCGGATCACCATCGCCTGGATGAGATCGAAATCCTGGGACAACAGGACGTCATAAGTCATGATGTTTTCTAGAAACGGGTGCCCATGGCGCACCAGGCCGTTCACGGCGGGATTGTTGACCTCGTCGTTGGACAGCGGATAGGAAGCCGGGTAAGGCGGGTTGTTGGGATACCCGCCGTTTCCTCGATGCCGCAGGCCGAGCACATGGCCCGTTTCGTGCGCCACGTTGTAGGAAAACAGGGGATCGCTGCCCGGCAGGCTGGACCATATCGAAGGGACCACAAAGGCATAGAGTCTGTCCCAATCGTTCTGGGTCAGATGGGGCGTGCGCGTCCGGGCGTAGGCCCGGTCGCTCGCGTTGGTGCCCCGGCGCGACTCGAAAATCAGCAGCATCTGTATTTCGCCGGGCGTGCCGTCGCCCATATAGCCGCTCGGTTGCACCCAGGAGGTGCTCGGGCTTCCCGCCAGCCGGGCGAGGACGTCATCGGCGCCCCGGGTCACGGCCCAGGGTTGCGCGCTCAATGCACGCAGTCCCGGACGGTCGACGGCGGCTGCGCACCGCTGCCGCGTTGAATGGACATAGACCATGTTGAGCACGCCGGGGCGGAAGTTCAGGCGCGTGACCGGCAGGGGAAACACGTTGAGATTGACCCTGCGCGTCCAGCCGGCGTGGGCGGTGAGGCGGATGGTGAAAATCCCGGGCCGGCCGGGGACCGGGACGGCGCCGTCCCAGGTTCCGTTGGCCGCGTCGTCCGGCACGAGCTCGATGCCGGCCTGCCAGAAGTACATCTTGCAGCAGTCGATGTGCATGGCCACATCGTCCGGCGTCACATTGGTCACGCGGCTGTTGTTGGTCGGGCCGCTGACGATATTGGCTCGATAGTGGATACGCTTGACCCGGCCGACCCAGGCGCGGTAGGTCCCCAGCAGGGGTCCGGAGGCGTCCCGCCAGCGCAATTCGATCAGGGCCTCCTCATCGGAGGCCCCCGACCCCGTGCCGTAGGCCTTGACCACCGTCGTGCCTGTGGTCGGCCCGGAGAGGCGCACCGGGCCGCTCGCCACGCGCCAGAACAGGTAAGAGAGATCGAGGTTGCGCGGAATATAGTGCGTGACGGCGATGCGGGCCGCCTTGTTCTCGAATTCGGGATCGGTGGGAGAGATAATGGGGATCACCGCAGGATTCGGCAGCGCGTTCCACGGCCTGCCTGCGGCCGGCGGCACTCTCGCCGCCTCGGGGGTATCGGTTCCGGAGGCCACGGTCGGGGGAAAGGCCGGCCTGGGCGGCAGCCTTCTCCATTCCGGAACCGGTATCACGGGGCAGATCTCGACCCGCGGCGTGACCGCCGTGCCGGCGGTCGTGGCTGTGAATGTGGTGGCGCTCGCATGTCCGCGGCTGACGCGCAGGTCGTCGAAGCCCGCGAGCGATGTCGTGGCATGCTCCTCCACGATGGTGACCGCGATTCTCACGTTGTAGTGGCGCTTTCCATCGACGATGCTGGACTGATACCAGTGATCGACCTCCTGCCGGAAGGGATGGCGCAGGAGCATTCTTACCTCGCCGAGATCTTCGTCGCTGCCCACAGGGTCGCGCTCGGTCCCGCGGAATGTGACCAGTACGGTGTCGCCCGGACCCTTGGCGCTGACGTCCACGTCGCAGGTCCAGCGCTCGCGAGGTTCCAGCTGGAATGTCCTATGCTCCCGGGCCTCGAATTCGTGCTCCGGGTCTCCCACGTTCCGGCCGTCCACGGTCGCCCTCATGAACCATTCGCCTGTTCCCCAGGCATCGGCGTCATCCAGGACATATACTTCGAGAAACGACACTCGGATGCGAAGCACGGGCATAGGACCTCTTCCTCCAAGGATCGCAAAGGTCGGATTCAGCTGCCGTGGACCTGCCGGAGCTTGTCACGCGTCGCCTGGTCGGGCTGCCCTGTCACTTGCAGGCCGTACTTTTCCTGGAAAGCGCGCAGGGCCGCTTCGAGATCGGGAGTCATCTCGTCGGCCTCGCCGCAATGAAAGCCCAGATTGTTCAGCCGCTTGCGCAGGCCGGCAATCTCGGTGATCGGGTCCATCGTTCCCAGGGCCAGGCGGACGACGGTTTCCCTGGGCGTGCCGGGCTCGACGATCAGAATGCCTTCCCGGGCGTCGGGCGGCAGGGCGACTTCGAGCCTGCCCTCGCTGTCGGTCTTTCCGCGTGTCAGCCTTCCGTCGACATCGAGGATGAAGGGGACGTCGGCGCGCGGCCGATCCTGCCTCTCGGCGGCGGGCTGTTGTGGCGGGTCCTCGACGACGGAAAAGTCATTCGATGCCTGAGTGCCTGCCTCGACGGGCTCGCCGGTCTCCTGCTGGAGCAACTGCAGCCGCAGTTTTGCCGGCACGCCTTTGAAGACGAACTTGTGCCGACGGTCGGTGGCTCCGGATACTTCCTTCGGCCGCAGGTCCGGGATGTGAACGACATCCCCTTCCATCAGGATGTTGGGATCCTTGCGTTCGCTCTTCAGGCGCGCATTGTTCGGGTGATTCCAGATCGTCTGCCAGAAATGGCCCTTCTTTTGGGCGATGCTGCTGATGCAGTCCCCCTGCCGTACGACGTAGTCCTCGGGCATCGTGCGCCTCCAATGCCGCAGCCGCCCATGATGGTAGGGTCATATACGCGCCGATGCAAGCCTCAAGTGATTGCCGGAGTCTGCCCGTGCCGCGCGCGATCGATGCCGATTCGGCCCCGGCGGGGGCCCTGAGCCGGTAGCCGGGGGTGAGCCGCAGGCGAACCATCGGAAATCGGTGCGATGCGGTTCGGGACGATCATCAAGCCCCGGCAGGGGCCCTGAGCCGGTAGCCGGGGGTGAGCCGAAGGCGAACCCCCGGAAAGGCGCACGTCGATCCGCCGAGCCCCGGAGGGCCGGCAGAGCTTCGCGCCTGTGCCGCCCTTTCAGGGCTCATTGTTGTCTCGCCCGCGTTCCCGGAGGCGCAAGCTCCAGGCTTTCCTGCGCCGGTCCCTGCAAGGTCTTTATTTCGTGCCCGAGGCTCGCTTCGCGTCGATCGCGCGGGGAGGCGCGGCGCGCATTACAACAGGCGGATGCGCTCGACGGTGAGAGTTACCGCGCCGAAATCCTCTTCGACCGTTCCCGTCAGCACGTACGGCCGGGAGCGGTTCAAAAGGTGGCAGAAGCGCGCGTAGGTCTGCGGGAAGAAGGTCGTCTCGTAGAGCGCGCTGGTGTCCTCGAAGCTGATGAACTCCATCGGCTCTTCGTCTCGGGTGGTCACGACCTTGCCGCTGACCCACCAGCCGACCGTGGTGACGCGCCGCCCCACGTATTTCGGCAGGTCGGCGGCGCGCACATGCCCGAGGCGCGCCAGCGGCTCGCGGTAGAGCGCCAGCGGGTGCCGGCTCGCGAGAAAGCCGAGCGTCTCCAGTTCCTGTTCGAGGATGGTGCGCGCGCTGTAGTTCGGGACGCGGGGAACCGCGATCGGACAGGTATTCTCGAACAGGGAGCGTGCCACGGCGCGCCGGCCGGCCCGTGCTTCGTGCCACGCGAGCACCTTCCAGATCATTTCCGGGCGCGTCGCGCCCCCGGAAATTCCGTCCATGGCCCCGGCCTTGACCAGGATCTTCGCATCCGCCGGGTCGATATCGACGCGCGCGAGAAAATCCTCGAGCGAGGTGAAAGGCCGCTTTTTCCTTTCCTCGAGTAGGGCTTCCAGGGCCGCCGCGTGCAGGCCTTTGAGTTGCATCAGGCCCACCCGGAGCGTCTTTCCTTTCCCCCAGTATTCTCTCCGGCTCTGGTTGACGTCCGGCAGCAGCACGCTCAGTCCCATGCGGCGCGCCTCGGAGATGTATGCGAAGGGGGAGTAGTACCCGCCCTCATTCGTCAGGACCGCCGCCATGAACTCGGCCGGGTAATGCGCGCGCAGCCAGGCGGACTTGTAGGAAACCAGGGCGTAGGACGCCGAGTGCGGCTTGCAGAAGGAATAGGCCGCGAAACTCATGATCATGTCCCAGACCCGGTCCAGGACCTCGCGGGAAACACCCCGGCGGGCCGCCCCGCGGTAGAACATCTCCTTGTAGTCCTCGAGCTTTTTGCCGGCGCGCTTCTTCGACAGGATCTTGCGCAGCAGGTCGGCGTCGGCGGCGCTGAAACCTGCCAGTGCCATGGCGATGCGCGATACGTCCTCCTGGTACACCATGATCCCGTACGTTTTTCCGAGCACTTCCTCCACGATCGGGTGCAGTGGTTGCCACGAGCCTCCGCGCAGGCGCCGGACGTACTCGCGGATGTAGGTATTGGCGGCGGGGCGGATGATCGAGCTGTGGATCACCAGATGGTCGAAATCGCCGGTGCGGCACTTCTTCTGCAGCTGGCGCATGGCGGGCGACTCGACGTAGAACACGCCCACGGTGTCTCCCCGGGCGATGAGCTCCTGCGTCGCCCGGTCGGTCGTGGGGTCCCAGCGCGCGTAGTCGATTTCGACGCCGTGGTTCTCGCGCACGGCGGCCAGGGCGTCGCGGATGACCGCGAGCGAGCGGTTCCCCAGAAGGTCGATCTTCACCAGCCCGCCGTCCTCGGCCTGGTCCTTTTCCCACTGGATGATGCGCACCCCCTTGGGCGCCTCCTGGACGGGGACGTAGCGGTCGATGCGGTCGGGAACGATGACGACGCCGCCGCAATGCACCGACAGGTGCCGCGGGTAGCCGTCGAGCCTCTCGGCCCAGCGCAGGATCTCGGGCCACGGGTCTTTCAGGTCCAGGTCCTTGTACACCGGGTCGTGCAGCACGAACTCCGAGAGGCGGCCGATGGACCAGTAGCAGCCCATGCGGCCGGTGACCGCCGTGATCTCTTCTTCGGGCAGGCCGTACACCTTGGCCACCTCCCGGACGGCGGCGCGGCAGCGGAATCCCACGTGATTGGCGATCATCGCCGTGCGCTCGGGCCCGTATTTGCGGAAGACGTATTCGAGGATTCGGTCGCGCTCGTCCCAGGGGAAATCGACGTCGATGTCCGGCGGGTCCGACCGACCTTCGTTGAGGAAGCGCTCGAAGAAAAGGTCGTGCGTGATGGGCTCGACGTGCGTGATCCCCAAGCAGTAGGCGACCAGGCTCGCGGCCGCGGAGCCGCGGCCGCAGGTGCGCGCCGATTGGCGCACGATGTCGCGCACCACCAGGAAGTACGGTGCGAAGCCCTTCTCGCGGATGATCGCCAGCTCGCGCTCCAGGCGCTTCATCACCGACTCCGGAAGTTCGCCGTAACGTTCTTCGGCGCCGCGGTAGCATTCCTCGCGCAGGTACTCGAAAGCGTCCGCGCCGCCGGGAGTTTCGAAGGCGGGGAAGGTGAGCCGCCCGACGCCCAGGTCCGGCGCGCACTCGCCGGCGATGCGCAGGGTGTTTTCCAGGGCGGCGCCGAGGTGCGGGTAGCGGCGTGCCATCTCCTCCGGGGGCTTGAGCCAGCGGTCCCGGCCGGCGAGTTCGCCGGGCGGGATGCGCGAAAGCACGGTGTCGAGGTCGATGGCGCGCAGGAGCCGGTGCAGGGAAAAATCGTCGGGATCCACGAAGTGGACGTCGTTGGTGGCCACCGGCGGGATGCCGCGCGCGCGGGAGAAAGCCAGCAAAGGCGGCTCCGCTTGCGGGTCGTTCAGTTCCACGTACAGGCGGCCGGCGCCGTTCTGCCTCGCAAGTGCGTCGAGCAGCGGGATCCGGTCGCTGAGGACGAACAGCCCTTCCCGGTCCTCGAGCAGCGCCCGGCGCAGGCTGAATCCCGGTTCCAGGTGACGGCGGGAAACGATGCGGCACAAGGTCTCGTAGCCCGAGCGGTCGCGCACGAGCAGCACCGCCCGTTCTTCCCCGTCGCTCACTTCCGCGCCCGCGATGGGGCGCAGCCCGTGCTCCGCCGCGCACTGCAGGAACCAGACCAGCCCGTACAGGCCGTCCGTGTCGGTCAGGGCCATGGCCGCCATGCCGCGCGCCCGCGCCGCCGCCACGAGATCCTCGATCCGGCCGGCGCCCCGGCCGAAAGAATAGTTGGAGTGCACGTGCAGATGCACGAACACTTTTCACCCCCTGCTTCCGGGAAGCGCCGACGCCGCCCTCGGCGCGCACGGGCGCGGCGAAAAGACCGCCGCCGGACCGTAACGGCGGCGCAGCTCGTCGAGCGCCGCCTCGAGTCCCGCGCGGCGGCGCACCTCCGGGTCGCCGAAAAGCTCCAGCTGCACCGGCCCGCGGATGATCTCTTCCAGCTGCAGGCGGATGGTGCGCACGCGCGTGCGGCGCACGACGACCTTTTCGAGCAGGCGCCCGGCGCGCACCTGCAAGGCCGACGACGACTGCAACCGCGGGAGTAGCTTTTCCGCGCCTCTCGCTTCCCGGCAGTCGGCATAGCGCACCTGCAGCTCCATGCGCCCGGCCGCCTGTCCCTGGCGCCGCAACTTTTCTCCCGCGCGCGCACACAATTCCGCGACCACGCGCTCGAGCACTTCCCGGTCGTTGCTGTCTTCGGCCAGGGTTTCTTCTTCCACCAGCGCCGGCGCCGCGCGCGGCGGATAGACCGGGGTGGGGTCGATCCCGAGCGCGTGGCGGTGAAGCACGAAGCCGAAGCGGCCGAAAGCCAGCGCCAGGTGATCCGGGCTCATTGCGGCCAGCTCGCCGATGAGGCGGATGTTCAGCTCCGCGAGCAGCCTTTCGGTTTCCGGGCCCACGCCCGGGAGCAGGTGCGCCGGAAGCGGCGCCAGAAACGATGCTTCGTCTCCCGGGCGGACGTCCTGCAGCCCGGCCGGCTTGCTCACCGCAGCCGCGATGCGGCTGACCAGCTTGTTGGCGGCCACCCCGACCGAGGTCTCCAGATGCAGCCGCCGGCGGATCTCCTGCTGCGCGCGCCATGCCGCGTCGCGCGCGGGCCCGAGCAGCCGGCCGGTGCCCGTGATGTCGAGCCAGGCATGGCCGTAGCCCGCCGGCTCCAGCACGGGGGAAAAGCCCGCCAGGATCTCGCACAGCGCGCGCGTAGCCCGCTCGTACAACGGCCGGTTCGGGGGCAGGACCACCGCATCGCGGCAGCGGCGCAGCGCCCCGGCCAGGATCATCCCCTTGCGCACGCCCGCATCCCATGCCTCCTGCGAGAGCGCCGTCACCACCGGCCGGGCCGCCCCTACGGGCGCCACCAGCACGGGGCGCTTGCGCAACTCGGGATGCACCAGCCGTTCGACCTCCACGGCGAAGGCCGCGATATCGACGTGCATGATCTCGTGCGCCGCCATCCCGGAACTCCGGATCACTGCTCCCGGGCCAGAAGCTCGAGCATCATCTGCGCGTTGATCGCCGCCTGGCCGCGCCAGTGATTGTTCATCACCACCAGCACCCGCTCGCTTTCCCGCTCGAGGCGGCGGATCTCGGGGAGGGCCGCCGCCAGCTCGGCCCGACTGTAAAGGTAGTCGTGCCGGCCGGAGCCGTCCCCCTGGATCCAGCGCGACTCGTTCCGACCCTGGAAGCGCACGTAGGCGAGGGGCGCCGTGGCGCAGTAAAAAGTCTTCTCCCGCAGGCTCGTGCCGCCGTCGACGCACGCCAGCGCAATCTCCCGGGCAGCCAGATGCCGTGCCGCCCTCGGCGTCAGCCAGTCCGGGCACCCGAACTCGGCCACCAGCCGGATCCCTTCCAGGGAATCCTGCAGCCGGCACAGAAGGTGAAAATTGTCGCGAATGAACCCGAAATCCGGCGGGAAGCGAGCGATCACCCCGCTCAGTCGGCCCGCTTCCTCGAGCGGCCGGAGTACTGCCGCAAATCGCTGTGCCACCTCGGCCATTTCTTCGCCTCCGTCCGTCATCTTTGAGGGAACACGGAAGACGAACTGCAGGTTCCTTTCTGATTCTTCGATAAGTTGTTGAATAGCTTCATATTCCGGCATCCGGTAGCAGGTGAAGTTAAGCTCGCAGCAGCCGAAATGCCGGCTGTAGTATCTGAGCCGGAGGCTCGGATCGAGATCCGCCGGATAGAAAACGCGTGTCCAGTCGCGGTACTGAAACCCGCCCGTTCCGACCAGGATCATGCCTTCACTATAGGTGAAGAAAAGGTGAAAGTCAAGAACATTGACCGATTGTTGAAAAGAGAGTAGGTCCGCCGCGCCGCGGCGGACCCTGGAGTTTGTACATTTTCACCCCCTGCTCTGAACCGAGCAAACCAGCGTTATCCTTTTAGATGTCTGTTTCTTAAATTATCTCTTGACAGACCGAC
>Ga0129301_1000816_pt1 | contig 16467 bp, 20 predicted proteins | sample ConPoolayeHmetaG_FD_94489 | JGI IMG/M metagenome (GOLD analysis project Ga0129301, IMG submission 94489) | Hot spring microbial mat communities from California, USA to study Microbial Dark Matter (Phase II) - Cone Pool mat layer H metaG ...
AATATTCCCTTTCTAGCTAGGAAGTGTTGAGCCATGTCGTCTATGCCCTTCTGGCAGATCACAACGTTCGCGCCGGCCCCCGCAATCTTCTCAACCATGTTACGGAGCATGTTCTCTTCTTCATGGATGAAAGCTTCCATCTGTTCAGGTGTCTCAATGTTAATCTTCGCGTCGAACTCTGTCTTCTCAACTTCAAGGGCACAGTCCAGAAGCGCTATCTTGGCTTTCTCTACCCGTTTTGGCATCCCTGGATGAACAACTTCTTTGTCAAGCACTATGCCTTTTATTAGCTTTGTTTCTGTGATCGATTCGCCGGGCTTCTTCTCAACCATAATATCGTCCAGGTCAACCTTATATCCTTCCTCAACCTTCTGGGCAACGTGGAGAACCGCTTCAACAGCGATCTCTGCAAGATGTTCACGATTTTCAGAGACGAGCTTGCTCGCCATAGATGTCATAGCAACTTTCTTCAAATAACTCTTGTCCGTCGGCTTTACGGGAATAGCGATCTTTTCTAGGGTTTCAAGGGCTATGTCAGAAGCTTTCTTGTAACCATCGATGATGACTGTTGGGTGCACATTCTTGTTTAGAAGGTCTTCAGCTTTGGTAAGAAGCTCTCCAGCAACGATCACTGAACTGGTGGTTCCATCACCGACCTCATCATCTTGGGTTTTAGCAACCTCAACCATCATCTTCGCCGCTGGATGTTCGACGTCGATCTCGTCCAGTATCGTCCGTCCATCACTGGTTATAGTCACGTCTCCCAAGCTGTCCACGAGCATCTTATCCATGCCTTTTGGGCCTAAGGAACTCTTCACCGCCTCAGCTATTATTCGGGCGGCCATTATGTTGGCGTGCTGAGCTTCTTTTCCCCTAGACCTCGTCGAACCCTCTTTTAATATTAATACTGGTATACCTTGCGTTGTAGACATGGAAATTTCCTCTCCTATTAATTATATTTGAGATTATCAGAATAAGCCAAATTTATATACTTTTCGAAGTTGAGAATTGAAAAATCAAATAGAACGAATCGCGCAGAATTACTTTTTTCACCGTCAAATTTAATATTGGGCTGAACTAAATCCATATATTGTATGTACCAAAAAACCGTCATCTAGAAGGTGGTTTCAAATGGCGCGTAAGAAAAAGAGGAGCCTTATAGACGAGATTTTTGGGGACTCTTTCTTCGAAGACTTTGAGGACATGAAGGGGGTAACAAGCGGTTATTCCATAAGAGTGACACAAACCCCTCAAGGCACAAAAGTTTATGCTAAAGTTGGAAAAGATGTTGATGTAAATGCGCTTAAGAGGCAACTTCAGAAGCAGTATCCTAATGCTCAAATCGAGATTGAGGGGGGACAGCCACTGATAAGGGAGATTTCAACAAAGACGATTGTGGAAGAAAAGGGCGAAGAAGAATAGCGGATGAAAGGCAGAATAAATCTCTTAAGATTTTGGCAAATCTAAAAAGGTTTGTCGCTGGCTTGCATGACAAACTTAATTAACCTTTCAGTAATTTAATAGTTTGACTTGGATTGTATGTGGGTTTGATTTATGTTGATTGAAGATTTTCGTTTGAGCCTAAGCCAGTTTGAAGAATTACTGCAGAAGATCACTACAAGCATAACTGGCGGCATAGTCTTAGAGAAGCAAGCACCCGCTGAAATCTGGAAAAAATTAGAGACAGATGTGACTGCATTCCAAAATCTGGCAGCTCAGCTCAGCGAGTTAATGTTAATCCTCAAACCTGAGAGAGCTCCAACTATAAAGATGCAGACGCAGCGTTTGATGCAACCCTTACAGAGTTGTGGCGAAATCTTGTTTCGCAAGTCCGGAGACATTATAGCTGACTCTAAGCTTGCTCTTGAAGAGCTGAGGAGAGCAGTTGTTGAGGCGACTGACTTCCTCAAATTAGCGAAAGAGATTGAGGAGGCTCCTTCTGAGACGATATTATCAATTCTAAGGTTAAAAGAGGTTTACGATTCGAAAGAGTTTCTTTCAGCCATAGCTATACCTGAAGCTACCCATTTGAGGCTTAGGGAGTTAAGAAAGGTCATTGAGAGGCTAGGGCTTTCCGTCAGCAACCTCGAGAAGGTCCTTGGCGAACTAAGAATAAGCTTGAACCAGGTTGTAAATGAGATTTCAAAGTTTAAACCCGCCCCCACCGAAGAAGATATTAAACAACCTAGTAAGCTTGAAGACGCCCGAGAAGAGAACCCCTCTTCAGAACCTACCTTAGTGACGAAAAAGAAGGAAAACCTTGAAAGTGATCCGGCGTGAAATAAGGATGTCAATGGTCGATGTGACGAGTAAACCAGAGGCCTTCAGAGAAGCTAATGCTAAAGGAGAGATAAAACTTAAACGAGAGACTATCAATCTAATAAGAGAAGGCAAAATCGAGAAAGGCGACCCTTTCCTCACTGCGAAGATAGCTGGAATTCTCGCTGCAAAGAAGACTAGTTCGCTTATCCCCCTTTGCCACCCCATCCCCTTGACGAATGTTGAGGTTAAAGTGTACATAGCGAATGATACGACAGTCGAGGTAGAGTGCAATGTCAAGACGAAGGCCAAGACTGGAGTTGAGATGGAAGCTCTAGTTGCGACTGCCGTTGCATTATTGACGGTTTGGGACATGACGAAACAGTATGAGAAGGACTCTGAGGGGCAGTACCCATATACTGCCATCAAAAATATACGTGTCACACAAAAATTGAAGGAAAATAATGATGAGCGAAACCGCTGCTGAACATAAGGCTGAAGCGCCTAAAACACTAAACTTTGCTTTGATGATATGCAGTTCTTCACGGTACGAGAAGTTACAGAAGGGTGAACGGTTTGATGACGCTTCGGGAGATCTAATTGTTCAGACACTTAAAAGATATGGACACAGAGTTGTCTCCCGAAAGGTTCTTCCAGATGACAGGGACAATATTCAGAGGGCAGTTATGAAAGCGTTGAAATCTCGCAAAGTTGACGTGGTCATTACCTGCGGAGGGACAGGTATATCCATGAAAGATGTGACGATTGAGGCTGTTAGACCCATCCTAGACAAGGAGATAGAAGGCTTCGGCGAGATCTTCAGGTATCTCAGCTATGAAGAGATAGGTTCAGCAGCTGTGTTGACAAGGGCTTTGGCAGGTGTCTCGGCGAAGAAAGTAATATTTTGCATACCTGGCTCTCCTCAAAGCGTCTCAATAGCGCTAGAGAAGATCATAATCCCAGAGGCTGGACACATCTTGAAACATATACGTGAATCATAGTTCCAAGTCTGAGCCATAACAAATCTGGGCTTGTTAGGGGTCATAGCACATCAGTCTTTAAGAGTAGCTCGAAGATAACTTTTAAAATTCTCCTAAAGATTGCGCCTTTATGAAGTTCCTCCACCAATGATGTAATCGACCATCTCTTCGTCTAAGTCAAGCCATTCAGAGATTCCTTTCTTCATCTCTTTATTGTTTTGGAACATTATGCGTATATAGGGTAATACCTCTTTGATTGCTCGAGTAGATGAGATGTGGCACCTCTTCTTAATCTTCATCCCAATGGCGGTTAACATAGCTCTGTCCACCTTTGAAGTTGACATCTGACTGATCCTTGTTGGAAACTTGAAAGGAACCCAGCCGGGTGCCTTCTTGCTCCAGGAGGCTGCTACTCCCGCGGTCATGAAATCTAAGAAGTAACGCATCAAAGACCAGTTCTGAGTCGTTCTTATTCTGTTGCGGTATATGTCAGCAAGCGCTATCATATCCATTGCTGAGGAAAGCTCTTGAGGATTCTTTATGTGGTAGGGTATGTTCTCATAGACCCATTCGAGGAGCATCTCAGGATCCACATCAGCCATCTCAATAGCCCGCTTGGTGGTTAGGCTGTCCCTCGCATAGAATATGTCCCTTAACACGTTAAAGATGGCTTCTTTTCTGTCTCTAGATGCGAGAAATGAGACATCGTTATAAGTTAAACGTTTCTTACCCTGAGCTAGGGCTTGGAGGTCGTTAACTGCGGATCTCACGTCTCCGCTGGCTCTTTCAGCGATCAACCGAAGGGCTGAGTCCTCAGCCTCTATTCCCTCTAGTCTGCAGATCTTTTTCAAATGCTTCTCAATCTCAGTTCTAGAGGGTTTCTTGAACTCTAAAAGTTCGCAATGCTCCCTCAGCGTCGTGAACCTTTGATCGTAAGCGTTGTTGGCTGTTAACACTATAGGTGATGTTGTTCTCTTAATGATCTCAGTAATCGTGTGAAGCCCACCACGGTCTTCCGTTCCTGATATGCCGTCGATCTCATCGAAGAGTATCAACCTCTTCTTTCCGAAAAGTGTTCCATATTGGGAGGCTCTGCCTGCGAATCTTTCAACAGCTTCAGCTGTTCGGTAATCGCTTGCATTGCTTTGGACCAGTTCCATATTCAAATCATTTGTTAATGCCTCAACTGAAACTGTCTTGCCAGTTCCAGGCGGACCATAGATGAATAAGGCTTTTTTCTTTTTAGGTGCTTTTTTGCTCCATGTTTCTACCCATTCGCGGAGTTTCCTCTTTGCTTCTTCATTTCCTATGATCTCAGACATTGTTTTAGGCTTATACTTTATTGTCCAGGGTATATGCAATCTTAAGCTCCTCTCTTGATATCGTAGCCCGCTTCTACGAGTTTAGCCAGCAAGGCGCTGAGCTGGATCTCCTCGTTTGAGCCTTGTATGAGCCTATAATCTATCTCGCCCACAATGTCTGCCAGCTTCACCTTCCATCTGTCCGGCACGTTCAGGCGGTATATCTCGCTGTGAATCTGCCCAATAATGTCGCTTCCGGCCAAGCCGTATTTCAGAATCATCTCTCTAAGTTTCTTCCTTGCTTCGACAAAATCTCCATTCAACGCGGTAAGCATCATATCCCTGACGTCATAGGGATTAGCCCTGCCGACAACCGAATAGACAGTCTCAGCGTCAATGGGCTTGCCGACTGAAGCTGCAGTCTGAAGGATATTTATGGTCCGCCTAAGGTCTCCGCCGCCAATCTCAAGAACGGCTTCTACCCCCTCATCTAAGATCTGAATTCCTTCCATTTCGCAGATGTAACGGATTCTTTTGGTCACATCTTCCCGGTCTAAGTACGTGAATCGAAAGGGCGCGCATCTAGACTGGATGGGCTCAATTATCTTGCCGCTGTAGTTAGCGATGAGTATAAACCTCGCTGTCTCCGTGTAGCGTTCCATCGTCCTCCTTAAAGCCTGTTGAGCATCAGATGTCATGTTGTCAGCCTCGTCTAGAATCAGTATCTTAAATGAGACTTCACCTATCGATCTCGTTCGGGCAAAGGTCTTTACGGTCTCTCTGACGACGTTTATGCCCCTTTCGTCGCTCGCATTAAGCTCCATAACATATTCGCGGTAGCCTTCACCGTAGAGGTCATGCGCTAAACAAAGAGCTGCTGTTGTCTTGCCAGTTCCAGGCGGACCTGCAAATATGCAGTGTGGAACATTCTTCGCCTTTACGAAGCTCTTCAACCGACTGACAATTTCCCCTTGATTGACAATATCATCTAAAGAACGCGGCCGATACTTCTCGGTCCACATTTCATAACCCAATCTAAACACCTAGACGACAATGAGCTTGACTAACAATAATAAAACAGTCATAAGATATAGATTAGAATTGCCCTCTAAGTGAAACCTCTCCAAAACTTTAGAGTCTTATAAGCCCGATAAGAAGGATTTTTTTGAAAAACAAGATTAAAAGGCATGTGCGATGAAACTGGTAAGTCAATTTTCTTTTTCAATTTTCTTCAGCATTAGGTATTTAAGTCCCTGTCCACTCTCTTTAAACCAAATAATATGTAGATATATAAAATCGTTTCATGAGGTAGATGCTTGGGCAAGAAGAAGGTCATAAGCGAAGAAAACCTTGAAGAGTTAGTCTTACCAGCCGCAACGGATGTCTTCGGCGTAGCTACGAAGCTTCTTGGCTACGATAGGGTCTTAGTAAAATGCCAAGATGGGCATGAGCGTATATGCAGAATTAGAGGCAAGATGAAGAGGAGGGTCTGGATTAGAATCGGGGACATAGTTCTAGTCTCTCCTTGGGACTTCCAATCTGAAACGCGCGGTGACCTCATATGGCGTTACACGAAGGGGCAAGTCGACTACTTGAGAAAGATAGGTTTGCTGAAACTTTAATTCTTTTTAGAAGAGGAGGTTTCTAAAGTGTCTTTCAAAGAGAAAGTAAGGAAAAGGCTTGAGCGGAAAGAGAGGAGTTACGAAATTGATCAGCTGATGAAGGAGAAGCGAAGCGAAGAGTACGAAGCCCTCGAAGAGGTTTTTGACCGATCAACATTGATGACTATCTATGACCTTATGAATACTGGGGTGATAGGCGAAATACATGGAGCTGTCAAAGCTGGGAAAGAGTCTAAGCTCTACTGGGGCATAAGCCCAAGCGGAGAAGAACTCGCAATTAAGATATACTTGACAGTCTCAGCAGAATTCAGAAGGGGAATGCTTCCATACATCCTAGGCGACCCACGGTTCAAAAATGTGAAGAGAGACCTAAGATCTATAATCTACACATGGGCTAAAAAAGAATTCAGAAACCTAACTGAGGCATATGCAGCGAAGGTTAGGGTGCCGAAACCGTTTGCTGTGCAGAATAATGTTCTTATAATGGAGTTCATAGGTGAGAAAGGGGTTAGCGCCCCTCTCCTCAGAGAGGTTGAGGTGAAAAATCCCGAATACATCTATAGGAAGATCTTATCGCAAGTTAAAAGGCTTTATAGGGGTGCGAAGCTCGTTCACGGAGATCTAAGCGAATATAACATTATGATTTGGAAGGGTTGTCCAGTAATCTTTGACATCTCTCAAGCGGTCTCTCTAGAGCATCCAAAAGCGGGACAGTTTTTAACCAGAGATATTGAGAATCTTAACCGGTATTTTAGTAGTTTAGGTGTAGAGGTATTGTCTGTAGAGGAGAGCCTTAGGGGGATAAGAGGTGGCGCAACTAATCGTTAAGATACCGCAGGAGAGAATTGGCGTAGTAATCGGACCGAACGGTCGCGTAAAAGAAGAGATTCAGAAAAGGCTTGGAGTAGAACTTGATATTGACAGCAAGTCAGGCGACGTAAAGATAACTATGAAAGACCCAATCTCTGATCCTTCCCTTCTTTTTAAATCCAAAGACGTTATCCTTGCCATCGGGAGAGGTTTCTCTCCTGAACGTGCATACAGACTGATCGAAGACGATGATACAATGTTGACGATAATCGATCTTAGAGAATTTTTCGGCAGGTCAGACTCACATATCCAAAGAGTTAAGGGAAGGATCATCGGCAAAGATGGTAAGACGAGAAGGATCTTGGAAGAAGCGACTGAAACCTATATTTCAGTCTATGGACATACAGTCTCAATAATTGGAAGCTTAGATCAGACTGAAGTCGCCCGGCATGCAATAGAACTTCTAATAAAAGGAAGTCAGCATGCAACGGTATACAGGTACCTTCAGAAAGAGCGGCATGAACTGAAAAAGAAGAGGCTAAGACTATGGGAAGACAGCCATCTCTTGCTTGAGGAAAAGTAAGAAGACAAATAATTGACCGAATTGATTTATATAGAAGATTCCAAGTTTATTTAATCTGAATAACTCAGAAGAAGTCAAGTAAAGAAAAAGGGCAAAGGAGGATCTGAGTTATATCTGAGACTTTCCAAGAGATAAGTCCGGCAGATTTCTTTTACCGCAATAAGGAGATAGCCGGTTTCACGAATCCTGCTAGGGCGATCTTTACAGCTATAAGAGAGTTTGTTGAGAATTCGCTGGATGCGGCAACGGAGGATACGCTTCCAGACCTTTACATTCGTCTCTCATGTGATGAAGAAAAAGAGACTAATGAAGTCTACACGCTTAGAGTTGTAGATAATGGGTCCGGCATTCCAGAGCAACAAGTGCCTTTAGCCCTCGGTCAGTTTTTGTTCAGCTCAAAATATAAGCTGAAGCAGACACGTGGAACGTTCGGTCTAGGCGGGACAATGGCAATACTTTATGGACAAATAACAACCAATAAGCCTGTAACAATCATCTCGAGCACTGGGACATCCAGGGTTGTAGAGTACAGACTGATGATAGATATCGAGAAGAACCGCCCCATAATTTTAGACCGAAAGATCCATGTAAATGGTAAAAGCAAAAACGAGCGGTGGAGGGGAACCGTTATTGAGCTGCATCTTGAAGGAAACTATTACCAAGCTGCGCCAAAGGTTCTTGAATATCTGAAACAGACAGCAATTGCGAACCCTTATGCGAACATAACCTTTGTCGATCCGAGAGGGCGCCTCTACAAATTTGACAGGTCGGTGAATGTTATGCCTCCGCCGTCGAAAGAGACCCTCCCGCACCCTCACGGCGTCGATGTTGAGACGCTTCAAAGAATTATTCGTTCAACAAAACATAATAACATGCTGGACTTCATGCAAGCGTGTTTTCACCGTGTTGGGAGACAGACTGCTCAACAGTTCCTCAAAACCGCTAAGATTCCTCAGAATTTAAACCCGAAGAACCTCAAACCAGAAGAGATTGTCAGGCTCGTCCAAGAGATGAAGAATTATAATGATTTCTTGCCTCCTGATGCAAGCTGCCTCTCCCCGCTAGGTGAAGACTTGTTGAGGGCAGGCGTATTGAAGGAGTTGGAGCCAGAGTTTGTATGTGTTCATCAAAGAAAGCCTTCAACCTATTCCGGTCATCCCTTCATTGTGGAAGTTGCGATAGCCTACGGCGGAAAAGTTCCTGTAAAAGATGATATAGTCATTTACAGGTTCGCTAACAAGATTCCATTGGTCTATGACGAGTCTGCCGATGTCTGTTGGAAAGTTGTCAAATCGGTGAACTGGAGAAGATATAATGTCACGTCGGGCATGCCGCTTGCCGTGTTGATACACCTATGTAGCACAAAGATTCCATACAAAACTGTGGGGAAAGAAATAATTGCGGACATACCGGAAGTTGCGAGGGAGATACTGAATGGAATACGAGAGGTTGCACGTCAACTCTCACATTATCTCTCAAGAAAGGAGAGAGTAAAGAGGCAGGTGAGAAGGCTAAATATTTTTGCGAAGTATCTCCCCAAGATTGCCGATTTCTCTGCAAAGCTTTCTGGGTTTGGCTCTCCGCCGAGCATAGATAGGCTTTATAGACAACAACATGTCTTCAAAGACTTCGTTACCTCGAACCAGTATGTTGACAGTGAAGTTTTCGACTCAAGACTCTACAAAACCGTCTTCGTCCACATCAAGAACAAACATCAAACTAACGCTGTGAACATAAAGGTTTTCGCATTCCAGGATTCGCAGTGGCAAGAACTTCTGCCCGAGGTAACGCTTACAGCTGGTTCGGAACTCTATGAGACATTTAGGGGAAGGTTCAAGCATGTTAAGGTTCAGGCTAAGTCTTCTAAGGCGGATAAGGAAGGTTTGATAGACGCTTTCATCGATGGCATGAGCGAGTAGGCAATAATACTTTAAAGTGGGAAAGGTGGTTGCTAAAACTATGTTAAATAGGATTAAGGAAGAAAATGCGTTAGATAGGAAGGATTTAGTCCAAAAAAGTTTGGTGAGGTTGGGCGAAAAATTCTACAAAGAAATTAACGAAGGCATTTTTCCATGGATTGAGATGAAGAGCCGCTCAACTGACAACATCTTCTACAACCCTGAGATCAGACAATATGTTCTTGGAGAAAAGACTGTTAGAAGAAGTTCAAGGGTAATTTCCCATTTACGCCCCTTCACGCAGATGGTTTGGACCGCCTATTTCGTTCAAGAACTGCTCCGGCAAAAGAAGACAAGTACTTTAAGAGACGTTTATTACTCCGCTCAAGCTTACGACATATTCTTTAAGGATCAGCCTGAGTCTGACGATATAATAACTGACCTTGAGACTGTAATTGGGCATTCACGTGAGTCCTTCAATGTTTTTCCAGAGGAGCGTTCAGCCGTTTTCGGAGACTTAACCATCCAGTATACCGTTCCAGGTTATGAAAACCGCCAGACAAACCTTTCATCTCACCCTGACGGTATGATGATAGGCCCAGCGCTTACTGACTCACGTTTTATCAAGACAAGTGCTGACAAGGTTATTGTCATTGAGAAAGGTGCTATGTTCACCCGTTTCGTTGAAGAAAGGGTCTACGAAAAATTCAATTCGATCCTAATATACACGGCTGGGCAAGCTCCTCGATCAACAAGATACTTTATCCGTAGACTAAACCAAGAGTTGGGGCTTCCAGTATACATCTTTACCGATGCAGATCCTTGGGGTATGCACATAGCAATGGTTATAATTTCAGGTTCAGCTAATGCGGCGCATCTAAGGGAGTTGACGACGCCCGATGCCAAGTGGGCGGGGGTCTGGGCGTCTGACATAATCAATTATAAGCTGCCAAGCGACGAATTGAATGATATAGACTTGAAACGCCTCCGAGAGCTGAGAGCTGATCCAAGGTACAAAGAACCGCTCTGGCAAAAAGAAATAGAGACCTTTACGAATATAAAGAAGAAATGTGAACTTGAAGCCTTCTCCCGTTACGGGCTTACCCACATCGTCGATAAGTATCTTCCAGAAAGGCTTCAGGAGATAGGTGCCTAGAAAAACTTATACAAGAAAAATATCAAGAGAGTTGAAACAAACACGGTGGAAAATGTGGATGAGCCAAGAGAGAGCATTAGGTATTACCCTCATTGAGAAAATAATCGGCATAGCGCTGATGATCATCGGATCATTCTTAGCTTACAATACCTACAAAAACTCTAATATAGCTGGGAACGCCGCCTTCTTCTTCATCGCAGCTGGACTTATGCTTATAGTCTTAGGCTTCATAATCCTTATCGCAAAGACAAAGTGAGTGGCGCCGCCGGACTCGTCAGAAAGGACGCATGTCCCTTCTTCGGACTCGAACCGTCGACCTTCGAGTTAACAGCCTCAGCCCCAAAGACAATTTTCTCGGGTCCGCTGCTCTACCAGCTGAGCTCTCGTCCACACATAAGTGCATGTGTGAACGGCGGCTCAATCTAGGGATTATTCGGCGGCGCAGATTAAACTCAAACCTCTACATATATTTAAATTTTAAGTATTAAGCATTCTGTTAAGAATCGCGCGAATTGGAAGATGGCGGAAAATAGTCTCTCAGAGTCTTCTATGAAATAGGCTAGCTGATGTAGCTGATCTTTTCTTCCTCCACCTTCTTCCTTATTTTGGCCGAGTTTCTCATTTGCTCTTCGAGTTTCTTCATTCTTTCCTCAATTTGCATTGACTTGTGAATCTCTTTTTCTAATCCTGAAAGGTCAACTGTAAAGTTAAGCATCTTCATAATTACGTTTATTACACTCTTTGCCGCCCTCTGGTCTGGTAAGTACCCTGGAGTCTCTGCTAATAGGCACAGTGCATCTAAATCTCTAAATTTTGCCAGTCCCAAGAGTAGTCCAGCCGTTCCAACAATAGGATTTCCAGGAGGGCTTTCCTTGGCTCCGGCTTTCAGAGCCTTCTTCAGCAAATTTGGACTTGTTGCGGATGCAAACACTTGAGGTGTGCCTTCAACTTCCTTACGGTACCCTCCAATTGTAATAATCAACTTCACACATTTCTTAATAATAAAATCTAAGATTTCGCCTGCCACTTCGTATTGGCCTTGAATTGTCTGCGCTTGGCTATCGCCAGTCAAAAGTATGAAATCGTTTTCTCCCTTCTCGTTCCTCCAATAGTAGAATGATAATCTAAGGAGCCTCACCTCTCCTTTTTGGTCAACTATTATGTAATAAGCGAAATGTGGAGAATAAAGTTCAGCAATTTTTTCAGCTCCTAACTGTTTTATGAGATATTCCGTTGCAATCTTGCCGACTAAACCGAGTCCAGGTAACCCTTCGATTAGAACTGGGTTTTTTAGTTCAACCTTCCTCTTTTCTACTATCATTGTCTCCTTCATCTTTAAGTCTCCTCATCATACCCTTGTATCTAGCATATTTGTCATTCGGAGAAAACTTTGCTGGATGGGGTGTCCGAACCACTCCGCCACAGTAGGGGCATTTATCCTTTTTGAGAGTATATCTTTTGCATTCAACGCATTTCATCATCAGCCAGACCATTGAGGTTATCCTCTCTCGAAAACTCCTTCTCCTCCAGCCTTAACAATTGCTTCAACGGCCACCTTAGCGACCTCATTCATTATGGCGTTAGCTTCTTTATAGTCTTTGGCGGTTACCTCTATACGGTATCTTGGCGGAGACACAATATATATGTTAATGTTTGTTCCTCGCGGCGTCTTAACTTCTTTAGCCTTCAGAAGTGCATCCTTTATCCTCAAGACACCGTCTGGCTTTCGGCAACTAATCTTCAAATCTCCCTTAACCTTGACAAGAGGTAGCTTAATCTTCTCTCTAGCGACTTCAGCAAGCACCTCACAGATTTCCTTAGTTAAACCCAACTCTAACAAGACTTCAGGTCCTTCTCTTGAAGCTCTCTCTAAAGCTTCATAAACCTCTCCGAAAGCCTCTTGAAGTGGAATGCCTATCTTTTCATATGCTTCCTCAATCGTCATGCCTAGCTTCTGAGATATGCTTTTGAGTAGACTCTCAGCCTTTCGTTTCCTCTTCCACAGAATGATTCTTTCTCTTTTCTCGCGCTTCGTAACCCGCCTTAAAGATAGATCTATCTGCTTTCGCTCAGTGTCGATCCTCAAAACTTTTAGAACAATCTTCTCGCCTTCACGTACAAAGTCCCGTATGTTCTTAACCCAGCTTGATGAGATCTCGGAGATATGTAAGAAGCCTTCTTTTTTATATTCATCCAAAGTTACGTAGGCGCCGTAATCTGTTATCCTATTTACAGTTGCGATGACGAGTTCGCCTACTTCTGGCCAATCAGTCTTCTCAAGCATGATCATAACCCATTACTACTCTAGAACCTTTACAATTTCACCCTTAATCTCCGCCTTTCCTCCAGCTGGTTCGGTAAGTGTTGCATTGCATATGTTACAACGAACTGTAATTTTAGCGCTAATGAAAATTGTTTGCTCATTTCCGCAGTCTGGGCATTTAACCTGAACGAAGACCGTTCTAGGTTTAGGAATAATCCTCTCCCATTCACCCATGCCGTTTACTCACCTATTGGCCTATTTAATCTCAACCTTTCTTAGGCGTATCCCTTTCCTCTGCCTTGTATACCCGCACTGTTTACATCGGAGCTTAAGAGCCTGTTTCTTAGTCGTCTTAGCCTTCCTTTTAAGCATCGGATATTTCTGCCCACCATAACCTTTCCTTTCACGTTCATGCCGGCGTTCACCCTTCGCAAGTGCTCTTCGCTTCCCTTCCTTGTAAAGTGAAACAGTCTGTGCAGTATGTGTCTTGCATCTTGGGCAGTATGTGACTATCTCTTTTGGAACATTCATCCCGTTCACTCAAATGCTAAATTGATTGGTATAGAACACCTTGGAAGATCAGTATTTAAACCTTATGAGCAGATGATGAGGATGGTCCAACCAATATTCTCTTAAGGCAGTAGATGACCCCTCCAGGCTCTTCTCTCCTCTCATAGATGATCTGAGATGGTTCTTTCACCCGCGCTTTAGAGTTAAGTTTTGCCCCTAAATATCCTGCGATGACGGCTGTTATCGGATTTGCCGTATACATAATCACATCTACCATAGTCGGCACATAATCGCCGTAAGCCTCAGCAAGCGTTATGCCTTGAGAGCTTAGAAACCCTAGAGCAATGCCCGCGTTCATTGCATCTGCGAAAAGGTATACGGCTAATGAGATGCCTACCGCCTCACTCAACCTGCTTGTCTTAGAAAAATACACTACTAAAAGCGATGAGATGAATGAAGGAAAGAAATATACGGAGATATTCCCGTAAGCGGACAACGTATAATAAATTAGCAGGGATAGAAAGGCGCCAGTCACACCAGATTGAAGAATCTTTGCTATATTATCTCTTGGATAGATTGCGACCTCAGCCTTCCTTTTGACGGGAGTGCCGCAACTAGGACAAAATTCACTGCCTTCAGGTAATGGAAACCCGCATCTCTCACAATAAGACATCTAATCACCTGTCTTGCTATCCTTTAAAGATGTATCTAGCCATATAAAAACCTCGTGTTCATTACGCCGAAAATGGATAAAATCTTTCGACGGCACAATAATTTTCATCCATGAAATGCCAGCTTTTATGCTTTTGCCTCTACTCTTTCCGAAAAATTAATCTGCTCCTTTAAACAAAATATTTTTGTTCCCGTTTTTGTCAGTAAGTGGTTGCTGGGAGAAACGGGAGACATGTAACTATAATCTGTTAAATATGGTGGTCAGAAATTTGTCCGCAATACAAGAGTTTATGATATACCGGGTTATCTCAGATAATAACGGCAAAGCGACCAAAGAGGAGATTCTCGAGAAACTTGGAAAAGATTCTGAGACAAAAAGACTCGTTGAGGAAAAACTTTCAATGATGCAACGGTTCGGACTGTTATCCATCGAAGGAAACCTTGTAACCTTAAAAAAGAAATAGATCGCTCGTTAGAGTCCTATAAACTCAATATTACTTGCATTCCTTTTATTTCATGCGGTTAAGTTGGTATTTTTAAGATCTATCGAAGGGAATGCCTTTAATATTTATTTAGCTCTCTTTTCTTACTATTGTCTTACATTTGTAGGAAATGTGCAGCTGATATGCCGAAAAAATCTCTCCCACCTCGTCAGCCTGAAATTAATATTGGGACGATAGGTCATGTTGACCATGGAAAGACAACGTTGGTCGAGTCTTTAACAGGTGTATGGGCTGCTAGACACAGTGAAGAGCTGAAGAGGGGGATAACAATTAAACTTGGATATGCTGACGCAGCGGTCTACAAATGCCCGAAATGCGAAAGCCCTCACAACTATTCTACGGAAGAGGATTGTCCAAGATGCGGTTCAAAGGGAGAATTTATTCGTGCTGTAAGTTTCGTTGATGCTCCAGGGCACGAAGCATTAATGGCAACAATGCTTTCCGGCGCATCGGTTATGGATGGAGTTATTCTTGTAATAGCTGCTGATGAACCTTGCCCTCAACCCCAGACCCGTGAGCATCTTGCCGCAGTAGAGATAATCGGCATCGATAAGATTGTTATAGCCCAAAACAAAATTGATCTCGTAGACAAGAGACGTGCCTTAGAAAGTTATAGGGAGATTAAGAATTTCACGAAGGGAACAATCGCTGAGAATGCCCCCATTATACCATTGTCCGCGCAGAATAGAGTAAATATCGATCTCCTCCTTTATGCTTTGGAACAGTATATTCCAACACCTCCTCGAGACGCTACCAAACCTCCTAGGATGCATATTGTCCGTTCGTTTGATACTAATAAGCCTGGAAAACCGATTGAAGACCTAATCGGAGGGGTGATCGGTGGTACAATTATGCAAGGAACCTTCAAAGTAGGGGATGAGATTGAGATACGTCCCGGTGTAGGTAGCCTCTATGGTAAGGCAGGTTCTTATGAGCCGCTTTTCACTGAAATTACGAGTCTTCATGCAGGCGGTAGAGATGTTGAGGAGGCCTATTGCGGAGGATTGGTCGGAGTGGGAACCCTGCTTGATCCATCCCTTACAAAGGCGGACGGTTTAATTGGAAATGTCGCCGGAAAACCTGGTACTCTTCCTGAGACAGGGTCTGACCTGACTTTAGAGTTTCACCTCTTCGAACGGGCAATTGGAACAAAAGAGATGATTGAAGTCAAGACCCTTAATGTGGGGGAGAGCTTATTACTTGATGTTGGAACCGCGCCTACTCTTGCAAAAGTGATCAATATCAGAGGAGATATCGTCGAACTTGAACTTACCCGACCTGTGTGTGCAGACGTTTCTGCAAGGGTGGCTATTAGCAGAAAGATAAGTGGAAGATGGAGGCTCATCGGATTCGGAATAATAAAATGAGAAGATGAAAAGTTGTCTAAAGTGAGGGTCAGCATGGATCATAGAGAACGTTTTCTACGGACATTCCACTTTGAAGAGGTGGATAGAGTTGCAGATTACGAATTTGGGTACTGGTCAGAGACTATTGACAGGTGGCATAGAGAGGGATTACCCCTTGAAGTGCGTAATGACGTAGATGTGGAGCTTTATCTTGGTTTGGAGGGATGGGACTGCGGCGAGTGGCTACCTTTGCACTCTGGTCTTTGGCCACCTCCACCTGAAAAGGTAATTAGAAGGGAGGGAAATCGAGAGATTGTTGAGGATGGAATGGGCGGTGTTTTCATGTGGTCAACGAATACTTCAACGCCTCCTCATTACATACGATGCCCATTAAAAAACCGCGAAGACTGGGAAAAGCTAAAGCCTTTTTTCAATTCGGAGACGCCGGGACGCTTCCCTCTGGATTGGGATGAGATATCTGAATATTATCGGGAGCGGGACTATCCAGTTGCAATATGGAATGGTAGCCTTTACGGGTGGCTTAGAAACTGGATGGGTGTGCAT
>Ga0129301_1000817_pt1 | contig 16466 bp, 15 predicted proteins | sample ConPoolayeHmetaG_FD_94489 | JGI IMG/M metagenome (GOLD analysis project Ga0129301, IMG submission 94489) | Hot spring microbial mat communities from California, USA to study Microbial Dark Matter (Phase II) - Cone Pool mat layer H metaG ...
ACCCTGAATAGTTGCGACCACCATTCCCGGTTTCTCGGTGATTATCGTTCCGGGCTGAAGATTAATATGTTGATTCAGCAGCCGGGAGCGCAAAACAGTCAGCTGCCGACCACGGAAGAAGGTGACTGCCCCGGGTTCGGGTGAAAGGGCGCGAATGTGGTTGTGGATTTCCTGCGCCGGTTTGTCCCAGGAAATCACTCGGTCCGACTTGGTCAGTTTCGGTGCCTTAGTGGCGATGGCATGGTCCTGGGGTTGGCTGATAATTGAACCGGTTTCAAGCTGGTTGAGCGTTTTCAGCACTATTTGCGCACCAATTTGTGCCAGTCTTGTGCTCAACTCACCTGCGGTCTCTTCGGGGTCAATCGGGATTCGCACCTGATTTAAGATATTGCCGCTGTCAATACCAGTGTCAAGTGCAAAGACGGTTACTCCGGTTTCAGTGGAGCCGTCCATAATTTGTCTGGGAATGGGTGCGGCACCCCGATAGCGCGGTAACAAGGAGGGGTGAAGGTTGATGAACCCTTGGTGCGGGAGTTTTAAAAGGTGCTCTTTCAGGATATATCCGTAATCAACGACGACACCACATTCCAATGAATGTTCTTTTAGTTTTTGGAGGAACTCCAAGCTATTGGGATTTTCAGGGGTAAGGATTTCAAGCCCGAGTTCCCGCGCAGCATTGGCAACCGGCGTAGGTGTAATTTTTCGCCCTCTGCCTTGAGGTCGAGGTGGGGCAGTTACTATTAGGGCGATTGTATGGTTTGATTCCTTAAGCGCAAATAATGTCGGCAGGGCGAAATCACCACTGCCGAAAAAAGCTATCCGCATGCCTTCTGTTCTTCTTCAATTAGTTCCTTGAGCCGTGACTCAAGCAGTTTTCGGCGCAACTCGCTGAGATGGTCAATAAAGAGTATGCCCTGAAGGTGTTCGTATTCATGGATGATGGCGCGTGCCAAAATTCCGGTTGCCTGCAAAGTTAGCTCTTTGCCGGAGGCATCAATGCCTTTAACGATGACCATTTCGGGTCTCTTCACCACTTCAAAGATATCAGGAAAGGAGAGGCACCCCTCTTCGTTTTCTATTTCACCTTCGGTGGCGATGATCTGCGGGTTGATGATGCAGGTGGGTGGGCGGTCACAATCGGCAGCCTGCGGATTGAGGCTAAATACTGTTAGAGGAACACCAATCTGGTTGGCAGCAAGACCGACGCCATCTTTTCTCATCATCGTTGCCTGCAAGTCGGTTAGGAGTTGCGCGATTTCCGGCGTGACGCTGTGTATCTGCCGGGCAATGGTGCGCAGGACTGGATTCCCATAAAGAACAATCCGGCGGCAGTTGCCAAATTCACGGGGAATGTCTCCAGCAGACATAGAACGGGGTTTTCTCCTATGAAGAGCCGAGTTTATAAGCGACCGCGCCCCTTTCTATTTCGATTTCGGTATTCTCAGCTATCTTAACCATAAAGGTGTTATCCTTGACGTTGGTAATGACCCCTAGGATACCGGAAGCGAACACAATTCGGTCACCACGCTTGAGACTGGAGAGCATCTCCTGGTGCTTTTTCTGTCGGCGCTGCTGGGGTAGGATGATGAGAAAGTAGAGAACCACAATTATCAAAAGCAGGGGAAGGATGCTGCCTATTAATCCGAGTCCGCCGCTGGTTTGAGCAGCTGGCTGGTTCTGAGCAAATGCAACTTCAAACATTTTGCCTCCTTTTTTGATTACTGTATTTAAATTCGACGAGGGATTCCTCGACTCCGCTTCCCTCCGCTCGCAATGACACTAGGCCCTGTGCCGGGCAATAAAGCCGGTGCTGATAAATATAATCGGCGACCTTGCTCGGGACAAGATAACGGATTGACATTCCCCGGGCAATTCTTGCTCGGATAGCTGCGGCGGCGATTGCCACCGGGATAACTTGGAGGAAGATAACCTGGTGGCGATTATGGGCGGGAAGCAGGGGAGGTTGATTGAAACCGGGACGGCTGACAACAACCAGACGCGCCAGTTCAGTAATTTCCTCTGACCGATACCAGGTTTTCATTGTCCAGTACTGGTCATAACCGATTATCAGATAAAGCCGATAATTGGGAGAAAGTTTCGCAAGGTTCTGTAAGGTATGGATGGTATAGGAAGGAGCGGGCTGGTTTTCCTCGATACGAGAGAGGGTAAACAGCGGGTTGGATTTGATTGCCAGCTGGACCATTGTCTGCCGGTGGTGATAGGGGGCAAGGGGTGCAGTGCGATGTGGTGGTTGAAACGTAGGGATAAAGAGCACGCGCTCCAATTTCAATTTCCTTTTAACATCATCGGCAACCAAGAGATGTCCTAAGTGAATCGGGTCAAAAGAACCCCCAAATACACCTACGCGCATTTTCAATTTAGGCGTTGCAGCTGACGCCGGGCAGCCTGAACAAGCTTGGGTGAGGCATCAGTGGCGATAATCTCCTTTAGGAGCGGGCGAGCCTTTTCAGCCTGACCGGTATTGATGTAGCACACCGCCAGGCGATACCGTTCGGCTGCAGACCAGTTAATGTCAGGGTAGTTGTCCTTAATGAATTCGTAGTAAATCAGCGCTGATTTATGCTCGCCGGTTTTGAAATAGAGCCTGGCGGCTTCGAATTCCTTATGAGCCAGGCGCTGGCCGATTTCCCGCAAAGCTTCTTCAGCCTGCGCACGAAATCGGGACTCAGGGTATTCTTCAAGGAACTCGGCGAACAGTTCCCTTGCTTGAATGGTGAAGGTCTGGTCCCGATTAGGGTCGGGCGCAGAACGGAGGGAGGCAAGTGCCAGCTTGAATTTCGCCTCCTCATCGTATCTGCCATTGGGGAAGTTTTTCAGATAGAAATCGAATTCGCTCTGCGCCTGACTGTAATTCTTGCTCTCGAAATAGCAGTCAGCGAGGTGAAACTGTGCATCTGCAGCCTCGTTGCTCCCGGGAAAGTTAAAGATACAATAGGTGAAGGCATCCTCTGCCTGAGGGTATTTTTTTGCCTCCTTGTATTTGAGCGCCTGAGCAAGACACTGTGCGGCGGATTCAGGTCTATTTAACTCTTGGCGTTTGGGACAGGCGGTGAAAAACAGCGCCAGTAATACCGCGAGGAAAACAAAAGAATTGCGCAACTTCTTCAAATCCGTTTTACTAACTCGGACACCAAATCGGTTAGTTTTGGCTCTGCCTCCCGGGCAGCACGCAATATGGACGCAAGGTCAACCGCTTTCAGTTCTTCAGGTGTCCCCATATCGGTGATTACCGACAAGCCGAGCACCTTGAGGCCGGCATGCCGGGCAACAATTGTCTCCGGAACAGTTGACATTCCTACCAAATCAGCACCGATGATTCTCAAGAATCGATATTCTGCTGCGGTCTCAAGATTGGGACCGGTAACCCAGGCATAGACACCTTTTTGCAGCCTGATGCCTAATTCTTGAGCAACCGCTTCAGTTAGTTTAATCAGTTCCGGGTCGTAACAGGCGAACATATCCGGAAACCTCGGACCTAAGGAATCGTCATTTGGTCCGCGCAAGGGGTTTTGACTTGTAAGGTTGATGTGGTCGGTAATTACAACAATGTCGCTTGTCCGAAAATCGGGAGAAAGACCACCAGCCGCATTGGTAATAATCAGGGTGTGGATGCCAAGCTCTTTCATCACCCGGACCGGATGGGTTATCTCCTGAGGTTCGTAACCTTCATAATAGTGAAATCTGCCCTGCATTATTACCACCGGTCGGTTCTCAATCATGCCCAAGATCAATCTGCCCCCATGGCTTTCAACCGTAGGCACAGGAAAATGGGGAATGGTGGCGTATGGGATTGTGATGTCGGTGGCAACCCTTTCGGCGAGTCTGCCCAGACCGGTGCCAAGGATGATGCCCAGCTGTGGCTTGAAACCGGTCTTATTTCTGATCGCCTGGATGCTTTCCTGAATCTTTTGTCGGAGTTCGCTCACGGTTCTCTTTTTCAAATCTTTCAACAATTGCTAAATAGGTGTTGGCAATGCCGCGGATTTCATCAATAATCATGTTCCGGCGGGAGTGCAGTTCCTTGAGGTCATTGCGCAGCCGTTCTGCCTCCTGCTCGATTTGCTGGATTATTACTTCCTTTTTCCGCTGGGCATTGGTCTTGAGTTCATTGGCAACCTGTTGAGCGGTCAGGAGTGTTTCCTTGAGGAGATTTTCGGTCTTTTCATAGGCAGCAAGCTTGGCTGCGAGTTCGTCCACTTTTTCTGCCAGTGCTGCCCGCTCCTTTTTCAGTTCCTCAAACTCGTTGGCAACAATGGCAAGAAAAGCGCGCACATCCTTGGGCGCATAGCCGCTAAAGGCTTTCCTAAATGACTTTTTGCGGATTTCCAGTGGTGTCAGAGCCATCTTTTTAGTTTAACAAAGAGTATTACGGTGTCAAGAAATCAACAGGTTTGCTGCCAGACTCGTTGTGGTGAGTTTATCGGTTTTAGTTTCATCTGGGTTTAGAGTAGTTCATAGTTATTAATTTATGGTTTTTAGCTACAAACCAAGAACTACGAACTAAACATACCCGAGCCAGACATCAAGGGATTCCTCGACAAGCTCGAAACGAAAGTTCAGTTGAATATTTTGTATTTAACAGCCCGTATTTTTGCAGCCGCTTTTCGCTTTTTGGCAATAAGAGAAGGTATTTTATTGTGTCTATTAGTAGTAGATTAAGTTATGTAGGATACAATATGTTGTGTGAGATAATATAGGGGGTTACTCCCCCGGTGAGTCTGTTGTTCGGGATAATTTGGTGGGATGGATTTAGGTTTAGGCTGAGGGGGGAAAGGGCTGTTTTTATTCGGTGAGGTTCTGTTCTTGACAGTCCGAGGCGAGGGTTTAATCTTAGTTATGGAACGGAGATATGTGGTCTGGTTTTTCGTTTTGCTGTTGGTGATGACTGGTTGCCGGCGGGAGCAGGCAGATTTCTTTCCTCTGATACCGAATGCGGTGCGGATAATGCAGGTGACCGAGCAGCGGGTTGCCGGCAAGGATACCACAGTTTACAGTGAGGTGAGGGTTGTTGAGGTGGTTAAGGGGTTAAAGAAGGTGCCGAGGCTGGGCAAGGTCTGGGTGGTGGAAACTCCGCTGAAGGCAGGGAGTTCTTCAATGTACTATTATGAGCGCAAAGGCGATACAATCTTCAAACTGGTTCCAGGCAGGGGCGGTATGGTTGAGCGAATTGTTTATCTTATTCAGCCACTAAGTGTGGGCAGGAGATGGTTTGACAGTTATCAGGAACGTGAGGAGAGCGAGGTGGTCGTACAGGAGGATGTGACCGTGCCCGCAGGTTCTTTTGCACGCTGTTATCGGGTGGAGACAAGGAGCGGTAGGGTCAACTTTCATCAGACATTGTGGCTGGCATCGGGTCTGGGCGTGGTTAAGCGGGAAAAACAGCAGAACTGGACCAAGGGCGATACCAGTTTTGGAATCTTGCGCGTGGAGGAACTGGTTGAATATCGGATTTTGAAAAGCAAGAGATAACATTTGAAGAAAAGGCTAAATTTTAAGGTTAAAAGGTGGCTGGATATTTTGGTGGTAGGTCTGGTGTCTTTTTTTGTCTATTTGCCCGCTTTGGGTTTTCAGTTTGTCTGGGATGACATCAATTTAATCGTTTATAATCAGCAATCACCTTTAAGCGCATTCGGTCAGAGTTTCTGGGCAGGTTCAGCAGAGCATTTGGGCTCTGACCCCTATTATCGTCCTTTGAGCAATTTTTCGCTCAGGCTGGACCGGCTGATTGCCGGTAGCAACCCCTGGTTTTTCCATTTGGGTAATATTTTACTGCACAGTGTTGTTACAATACTCTTCGCCATTTTGATTTTTAAGATTACCGGCTCGTGGAAATGTGCACATTTTGCCGGTCTGGTTCTGGCTCTGCACCCATTGGTTGCTGACTGTGTTGGCTATGTGAGCGGTAGAACCGACCTGTTGGCAGGCTTGGGTCTATTAGTAGCCTCTTTGGGGCTCGCCGATTATCTCAAAAAGGGCGGCAGGGTTAATATCATCCTGATTTGGGCAGGTTTTGCAGTGGGGGTTTTATCAAAAGAGAGCACCCTGCCCTTTATGCTGGTGGTGCCTGTCTGGTTGCTGCTCAATGGGAATGTCAAGAGGCGGTGGCAGGAAGGTTTGACGGTATTAGCCGGAATGGTTGTGATTGGCGCCGGTTATCTTTTTGCCCGCTTTCAGGTTTTAGGCGGTTTGGTTGGCATGAAGGTTATTGACAAATTGCTGCCGTTGCTTCTTACGGCATTAAACAGTTTTGGCTATCAGCTCTCATTATTTTTCTTTCCTTTTAACAGACAGATTTTTCACTGGTATTCAGGGGAGTTTTTCCGGCTCAAGGGTTGGGGTGTGATTGGCATCATTTATCTATTTTTGCCGCTGCTTTTGGTGCGGGTCAGGCAGCGGTCTTATTTGGTCTTGGGCTGGTTCTGGTCGGTGGTGTTCTCTCTGCCGGTAGCGGTTTTGGCGGTGTTTGGTCCTTCGGGCAGACTCTTGTATCTCCCTGGAATGGGGATTTTGCTGATGGTGGCGGTGATGGCAAGGTTGTTTGTCACAAGACCAATAGAGAAGCGGATTATTGGAATGGTGGCGGTGTGCCTATGCGTGCTCTTGGTGCCGTTTTTATGGCGCAGGCTTGGTGTCTGGCAAAATGAGGAGAGGCTTTTTTCAAGGATGGTTGCGGAAGCTCCTGATTATGCTCCTGGTTATTATAATCTGGGTTCGGTCCTTTTGAAAAAAGGGGATGAGACCAGAGCAGTTGTGCAGTATCGGAAGGCGGTTGCGCTTGATTCCGGATTGAGCCTTGCTGGTTTCAACCTTGCCGCAATTTTACAACGCCGGGGTGAATACGATGAGGCGGAGTTGTTGTTGCGACGGGTTATCAGGGATAAACCCGACTTTGCTCAGGCATATGCCAATCTCGCGCTGATTATGTTAAACAAAGGTGACTTGGCACTGGCGCTTGAGTTGCAAAAAAAGGGGTGTGAACTTGCACCCAACGACCCGAATCTTTTCTACAACCTGGCGCTGCTTTTTCGCAGGCAGGGCGAACTGGATTCAGCGCGCATGGCGGTCAGGCGGGCAATTAAACTCGCGCCCGAAAACAGCCGTTTTCAATCACTTTTAAACAAACTGCAATAATGCTTGACTTAACGAATGCTCATAATAAAATTAGTTAAATGGATGAGGGTTTTGTGCGACACTTCTTTGCCAAAAAGAGTGGAATTCAAATAGGCTAACAGATGATTGCAAGTCGTAAGGCGAAGTCGGTTGGTCTTTTCTCCGGGAGCCTTGATAGTATCCTTGCCTTCAAATTGATAACCGAACAGGGTATTGCGGCGGTTGCACTCAATTTCAAACTGCCCTTTGGGGTTGTTGGTCGGGCTCCCACCCAGGAGCAACTTGAGACAATGGCAGGTATTTTAGGTGTCAGTCTCATATCCTTTGAGGCGGGTGACGATTATCTTGAGATTGTCCGCGCGCCCCAATACGGGTATGTTCTTGGTTTGGCACCATGCATTGATTGCCGGGCTTATATGCTTAAACGGGCAAAGGAACTGATGAAGGAAATAAAGGCGGATTTTGTCTTTACCGGCGAGGTCCTGGGCCAGCATCACTTTTCCCAGAGCCGGCGCTCCCTGAAAATCTTGGAAAGGATTACCGGTCTTGAAGGCAAATTGTTGCGTCCGCTCTCAGCGAAGGTTTTAGAACCCACAATTCCGGAACTCACCGGTCTTGTCCGTCGGGAAAGGCTGCTTGACTTTCACGGCCGCAAGCGGCGCCGGCAAATCAGGCTCGCGCAGGAGTATGGCATAGTGGAGTACCCGACCCCAGGTGCAGGCTGTCTGCTTGCGGACCGTAACTTTGCTCTCAGGTGTCGTGATGCCATTGCCAATAACCAGTTCAACAGCCTGAGAGAGGTGGAGATTCTTCATTACGGCAGACACTTCCGGCTTGCAAGTAAGGCAAAGGTGGTTGCCGGCAGAAACGAAAAGGAGAACGGGGCGCTGGAGAAACTGGCATTGCCAGATGATATCATGTTTAAGCCGGTTGACACCAACGGTCCGGTAGTGCTCTTGCGTGCAGAGAAAAAGACCAAGAAGGATATGGGGATTGCGGCAAGGATTTGCGCCCGTTACTGTGATAACACGAGTGGTAAGGCGGTAACGGTACGGTGCGAGGAAGGAAAATTTTCGGTGAAGCCTTTTAAGGACGAGGAATTGCTCAAGCTGCGTATCGGTCTTTTAGACATGGCAGCGGATGTTAGAGTATTAAGCGCTAAGCGTCAGGAGGGGTGATGAACGAAGAAACAAAGAATAGGATAAAAAAGTTGCTTGAAGAAGGCATCCGTCCCGGTCTTTTGATGGACGGCGGTGATATCGAGCTCGTTGAGATTACTGATGATGGGGTGGTGCGGGTGCGGTTAAAAGGTGCCTGTGCCCACTGCCCTTTCTCAAGTATGACGCTCGCCGCTGGCGTTGAACAGACCTTAAAACAGCAGATTGCTGAAGTAAGCCGGGTCGAAGCGGCTCTTTAAGTCCGGTTTTCAGGGATAAGGTAGCCCCTCAAGAAAGTTTTGCCGATAGGCAAGGCTATAGGGAATCAAGTACCAGCCGGTTGAATAAAATCCAACTCGCCGTGGGCGCCGGGAAAAGCGGTCAAGAAGTGCATCCATAGCATAAAATTGCCCTTTTACCCAGGCAGGTTCATCAGCCTGGAGCTGGGTATGATAGGTTATTGGCAAGATTCGTTTCTTGCCATTTTGACTGTTTTCAGTAAATCTTACTTCAAGGAAATCGAGATCAACCCGACGCAGGAGTCCGGCAATTTTGGTATAATTTGCGCCCGCTGCCGGCAGTGTCAATCGTGTGCCCACAAGCAAACGCCGCGACTGGAGCAATTTCACGCGGCGGTAAAGCCATTTCGCGACCGATTCGTCCCTGAGCGCTTGTTCAAGTCTGGGACCGAGAAATGATTCATTGAGAAAGATTATTTTTGTGCCTGCTTTGGCAATAAGGCGGATTAAATTCGGATAATCAAATATACGGTCGCTGGCATTGACGGTCCAGTGACGGCGATACCCCCAGACCAGGCGAAACATTTCATAATAAAAATCTGGATATCGGGCGATATCTTCATCAAGGAGATGGATGTGTTTTTTGGGTAAGGACAACACCTCTCCCAAAATCTCCTCCTTGGAGCGCTTAAGGCAATTTTCCTGATAATAAAGGAACTCAGGGCACAGGGATTTTACTTCCTCTGGGCAGGTGCAGCCCCGCACGAAATAGATTGCTTGATAATTGGTATTCATTAATAACGGCTTGCCCAGACCCGAATGAGGGACGATATAATTCGGCACTGGTGGAGAGATATAAACCGGCTGCAGGCATTTTTTTTCTGCATCAGACCTGATTTTGCCCCAGACATTGGTGATGTCGCCAATTACCCGGTGTGTTGCCCATTCCGGAGCGGTTTCTTTCCATAAGGTAACCTGCGGTCCAAATAGCACTGCCGGTTTTCCGATTTCCCCAAGCTTTTCGACAATCAACCGGGCAGATTCCTCGTGGTTAAAATCCACCCGGACAAGGACAAGGTCAAAAACAGAATCAGGCTCAGCAGGTTCAACTCGGTCGTCGATATAAACAAAGGTATCGTTAAACGCCAGGGTTGCCAGACGCGAGATTTCGCTGTCAGGCGTCAGCAAGAGGCGCGCACCTTTGGGGGGATATCCCTTGACAAACCTTTGTGCCTCAGCAGCGGTGGCGACTGCGAGTATTTTCACTTCCGGATAAGGCGAATTATGTCATTAAATAAGGTAAAGACAATGAGCAGTCCAATCAGTGCCCAGCCGATATTTGAGGCCCAGGCGAGTTCCCGGTCCGAGAGTTTGCGGCGTCTGATGCTGGCGATGATGTCCAAAAGAATTCTGCCGCCATCGAGCACGGGCACCGGCAGCATATTGACGACAAAGAGGTTGACAGACAGCAGTGCCCAGAGGGCAAGGAAATATTCCGCCCCCCAACTGGCACCCTCATAGGCAATTTTGGCAACCATTATTGGACCGCCAATCACCCGGGTGGAAATCTGTCTCGTGATAACCTTATAGATGATGACGAAGGTTTGAACCGTGATATAGCGGGTGCGGCGAATTGCCTCATAGAGTGCAACCGGCACCGACATACTCCGTTTTGGCAGATACACCCAGACCCCAATCTGTCCGAAACGCTCGTTTGTCAGCTGGTCACTTTCAACTGCCGGGGTGATGGAATCGGTGAAAAGTCTATCGCCCCGCAGGTAACTGATTTCAATCTGATTGCCGCCGTTTTTCATCACAATGTCAACAAAATCCTCCCAGCGTTTGACTTCAATGCCAGCCACGCTCGTGATGCGGTCGCCTGGTCTCAGGCCGATTTTTGCTGCCGGACTGCCCGCACGAACCCGGTCAACAACTGGAACAAGTAGCGGCTCGATGTCGAGTGAATCAGGGACATCATAATTTATAAAGAGTTTTTCTTTGCCGCGCAGCACCTGAAGCTGACAGCGCCGGTCCGGGCTATTTCTTTTTTTCTCAAGGATGCGTTCCAGGGTCGCAAAATCAGGAATGGTATCTTTGCCGGCGAAGAGAATGATATCTCCGGGTTGGAGCCCAGCTTTTTGAGCTGTTGAATTTGGGAGGGGATAAACTATCGGCGTCAGGTATTTAAGCCCGAAGATGAAATACATCACAGTAATCATCACAAAGCCAAGGAAAAGGTTAAAAACCGGTCCGGCGGCAATTACGGCTACTCTGATGCCAAGGGGTTTATCACTGAATCCGCCCTGTTCAGGGTTCTCCTCGCCAATCATCTTGATGTAGCCGCCTAAAGGAATAAGTGAGAGGCGGTATTCGGTTTCTCCGATTTTACTCTTGAGAAGGACAGGTCCGAACCCAATTGAGAAGGACTCAACCGGTATGTGGGAAAGTTTTGCCACTATCAGGTGCCCGAACTCATGAAAGGTAATCAGTACCCCGATAAAGATAACGACAAAGATTATTGAACTAAACAACTATCCCCCAATGCCTAACCCTCAACCTCAGCCTGTCTTTTTGCCCAGGCTTCAATTTTTCTCAAACCAGCAAGCGTGAGCACTCTTACCCTTTTTCGTCGCAGGTATTCATTTAGCGTCTTTGCAATTATAACCGGTATTTTGCCAAAGGCAATCCTTTGATTAAGAAAGGAAGCGACTGCAATTTCGTTGGCGGCATTGAGAACACAGCAGGCACCAGGACCGGCTGCAAGCGCCTGATACGCCAGTCTGAGACAGGGAAAGCGTTTTAAGTCAACCGGATAGAACCGCAGATGCTCTATTTTTTCAAAAGAAAGAGGAGGAACCAATGAATGCAAACGTTCAGGATAGGTTAGACAATACTGAATGGGTAAACGCATATCCGGACTCGCCATTTGGGCAAGGATGGAGCCATCTTTAAATTCCACCATAGAATGGATGATTGATTCTGGGTGGATAACGATCTTTACCTGCTCAGGCTTAACCCCGAAAAGGCGGACGGTCTCAATCACCTCCAGCCCTTTATTCATCAGGCTCGCCGAGTCAACGGTGATTTTTCTGCCCATCTTCCAGGTGGGATGGGTCAGGACTTCCGAGATTCTGGCATCTGCAGGCAAACCCTTGCGCCAGAACGGTCCGCCCGAAGCGGTAAGAATCAAATTCCGCACAGTTGCAGAATCCCTGCCATCAAGGCACTGATGAAGCGCGCACAGTTCAGAGTCAATCGGCAGAATCATTCCGTGATATCGCCGCAAGGCTTTCATCACAACCTCGCCATAACTAACTAAAATCTCCTTTGTTGCCAGTGCCACCCTTTTGCCCGCACGTAGCGCCTTAAGCAAAGCAGCAACCCCAGCTGTCCCGCTCATTCCCATAATCAGCACCTTAACTTCATCACACTCCGCAGTTACCAACAGCGCTTCCATCCCGGCTAATACCTTAAACCCTCTGCCCAACCTTCTTTGGCAAACATCAGCCGCGTTCGGGTCGGTCAGAATAACCAATTTCGGCTTCAACCTCAGCGCCTGGTTACAGATTTCCTCCACCCCCTGATGAGCGGCAATCGCAACAACTCGAAACCGCTCACTCAGATGGGAGATGACATCAACTGCGGCGCGACCGATTGAGCCGGTTGAGCCGAAAATTGCGGCACTAATTTTCTTCACAACAGTGCCTCACAGATGCGGATGTCCTGACTGGTCGTGACCTTAAGATTCAATGATGAACCTAATAGAACCTTAGGTGAGATGTTAAGATTTTCAATCAGCTGGCATTCGTCAGTTGCGCAGAGTCCTTGATTGCGTGCCTGAGCATAGGCGCGGCGCAAAAGGGAGAGGAGAAAAAATTGAGGTGTCTGGATGGCAACGAGTCCGGCACGGTCAACAGTTTTGACAATTCGGTCTTTTATTGTCTCCTTCAGGGTGTCGATAACAGGAACGCCAAAAGCCACTGCCGGATATTTCCTCACCGCGCGAAACCCGGTTGTTAGCATCTTGGATTTCAAGAGCGGTCGGGCAGCATCGTGAATCGCAACATAGCCATCTTCAGGCAGGCTTAAAAGCCCCTGTTCAACCGAATCCATCCTTTGTCTGCCGCCACGCACAATCGCCAGCGCCTTTTTGAACCGGTAGGTTTTTAACAGCTGTCTGACTTTGTTTAGTTTGCTTTGATTGGTGACCACAACATAGCCGGCTACGATAGGGCAGATTTCAAACGGTTTCAGGCTGTAGAAAAGAAGCGGCTTTTTTTTGATGGGCGCAAACTGCTTGAGACCGCCAAATCTTCTGCCCCTACCAGCAGCAACAATTACCCCAAAGTTGATGGAGTGATGGAGTGATGGAGTCTTCATCCCTTCCTCCCTTCATCCCTTAATCCCTTCCTCTACCTCGAAGTATTTTATCTTCATCGCCGCGCGCACCAGTGCCATTGTTTTTTCGCCTTCAGCGCATGCGCGCTCAGTGCCTTTTTTCACAATGTCCCAGATTAGGTCAGGGGTTTTTTCAAGTTCCTGTCTGCGATTGCGGATAGGTTCAAGGAACTGGTTTAGGACCTGGGTCAGCCGATTTTTACAAGGAACACAGCCGATTGTGCCCGTGCGACAGCGCTCTTCAATATCCTGGACCTCTTGCTGATTAAAGGTCTTGTGATAGGCAAAAACCACACACACCTCTGGATGTCCTTTGTCAGTGGGATGGATGCGTGCCGGGTCGGTTACCGCGAGCGCGACTTTGCGTTTGACCTCTTCGGGGGTATCAGAGAGATAAATGGCGTTACCCAAACTTTTGGACATTTTGGTATTGCCATCCAGACCGACGAGCCGTGGGTTGAGAATCTGTTCAGGCTCCACGAGCACCGGTGCGTAAATGGTGTTGAATTTGCGGACAATCTTGCGGGTCAGTTCAATATGAGGCGCCTGGTCCTCGCCCACCGGCACCAGATGAGCGCGACAGAAAGTGATGTCGGCTGCCTGACTTACCGGATAGCCAAGAAAGCCATAGGGCATTGACTCTTCATAATTATACTGGGCAGCCTCGGTTTTGATGGTGGGGTTGTGTGACAGCTGTTGAACGGTAACGAGGTTGGAATAAATTACAGTTAGTTCGGCAATTGCCGGAACCGCTGATTGGACAAAGATGGTTGCCTTTTTTGGGTCAACACCGCAGGCGATATTGTCCATTGCCACATTCAGCACATCCTGATGCAGCCCTTCCGGTTTGTCAAAGTTCGTAGTCAGTGCCTGAATATCCGCAATAACGATAAAGGTGTCGTAGGTGTCCTGGAGATGCACTCTATTGGCAACCGAGCCGACATAATGTCCTAAATGGAGCGGTCCGGTCGGGCGGTCCCCTGTAAGAATCCTTTTCTTTGTCATCGTTCCGATTATACCAACAGGTCGGTAATGGTCAAGCAATGGGCGGAGAGATGAAGTGATGAAGTCTCCATCCCTTTCTCCCTTAATCCCTTCATCCCTGTCAACCAGGGAAGTGATGGAGAGATGAAGAGATGAAGTGATGAAGTCTCCATCCGTCTCCTTCTCTTCTGTCTTCGGTCCTCGGTCTTCCGTCTCCTTCTCTTCGGTCCTCGGTCCTCGGTCTTCCGTCTCCTTCTCTTTAGCCTAACGGATTAAAACTGCCCGTTCAGTTTTCAATACACCCGGGCTCTCGACACGAATGAAATAGACACCCTGGGTGAGACCTTTTGGCTCCCAGACAATTTTACCTTCACCCGGATTTATATTTCCCTCGTAAATTAGCCCCGCGGTTCTGCCCGTAACATCAACCGCTCTTATCCGCACAGGTTGCACAACCGGCATCTGATAACTTATCACCACCCGGTTGGCAAACGGGTTGGGCAGGATTTTCAGTTCAGTTTCAGCCGTTTTGAGATAGGCAGGTTTTTCAATAAGCCCGATGCAGCGGTGATACCAGGATTGGGCGCTGTCTGCGTTGGCAACTGCTGCTGACTGGGTTTCGCCGCCGACAAAGGCAATCGCAAAACGACAGGCGGCAAAAGGCTCAAGGGTGAAAGGACCGGCTGAACCCGAGACCGCCCAGTTATCCGCTCTGGTTGGATTGATGAGATTTATCTGACCGCTCAAAAAACGCCACTTTTGCGCATCCCGGAATGATGAATCCGGCAGGTAGTAGATGCGCGGGTCAATTGCAGAAAGATGCACGCCGGAATCGGGTTCAAGGATTTTGATGCCCACAAAGGGACCCCTGCCGATAGAGTCGGTTATATAGATGAAACGGCGCAAACTGTCGGTCCGGCAGATGTCCTTGCCGAGTGTGTCAATCGTAAAGTCCGCAAACACGCCGGTATGAAAACCGCTCAGCCGGGAACTGCTGTTATTCTGCACATCATAGGTGATGACGACAAAGTCCCGATAACCCTGTGCACCGACCGCATAACTGTTCTGAATCGTCACCATTGGCTTTTTGCGTGGATGGTTGCGGTCTGAATACCAGGCGCGGAAATGCTCATCGCCCTTTTGGGGCGGGAAAAGGCTGCGCACGCTGTCAATCAGGAAAAACTCGGTATCAGGCGGGCTGGTTACTGGTCTTGAATAATAGCGGTCAACAACATAGTTGGAGTCGGTGCCGAAGGCAAAAGATGCGTGGCGCAAAAGGCTCGGTCCATTTTTGGGATAGGCGAACCCACTGCCCGCGCCCCCGGGCTCAAGATAGCCAATCGCACCCAGACAGGTAACGCTCAAACGGCAGTTATTGGTGTCATGGTCAATGAGAACCTGTCCGGGCATACCCACGAGCAGACTGAACCCATAAGCGTCCTCATAATCTGTGCTTTCACCGCTGATAAAAAGCGAGCAGGGGAGCAGTGTTCCCTGCCGCACCGATGTGTCAGCCCTGATGACGAACTGGTCGGAAAAGTTGATTGCGCTCTCACCCTCGGCAATTGTGCCCCAACTGCCCAAGGAGTCGATAACCGTCAGGCGGAAGTCAAGGGAACGCAGTCTGCCCTGAGTGTTGGCGCAGTTGGCATTGCCGGTATTGACAAATTTTGTGCAAAGTCCGGCGGTCTCGCCCGGGTCGATGTAGCCGTCGTTATTACCTGAGGAGTCCCTGACAATCACCCGGCGCAGTTCCAGGACCGGACCACGCGGGACCGCACTCACCGCGGCGAACGCATCGATTCTGCCCGCACCAAAGTCGCAGTCCTTGCCTGATGTGCCCAGGTCAACCGCGGTTATCTCAAGGATTGAGTCCACCGCTGCCGGTGTCAATAACGGGTTCTTGGACAGCATCAGACAGACCGTGCCTGCCACATGCGGGGTCGCCATTGAGGTCCCGTCCATCTCAGTATAACCACCGCCAACCCGACAGGACTTCACCGCCACACCCGGCGCACTCATATCCGGACGGGTCAAACCCGGCGGATACGCATAGTCATTATAAGGTGGCACATTCTGCCAGGTCACCGGACCACGACTGGAAAAATAGGCAATCGCATCTGTGGAATCGGTCGCTCCAATCGACATAATCCCGGAAAGTGTGCCCTCACCTGTGTTCTCGGGATTCCACCAGGGCGGTGGCACATTGCCAGGACAGCGGCAGGAGTTGGGCGGGTTGATGCTGCGCTCATTGCCCGCCGCCACCACCTGAATCACACCCGCAGCATTGACATTGTCCGCAACCCCACGCCAGGTCGCCTGATGTGGCAGCCAGGACAACTGCCAGCCCAGTGACATCGTATATAAATCAGCCCCGTTTTCAGGTGAGGAGTCCGGCGCCACCACAAACTGCATCGCCTGCCAGCACTGACTTTCTGCCACCGAGTCCGCCACTGTCCGCACCCGACACACCATTATCTGCGCATCCGGCGCCACCCCGCACTGACTGCCACTGGTCCCATCAGACGCCACCGTCCCTGCCGTGTGCGTCCCATGA
>Ga0129301_1000818_pt1 | contig 16465 bp, 13 predicted proteins | sample ConPoolayeHmetaG_FD_94489 | JGI IMG/M metagenome (GOLD analysis project Ga0129301, IMG submission 94489) | Hot spring microbial mat communities from California, USA to study Microbial Dark Matter (Phase II) - Cone Pool mat layer H metaG ...
GCGTCCCTGGAGGGATTCGAACCCACGACCCGCTGCTTAGAAGGCAGCCGCTCTATCCAGCTGAGCTACAGGGACACATTCTCTATCACTTTAGCATTAGGCGGAGAACAGGTCAAGACGCAGGGTTTTCCCGCTCGTACCGCCTTGACAATAAGTTGTCTTCATTGTTAGTATGGGGAAGAACTGAAGCGTGCTGAACAGACGATGCCTAGACTGCTGGATTCAATAGACAGCCCCGCTGATTTAAAGAAGCTCGCGCCGCAGAAATTGAAGCAACTGGCGTCTGAGCTCCGTCAGGAACTCATCAATACTGTCACCATCACCGGCGGACATCTCGCTTCCAATCTGGGAGTGGTTGAGCTTACCATTGCTCTGCATCGCGTCTTTGATAGCCCCAGAGATAAAATCATCTGGGACATAGGCCATCAGTCTTATGTCCATAAACTGCTCACCGGGCGCAGAAAGTCTTTCGCCACTTTACGCCAGTATCGCGGTCTTTCCGGTTTCACCTGTCGCAAAGAGAGCGAGCATGACCCCTTCGGTGCCGGGCATGCCAGCACATCGGTATCCGCCGCTCTGGGGATGGCGGTCGCCCGCGACCTCTCCGGTGCAGACCATAACGTTGTGGCGGTAATCGGAGATGGCGGCATCACCGGCGGCATGGCGCTGGAAGCCCTCAACCAGGCTGGGCACCTCGGTTCAAAGCTCACTGTAATCCTCTGCGATAACGGCATGTCAATCTCGCCGACTGTTGGCGCGGTCTCCAAACTGCTGAGCAGAATCCGCTTTGACCGCCGGTATCACTGGGCAAAGAAAAAGGGTGAGGAAGCCATCACCTCGCTCCCCTTGGGTGATAAGCTCTGGCAATTGAGCCAGATGATGAAGGGCAGAGTCAAAGGTTTTGTCCTGCCCACGCTCATCTGGGAAGAGCTGGGGTTCACTTACATCGGGCCGGTGGACGGACACCGGATTAAAGACCTTGAGATAGCTCTCACTCAGGCGAAGAGCTATTCTCTCAAACCGACCCTCGTCCATGTGGTCACGGTAAAAGGTAAAGGCTATCAACCGGCGGAGAGTGACGCTGTCTATTTCCACGGCGTCCCCCCTAAGTGCACTGACAAGAAGAAAATACCAACGTATAGTGAAGTCTTTGCCAGGACGGTGCTTCAGCTTTCCCGTGAAAATCCTAAACTGGTAACCATCACTCCAGCCATGCCAGAAGGCAATTGTCTGAGCATCGTTGCGGCAGAGTTCCCCAAGCGCGTCTTTGACGTGGGCATCTGCGAACAGCACGCGGTAACCTTTGCCGCCGGTCTGGCGGCTCAGGGCTTCATTCCCATCGTCGCCATTTACTCCACTTTCCTGCAGCGTTCCTTTGACCAGATTGTCCATGACGTCTGTCTGCAGGAGCTCCCTGTGGTCTTCGCCATTGACCGCAGTGGTATCGTGGGCGATGACGGCAAGACACACCAGGGGACGTTTGACCTGTCTTATCTGACCCTCATCCCCAACCTGATTGTCGCCGCGCCCAAAGATGAAAATGAGCTCCGGCACCTGCTCTATACCGCGGTGAAAGCAGGCAAGCCGATGGCAATACGCTATCCACGAGGCTGTGGAGTGGGAGTAGAGCTGGAAAATTCCTTTCGCGAGATTCCTATTGGCAGGTGGGAGATTCTGCGAGAAGGCGGGGATGTGGCGCTCGTAGCCATCGGTTCAATGGTGATGCCAGCACTTGAAGCAGGAAGAATATTATCTTCTGCTCATAACATTGAGGCAACGGTGGTCAATGCCCGCTTTGCCAAACCGCTTGACACCGGGCTTCTTATAACGCTGGCGAGCCATATGAAGCATATCATCACAATAGAAGAGAATACGCTCAGCGGCGGCTTTGGCAGTCGTGTCGTCCAGTTCCTGCAGGAAGCTGGCATCACTGACACACACATCGCCATGATGGGCATTCCGGATGAGTTCGTGGAGCAGGGACCACAGGCGGTTCTCCGCGCCCGCTACGGTCTTGATGCTGACGGCATCGTCAGGCGGACTCTAAGCCTTTTGCCGCCTGATAAAAGCAAGCTGGCGCAGAGAAAAACAGCAACTGTGAAATAGAAATAAATATTCAGGAGCACTGCATGGATAAAATGACGGTCAAAGACGTGAAAGTGAGTGGAAAGAGGACTCTGGTAAGGGTTGACTTCAATGTTCCTCTGGATAAAAAGACCGGCGAGATTACGGATGACGCTCGCATCAGGGCGGCCCTGCCTTCAATTACCTATCTTATTGATAAAGGAGCTAAAGTTATCCTTATGTCCCACCTGGGGCGCCCTGATGGCAAAGTGGTGGAAAGCCTGCGGCTGGGTGTCATTGCCAGGCATCTGTCTCAGCTTCTGGGCAAACCTGTGGCTTATGCAAAAGACTGTATTGGACCGGAAGTGGAAAAGATGGTATCCGCCCTGAAAAATGGAGACGTCCTGCTCCTGGAAAACCTGCGTTTTCACCCGGAAGAAGAGTCTGGGGATTCTGCCTTCGCCCGGGCACTTGCCAGTCTGGGTGACATCTACGTTAATGACGCCTTCGGTACGGCTCACCGCGCCCATGCCTCAGTTACCGGAGTTGCTAAACACCTTCCCGCCGTTGCTGGCTTTCTCATGGAAAAGGAGATTAAAAGCCTCGGCAATCTGCTCCAAAACCCGGCGCGCCCCTTCGCGGCGCTCCTTGGCGGAGCCAAAATCAGTGATAAAGTGGTCATGCTGGAAAACATCATGGACAAGGTGGACACCATGCTCATTGGCGGGGGAATGGCGGGAACGTTCCTGAAGGCACAGGGATATGAGATTGGCATATCGCTCCTTGAAGCGGACAGGATAGAGACGGCAAAGAAACTCATGAACAAAGCCAGGGAGAAAAAAGTCCGTCTGCTCCTCCCGTTGGATGCCGTTGTCACCGCAAAAATTGAAGCGAATGCGCCGACAGAAGTTGTCCCCATCTCCGCTGTTCCGAAGGATAAAGCAATTGCTGACATCGGTCCGCAGACGGTGAAAGCTTTCAGTGATGAACTGCGCCGGAGCAAGACCATCTTCTGGAATGGTCCTCTAGGCGTATATGAAATACCACAGTTTGCTAAGGGGACGCAGGAAATCGCCGGGCTCCTCGCCGGTCTTAAAGCAAACACCGTCATCGGCGGCGGCAATACCGCTGACATCGTCAACGAGATGGGGCTGACGCACAAAATGACGTTTGTCTCTACCGGCGGTGGGGCATCCCTGGAGTTCCTCAGCAAAGGCACTCTGCCCGGCATTGAGGTACTGCCGGACAAAAACTAGGAACGGAGAAGAGGCTTCTGTGAGCGATATAACCTTAGATATTATCAAAGACATCTCAATCACATCGCCCAGCAAGATTGTTTTGCTGGTCATGGATGGACTGGGCGGACTGCCTGACCCCAGAACAGGCAAAACGGAGCTTGAGACCGCCCGCACCTTCAACCTTGACCAGCTTGCCGCGCAAGGCAACTGTGGTCTTTCCGAGCCGGTGGCGCCGGGTGTCACCCCGGGCAGTGCGCCGGGGCACCTGAGCCTCTTCGGCTATGACCCGCTCATCTACAGCATCAAAAGGGGGGTGCTGGAGGCAGTGGGTATTGATTTTGACCTGATGCGCGGGGATGTGGCGGCAAGAGGCAATTTCTGCACTATAGATGATAAAGGTCTGGTGACTGACCGCCGTGCCGGGCGCGTCAGCGATGGGAAATGCGCTGAGCTAGCTAAACTTCTTGACGGACAGGTTTTTGACGGCGTGAAAGTGCTGGTCCAGCCAGTGAGAGAGCACCGCTTTGTCGCTGTCTTCCGTGGGGATAACCTTGTTCCAGAGGTTACTGATTCTGACCCTCTGCAAACCGGCGCTCCTCCCAAAAAAATTGAGCCTTTAGCCCCCGGCGCTGACAGGCTGGCAAAGGTGGCTAACCAGTTCCTGGAGAAAGCGCGGGCTATCCTTGCCAGCCATTATCCCGCTAATATGGCGCTACTGCGCGGTTTCTCCAAACACCCTGACATTCCCACCATCAGTGAGATTTACAAATTGAAACCAGCGGCAATTGCCAGCTACCCCATGTACCGCGGTCTGGCAAAGCTGGTGGGCATGGAAGTGCTCAGGACAGGCAAGTCCATTGAAGAGGAGTTTCAAACCCTCAAACAGAACTACGGCAATTACGATTATTTCTTCATTCACGTTAAAGGCACGGATACCGCCGGAGAAGACGGCAACTTTGACGCCAAGGTCAGGGTAATTGAGCAGTTTGACCGGGCATTGCCCCAGGTGCTGAGCCTGAGCCCTGACGTCATCATCGTCACTGGTGACCACTCCACCCCCACCCTGTTCCAGGGACATAGCTGGCATCCGGTGCCGTTCCTCATCCATTCAAAGTGGTGCCGTCCTGACGGGATAAAGAAATTTGGCGAAAGAGCCTGCGCGTCAGGCAGTCTGGGCACTTTCCCGGCAAAGCGGACGATGCTTCTGGCAATGGCGCACGCCGTGAAATTGACCAAATACGGGGCTTAGGAGATTTCATATATGCGTATTCCTTTAATCGCCGGCAACTGGAAAATGAATACCACCGTGACTGAAGCGGTGACACTGGTACAGACAATGCGTGCTGAACTGGATAAGATTAACAGAGTGGAGAAGGTAGTCTGCCCGCCGTTTATTTCACTCGTACCTGTCAAAGAAGCTCTGAAAGGCTCTTCTGTCAGGCTGGGGGCGCAGAACGTGTACTTCATGGAGAAAGGCGCCTACACTGGAGAAATTTCGCCACTTATGCTCGCCGGGCTGTGCGATTACGTCATCATCGGGCATTCTGAGCGCAGGCAGTACTTCGGCGAACAGAATGAGCTGGTTAATAAGAAGGTCATAGCGGCACTTAAAGCCGGGCTCATGCCCATCCTCTGCGTGGGAGAGAAGCTGGAACAAAATGAAGCCGGGAAAACTGAAGCGGTGGTGAGCGAGCAGATGAAGTCCGCCCTCGCCGGCATCAGTGATGTGGACGGTCTGGTCATTGCCTATGAGCCGGTCTGGGCAATCGGCACCGGAAAAGCCGCCACCGGCGAACAGGCAAACAAGACCATCGCCTTCATCCGGCGCACTGTAGCTCAGCTTTACAATGACCAAATAGCCCAGGATATGCGCATTCTTTATGGCGGCAGTGTCACCGCGGCGAATATTGCCGAGTTCGTCCGGTACACTGATATTGACGGAGCGCTCGTCGGCGGCGCCAGCCTCAAAGCGCCAGAGTTCATCGGCATCCTTTCACAGACTGCCCAAGTCAAGTCATGAAGCGTCTCATTGCCATTGTCGGTCCCACTGGCATCGGCAAGAGTTCTCTGGCAGTCAGGCTGGCGCAGAAATTCAATGGTGAGATTATCAATGCGGATAGCCGGCAGGTCTACCGTCATATGGACATTGGCACTGCCAAGCCCGGTGCCATGGAACTCGCCCTGGTCCCCCATCACATCATCAGCATCATCAACCCGGATGAACCATTCAGCCTGTCACAGTATCAGCAACTGGCATATCAAGCGATTGCTGATATCCACCGGCGTGGAAAACTGCCGTTCCTCGTTGGTGGGAGTGGACTTTATGTCTGGGCAGTGCTTGAGGGCTGGCGTATCCCCCATGTGCCGCCGGACCCTACCCTGAGACAGAAGCTGGAGCAAAGAGCGGTAAAGGAGGGAGCTGAGGCGCTTTATCGGGAGCTATCAGCCGCTGACCCTGCGGCGGCGCAGAAAATTGACCCCCGCAATGTCCGCCGCGTCATCAGAGCCCTTGAGGTTATCGCTAAGACTGGCACCGCCTTCTCCCGCCTCCAGAGCAAGGAGCCGCCCCCTTTTGCTATACTGATAATAGGGCTCACCGCTGGCCGGGCTGAGCTTTACCGTCTTATTGACGAGCGTATTGACCGCATGATGACACAGGGACTGGTGAAAGAGGTGGAAAAATTAAAAGAAATGGGGTATGATTTTAATCTACCAGCCTTGTCAAGCATTGGCTATAAACAGATTGGATTGTACTTAAAAGGGAAAATAACGCTCGCGGAAGCAGCACAGCAGATGAAATATGAAACTCACCGCTTCGCCCGCCACCAGTACGCCTGGTTCAAGCCAGATGATAAGAGAATCCGCTGGTTTGACATGGCGCGGAGCAGAGATGAAGACTTTGAAGCAATTGTCACTGAGTTTATTGCCAGTGGACAGCAGGAGAGTTAGCACTGATGAGATTTACCAAGATGCATGGCGCCGGTAACGACTTCATTCTAATTGAGACCAACAACGGCAAGCGCGATTGGTCCAAACTCGCCATCGCCATGTGTCACCGCCGTTTCGGCATCGGTAGTGACGGGCTCATCCTAGTCATGCCTTCAAAAAAAGCTGATGTCCGCATGCGCATGTTCAATCCGGACGGCTCGGAAGCAGAAGCCTGCGGCAATGGCACGCGCTGTCTGGTGAAATATGCCGCAGAGGAGGGGCTGATTGACGCCAGAGCCAGAGAGCTCACCATTGAAACTCTGGGCGGTCTCCTCAGGGCAAAGCTCGGCAGGAAAGGCTCCAGAATCACTGAAATTAAAATCGGCATGGGCAAGCCGCGTTTTAAGCCTGATGAGATTCCGGTAACAATAGCGCCGGAGAGCAGGGGAGTAGTTTACATAAAATCAATGTTGGGCTTTCCCGTTAACGTGGATGGGACGGAGCTAACTCTTAACCTTGTCTCCATGGGGAACCCGCACGCCGTCTATTTCACAAATGAACCGGTAAATAACTTCCCTCTGGCTCAAATTGGACCAAAGGTGGAGCACCATTCTGTGTTCCCGCGGCGGACGAATTTTGAGGTCGCCCGTGTGCTCAGCCGTTCTCAGATTGAGGTCAGGGTATGGGAGAGAGGGGCCGGGGAGACGCTTGCGTGCGGCACCGGTGCCTGCGCGGTGGGAGTGGCCGCACAATTACACGGTTTCACTGACAAAAGGATTGACATAAACCTGCCAGGTGGTACTTTGTCTGTGGAGTGGGACGGCATAAATGACGTTTTCCTCAGCGGTCCCGCCGAGACGGTATTCACCGGAGAATGGCTGAAGTAATGATATTAAGAATGAGGTGTCATAATGAGACTTGCCAGACGTATGGAACGTTTGCCACCGTACCTTTTTGTGGAAATCAGCCGCAAGATTGCTGAAAAAAGAGCCAAAGGTGAAGAGGTTATCAGCTTCGCCATCGGTGACCCTGATATTCCCACCCCGCCAAACGTCATTGAAAAGCTTTGCCAGGCGGCGCGCGATCCGGTAAACCATCGCTATCCGGAGTCAGACGGTTTGCCTGAGTTCCGCCGGGCAGTTGCCGAATGGTACCAGAGGCGCTTCGGCGTCACTCTAGACCCGGACAAAGAGGTGGCGCCGCTCATCGGCTCCAAGGAGGGAATCGCCCACATCGCTTTCTGCTATGTTGACCCCGGGGACACTGTGCTGGTGCCTGACCCGGGCTACCCGGTATATTCCGTGGGCACCATGCTGGCTGGCGGCAGACCTTTTTATCTGGCGCTCACCGAGGAGAGGAACTTCCTGCCCAACCTGAATTCTGTACCTTTCCACGTGCTGAAGCAGACCAAGCTCCTCTGGCTCAATTATCCCAATAATCCCACCGGTGCTGTGGCAGAACTTGATTTCTTCAACCAGGCGGTCGCTTTTGCCAAAAAACACGGCATCGGTATCTGCCATGATGGACCTTATTCCGATGTCTGTTTTGATGGCTACCAGCCGGTGAGCTTCCTTCAGGCAGAAGGAGCAAAAGACGTGGGCATTGAGTTTCATTCGCTCTCCAAGACGTATAATATGACCGGCTGGCGCATCGGCATGGCGGTGGGGAATGCCCAGATGATTGAAGCCCTAAAACGGCTCAAGTCCAACCTTGACTCCGGTATTCCACAGGCAATCCAGCACATGGCGATTGAAGCTCTGCTGGGACCGCAGAACAGCGTGGGCGAACACAATGCCATCTACCAGCGGCGGCGCGACCTCGTTGTGGAGGGGCTGAACAAAATCGGTCTTCAGGCAAAACTGCCTAAAGCCAGCCTTTACGTCTGGGCAAAGATTCCCCAGGGCTACACGTCCATGGAGTTCACCGCCGATTTGTTAGACCAGGTGGGTGTGGCAGTGACGCCGGGCATCGGCTACGGCAGGCATGGCGAAGGCTATGTGCGCCTCTCCCTCACCATTCCTGACCCCATGTTGGTAAAAGGATTGTCTAAACTGGCAGGCTGGCGCAACACCAGAAGACAGATTCTGCCCGCAAGTTAACTTGACATAACAGGAGAGACTTATCGCTAAAGGGACAACAATTTCCGTCAAGACCGGACCGGAGCGTGCCTTCCTGGTCGCGGTGACGGTTAAAGGAAGCCGGGAACAGCATTCAGCTGAGTCATCTATTGAAGAGCTGGCGCAACTGGCAAAGGCTGCCGGCGCCAGCGTCATCGGCAAACTGATTCAGAAACTGCCGGCGCCATCAGGTGCCTCGTACCTCGGCAAGGGAAAACTGGAAGAGCTGGTCGCCCGCAGAGAAGAGCTCAACTATAACGTGGTCATCGTTGACGATGAGCTCACACCTTCCCAGCAGAGAAACCTGGAAGACGCCCTGCAGGTGAAGGTCATTGACCGCGTCGCCCTCATCCTGGACATCTTCGCCAAACGCGCCCGCACTCGTGAAGGACAATTGCAGGTGGAGCTCGCCCAGCACCAGTACCTCCTGCCACGACTCGCCGGGCAATGGAGCCACCTGGACCGGCTCGGCGGCGGCATCGGCACACGCGGTCCGGGTGAATCTGAGCTTGAAACCGACCGCCGCCTCATCCGGCAGAAAATTGACCGCCTGAAAAAACAGCTGGACGAGGTCAGCCAGCACCGTGCCCTCTACCGCCAGAAAAGAAAGCGGAGCGGTATACCGGTCGTTTCACTGGTGGGCTACACCAATGCCGGCAAAAGCACCCTGCTCAATGCCCTGTGCAGGGCGGACGTCATCGCCCGGGACGAGCCTTTCTCCACCCTTGACCCCACCACCCGACGCCTGGTCCTGCCTGATGGCAGGATAACGCTCCTTTCCGATACCGTGGGCTTCATCCGCAAACTGCCGCCAACAATCGTGTCAGCTTTCCATGCCACTCTGGAGGAGCTGGCAGAGGCAGACTTGCTCATCCATGTGGTTGACCTGTCCTCCGGAGAAGCATCACAGCAATGCGAAACGGTTGAAGATATCCTCCGCGACCTCCACCTCGTTGAAAAACCGCGCATCACCGCCCTGAACAAAATAGACCTCCTGCTCACCCCGGACCGGGTCTGGGATGAAAGGTCGGCGCTGGCATATCTTTCCGGACAACCCTGCGCCGAAAACACCGTCTTAATATCCGCGGTGAAAAAGTGGGGACTGACCCGGCTCCTCACCATGGTGGGAGAAAAGCTCCGCCAGGGGACAAAAACCGCTGGACAGGGCTAAAACCCGTCTTCCCAATCTCGCCACGCGCTGTAATCAAAAAATAAGGGCATTCCGCCTCTTTTAAGTAGTTTGTTATACCTTCAAAGCGGCTGTGGACACCCCGCCACCATTAGGGGTAGTTTTCCAATAATTTACATAATGTTATTGGGTTTTTGTGGTATAATGTTAACATGACAAATGTTAACATGACAGCGGATAACTGGATAAACCTCGGGGTTGCAATTGGTACAGCTATAGTGATGAGGTGTGGAACCTATCTGCCAAAAGCTATATCCCTTGAAACTATAATAGGAGAGAATTTTAGAAAAGAATTGTTTCAAGATTTTTAGCGCATTAAATGCTCTTACAAGATTCATATGCATTAAGTACTACAAAACATTTCATACATTGCCTTCAGAAAAAGGTTTCCCCGAGCATGCTATTGACGAAGTAAAAAAGAAATTGAAAATAAGAAACAACCTGTTGACGCATTATTTGATTTCTATGCCAAGGAATTAGCTCAAGAAATCTTTAACCTCTCAAGAAAAGCAAACAGACTTAACAAAATTTGCTGAAACCATCTTAGTATGTTCCCGTGTATTCACTAATTACTTTGGGGCGCACTATATATGTTATGTAATATGTAGTTCAAACGGGCCTTCTCAGCAGGAGGCGTTCCACCCGGGCTGACACCTTTTAAGGAAATTTTCTTTTTGAAAGTTTCTGTTGGGAAAATTTTTTCTGAAAAGTTTGCGCCGAATTTTTTGCGCCAGAAATTTTTCACCGGCGCAACTGAAATTTTTCTTGTTTCTGTAACCCGTCATTTTGCCGGAAGCAGGAACACAGAAAGCAGACCAAACGTTTCCGACTGGATGCCAGGTTTGCGCTGGAGAGACACAGGCGTATGCGCCAAAACAAAAAGGGGCAGAACCAGCCTCAGCAGTTCCGCCCCTAAATGCGGCAAACCCCTGTTGTTACTTCTTTGGCGGGATGATGGCGATTGGCTCAATAGGCAGGCTCTTGGGCTTATGCACCGGTTCAAAGATGCAGTGTAGCGGCGGGATGTCAAAGTAGTTAAACCCGCCCTCTTTCTTCGCCGGGTCGCCGAAATGACCGCTCTGGATGCTCTGAAAGCCCTGCTCCGCCAGCGCCTGAGACGTGGCGTCAATATCATCGCACAGGAACTTCAGATGATGCAGACCTTCACCGTGCTCCTCAATCCAATCAGCATAGATGGAATCACCCTCAACCGGCTGTAACAGCTCAAGCTCAAGGTCGCCGAGATAGGCATGAGCCAGCCGTTCACGTCCCCACGCTGGCTTGCCCATGTAGGTGCGGTCCCACAGCACGCGGTTGCCCCAGTCACGGATTTCCCATGGACCGATGCCCAGGATGTCCCAGTAGTTCTCCGCCGTCCTGATGACGTCCTTGACCACTATGCCCACCTGTTTCAGCCCCTTCACCTTCACTTTGGCGGGGCTGACGGCATTCGGTTCGCTCGGATACTGGACTGCTCCGGGTGGCTTGCCGCCGCTGCGGTTGCTCGTCTCCCAGATGCACTTGAGCGCCTTCCTGGTGTCATAATAGCTGAACTGGTTTTTCAGCTCCGGACCGAAGTGCCCGCACTGGATATTCGGGAAGCCCAGCCACTCCATATACCGGTCCACCTTGTCAATGTCCATGTCATCAGTGAGGAATTTCAGATGATGCAGACCCTCACCCTGCTCCTCAATCCATTCGGTATAGACTGACTTGCCATCAACGTCCTGGAACAGCTCAAGCTCAATCGGTCCGCACTGGGTCACGGCACCCAGCGAAGGCACGTACACCCGCTTCCCTCTATACTTGAGGTCGGCAACCTTCGGCGAGCCGAAGGTAAACACGTTCCATGGACCGATGCCGAGGATGTTCCAGAAAGCCTCCACTGCCTTCATGGTGTCCTTCACCACAATGCAAACCTGCTGGACTGATGTTACTTTAATCTTCTCCGGTTTTGCCACGTATCTGCCTCCTTTGTTGCATTTTGAATTCAGCATAGCGGGTCTATTTACTTTAATCTGCTGAGCCGTTCTTTGTCAAGCATTTCCACCTTGCTCAATCCTTCCCATGTCATCAGGAGGAACTCAGCAGAGTAAAATGGGGAAAGAGAAAATGCCTTTTGCTGTGAGAAAGCAAAGGACATTCAGTAAGATAGACTCTAAACGATATCCATAGAATCCTAAACATTTGATTAGCTCTAATTTTATGTAAAGCCTATCACGGTAATGAACGCACTGCCCATTTGCCCGCCTCAACATAGCCCATGAAATCAAGCACTGCCCTATTGAACAAATCCGGCTCTTCCAGATTGATGGCGTGCCCGGACTGTGGGAAAACAATCAAACCGGCACCGGGGATATATTTCTTCATGAGCCATGCTGGCTCAATACAGCGCTCATCTTCATCGCCAATCATGATGAGCGTGGGCACCGGCAGACGCCTGAGCTCATTCTCCAGCGCCGGGATGGTCGGTCGCTTCAGAATGACCTCTCTGATGAGGAGCGCAGAAGCTTTATCGTCATGCTCGGCAAGCTCATCTCGGAACTCCTGCCAGCTTTTTGGGTCCTTACGCAGGAGCTGAATGCGGTTTGGCTCGCGGGCATATCTTTCCGCCAGCTTTTTCCAGCCTATCGTTTCAATCTGTTGCGCCATCCCGCTCAAGGAAATCTCAAAGTTTTTACGGTCGCTGGAGCCGGAGCCGGCGGAGACGATGATTAGCCCTTTCGTCATCTCAGGATGCGTAATGCCGAAGCTGAGCGCCACCGTACCGCCCATGGAGCACCCGCCAATGAATGCCTGCTGGACGCCCAGATAACGCAGGAGCCGGTGCAGGTCTTCCACCAGTATCTCCTGTGAATAAGCGCTCGCCTCCGCCGGGGCATCAGACGGTGGGAAGCCGCGGTGGTTATAGGTAATGACCTCATAGCGGCGGGAGAAAAACTTAACCTGCGGCTCCCAGCTTCTATATGTCCCGGCAAACTCATGGCTGAGGACCAGAGGGAACCCGTCTCCGGTGACTTCATAGTAAAGCTTGACGCCATTAACACTTGCCACAGGCATATGGAATCACCTCCTCAACTGATGAGAGCTGATTTGGGAGAGGAATCTAAAAGACCATTCTTGCGCTTTGGCTATTCTAAGACCCGCGCTCATTGCTTGTCAAACACTACTGCGCTTCGTAAGCCCGTTGATATAGTTCTATTATCTCTTCTCTTGTCGCCAGGCGCGGGTTGTTCCCCGGGCTGCCGCTGGCGATAGCGTCATCAGCCATGCGCGGCGCCAACTGTGTTAACTTTGCTTTATCCACGCCCAATTCTTTCAAAGACGGTACCTTGATGTCCTTAATCAGCTTTTTGATTGCCTTGACCGCCAGCCGTGCCGCTTGTAAGTCATCCAGTCCGGTGGTGTCTTCACCCATCGCCTGGGCAATTTGGGCATAGCGGGTCAGGCTACCCTCAAGGCTGAACTCTGTCACCACGCTTAACAGCGCCGCATTGGAGGCACCGTGCGGCACATGAAAGTAAGCCCCGATGGGTCGCGCCATGCCGTGGACCAGCGCCACAGAAGAGTTGCTGAAGGCAATCCCCGCCTGCAGAGCGCCGAGCATGGTCTTTTCTCTGGCTTCGCCATCAGTTCCATTAGACCACGCTCGTCTCAAGTTTCCTGAGATAAGCCTGATAGCAGAAAGGCAAAAGACATCAGCCAGAGGCTGAGACTTGCGCGAGACGTAGGCTTCAATGGCGTGAGTCAGGGCATCAATCCCTGTTGCCGCAGTGAGGCTCTGTGGCATGCTGTGCGTCAGCTGCGAGTCAACAATAGCTATCTCCGGCATCAAAAATGGACTGCTGATAAGCATCTTCACATTTCTCTGGGTATCAGTGACGATGGTGAAAGGGGTAACTTCACTACCGGTGCCAGCCGTCATCGGGATGGCGATAACAGGCGCGCCTGCCTTTGGAATCCTGTCAAACCCCTGGTAATCAGTGATTGAACCGGCGTTCTTTGCCATCACGGCTATGGCTTTGGCGGTATCAATAGCGCTCCCACCGCCCACCGCAAGAACGTAATCACAGCCATTCTCGCGGTAAGCTCTCAGACCGTCCTGCACGAACTCCGTGACCGGCTCGGTGGAGACGCCGTCAAACACGGAAAAAGGCAGTGCGCTCTGCTGTAGTGCCTGTTTGACTCCATCAATCAGCCCCAGATTTACCAGCACCCTGTCCGTGACAATCAACCCTTTTTTGACCTTCAGCTTCTTCACCTCCTCAGCCACCTGTGCTGATGACCCAGGGCCGGTGATAACCAATCGTGGAATGCGGAATGTTCGCGCTGATGACATGATTTTCCTCCTTCAAAACAGCTCCAAACAATGATTATTAAAAGCCGCTAGAACGGCGCAATGAGCAACCGCACGGCGACAATTCCCAGCCCGGCGGCGAGCAGCCGGATAATGACCGTCTCTGAAACTCTCTGGGAGAGGCGCGCTCCGAACGGTGCTCCTATGACCGCTCCTGCTGCCAGCACCAGCGCTCTCAAAATACCTTCAGACATAGTTCCGGATACTGCATGAGTGCCGATTGCCGCCAGGACGGTGATGGCGACCACCATGTGAGATGTCGCCGTGGCGATGTGCGCCGGGAATCCAAGGACCTGGGTGAGCGCCGGGACATGCATGATTCCCCCACCCAGCCCGAGCATGCCACCGATGACGCCGATAAAGAAAGCAATGCCTATTCCCAGCGGCATATTGAACGAATATGAGTGGGTTAGCCCATTTGAGTCAGTGATTTTCCTGACCGTGCCGCCGCTGATGCTGTTGTGACTGCCACCATGTTTCCGCCTGGGGCGCGCGGTCAGGTAAACGGCGACCAGCAGCAGGATAACCCCGAATATTAACTGGAATAGCTCTCTATTGAGATAGCTGGTGACATAAGCGCCGCTGATAGCCCCGGGCACGGCGGCTGAGGAAAACCAGAGACCGGAACGGAGGTCAATACGGTGCATTCTGCCGTAAGAGATTGAGCCAGACAGGGCATTGAAAAAGACCACGGTCAGGCTGATGCTGGTGAGGAGAGCCGGGCTTTCCTGGGGGTAAATGAAGAGCAGGATGGGTATGAGAATGAAACCGCCTCCCGCCCCGATGAGCGTGCCTAACACTCCCACACAGAGCCCAATCAGCGCCAGCAGTCCCCATTGCAAAAAGTCAGTCAATTTCCCTGACCTGTTTAAAGGCCCTCAGGCAGATTGATTTTCACCCTATCAGCGACACGGCGCAGGTTCTGGACCGTGCCATCTGGAAGAGGGATGCCGTTCTTTGACCGCTCGTCATATGTCCGCCACTCCGGCTCGCCGGGGACAAAGATTTCCGACACTCCTTCAGCTTTAGGCAGAGCTTTGATGCCGTCAATGAGGTTATCAATGTGTTCTTTATAAGATTCCACATCGGTGAAGGTGCCTATATTTATCGCTGCGACGACGCTATTCTGGATATGTCTGCTGGCATGACCCGGCCGCGGCTTCGGTTCAGATGGTTTTGCGGCAGCGGCGTCAGTGCCCAGCAGAGCCGGACTCAGCAAGGGATTCCCTGACATGACGCCGGAAAGACACTCAAACATCATCGCCAGCCCTGAACCTTTTGCCCCGCCGAAAGGAAGCAGAATGACTGCTTGTCGCGGGTCAGTCGTTGGATTGCCGTCTTTGTCCAATGCCCACCCCTGTGGAATGGGGACTTTCTTGTCCACCGCAAGACTGATTTTCCCGGCGGCGACCACGCTTGTTGCCATGTCAAGGAGGAGAGCGCGATGTCGCTTAGCAGGCACGGAGATAGCAATCGGGCTGTTATGCACGCCAGGCGCTTTAGCCCCGTAAGGTGCCATGTTTGGCGGATTGCAGGTGAAGGTAAGCCCTGCCATCCCTGCCTGCGCCGCCATGAGGGAATAGTAGCCAATTGCACCCTGATGGGTCACGTTGCGGATGATGCCCCAGCCTACCCCCACTTTCTTTGCCTTTTCCATCACCCGCTTCATGGCAAACACCGTCACCGGGGCGCCCAGTGACCGGTCAGCTTCAATGAGAATGGTCGCCGGGGTCTCTTTTTCTATTTTTATGTCAGGTTTGGGGTTCATCACCCCGGTGGTGAGGTTATCCACATACCATGGGAGGAGGAGTGCGCCGTGAGAGTCCACCCCACGGAGGTTTGCCCAGATGAGCACCTCAGCTTCTATCTCCGCATCCTCCGGTGACATGCCGAGCCTAAGGAACAACTCCTTCATGAACGCTTTGAGCGATTGCCATTTGATGCGTACCTGTGTCTCTGCCATGGTGCTCCTTTCCACCGTGTTTCTGATACGTAAGCTGGACGGGGCAAGACGGAGGGTAATTAGCTGGGCTCGGCAGGTTTCGAACCTGCGACCAAGCGGTTATGAGCCGCCTGCTCTGCCACTGAGCTACGAGCCCATGAAACATTAAAGCTGGCACCAGTGAAAAGTGTTTACTGCCAGTCATTCGCACCGCCCTGAGCTTTTTCTTTTAGTCCGATGATATTTTAGCCCCAGCAAGGCTTAATATCAAGTAAAATTGGGGACTTCTAATGTCTGGGTCATGATGCGCCCAGTGGCTATTAGGCTCGGCGCTTTATGAAGAAATAGGTCAGTAGCCCCGCACTGATGGCTCCCGCGGCAATAGCCAGGATAAGCCACAGGTTTGAAGCAGAGGTCGGGGTATGTTCTGAAGGTGGCACAGGTGCCGGCACTGGCGGCGCCGGTGGTGATGGTGACACAGGTTCTATCTTAAGCGGCAGAGATTCCGTGACCATAACTGACTTTTCAGGAGTTTCTGCCGGCGCGGCCTCTTCCGCCACGATAAAACTGCTTACCAATCCTGCCACTGCCACGCTGTACTCACCGGGCTCTTCTTTTGACAGGGTAAAC
>Ga0129301_1000819_pt1 | contig 16458 bp, 11 predicted proteins | sample ConPoolayeHmetaG_FD_94489 | JGI IMG/M metagenome (GOLD analysis project Ga0129301, IMG submission 94489) | Hot spring microbial mat communities from California, USA to study Microbial Dark Matter (Phase II) - Cone Pool mat layer H metaG ...
GAGGAATTCGGCAGCACGCCGGGGAAGAAGTAATTGAAGACGACGAAGAAGTCGCCGAAGTAATCGATCTGCTTCCGGAAATCGCCTACGGGACCGCAGCACGCCAGCCCGCCGCTGAAGACGCCCGGGTGCTTTTCGACGGCGAGCGCCGTCGCGAGCCCGCCCTCGGAAACCCCGACCAGATAGACGTGGCGGGTGTGCGGATATGCCGACTTGAACTCGATCACAAGCGCGGCGAGATCCTTTACCGCCTCGGGCACGACGAGCCCGAGGTCCGGGTAGCTGGTCGTGGCGAAGGCGAAGCCGAGCGAGTGCGCGATTCCCATGACTTCGGCCGTCTCGGCCGGCAGGGTCGGATATGACTGCTCCTCGGGGGAAACGTAGCCGTGGGCGTAAACAATAAGGCTACCGTTCCACCTGTCCGGCACGCATATCAGATGAATGGCACCGTTCGACGGATACGGCGCACAGTCCGAGGCATAAGCGCTGCCGCCGGCCGAAAACGTGAGCAGGCACACCGAAAGGACTGCGATAAGCACTATCGAAAATCGTCGGAAGGCCGTCGCGTCTTTCATTTCCCACCTCCTATGGCCTGAGCGGAATGAGTCCGCATCGCCGACATCGAAAATCGGGTGAAGGGATATGCCTGCAATGATATTCGGCTCTCCCGCCGAAAGCAATCCGACGCTCGAAATTTTTGTTTGCAATCCGCGGCGCCGCGGCGGATATTGCCGTCCGAGGGGCATGGGCAGTCGGCGGCGAAGCTGCCGGGCGGCCTTGCCGCGCTGCCTTTTCCGTTGCGAGGTTTCCAATGAAGATTTCCGCGATCATTCGGGCGGCACTGTGGCTTCTTCTGCTTTCATTTTCGCTGTTCGTTCTCGGCGCCGAGGGCGACCGCTGTCTGGTTCCGGCATCGATCCGCGACCCCATCCTGAACGAGATTTCCGGCGAGGAAGCCCTGCGGCATGTGGAGATCCTTTCGGTCGACCGCAACCGCCAGGAGGAGGAATATCTGGACCGCTTCATGGAGACGGCTTACCTGGAGAAGATGACCCGCCAGTACGGGTTTTCCGATATCAAGGTCGATTTCTTCCCGGCGGGCGAGATCTGGGATCCGGAAGAGGCAGAGCTTTGGATCACGGAGCCGGTGAAAAAGAAGATCGCCGGGCTCGAGATCATTCCCGAGGCCCTGGCATCCGGGAGCGCGAGCGCCGACGTGGAGGCCGAACTCGTCTACGTGGGCGAGGGGCGGGAAGCGGATCTTCAGGGCAAGGAAGTCGCGGGCAAGCTTCTGCTCGTCAACGGCCCGCCGGCTGCCGCCTTTGCCAACGGCGTCCTCAAGCTGCGCGCCGCGGGCGTGCTTGCGATCGGCAGCCCGGGGACGATGCACAACGCGCCGGGATTTTCGCTCGATCAGATCGGCTGGCAATCGGTCAATCCCGGCAGCGAGGGCCGGGGCTTCGCCTTCGTCCTGTCGCAGCGCCAGTTCGACGAGCTGCGCGGGTATCTGGACAGGGGCCGCAGGGTGACGATGCGCGCCCATGTCAAGACGCGGATGTACCCTTACAAGATGAACGTGATCTCCGCGTCGATCCCGGGGACCGATCCCGGCGCAGGCGAGCTGCTTTTCGTGGCGCATCTCTTCGAGCGCATCGCCACGCCGGGCGCCAACGACAACACGTCCGGGGTCGCCAACATCCTCGAAATCGGGCGGACGCTGGCGAAGTTGATCGCACAGGGCGCGCTTCCCCGGCCGAGGAGGACGATGCGTTTCCTGTGGGTACCCGAGATTTCGGGGTCGCGGGAGTTCATGTACAAGTACCCCGAACTCGAGAGCCGGCTGCTGGCGGTGCTCAACTTCGACATGAGCGGCGCCGATCTGGAAACCACCGATACTTACCTGCGGATGAAGATGACCCCGGATTCCGTCCCCAGCTACCTCAACGACCTGATCGCCGATCTGCTGCGCTTCGTCGACCAGACCGACATCCGGACGCAATGGGGCAACAACGGGATATTCAACTACCGCCTCTGCCCATACATAGCGGGCAGCGACCACACGGTGTTCCTGCCGGCCGGCATACCCGCGATGCAGTTCAACCACTGGCCCGACAACTACTACCACAGCAGCGAGGACCGCTCGCGCCATGTCGACCCGACCGAGCTCAAGCGCATCGGCTTCGTGGCGGCGTCGGCCTTCTACTACCTGGCCGGAGCCGGCGGCCGGGAAGCACGCGACCTGGCGTGGGAGTGCGCGGCCAACGGCGTGAAGTGGATCGCCGAGGTCGCGCGCCAGAGCGCGCGCCTGCTCGGCGATTCGCCTGCCGCTCTCCACGAGGGGCGCAAGGCGGCGCAGACGAAGATCGACGGCGCATTGGGCAGGGGCAAGGGCGCGATCGAATCGGTGCTCGCGCTCGCAAGCGCGCCCGAGGTGTCCTCCACGGTCCGGCAGCTGGCGGCGAGCCTCGAAAAGGCGCGCGATGTCGAGCGCGACAAGCTCGAGTACCTGTATGCCGAGCGCTGCACGGCGCTCGGCGTCCGGCCGCAGCCGCTTGCGCTCTCCGACGAAGAAAAGCAGTACGAGCGCCTGGTGCCGCGCAAGCTCTTCCGCCACTTCAGCCGGGAATACCGCTCGCGGGAAGCCCGGGTGGCGGAATTCCTGCCCAAGGAGGGTCTGCGTCTATCGAGTCTGGCCCGTTCCGAGGTGCCCAACTTCATCGACGGCAAGCGCAGCGTCCTGGAAATCTACCGCGCGGTGCGCGCCGAATACGGCAACGTCGACACCGGGAGCAGCGAGCACAAGTTCGCTTACGTGGTCAAGCCCGACGCCCCCGACGTGCCGCTCGAGGCGGTCGTCGACCTGATCCGCGCCATGGAAAGGGCCGGCCTGCTCGAGTTTCGGTGACAGGCTACTCAACCCCGAAACTGCAGGCCATATCGGGAACCTGGCGCGCTGATTCAGGGGTAAAGGGGTAAAGGGGTAGAGGGACAAAGGGGAAAGGCATGGGGTAAGCTTGAAAGGTAAGCTCAGCGAGTGCTTCCCCGGCCCCTTTACCCCTTTGTTCCTTGGCCTCTCGGCAACAACTTCCGAAGCCCTGACTGAGTTTCCTCTTTTATCAATCGGTTGTGTAATTTCCGAAATGGCTAGCGCGGGGGTTGAGCCTCCGTCGTAATACGTGTCTGCCGTTGTTGCTGCTGTCGCTTGCCGTTCATCTCCAGTTCGCGGCTCAGCTCGATCATGTCCACCGTCCGCTGGCTGTCTCCGAGCAGGTGGCGGCAGAAGTAATCGGCTTTCAACCAGAACCAGTAGTTCGCCATATCTCCGTAGCTGTGGCGTGCGCCGGGGAAGATAAAGAAGTCGAAACGCTTGTTCGCCTTGATGAGCGCCTGCGCCATGCGGATCGTATTGGCCGGGTGAACGTTGTTGTCGATATCGCCCGTGACGAGCAGCAGCCGCCCCTTCAGGTTCGCAGCCAGCTCCGAGTTCTTGTCGATGGAGTACTCGAAGGTCACGTTGCCGTCCTTGTCGACCACTTCCTTGATCCCGTGGTGCTTTTCGCTCCACTGCTTGTTGTAGATGTTGTTTTCGTGATTCCCGGACGATGACACGGCGACCTTGAAGAAATCGGGGTATACCAGCATGGCCGCGGTCGACATGAAGCCGCCGCCCGAGTGTCCGTAGATGCCGACGCGGTCGATGTCGATGTAACGGTATCGGGCCGCCAGCTGCTCGATCGCCGCCTTCTTGTCGGCGAGCCCGTAATCGCGCAGGTTGCCGTATCCGTAGTTGTGGTACCACTTGGAACGTTCCGGATTGCCCCCGCGGTTGCCCACGGCGACGACGATGAAGCCGAACTGGGCCAGGCCGGTGTTGTCGCCGCCGGTGGAGAACGCCTTCGGCACGCTTTCCGTCTGGGGCCCGGGGTAGACGAACGCAATGATGGGATACTTGCGGTTCTCGTCGAAATCGAAGGGCTTGTACATGACGCCGTAGAGATCGGTGACGCCGTCGTCGGCCTTGACCTTGAAGGTCTCGGGGAACTTGTACCCGGACGCCATCAGCAGCGACAGGTCCGCCGTCTCCAGGTCCAGCAGGCGCCCGCCGGCAGCGTCGTACAGGACGGACTGCGGCGTCGTGTCCACACGGGAGAAGTTATCCACGAAGTATTTCGCGGACTCGTTCATGTTGACCGAGTGGTGATAGTTGCCCGGGTTGAGCAGCTTCAGCCCCGTACCGTCCAGGTTGACGCGGTACAAGTGCTGATAGTAGGGGTCCTCGCCCGGCTCGCGCCCGGCAGCCGTGAAATACAGGACCCGGTTCTTTTCGTCGATGCCCGCGACGCCGCGGCACGAGAAAGGCCCCGAGGTGATCTGGTTCTTGAGCTTTCCCTGGGCGTCATACAAATAGTAATGGCCCCAGCCGTCCCTCTCCGACCAGTGGATCAGCTCCCGGCTCCCGGTCAGCAGCTCGAGGCGCTGGGTCTCGATGTAAGTGTTGAGCCGCTCTTCGATCAGAACCTTCACATCGCCCGTCGCCGCGTCGGCCACGCATATGTCGACCTTGTGCATGTCGCGGCTGGTGCGGGAGAAATAGAGCTGGTCGGAGTTGTCCGCGAGCCACAGCGCGGGCTGCGGCCGGTCCTCGTCGGGCCGCGGCCGCTGGCGCGCCTGCAGAATCGCCACCGTTTGGTCCTTGAAGCGCTCGGCCTTCACCTTCACGCGGCTCTTGGTCGCGATGTCGAAGACCAGGATTTCGTACTGGGTGACTTCCTTTTCTCCCGGCATGTCGTACTTGTAGGTCTCCAGCGTCGGCCGCGGTTCGGCGACCGAGTTGATGACCCACAGATCCTCGACCTTGCGCTGGTCGGCGCGCACGAGCGCGAAGCGCTTGGAATCCCTGGACCACACGATGCGGACGGGCTGCCGCCTGCCCTTGTTGCGCTCGCGCTCCTTGTCGGACTGGCCTCTTTCGACGACGGCATAGCTGTAGTGCCGCTCGCCGTCGGTGGTCAGCTGCTGCTCGGTGACCTCCGGTTCCTTTTCCCTTTCCTCTCTCTTGGGGCTTTTTTCCAGCTGCTTCTTCTCCTTCAGATACTTCTCGTAGTTCGCCTTGTCCATCAAATAAAGGTTGTAGTCGCGGGCGAAGACCACCCATTGTTCGTCGGGGGAGATCGAGGCCCACTCGGGCGGCCGCTCGGGCGGCTCGAAGCCCTCGAGCAGGGTCAGCTGCCCGGTCGCCAGGTCGTACTCGAAATGAAAGACCTTCTTCTTGCGCCCCGGGGCCTGCCGCGGAGCCTGCCGCTGTTGGGGCTCCTGTTCCGGCTTGCGCTCCCCCGCGCCGACGGCGGGCGTTTCCTCCTCGTCCTGGGAGCTCTCGACGTCGAACTGGATCGCCTTGTCGTCCTTCACGAACCGGACGGTCCGGATGGGAAGGTGCTGATGGTCGTAAGGATCCTTCGTCAGGCGCGTGAGCTCGGCGGCCATCTTGACGTTGTCGAAGAGCGGGGTCTTGGTCTTCTTGGCCGGATCGACAAGGTAGAAGAACCTGCCTTCGGTGGTCTCATAGCTGTACCAGAACCGATCGCCCTGCTTGAGCCAGCGCGGCTCGACCGAAGTGCTGAAAACCATCTTGCGCATCTTGGCGGGCGTGAACTTGGCGGCCAGCTCGTAGTTGGCCGTAACGACCCGGTTGCTTTCCTGCGCACGCAGCGGCAGCGTCGCCGCCGGCGCAACAAACAGCATCAGCCCTACGGCCAGAAAGCGGGCCGGCCACGAATGGAACTCCGAATGTTTGCATGGTGTCATCGCCTTTTCCTCCTGCATGGGTTTTCCGGGCGACGATTTTCGCACAGGTTGCGGTGCCAGGCTACTCAACCTCGAAATTCGCGGGGCTCTCCTGTAGGATTAGCAGGCGGAGTTTGGGGGTTGAGTAGCCTGTCACCGAAATTAATCGATGTGCATGCGCATTTGTGCGATCCGGTTTTCGACCGGGATCGCGAAGAAGTGCTGGAGCGCGCGCGGCGTGCCGGCGTCGCCGCCGTGGTCGCCGTCGGCGAAAACCTGGCCGACGCCCGCAAGAACCTCGCCCTGGCCCGACGACACGCCATGATCCTTCCGGCCGCCGGACTCTACCCCACGATCCTGGATGTCGCCGAGGCGGAAGCGATGCAGGACCTCATACGCGCGCACCGGGCCGAGCTCGTCGCCGTGGGCGAGGTCGGGCTCGATCATTGGGCGGTGCAGGAAGAGCGCGACCGGGGGCTGCAGCGCGAGATCTTCCGCAGCTTCATCGCCTTGGCCGGAGAGCTCGATCTCCCGCTGAACATCCATTCGCGCTCGGCCGGGCGTGAGACGATCGCGCTCCTGCTCGAGTGCAACGCGCGCCGGGTGCATCTGCACGCATTCGACGGCAAGGCCGGCACCGCCCTACCGGCCGTGGAAGCCGGATACTTCTTTTCGATCCCGCCGTCGGTGGTGCGATCGCCGCAGAAGCAGAAGCTTGTGCGCCGCCTGCCGCTGTCAGCGATTCTGCTGGAGACCGACAGCCCGGTTCTCGGCATGACGGCCGGCGAACGCAACGAGCCCGCGCGCCTTCCCGTGGTGATCGAAGCGATCGCGCGCCTCAAGAACGTGAGCGAGGACGAGGTGATCGCAGCGGCGGTCGCCAATACCGGGCGTCTTTACGGGCTGCCGATGTAAGGCGCGAGCCGATCGCGCAACAGCTGCACCAGGCGGGGATCGCCTCGATAGTAGATGTCGGGTATGTTCAGGACCACCACCTTGCGCGCGGCCCCGGGAAAGTGCTCCTCGATGAAGCGAGCGTGGTAGCGCTCCATGACGAAGATGACGTCCGCCCACGCCGTGTCTTCCTCCGTGAGGGGCCGCTCGTCGGGGTACTCCTCGGAGGCATCCGTGCCCGCCGAACGCACCTCGAAACGGGGGTTCGAACGATAGAGATCCTCCGCCGTGCGGCTGCGGTGCTGATTGGCCGTGCACACGAAGAGAATGCGCCTGGCTTGACTACTTAGGGCCATTGCTCGATCCTTTTTCCGCGCCTGCCGCGCTTTCGCGCCGGGGCCATTATGGTATCAAGAAAGCCGGAATCCCGCATTCCATTCGCGCGCCCCACATGCAGGGCCGATCGGCGGATCGCCGCCGGCAGCATCCTGTTCGTCGTCGTTTGCGTTCTTGCGGGAGAGTGGGTGGTTCCGCCCCTGTTCGGCAACGACGTGCGTATTTTCAATCTTCTGGCCGCCCTGGTGGTTCTCGCCGGAGTGTGCACGCACAGGCTCCAGGGGGAGACGCCGGCCGATATCGGCCTGCGCCTGGACAATTTCCGGAAGGCCGCAAGGTTTCTGGTGCCGCCCATGCTGATCGCCGGGTTCGCGCTCGCCGGCGCCGGCCTGCTTGCCGGTTCGCTTTCGGTTGCGCCCAACCTCTCATCCCGCCGCTTGGGAACAATCGCCTGGCTGCTCTGGTGGGCCATGCTGCAGCAATATGCCCTGCAAGGGATCGTCAACCGCCAAGCCCAGATCCTATGGGGCCGGGGAAGGCGAAGCGTGGTTTTCGTCGCGGCGCTCTTTGCCTTGCTGCACCTGCCCAACCTGCCCCTCGTGCTCGCCACCTTTGCCGGCGGCTTGATCTGGGCTTGGGTGTACCAGCGGGCGCCCGACATTCTCGCGCCGGCTCTCTCCCACTGGCTCATGGTCCTCGTGCTCACATCGACGCTGCCTCCTTCGATGCTGCGCGGCATGAGGGTGGGCGCAGGATACTTCAACCGCGTGCGCCCGCTCGGCGCACGGCAATAGCCGGAGCACCCGGGTTTTCCCGACGGCTGCACTCTCGCGGCAAAAAAATGAAAGGCCGGCCGTCCGGCGGCGTATAACAAACAGGTGCTCGCGCCGGGGGTGACAATGATGAGAAATGTGGCGGGAACGACGATTCTCCTCACTTTGATCCTGGCGGCCGGCGGCCTGTGGGAGCTTGCCCCGGGGCAGTCGCCGGGCGCCGCCGACAGCCTCGACGCGCAGGTCCGGCGTTTCCTCGAGCGGAACCGCTGGTCCTGGCGCGACATGAATGTCCCGGCGTCGGACGGCCAGCTTCTTCACGACATCATCGTCGAGCACGGCTACAAGAGTGCGCTCGAAATCGGCACGTCCACCGGGCATTCCGGCATCTGGATCGCATGGGCTCTGTCGAAGACCGGCGGCAAGCTGATCACGGTCGAGATCGACCGGCGGCGCTACGAAACGGCCCTGGCCAATTTCCGCGAGGCCGGTGTGGCGCCCTATATCGATGCGCGGCTGGGCGACGCCCATGATATCGTTCCCGCACTCCCCGGACCCTTCGATTTCGTCTTCTGCGACGCCGACAAGGACTGGTACAAGAACTACCTCGAGGCCGTGCTGCCGAAGCTGACGGTCGGCGGCTGCTTCGCCGCGCACAACGTCTCCGAGCGCGGCTGGGGAGGCTACAGCCGGGAATTCCTCCGCTACGCCCGGAGCCTGCCGTATCTCGAAACGACGGTATTCGAATCGCGCGGTGCGGGCATGTCGGTCAGCTACAAGAAGGCTCAGGGGCCGCACTGAGGGGCATCCCGCGCCTTGCGTCCAGGCGGCCCTGCGGGCGCGGCGTCAATCGTAACCGTAGGACGCCAGGGTCTGCTCGTCGATCCCCATGTAGTGCGCAATTTCGTGCACCAGGGTAACCTCGATCTCCCTTTCCAGTTCCTTGCGATCCGGGAAATCCTCCTCGAGCGGGCCCTGGAAAATGGTGATCATGGCAGGGAGATCCCCCCAGTCGTCGTAATGGCGCTCGGTCAAGGCCCTGCCCGTAAAAAGGCCGTAGACGACGGAGTCCGGATCCCCGGTCATCTCTTCCATGACTTCGGGATCGGGCCAGTCCTGCACGACGATCTGGATATTATCGAGAGCGGAACGAAAAACCTCCGGGATGCGCCGCAGGGCGGCACGCACCAGCTTGTCGAACTCGGATCTGCGCATCGGTTCCGCCTTTCCCCGCCACTCGGGCGACCGCAGGCCTGAGGGCGATGCCCGGCTTCCGGAAAAGATACAGGCGCGCCGTAGCCTCTGTCCAGCCTGCGGACTCTTTTACCGCGCGCAAACGGGCGATCCCACGTATAATGCGGGGCAGGCCCATGACAGCGAGCCGCCTTAGGAGCAATACGCCCAGGCTTCATTACGCGAGGAGATCACTGTGACCGCTTACCGCAAGTTTGCACGGCTGATGCCGTCCGTCATGCCCGCCCTGATCGCCATGGCGCAGGTTGCCATGGCACAGCCGGGCATCAAACCCCGAGTCGTCGGCACCAATCCCGCAAACGGCGCCGCCGGCGTCAGTCGATATCTGGGCTGCATCTCGACCACCTTCGATACGGCCATGAACACCTCGAGCTGCGGCATGAGCACCTCCAATTGGTTCATCGGCTCGGGCTCGAGCTCGTGCACCTGGTCGGCGGATCAGCGGACCATGACCTATTGCCGGCCGGATCCCAATAACAATCCGCTGGCCTACGGAAGCGTCGTCGTCGCTTATCTGAATCCCGCAGGCACACAGCCGTGGATCAGGGACGCCGACGGAGACTATCTGGATCCCTATTCCTTCCAGTTCACCATCGAGATTCCCGCCGGCAGGGGGAAGATCAAGGTGCCGGCCGATCCGGCGGCCGGCTTTTCCTGGCCCTACTATCTTTACACGCCCGTCACGCTCAAGGACCCGCCGGTGCTCATGGTCGAAACCAACAACACGGGAACGGTCAGCGACGATTGGTCGGTGCACGACGCCGCCGCCAGCGGCCTGATCGACTCCAAGAGATCCTGGGCCGAGGATCTCGGAGTGCCGTATCTCGTCCCCACGTTCCCGCGACCGGCGTCGAACATTTCGACATACACCCACGCCCTGGACCGGAACACGATCCTGACGAGCATGACCGGATTGCAGCGCATCGACCTGCAGCTGCTGAAAATGATCGCCGACGCCCGCGCGCGCCTGGCGTCCAACGGTATCAATACCGACAGCAGGGTCTTCATGGTGGGGGCTTCCGCGTCGGGATCGTTCGTGAGCCGTTTCGTCATGCTTCATCCCGATGCGGTCAAAGCCGCCAGCATCGGCTGCCCCGGATGGGGTCCGATCGTGCCCGTCGCGAACTTCGGCGGGTGGACGCTGAATTACCCGGAGGGCATCGCGGACTTGGCGACTCTGGTGGGCCGGCCGTTCGATGCAGCCGCCTTCCGAAACGTGCCGCTCCAGGTATGGGTAGGGGATGAAGACTACAATGTCGACCCGTGGTGGAATTTGTCCGACGCCACCGTGTCCCTGGTCCACAGCGCATTCGGCGGGCGGCATCTCTACCAGCGCTGGCCGCGCTACGAGGCGGCTTATGCGGGCGTCACCTCGATGGCCCAGTTCGTCGTCTTCCCCCGGATGGGCCACGCATGGGCGAGCTGGAGCTACATGAAAGAGTTCTTCGAGAGGAACCGTTCGGCGCCGCAGCCGCCGCTTCCCAAGCCCATGGCGTACAAGCTGTATTTCCCGCACGTGGCCAGCGACGGCCACTGGGAGACGGAGATCGCGTTGCTCAATACCGTTCCCGGCGGCACGACCGTAAAAGGGCAGCTGCAGGCGTTCGCCAAGGGCGGAGGCAGCGCCCTGGAGTCGATCTACGTCGAGATCCCGCCGGGGGGCAGAAAGGAGATCACGGTCGGGAAAGCTTTCCGCAACCCTTCCGAAATCGCCTATCTGGCTTATGTTTCGGACTCCGCCTTCCTTGCGGGCTACACGAGATTCAACGAGCCCGGCAACAGGGTATCGCTGCCCTTGATCGCGGAGGAATTCATGGAGGGCTGGTTCCCCAAGGTCGAAAGCGACGGCTGGACCGGCCTGGCCTTCGTGAATATCGACTCCGCCCAGGCCGACGTCACGCTGGCGGCCTACGACGAGCATGGCAACAGAATCGCCGAAAACGTTCTCCGGGCGGTCAAACCCGGCGAGAAGGTGATCGGCTTGATCTATCAGCTCTTCCCCGGCGCCAATCTCGCCGCCGCCCGCTATTTCCATTTCGTTTCGGACAAGAGCTTCATCGGGTATTCGGTGAGCCGTTCCGACGACGGCACCAAACTGGACGGGCTGATGGCCCTTCCGCGCTATCTGCGCCCGAACATACCCAGGATCCAATGAGCAAAGGAGGCTCGGAATATGCGCACGCTCACAGCGGGAATCCTCGCGGCAGTCGCCGTCATAGCCGTTTCATGCTCCTCACCTGAGGCCGACCTGGTCCTGCTCAACGGCCGGGTCTACACGATGGAGGCCGACCACCCGTGGGCCGCGGCGGTGGTCGTTGCCGGCAACAAGATCCTGGCCGTGCCGGACAGCGACGCCGAGGCGCGCCGCTACGCGGGGCCGAAGACGCGCGTCGTCGATCTCGGCGGCCGCTTCGTCCTGCCGGGCTTCATCGACGCGCACACGCACTTTGCCTCCGCCGGCGCCCTCATCAACGGGGTCAACCTGCTCACGGTGGCCGACGACGAAGGGCTGCGGCGCGAGATCGCGCGCGTCGTCGGCATCCTGGGCGAAGGCGAATGGATCACCGGCGGACTCTGGGGCGCCTACGAGCAGTGGGCGCTCGGCGCCGCGGCCGCCGGCGAAAAGAAAAAGAGCCGCTGGGAACCGGAGCGCAGGACCATCGACGACCTCACACCCGGCAATCCCTGTCTATTGAGCAGCTTCGACGGCAAGCTCTTCCTGGCCAATACGGCTGCACTCCGGGCCGCCGGGCTCGAGCGGGCGCGCCTTGCGGGGATGAAACTCGACCGGCGTGGAGAGCCCACCGGCCTGATTGCCGAAGGCTCGCCGGCGCTTGCCGCCATCCGCAAGGCGATCCGGCCGAAATCCGAGCAGCGCCTGCTCGACGAGAACCGGGCCGCCCTGAAAAAGCTCGCCGAGTGCGGGATCGTCGAGATCCACGACATCACGTCGGCCGACCAGACCGAGCGCTTCGTCAAGCTGCAGCAGTCGGGCGAGCTGACGTGCCGCGTCTGGATGCGCCCCGACTTGAGCCGCGGGGCCGAGCTTCAGGCGCAAGGCTGCCGTATGGGCGTGCACCCCGTCACCAAGCAGCCCGACACGTACCTGCGCTACGGCGCGCTCAAGGGATACATCGACGGAATCATGGGCACGCACGGCGCCCTGTTCTTCGAGCCCTACAACGACCAGCCCGACAACTACGGGCATTACCGCACGCACACCAGCGACGATCCCAAGCTGCTCGTCCCCAACATGAAGAAGATGGAAGACCTGATCCGCACCGGCATGGCCGCCGGGTTCGTCGCCAACGTGCACGCCATCGGGGACAAGGGCGTGGCGCTCATGCTCGACACCTACGAAAAGCTGATGCGCGAAACCGGCAGGACGCTCAAGGGATTCCGCGTCATCCACGCCCAGGTCATCCGCCCCCAGGACTTCCCGAGATTCCGGCAGCTGCACGTGATCGCGGAAGTGAACCCGTACCATCTGTCGGACGACATGCGCTGGATGGAGGAGCGCATCGGCCGCGAGCGCTGCAAGGGCGCCTACGCCTTCCGCTCGCTGCTGGAAAACGGCGCCATGCTCTCGTTCGGCTCCGACTGGCCCGGAACATCGGCAGCCGAATACCACGTGCATCCGAGATACCTGATCCACGCGGCCGTCAACCGCACCACGCTCAACGGCACGCCGGAGGGCGGATGGTTCCCGGAGCAGAAGATCTCCGTCGAAGAAGCGCTGCGCGCCTACACGATCAACAACGCGATCGCCGCCTTCGACGGCGAGGTGCGCGGCTCGCTCAAGCCGGGCAAGCTGGCCGACATCACCGTGCTCGACCGCAACCTGCTCGAGATCGATCCTGCCGAGATCCTGAAGACCGAGGTGGAGATGACGATCGTGGACGGCAAGGTGGTCTTCGAGCGCCCGGGCATGCGATGAGCGGCACGGGCGGCCGGGTCAGAAGGCGAAGAGGTAATTCAGCTTGACCGTGAGCGCACGGTTCCGGACGCCGCTGAAGAAGCCGCTGCGCTCGTCGGTCTCGCTGTAGACGACGAAGAAGTCGCTGCCCGGTTTGAAAATCCAGCGGAAGCGGGCGTACGTGGAAAACTGCCGGGTGTCGCTGTTGTACTGGCAGAGGGTGTTGAGCGCCATGTTGTTGCGCAGCACGAACACGACGCGGCTCGTGACGAGCTGCGTGGTGAACCTCCCCTGGGGCAACCGGATCCAGTCCGCCTTGTAGCTGCCGGAGAGATCGAGATTGCGGTGCACGCGCCAGATCGGCTCGGCCGAAATACTGTCGCGCTCGCCGCTCCAGAACCCGCCCGTGACGTACGAGAGCTTCACCCGCGCATAGCGGCGGCTGAAGGACTCGAACCTGGAGGTGAACGTGTTGAAGCGGTACGCGCCGGGTGGTAGCGCGACACCGCGGCGCAGGAGGAAGGGCCGGGCGATCGATTCGAGCTGGTTGTCGAAGGTGAACGTGAGAATGTCGCCGCTTTCGAAGATCGCGGCGAAGTGCGCCTCCCGCGAGCGGGTCTCGAGAACGTTCTTCTGACTGGTCACGTACGTGACGGACGTCCCGAGGCTGAACTGGCGCACCGCCTCGAGATTCGGGCGCGGACTGAAGCGCAGGTCGGCCGAGTTGCCCCGGCTGTCGGGCCGGCGCACGTAGCCCGTGCCGGGCGTGAAATTCTCCCCGAAATCGCTGTAGCGGTAGTTCGCGCCCCACCGGTCCCGCTCGTAGCCGAAGCGGGCGTAGCCTCCATGGGTCCCTGCGGGAGTGTCCGATGCGAACCTCCTGGCCCAGAAGGCCTCGCCGATCCAGGCATCCTTGACGAAAAAGCTCATGTCGGCGCCGGCGACGCGATCGGACCGCCCGCCGCCCTGGCGGCCGGCGACGAGCGCGCCGACGCTCGAGCGGCTGAGCACGTCGCGCCGCACGCGCACCACCGTGAAATTCTCCGAAGGCCGGCCCTGCTCGGACGCCGTCTGTATGCTCATGGCCCCGATGCCGTAGCGGCCCTGCCGCCCGGTGAGCCGGGCGCCGCCTGCGACCGGGATGACCTCCCCGTTTTCCGACAAGCCGATGCGCCGGGTGAACACCAGCTCGGCTTCCTTCGGCACGCCGAACTGGAACATGCGCTCGCCCTCGAGAAAGAACTGGCGCTTTTCGGGGAAGAAGAGGGAGAAGCGCGTCAGATTGATCTGCTGGATGTCGGCCTCTTCCTGGGCGAAGTCCGTGTTGAAGGTGAAGTCGGCCGTGAGACCGGAATTGATCCCCCATTTGAAATCCAGGCCGGCTTCGGAACGTCCGTCGGTGCCGCCGCGGGCTGCATCGTACTTCGCGCCTCCAAGCACGTAGGGCCGCAGCTCCGCGCTGCGCCCGGGCGTTATGCCGCGCAGGCCGCGCAAGTGGCCGAGCTCGCCGGGCCTATACCAGCTCGAATCGTTGGGCACGAAGGGCCAGTAGACCTCTTCGTTCTTCCTGGGGATGTTGCGCTTGAATCCTATGCCGAACACGACCTCGCCTCCGTCCCCGGGACTTTCGAAACGCAGGGAGCGGAACGGAACGGCCACCTCCGCTTCCCAGCCCCGGGCATTGCGGCTGCCGCGCGCGTACCAGACGGCATCCCAGTTCGCATCCCTGGTCTCCCTGGTCTCGCCTGTCTGCAGCAGGTCCTCCATGAGGCCGTTGGCGTTGGTGACCAGCTGGATGGCGCTGCGGTGGTCGTTGTAGGCGTCGAGCATGATCGAGACGAGGTCCTCGGCCGTGCCGCTCTCGTCGCGGAACATCGCACGCGCCCGCACCTTCTCGGGGCGGCTGTCGAAGCAGCGGAAGCCGATATAGAGACTGGTGGCATCGTAGAGCACGCGCACCTCGGTGCGCTCGGTGGCGGGCAAACCCTCGTTGCGCTCCCGCTGGTAGAAGTCGGCGACGGGAGCCGCCTCGTCCCACTCGGCCTCGTCCAGCCGCCCGTCGAGGCGCAAGCCGCCGCGGATCGGGAAGGCGGTCACCTCCCATGCCCGCTGCCGGAGCACCCGGATGCGTTCCTCGCGGCTCAGGCGCGCCGGATCCGGCCCGCGCGGGCCGTCCTGCACGGGCGCAACCGCCAGAAACGCCGCCACAGCCGTCACGAGCAAGAACATTTTCTGCAGCTCCCCACCCCTCGGCCGATGAAAACCTCGGGGCGGTTTTCCTTGCCCAGCATATTTCGACCGGCGCCCGATGTCCACCGTGCAACGCGCCCGGCGGGCGCAACTCGACATCGAGCGCGCGGTGTGTCAGATTAATTGTCATGAAAAGGCGACTCCTGCTGTTGGCGCTCTTGCCGTATGCCGCCGTGGCCCTTGCCGGCGCGTCGCAGGAACCCGTCATCCGCGTCAGCAGCAATCTGGTGCTCGTGCCGGTTTCGGTCACCGACCCGGCGGGCGCCATGGTGACGGATCTGAGCGGCGAGGATTTCGAAATCGAAGAGAACGGGCAGCGCGTGGCGGCGGCCCGTATCGGGGGGCCCGGCGAGGCGCCTCTGGAGCTGGCTCTGCTGTTCGACGTCACCGGCAGCGTGCGCGCGCACTTCGAGTTTCAGCGCCGGGCGGCCGAGAGTTTTCTCAAGACCGTCTTCCGCCCCATCGACGCGGTATCGCTGTTCGCCATCGCGTCGGAGCCCACGGTGCTGCAGCCCAGAACCACGGCGCTCGAACAGGCGCTGCGCGGTCTGGCCGGGATCCAGCCCGGCATGGGAGCCACGGCGTTCTATGACTGCGTGGCCGCCGCGGCGCGCGCGCTCGGCGCGCTCGGCCGGCCCGAAACGCGCCGGGTGATGGTCGTGCTTTCCGACGGCGAGGACAACCGCAGCACGGAAAACCGGCTGGACGATGTCATGCGCGCGCTGCAGGAGGCGGACGCGCTCTTTTATTCGATCAACCCGAGCGGCCGCGGCATCCGCATCAACCGCCTGAGCCAGGAGGGGCAGGAGGGCATGGAACGGCTCGCCGCTCACACCGGCGGCGAGGCTTTCGTGGCCGACAGGTTCGAGGACCTCGAGGGATTCTATGCGCGCATCGCGGCCGTGCTGCAGGGACAGTATCTGCTGGAGTATTACTCGCCCGATCCCAGACCCGACGGCGCGTACCGGCGCATCGTCGTGCGCGTGCCATCGAGGCCGGACCTGAAGATCCGCGCGCGCCAGGGTTACTACGCCCGCACGGCGCCGCCCGAAAGCGCGCGCCGGTAGCCTAATCCTCCAAGGTCACGGTCCCGCGACGGCGCGCGCGACCCGCCCGGCGCGCGGGATATATTCCGCTTCCGGGTCTGCCGGCCCTCCGGGGCTCGCCTGATCGATACGCTCCTTTCCGGGGGTTCGCCTCCGGCTCACCCCCGGCTACCGGCTCAGGGCCCCTCCGGGGCCGGATGATCGC
>Ga0129301_1000821_pt1 | contig 16454 bp, 14 predicted proteins | sample ConPoolayeHmetaG_FD_94489 | JGI IMG/M metagenome (GOLD analysis project Ga0129301, IMG submission 94489) | Hot spring microbial mat communities from California, USA to study Microbial Dark Matter (Phase II) - Cone Pool mat layer H metaG ...
CATCGCGCCTCGGCATCATGGCTCCGCGGCCAGGACTCGAACCTGGAACCTAGTGGTTAACAGCCACCCGCTCTGCCGATTGAGCTACCGCGGAGCGCCGCCTAGGTGCAATATTACCATAGCCCGCCGAGGACCGCAACGGCCCCGCGAGGGGAACCGAGCGAGCCCGGCGAAGACGCTGGCCGTGGCGCGCCGGGCGCGAGGCGGGCAATGTCCATCTCGCCGCGTTCTTCACGGGCCGGCCGGGGACCCCGGAGGCCAGCCCCCGGCCGCCCGCGCCCTGGGCGGCGGTGCGCTATGTCCGGCGCCAGTCGTGGGCAGGGAAGCGCTTTGCATCCATTCAGCCGCCGGCGGCTGAGTCCGCCGCCGCGGCCGCCGTCGTCAACGGGCTCGTGAACGACGAGCGAAGGCCCTTCGCTGTCGAGTTGGGCCGAGAGCGAGGTCGGCCGCGGCTCGACTTTCTGGCTCGAGCTGGCGAAGTGGCATACGGCCCGCAGCCTCGCCGTTTAGCGGGGCGGCCCTGGGGGTAGGCCGATTGCGGCCGGACGCGATGTGATGGGAGCAGGACATGCGTAGCGCAGCGATGCTCTTGATCTTCGTCTTCGCTCTGCTCATGATCGTCGGCGTCTACCTCTCCAAGACCCTCTTCATCCTCCAGCGATACGCTGTCGTGGACGCTGTCGAAGGGACGGCCGACCTGCTCGTGCACGGGCGGGGCCGCCCGGTACCGGTGGAGGTGGGCAAGCTCGTTCGCGCGCGCGACGTCCTCATCACCGCCCCCGGCTCCTCCGTTGACCTCCGCTGGGTCGGGTGGACCGGTGGTATGCGGATTCGTGTGGGCGAGAAGACGCGCTTCACCCTCGTGCGCGCCACCGTCGGCCGCTCCGACGACAGCGAGGACTCGCGGCTCCGCGTGGACGTCGGCCGCATCTGGGTCCGCTTCCACCGGGCCCTCACCGGGCGGTCGAAGTTCGAGGTCGAGACCCCTACCGTCGTCGCGGCAGTGCGCGGGACGGCCTTCAGCGTCGCCGTCGAGCCCGACGGCGCCACCGAGGTCCAGGTCTTCGAGGGCCAGGTCTCCCTCGCCGGCCGCGGCGGGACGGGGACCACCCTCACCACCGGCTCCCAGGCCCTGGTGAGACCGCGGGACCCATCCGCCGAGTCGGTGCCGCTCAGCGCCGAGGCGCTGCAGGCCTGGCAGGCCCAAAGCGGCCTCATCGGGCCCTTCCTGGAGGTGACCTCGCCCCTGGATGGCGTGCTGGTGGCCGAGCCGACCGTCGCTGTGGCGGGCCGGGTCGAGCCCGGCAGCCAGGTGTTCGTCAACGCGGGCGAGGTCAGCGTCTCCCGGGAGGGCCTGTTCGCCGAGGCGGTTGCCCTGGAGCCGGGGCTGAACACGGTCGTGGTGACGGCCCGCGGGCCGGCGGGTCGGGAGACCACAGCGGTGCTGACCGTTCCGCGTGCGGGGCCGTGAGGGACGCCGCGGGGCGTGTGGGCCGGCGGTCGGGCGATGTCGCCTGCTCAGTCACGGGGCCCTTGACAAGTCCCGCGGGCTGGTTATACTCAAACGGGTCATCTGAGCCCAGGTGCAGATCGGCCGGCGCGGCGCGAGGGGCCGGCTCAGGGCGCCGAGTGGCTCCACAGCGCTCCGGCGTCCAGCTTTGGCTGGCTTCTTGCGCCCGCGTGGACCGGATGGAGCAAGGAGGCGAGGCCAAGGTGTCGCTATCTGAGGTCCGACGCAACGCCATCAGGTATCTGGCGAGCCAGACGGTGCCGCTGCTGCTCAACCACGCCACCGACCGGCGCCTGGTCACCCTCACCCGCGTCCTGGAGCGGGTGGCGCGCACCGAACACCACAAGGCGCAGCTCCGCTACCTACGCCGGCTGGTCGAGGAGGATCACCCGGCGGCTGAGATCGGACGGCGCGTCCTGCGGCTCGCGCCCTCGGTCCGCCGCGCGATCATCAACTGCCTGGGCATCAACGCCACCTGGCTCGGCCACGCCCAGCGCCAGGCCTTCGCTGCCGAGCACGGGGTGACGCCGCCGTTCCTGATCGTCATCAGCCCCACCATGCGCTGCAACCTCAAGTGCCTGGGCTGCTACGCGGGCAACTACCCCCGGGAGCAGGACCCCCTCTCCTTCGAGGTCCTCGACCGCATCGTCACCGACGGCAAGGAGATGGGCGTCTACTTCTACACCATCTCCGGCGGCGAGCCGTTCCTGCGGCCCGACCTGCTCGACCTGTACGAGAAGCACCACGACTGCGTGTTCCTCATCTACACCAACGGAACGTGCATCACCGACCGCACCATCGAGCGCCTCCGCCAGAGCGGAAATGTCGCCCCGGGCTTCAGCGTCGAGGGCTGGAGAGAGCAGACCGACTTCCGCCGCGGCGCGGGCGTCTACGACCGCGTTATGGCGACCATGGACGCCTGCCGCGAGGCGGGGCTGCTGTTCGGCTTCTCGGCCACTGCCACCCGGCTCAACTGTGAGGTCTACCTCGACGAGAGCTTCTACGACCACATGGTCGAGAAGGGCTGCCTGTTCGGCTGGTTCTTCATTTTCGTGCCCGTGGGCCAGGACAGCACCACTGACCTCATGGTCACCCCACAGCAGCGCGATCGCCTGCGCCGGGCCGTCTACCACATGCGCGCTACGAAGCCCATCTTCGTCGCCGACTTCTGGAACGACGGCTGCCTCACCGGCGGCTGCATGTCCGGGGGGACGCTCTACTTCCACGTCAACTACCGGGGCGACCTCGAGCCCTGCGTCTTCATGCATTTCGCGGAGGAGAACATACACGACATCTACGCCCGCGGCGGGCGCCTCTGGGATGTGCTCGACAGCCCGCTCTTCCGGCGAGTGCGGGAGGTGAACCGCCGAGACCCCAACCCGCTGCGCCCCTGCCCGATCGTGGACCACAACGAGTGGCTCGCGGAGGCCCTCGCCGGCAGCGAGGCACGCCCCACTCATCCGGGGGCCGAGGACATCATCGCCCGCCTCGCCCCCGAGGTGCGCGCCTGGGCCGCCGAGTACGGTAAGCTGGCCGACTTCGCCTGGTACCACAGCGGCCAGTACGAGTGGGCCCGGCGCAAGGGCGATCCGCTGTGGAACCACCAGGAGCAGGAACGAGCGCGCGCGGTGGGCGGAAGCTAGGGCTTTCTTGAGCGCCGACATGCGCGTGCTGCTCGTATCGCCCGATCGCAAGGCCGCGCTCGCTCGTCAGGGCCAGGCGCGGCGTCTGAAGGCGACTTTTCCCCCGCTCTCCCTGCTCCAGGTGGCCGCGCTCACCCCGCCGGACGTGGAGGTCGCGCTGTGCGACGAGTCCGTTCAGCCGGTGGACTTCGACGCCCCCTGCGACCTCGTCGGGCTCACCGCCTTCACCTCCACGGCCCCCCGGGCCTACGAGATCGCCCGCGGCTTCCGGAGCCGCGGCACGCCCGTCGTCATCGGCGGCATGCACGCCTCCGCCTGCCCGCGGGAGGCGCTCCAGCACTGCGACGCCGTCGTCATCGGCGAGGCGGAGGGCAAGTGGCAGCGGCTGCTGGAGGATCTCGCCCGCGGGCGCATGCAGCGCATCTACGCCAGCGCCCAGTTCCCCGACCTCACCGACGCACCGGCGCCGCGGCGAAGCCTCATTGACCCCCGCGACTACCTCGCGCCCCACACCGTCTGGGCGACGCGGGGCTGCGCGCACGCCTGCTCCTTCTGCTCGGTGAGCGGCTTCTTCGGCCGGCGGGTCCGCGCCCGGCCGCCGGAGGTGGTGGGTGAGGAGGTGGCCGCGCTGCCGGGGCGCTATGTCGTGTTCGTGGACGACAACATCATGACCAACCCTCGCTACGCCCGGCGTCTCTTCGATGCCCTCGTGGGAGCCGGCAAGACCTGGTTGGGCCAGGCCTCCACGGCCGTGCTCGAGAACGCCGAGCTGCTGCGGCTGGCCGCCCGCAGCGGCTGCCGCGCCATCTTCGTGGGCCTGGAGACGCTCTCGGACGCCGCGCTCCAGAAGGTCAACAAGAGCTTCAATGTGGTGTCGAAGTTCTCCGACACCATCAAGCGCCTCCACGACCTCGGGATCGGGGTCGTCGGCGCCTTCATGTTCGGCTTCGACGACGAGGAGGAGTCGGTATTCGAGCGCACCGCGCGCTTCGCCGACGTAGCTCACATAGACCTGCCCCAGTACTCCATCCTCACCCCTCTGCCCGGCACTCCCCTCTACGCCCAGATGGCGGCCGAGGGACGGATCATTGACCGCGACTGGTCGCACTACGACGGCGGGCACGTCGTCTTCGCGCCCCGCGGCACCACACCCGAGAGGCTTGAGCACGGCCTCAAGGCCGCCCTGAGACACAGCTACTCCCGCTGGGGGATCTTCCGCCGGCTCTTCGGCCTCTCCCACCGGCTGCCGCTCATGCTCACGCTGAACCTGGCCTTCCGCCGCCGCGCGATGCCATTCGCGACGGGGGTCTCCCGCTGAGCCGACGGCCGGACTAGCCGGCGCGTCCGCCTGATCACCCCCGGCCAGAAAGGAGCGGCCGTCGCCGTGGGGCTCTCCTCCCGCTCGCTGGCCGTCGGTCTGGCCGCGGTGTTCGTGGTCTGCCTCGTGGTCTCCTGGGCCGAGCTGGTCACCGGTCAGATCATGATCGGCTTCCTACAGCTCCCGCCGGTGGCCATCGCCGTCCTCTTCGCGCTCGTGCTTGCCAACAAGGCGGCCCGCCGTCTCTCGCCCCGGGCGGCCCTCCGCCCGCCCGAGCTGGGCGTGGTCTACGTGATGATGCTGATGGCCGCCATGGTCTCCTCCCGCGGCCTCATGGAGGATCTGCTCCCCACCCTCGTGGGCGTCAACTACTACGCCAACCCCGGCAACCGCTGGCAGGAGCTCTTCTTCCCCCACATCCGCCCCTGGCTGGTCCCCTGGGACCCGGGCGGGGAGCCCACGCAGTTCGTCTCAACCGCCTTCTATGAGGGGCTCCGGCCCGACGAGCAGCTCCCCTGGCGTCTGTGGCTCGGGCCCATCGCCCACTGGCTCGTGCTGGTGGCGGCCGTGTACGGCGCCTTCCTCTGCCTCGCCACGCTGCTGCGCCGGCAGTGGAGCGACCACGAGAAGCTCTCCTACCCGCTCGTCCAGCTCCCCCTCGAGATGATGCGCGAGCAGCCCGGCCGGTCCTTCTACAGCAACCCGCTCACCTGGACCGGCTTCGCGCTCCCCACCATCATCTTCGCCATCAACGGCCTCCACAACTGGCAGCCCTCCTTGCCCGCCGTGAACGTGGACATCAACATCAACGCCTTCTTCACTCAGCGCCCTTGGTCTGACATCAGCTTCTTCCACGCCTATCTATCCCTGGGCGCGGTCGGCTTCTTCTACCTGCTGCCCCTCGAGCTGCTGCTCAGCTTCTGGTTCTTCCACCTCTTCGCCAAGCTCCAGGACCTACTCGTCTCGGCCCTTGCCTTCCCCCCCATTCGCACCCCCCACGGCAGCGGCAACGGCTACATGGACTACCAGACCGCGGGCGCCTACTTCATGCTCGTCTTCTATCTGGGCGCCATGGCCCTGCCCCACCTCCGCGGCGTGCTCAGGCGGGCCCTCGGCCGCGCGGGGCCGGCGGGCAGCGAGGAGATGATGCCCTACCGGGCGGCCGTGTGGGGGCTGTTGGGCGCGCTCGTCCTGGCATCCCTGTGGCTCCAGCGCTCGGGCATGGCGCTCGGGTTCGCGCTCTTCTCCCTGCTCGTCTACGTCTTCGTGCAGGCGGTCATCATGGCCCGGGGCTGCGCGGAGGCGGGCCTGCCGATGTCCGAGGGATGCTTCACACCCATGGACATCTCCTCGCTCGCGCTCCCTCCCACCGCGCTCGGCGCCCCCACGCTCACCAGCACCGCCTTCTTCGACGCCATGTTCACCCGTGATCTGCGCGGCCTGGTCCTCACCGGGTTCCTCGACGGCCAGAAGCTCGGCGACGAGCTGGGCCTCGCTCGCCGCCGGCTGCTGTGGGTCTTCGCCCTCGGGCTGGCCTCCGCCATCCCCATCGCCGCGGCCATCCAGCTCTGGCTGCCCTACCGCATCGGCGCCCTCAGCATGTACTCCTTCGCCTACCGCGGAAACAACATCCAGTTCTTTCGCGAGAACGCCGCCTTCCTCCTCGGGGAGACCCAGCACCGCTCAGGCGCGCTCCTCTCCTTCCTGCTCGGGGGCGCCGTCACCGCGGGTCTTGCCGCCATGCGCGTGCGCTACGTCGGCTGGCCCTTCCACCCGCTCGGCTACGCCCTGTCCACCTCCTGGACCACGATGGTCTTCTGGTTCCCCATGTTCATCGCCTGGATCGTAAAGGGCGCGGTCGTCCGCTACGGCGGGATGCGGATGTATGCGCGCATCCGGCCCCTCTTCCTGGGCCTCATCTTCGGCGAGTTCACCTCTGCCGTCTTCTGGACGCTCATCGCCATGTTCACCGATGTCCCCGCTCCCTTCTTCCCCTGGCCCTGAAGGTGCCCCGCCAAGGCGGCAGAACCCACCGGCCCAGAAGAGCGGAGGTAGCAGCGTGAAGACGGGCAAGGTGCCCCACGAGCTCCTGGCGCGGCTCCTCGCGCGTCTGCCCTCGGGCGACCCGCGGGTGGTCGTCGGGCCGAGGGTAGGGGAGGACGCGGCAGCGATCGCCTTCGGCGACTCGCTGCTGGTGGCCACCACCGACCCCATCACCTTCGCCACCGACCTGATCGGCTGGTACGCCGTCCACATCAGCGCCAACGACGTCGCTGTCATGGGGGCCGAGCCCCGATGGTTCCTCGCCTCCCTGCTCCTGCCGCCGGAGACCGGAGAGGAGGCCCTCGCCGCCATCTTCGAGCAACTCGGGCGGGCCTGCGAGGGCCTCGGCGTATCGCTGGTCGGCGGCCACAGCGAGGTCACCGCGGGCATCGAGCGTCCTATCGTCGTCGGGTGCATGCTGGGCGAGGTCTCCCGTGACCGACTGGTCACCAGCGCCGGCGCGCGGCCCGGGGACCGGCTGGTGCTGGCCGGCCCCATCGCCATCGAGGGCACCGCGCTGCTCGCCCGAGAGGCGGCGGCGCGCCTGCGCGCCGCAGGGCTCACGGAGGCCGAGTTGTCAGAGGCGCGCGCCCTCCTCTTCGACCCCGGCATCAGCGTGGTCGCGGCGGCGCGCGCGGCGGTAGCGGCGGGCGGGGTGACGGCCCTGCACGACCCGACCGAGGGGGGCCTGGCAACCGGGCTGCGCGAGCTGGCGATGGCGTCGGGCGTGGGGCTGGAGGTGGAGGCCTCCGCCATCCCCCTGTTGGGGCTCACGCGGCGGGTCTGCGAGGCGCTTGGCCTCGAGTGGGCGGGGCTTATCGCCTCCGGCTCCCTGCTCGCCGCTACGCGGCCGGAGGCGGCCGACGCCGTCGTGGGCGCGCTGGGCAGGCAGGGGCGGCCGGCGAGCGCGATCGGCCGCGTGCTGGCCCCGGAGCAGGGGGTGTGGCTCGTCGAGGCCGGCACGCGGCGGCCCCTGCCCGAGTTCGCACGGGATGAGGTCGCCCGCTTCTTCTCGACGCAGGAGGGCGGGGCTTAGCCTAGCGGTCTGCCTCAGCGCCGACCGGCCTCCTCGGCTGGGGCGGGCCCGGAGGAGGGGCCCTGAAGCAGCCGGGGGATCTCGATCGCCCGCGCCTTCCTCTCGTCAGTGTAGCGGGCCGCGTCGGCCGCGGTGCGCATCACCCGCGGGGTGAGGAAGACGAGCAGCTCGGATTTCTCCCGCACCGACGTCGTGCTGCGGAAGAACGCGCCGAGCAGGGGCAGGTCCCCCAGCAGCGGCACCCGGGTGGCGCTGCGGCGGAGCGTCTCCCGCATCAGCCCGCCGAGCACGACCGTGTTGCCCGCCTTCACGCTCAGGCTGGCCTCCGTCTGGCGGTTCTGCGTGGTGGGGAAGTCCTGCGCGCCGACCCTCACCACATCGCTGACGTCGTCCGCGGTCACCAGCACGTTCATCTGCACGATGTCGCCCTGGGTCACCCGCGGCGTCACCAGCAACTGGATGCCCACCGGCTCGTAGCGGACGCTGGTGGAGATGACGCCCGCCACGCCCTCGCCGGTGCCGGTGGTGGTGGTGAGGGTGCCGGTCGGGAAGGGCTGCCGGGTGACCACCCGGATCGAGGCCGGCTGATTGTTCGCGGTGAAGATGGTGGGGGCGGAGAGGATGCGCGCGTGGCTGTCCTGGGAGAGCGCGGTCATGATCCCCGCGAAGTCCCCCGCAGTGATCTCGCCGAACAGCCCGAGGGGCCTCGTGACCGTGCCGTCGGCGGCCCTGGTCACCAGCCCGAGGTCAATGGAGGGCCGGCCCACGGGCGCGCCCTCATAGGATCCCAGGGTGGGCAGCCCCGGCCACTGGAAGCCGAAGGAGTTGTCGCGCTTGAGCGCCACCTCCGCGATGACCGCCTGGATGTAGACCTGCGGCGGGAGCACGTCCAGCTCCTCGAGCAGGCGCTGGATCAGCTCCAGCTGCTCGGAGGGCGCCGAGATCAGCAGGGTGTTCGTGTTGTCGTCCGCCGCGATGGTCGCCCGCGCGCCCACCGCGCCCGGCACCTCGGTGATGGCGGCCGGCTCGAACTCGGCCGGCATCGTGAGCATGTCCGGTATCTGCATGTCCGGGGGCGCGAAGACCTCGGTCTGGATGGGCACCACCTCCGGCGCCGGCATCGCCGGGGCCGCCTCCGCGGCTTGCGCCGCCAGGAATCCGGCCTCGGGCCGCTCCCGCTCACCCGCGAGCGGCTCCAGCTCGAGCGAGAGCCTCCCGGTGTCGCGGTCTGGCAGCCGCAGCTCGGGGCTGCGCTCCTGCGCGCGGGCGGCGACGGGGCGCGCCGTGGTCGTCGTGCGCGCGGCGGTGGTCGCGGCCCGCGAGGCCGTCGTCGTCTGCCCCCCGCTGGCCAGCCGGGCCGCCTGCCCGGCGCCGGTCGCCGCGGTCACCGAGGCCCCCACCAGGGGGGCGACGAGCCGGGCCAGGTCGCTGGCAATGAGGTTCTGCACCGGGTACACGAAGTAGGCGTCCCGCAAGCTGATGGGCCGGTCGAGCTGGTCCACCAGCTCGCCGACCTGCCTCAGGTGCACCGGCGTGGCGCGGACGATGAGTGAGTTGGTGCGCGCGTCCGGGTAGCAGAACTCAGGGGTGACGCCCCGCTGTGCGGCCGCCGCCTGGGCGGGGCGCGCCGCCTGAGGCGTGGTTGCGGCCTGCACCCGCCGCTCCCAGGCCGCCACCGGGCCCCGCTGGCCAGCGGCGCCGCCGAAGACGATGGCGCCCACCAGGCTGGCCATCTCCTGGGCGTCCCGGTAGCGCAGCGGGAAGATCTGCAGACCGGTGGAGAGCTGGGCCTCCGCGTCCGCGATGAAGGCCAGCGCTCGGTGCACGTTCGCCGCCAGATCGCTGATGACCAGGGAGTTGGTTGCCGTGGGGGTGATGATCGCGTTCGCCGACAGCAGGGGTCTGATCTCGCCGGCGACAGTCTGGGCCTCGAGGTGCGTCAGCGAGATCACCTGGGTGATGAGCTCGTCGCTGAGCGGGACGTCCTCGGGTCGCTGGCCGAAGCGCATCGGCAGGCTCGACTGCATAGCATCCCTGATCGGGAGCACCTTGTAGATGCCTGTCGGCGCCCGCACCATGGTGAACCCGCGCACCTCCAGCACCGAGTTCAGGATCTGGAAGGCGACATCCACCGGCACCGGGTCGGGGGCGATGATCGTCACCGGCCCCGTGACCTGCTCCGACTTCACGATGGTGACCCCCGCGGCCTCGCTGAGGGTCTTGAGCAGGTGGTCTATCTCCAGTCCGTAGACGTCCATGCCGATGAGCGTTGTGCCCTCCCCGCTGCGCACGACATCTATCCTGGGCGGCTGGGCCGCCGCGCGAGAGGGTGCGGGTGAGGGCGGGGCGGCCGGCGCGGTCGCCGGCCGGCCCGCCGCGGCGGCCGCGGCCTCCGGCCGCTGGCCGGGAAGCCGCACGCCGCCGGACTCCCTGGGGGCGCCTGCGTACCCCCGCACGGGGCCCAGGCCCATCAGGCACGCGGCCAGCGCGCCGCACAGCAGCGCCCGCCCGCTTGCGCCGGCCAGGCGTCCGCCGACGGGGATGCGCTCTTGTGTACCGGTCATGTCCAGCATCCTTCCCTGCTCGGTCTTTCCGCCCGCGGAGACGCCACGGCCCTGCGGTCGGCCGGGCCGGCGCTCACCCACGGGGCCGTTCCTGCGCCGGGGGCGCCGGCCCCCGGCGCAGCGGCGTCAGCCCGTAGTCGTTCGTCCGGCTCAGCGTCACCGTCCTCGAGCCGGCCCTCAGTCTCAGCTCATCCCTGGTTGCGCTCGTCACTGTCGCGCCAAGAAACTGCCCGCCCACCAGGAGGAACTCAGAGGCCCCCGTGCTCTCGTTCTGCACGATCCCGTACACCTTGTCGTCCACCGTGATGTAGCCCACATAGGACCATCCCGAGGTATCTGGCCCTCGCTCCCGCTCTGGGCGCGGCTCCGGCTCGGGCCTCGGGCGCGGCGGCTCCGGCGGAAGGGGCAGGGTCTCTCGCCTCGGGGGGGACGGCGCCTGCCTCCGCACCGAGAAGAGGTCCAGTCTGGCGACCTGGGCGTAGCGATCGAAGTCGGCGTCCGGCGGGGCCGCCGGGCGCAGCGGCGCCGCTTCCGACGCCTCGGCCGCTTGGCCGGCGCGGCGCTCGCGCCGCGAGGAGCCGGCGTCGCCCGCGCGCGGCGGCCGGTTGCTGGTGAGGGTGTACACGAGCAGCACCACCGCCGCGAGCAGGCCGACCATCAGCATCGTCGAGCGCGGGCTACGCTTCTGCACCATCCCCTCCCTCCTCCTCAGCATCCCCGGGGCCCAGGACATAGGCGTACGCGTGGACCACGGTGCGCAGCCGCCCCGGCGTCCCCCGGACCGACGAGATCTCCACCCCCTCCACCCAGAGCCGTTCGGCTGGCTGCTCCAATTCGTAGAGCATCCGCACCATCTGGTCGTAACTGGACTCGAACTCGAAGGTGATCGGGTACTTCATGCACCCCGCGCTGGGCTGGGGCTCGCCGGGCCGCACCCGTGTCAGCGATACGCCCAGGCGCGCGCTGAGGGCCTCTATATCGCGCACGAGCTGGGGCGCGACGATGTAGCCGCCGGGCCGCGCGATGTCGGCCGCGGCGGCGCGCAGCCGCGCAATCTCCTCCTCGATCTCCGGCACCGCCTCCCGCATCGCGGCGGCCTGCTCGATCTCGGCGCGCAGCGACTCCTCTTCCCTCGCCAGCTCCCGCGACTTCGCCAACATCGGCCGCGCGAGCCCGAACACGAGCGCAGACAGCACCAGCGCCGCGGCGCCCGCGGCGAGCAGCGCTCGTTCCCTGGGCAAGAGCCGCGACATGCTCAGCCCTCCCCCCCGGGCAGCCCCTGCATCGGCGAGAGTTCGCCTGCCTCGGGGCGGGGCTTGCGCTCCGTCCACAGATCGCCCCGCAGCGTGAAGACGATCCCGGTCGGCCCCCGGCCCGTCGCGGTGTCGGCCCGCTCCAGGGTCACCCGGCTCAGGAGCGGCGACCGGGCCAGCGCCGCCTGGAGATCAGCGGCCGCGCCCAGGCTCGGGGCCTCCCCGCGGATGTCTACGGGCTGGTTCGCCCGCAGCGTGAACTGGGTGAGCACGAGCTCGTCGGGGGCGTACATGCCGATGGCCCGCAGCAGCTCGAGCACCATGTAGCGCCTGATGTGGGCCTCCGACAGCCGCTCCGCCTGGGCCTGCAGTCGGTCCCGCTCCTCTCGGAGGGCCCCGATGTCGCCCATGCTGTCCCGGGCCAGCTCGAGCTCCTCGCGAAGCCGCGACACCTCGGCGGCGCGCGCGGCCAGCGCCCGCGCCGAGACCAGGTAGCCAACGAGCAGCCCGAGGGCGGCCAGGAGCGCAGCCGCCAACCCCGCCCGGCGGACCAGCCGCGCGCGGCGGGCCTCCAGCACCTCAGGCGGCACAAGAGAGATCGTCCAGGCGCTCCGGCCGATGCCGCGCAGGCCCTGCGCGATCGCCAGCAGGCAGGAGTTCGCCGCCTCTTCGTCACCCCCCCAGAGAACGGCCTGTGGGAAGCTGCCCCGGATCGAGAGACGCTGCGGCTCCGCCCCCAGCGCCTCGGCGAGGGCGCGGTCCAGGGCCGGCGTGGCGGCCGCCGCCCCGGCGAGCAGCACCCGGGAGATCACCGCCGGCCCCGCCGAGAGTGCGGATCGGCGCACCTCGCCGCAGAAGCTGTCGAGCCAGGCCCCCACCCGGGCCGGGCGGGGCTGCCGCGCCAGCACGTGCAGGCCCTCAGTCCGCATGAGGCGCTCGGCGTCCTGCCACTCGAGCCCGAGATCGTCCCGCAGCGCCTGGGTGAGTTGCTGGCCGCCCAGCGCCACCGATCGGGTCAGCCGCAGCCGGCCCCCCTCGGAGACGTTGATGGTGCTCGCCCGGTGGCCCACCTCGATGGCGATGGTGAGCCCAGGCGGCCCCTCGCCCCGCAGGCGCACCAGGTCGTGCAGCCCCAGCGCATCCACCGTGAGCGCCACCACGCTCAGCCCCAGGTCGCGGGCAAGCTGGAGGTAGCCGCGCACCAGCTCGCGGGGCGCCGCCACCACCAGCACGTCCTGCAGGCCTGCCTGCTCCCGGGAGGGGCCCAAGGGCTGGAAGTCGAGCACCACCTGTTCGAGGGGGAAGGGGATGTGGTCGCTGACGTCCAGCTCAACCACCCGGCGCAGCCCCGCCCGGTCGGCCGGCGGAAGGGCGCTGATGCGCGCCGTGACCTGTCGCCTCGGCATGGCGATGACGGCTGCCCGCGCCCGGATCCCGGCCTTCGCCAGCGCGCGGCGGATGGTGGCCACGAGAGGCCCCCGCTCACCCCCCACCTCCCAGCGGTACCCCTGCGGGAGCTGCTCCTCGGCGAAGCGGACCGCGCGCACCAGGTGGCGGCGCTCCCGCAGGAGCGCAACCTTCACCGAGCGCGACCCGATGTCTATGCCGACTGTGGCGCCGGGCAGCAGCATCACCTCACCTCAACAGCCCTGCGTATTCAAGTCCCACCTCCGGCGGGGAGAGCGGCTCATCCACCTCCCACTGTCCGACGACCTCCACGCCCCCCTCCCGGCGGCGCACTAGCGCCACCACAGTCGCGTACCCGCCCTCTTCGGTATACCCCATGGACTCGATGATGAACGATGAGGACTTCGTCGTCAGCCGGTCTATCAGCAGCGTGAAGGATACCAGCCCCTCCCCGTGCTCGAACAGCGCCTGGGCCACCTCGCCCAAGGACAGGAAGGGGGCGTCCGCCCTGCGCTCGATGATCCCCGCCGCCAACTGCGGCGAGCTGCCCGGCAGGGCCAGCAGCACCTCCAGCGGCGCGGTGTTCACGTTGATCTGGCCCGGGATTCGGGGGCCGTCCGCGACCGTCACCTGGTCCAGGATGGCGACGACCTTGTCGAAGTCGAGCCCCGCCACGGTGCTGAGCTGAGCGAGCGAGGTGTAGCGGTTGCCGGGCAGGAGGTTGAGCCCGTGCCAGATCTGCTCGGCGTCGTACATGGTGAGAAAGGCGCCGAGCTTCGCCATCACCGAGTCCCTGAAGGCCTCGTGGTCCCAGGCGCGGAAGGAGTTCAGGTTGAGGCGCTGGCCGCCCTCGGCGTCGGTGTTGAGCGAGGAGGATTCCACGGTGAGCAGCTCCCGCAGGCCTCGCCGGACACCCGCGCGCGAGTGGAACAGCTCGGGCGTGATGCCGCGCACCAGGAGCAGCTCGCCCAGGGTCTGAAAGGCGCCCTCCCGCGGCAGATAGGGGTAGGGGAGGCCCTCGTAGTAGCCGCGGCCGGCCCCCGCGTGCCCGCGCCACTCGGCGATGGCGGCCGCGATCTCGGGGCTGCCCGTCAGGCGAGCCAGGGTCTGGAGGTCGGCCAGGTTGACGTTGATGCGGCCCGCCGCGTCGTGGACGCGCACCCGGTAGAACCCGGGGCCCAGCGCGCGGGGCAGCTCGAGCGTCTCCTCGTGGAGGGGCCCCCACGGATCGGCCAGGGTGTCGACGCGCTCGTCGTCATAGAGCAGCAGGGCGCGCGCGTGGTTGATGCCGGCCTCGGCGAGGAAGAGGGCCTGGAGCTTGCGCACCGCGGCCCGCGAGGAGAGGAGCTCCACGCGCACGACCGCGGTGATGCCGACGGCCAACACCGTCAGCAGCACCACCGCGAACACCGCGAGCACGAGGACTACGCCTCGCTCCCCGCGTGCCGCGCTAGCGGGCCGCCAGAGGCACGATGCTTCGGAAGGTGTGTGCACGTCCACGCTCGTCAGTGATGATGAAGGCCACCGCCACCGCCTGCGGCAGCCGGTTCCCCCACAGCTCGGAGTCCCACTGCGTCCACCAGTCCTGCCCGTCGTAGTAGCGAAAGCGCAGCTCCCGCACCCGGGTCGAAAGCAGCTCCGCCTTCATCCAGGTCATCTGCTGCCGGTGTACCATCTCGTGGGCCGCCACGGGGACGACGGCCAGCTCCCGGTAGAGGCCCGCTGGGCCCTGCTCGGAGGCCTCGCGGAGAACATAGCGCACCCCCACGAAGTCGGTCAGCGGCGGGCCCAGGCCCTGCGCCCAGAGCGCGCGCAGCTCGTCGGGCAGCAGCGCGCTCCGGTCGGCTGCCGAGGAGTGAGTGGAGAGCTCGAGCGCATCCGAGCGGCCCCGATCGCCCGCCGGGGTGCCGATGAAGTAGCCGGCCGTGCGGTGCAGGCCCAGGTAGGCATCCCGCAGGTCCCGCCCGATCATCTGGAGGACGGCCCGCGCCTCCTGGTTGAGGGTCGCCGCCTCGTCCGCCCGCGCCCAGACGTTCAGGCAGGTCGAGATGGTGATCACGATACCCCCCGCCAGCAGGGCCACGAAGGTCATCGCGATGGAGAGCTCCAGCAGCGTGAAGCCCCCCCGCGCATGCCTATAGGAGAGCGGTTGAGAACGTGACCGCACGTTGTCTCCCGGATTCGCGCGCGTAGACCGTCAAGCGCACCGGCACCAGGCGGTCGCGGTTCCGCGCCCCGATGGTCAGCCGCCAGGAGTATCCCGGGTAGCCCGGGCCGAAGTCCCCCGTCGTCGTGCCCGGCCGCAGCCGCGTCGAGCCCGCCACCTGCACCTCGGCGAGCTTCCACTGAGCGAGGAAGACGATCGCGGTGTCGTTGTATGAGGCGGCCGCCACGCGGCTTGCCATCGAGAACGCGGTCAGCGCCGCCAGCAAGCCCATGGCGAGCACCGCCGTCGCCACGAGCACCTCCACCAGGGTGAAGCCCCGCCTCCCCCTAGCCCCACCAGACATCAACCCTCACCTGTCCGGTGGCCGGGGTCACCGTCAGCTCGATCTCCCGGCCCGCCTCGTCGGCCAGCACGATGGCGGCGCCGTCGGCCGTCCCGTCGGGGTAGAAGTAGATGTCCGCCCGGGGGAGCGCGGCGTCCACGCCCCCGATGGAGAGCTCGACGACAGCGAGGTGATCCGGCAGCGCGATCGCGCTCCGCCCCAGGATCGAGAGCGGCTCGAAGGCCGACCGATCACCGCTCGGGTCGGACTGGATCTCCGCCCAGAACGCGCCCTCGCCCAGGTCCGAGGCCACGCGCACCAGCCGCCCTCGCGCCACCGCCTGCGCCCGGGCGGCGCTGAACAGCCCCGAGAGCTGGCGCAGGGCCGCCCTCTCCTGCGCCCCCTGCACGGCCCCCGAGAAGGCCGGCTGGAGCGCGAAGAAGCTGATCGCCACAATCACCATGACCACCAGGAGCTCGACCAGGGTGAAGCCCCCGGTGCGCCGGCTAGTCATCGAAGTTGGTGATGTCAGCGTCCCAGTCCTCTCCACCAGGCTTTCCATCGGCGCCGTAGGATATCAGGTCATAGCCGTCGGGGTTGCGCTGGCCGGGGTAGCGGTAGACGTACTCGTTGCCCCAGGGATCGAGGGGCACGTCCTTCTTGATGTAGGGGCCGTTCCAGTTTCTGGGTATGGGCGGGATGCTCGGCCTCTTGCGCAGCGCGGCCAAGCCCTGCTCGGTCGTGGGCGGGGCGCCGTTGTCCGCCGCGTACAGGTCGAGCGCAGTCTCGAAGGTCTTGATGTCCTGCAGGGCGCGCGTCCGCCTGGCCACCCGCACCCGGTTGGTGACCTCCACCGCCACCGCGGTCGCCAGGATGGCGATGATCGTCATCACCACCACCAGCTCGACCAGGGTGAAGGCTCGTGTCCGTGCCCAGGCGCTCCGTCGTCCGCTCATGGTTCCTGCGCTCTCTCAGCGACCCATGGTCGCGTTGATCTGGAAGATGGGCAGCAAGACCGCCAGCACGATGAAGCCGACGATCAGCCCCATCACGATGATCACCACCGGCTCCAGCAGCGTCGTGAGCCGCCCCAGGGTGCTGTCCACCTCGAAGTCCAGGCTATCCGCCACCCGCCCCATCATCTCTGGCAGCCTCCCCGTCTCCTCGCCGACCGCCGCCATGTGGATGAGC
>Ga0129301_1000823_pt1 | contig 16431 bp, 16 predicted proteins | sample ConPoolayeHmetaG_FD_94489 | JGI IMG/M metagenome (GOLD analysis project Ga0129301, IMG submission 94489) | Hot spring microbial mat communities from California, USA to study Microbial Dark Matter (Phase II) - Cone Pool mat layer H metaG ...
GCGCGGCCGGCCGCGCTGCTCACCCCTGGCTTCCAGCTCTCGTTCGCCGCGGTGGGGGCGATCATCTATCTGTCGCCGAAGATGCAGCCGCTGCTGCGTTGGCTCCCCGGGTGGCTCGCGATGATCGTGGCCGCCACCGTGGCCGCGCAGGCGGCGACGTTCCCGATCCTCATGTGGCACTACGGGGAGGCGCCGGTGGCGGGCTTCGGCGCCAACCTGCTCGCCATCCCACTGGCGGCGGTGGTGCTGGCGGCGGGGATGCTCACCTGTATCCTCGGCCTCGCCCTCCCCTGGTTGGCGTCGGCCGCCGGCTGGGTGACAGGCGGCGCGGCGCGCGGGCTGGTGTGGGTCAGTGGCGGCTTCGCCGGCCTGCCGGGCGCCTCGCTCACCGTGGGCCGGCCCAGCATCTGGTTCGTCATCGGCTGGTACCTCGCCCTGCTGGCGGCCGGGTGGGCGCTGGGCCGATGGTCAGGGGGGCGCCCGGAGGCCCGGGAGCCCGCCGCGGCGCCGGCCGTCGTGGCCGGCGCTGAGGAGGCTTCGGCGTGAGGTTGAGCCGAGAGCGCCTCCTGCTGCTCTTCCTGCTGGTGGCGGCGGCCGCCTTCTGGTGGCTGGCCTGGGGCGAGCTGTCCGACGACCTGATCGTCACCGTGCTGGACGTCGGGCAGGGCGACAGCATCCTCGTGCAGGCGCCCGGCGGCCGGACGATGCTGGTGGACGGCGGGGGCGCCGCCCGGCCCACCTCCGGGTGGGATGTGGGGCGGGAGGTCGTTGTGCCCGCGCTCATGGCCCGGGGTGTGAGGCGGCTCGACGTGCTCGTCATCACCCACCCCCATGAGGACCACGTCGGCGGGCTGGCCGCGGTCGTCGAGGCGGTGCCCGTCGGGCTGGTGCTCGACCCCATGCTTCAGGATGAGAGCCGCAGCTACGCGCGCCTGCGAGAGGCCCTCGCGGAGCGCGACATCCCCGTGCACCGGGCGACCGAGGGGCAGCGGATCAACCTGGGCGGCGGGGTCTACGCCGATGTGCTGAACCCGCCCGACCCGCGGCTGGTGGGCACCGGCTCGGACGCCAACGACAACTCGGTCGTGCTGCGCCTCGTCCACGGGGAGATGAGCGTGCTGCTGACCGGGGACATAGACCGCGTGGGGGTGCTGCGCATGGCCCGCCTGGGGAGCGAGGTGCGCAGCGCCGTCCTGAAGGTGCCCCACCACGGCTCTGAGCGCTCGGCCGCCCCCGAGTTCCTGGAGGCGGTGGCCCCCGAGCTGGCCGTGATCAGCGTAGGTGATGGCAACCCATTCGGCCATCCCTCGGCGGAGATGCTGCGGGAGCTGGAGCGTGTGGGGGCGAAGATCATGAGGACTGACCAATACGGGGCGGTGACGGTGAGGGTCACCCCCACCTCGTGGTCGGCCCGGGGGTTCGCCGACCGGCGGACCCTCAGGCGGCCCGTGGAGCAGGCGGTCGGAGCGGGCGCGGAGGAGGCGCGGTGAGGCAGACGAGGCTCAGGGTGCGGGTGCTCGATTCGCTGGCTGCCGACGAGGTAGTGGCCGAGCTCTACGCGCGGGGCGCGGACGCGGAGGCGGTCGCCCGCGTCGTCGCCCGCGGCCTGGGGCGGGCGGTGCTGCTGGGGCCGGTATCGCTCGAGGGCGCGCAGGCGCTGCAGCAGGCCGGGCGGGCGGCGGGGGCCGTATGCGCGCTGACGCGGGTGGCCGGCCGGTCCTCGCCTGATCTGGTCGAGGTGGTGATGCTGGGGCCGATGGAGGCGCTGCGGCGCGCCGCCGACACGCTGGCCGCGTCAACCGGCTCGCCTGGAGAGGCGGGGGCGCTCATGGCGGCCGCGCTGGCCGGGTTCGTGGCCTCGCCCCGTCGGGTGCTGCGCTGCGGGCGGCACGCGCTGCCCCTGGGCGAGAGGACGCTGCTGATGGGGATCGTCAACGTTACGCCCGACTCCTTCTCGGGAGATGGGCTGGCAGGGCAGGTGGAGATGGCGGTCGAGCAGGGCAGGCGAATGACCGCAGAGGGAGCGGATATCCTCGACATCGGCGGCGAGTCCACCCGGCCTGGCGCCGATCCCGTCAGCCTGGAGGAGGAGCTGGCCCGGGTGTTGCCGGTGGTGGAGGGGCTGGCATCGGCGGTGGAGGCGCCTATCTCCATTGACACCTACAAGTCGGCGGTGGCGAGGGAGGCGCTGGCGCGGGGCGCGACCATCGTCAACGACGTCAGCGGCCTGCACGCCGACCCGGAGATGCCGGCCGCCGCGGCGGAGGCCGGGGCGGCGGTCATCGTCATGCACATGCGCGGCGCCCCGCGGGATATGCAGCAGGACCCCCGGTATGCGGATGTCATCGGCGAGATCAGCGACTACCTCGAGGAGGGCGTCGCCGCCGCCGAGGCCGCGGGCATCGGGAGGGATCAGCTCGTCATTGACCCGGGGATCGGGTTCGGCAAGACGCTGGAGCACAACCTCGAGATCTTGCGGCGGCTGCGGGAGTTCCGCTGCCTCGGTCTGCCCGTGATGGTGGGCGCCTCGCGCAAGTCCATGATCGGCGCCATCCTCGATCTGCCGCCGGGCGAGCGCGTCGAGGGCACCGCGGCGACGGTGGCGCTCGCGATCGCCGCCGGCGCGGACATCGTCCGCGTGCACGACGTCCGCGAGATGGCCCGCGTGGCGCGGGTGGCCGACGCCATCGTCCGCGTCGTGCACGAGCCGCCCGAGAGCGACCATCAGTGGGCGGACGCGCGGGGGTGAGATGCCGCGGCGGGCATACCTCGGTCTCGGCGCGAACCTCGGCGATCGGCGGGCAAGCCTCCGCCGCGCGGTCGCGCACATCCGCGCCCTGCCGGGTGTGAACCTCCTGCGCGCCTCCAGCGTCTATGAGACGGAGCCGATGGGCGTGACCGACCAGCCCGCGTTCCTGAACATGGTGGTCGAGGTGGAGATCGCCGACTGCCTGCGCGCCGGGGCGCTGCTGGAGGCGGTGAAGCGCATCGAGGCCGAGGTGGGCCGGACGCGGCGGGAGCGCTGGGGGCCGAGGGAGATTGACATTGACGTGCTGCTGGTGGGCGAGGAGCGGGTGCAGGAGGGCGACCTGGAGGTGCCCCATCCCCGCATGTGGGAGCGGGCCTTCGTGATGGTTCCGCTGGCAGAGCTGGCGCCCGATCTGGCGGGGCCGGGCGGAGAGACGGCGGCCAGCATCGCGGCGCGGCTGCGAGAGGAGCAGGGGGTACGTGCCCACCTTCCGCTATGAGGCGAGGGGCCCGACGGGCTCCCTGGAGCGCGGGCGCCTGCAGGCCGACAACGCCCGGGCTGCCGCCCGCCAGCTCCAGGCCAAGGGCTACATCGTCACCCGCGTCCGCGCCGAGCGGCCCGCGGCCGGCGAAGGGCCGCTCGCCGCCGCGGTGCGGACCGCGCTGGCGCCGGTGTTCTTCCCGGTCAGCAGCAAGGCCCTCGGCAGCTACTTCTCCTCCCTGGCGGCGCTGCTCCAGGCCGGCATGAGCATCGTCGAGGCGATGGAGACACTGGCCAACCAGACGGGTAACCCGATCCTGCGGCGCGCCGCGCGTGAGATGGGCGAGTCAGCGGCCGCCGGCCGGCCCATGTCCAGCGTGATGCGGCGCTACCCCGCGGCCTTCCACCAGGCCACCATGGCGGCCATCGAGGCGGGCGAGGAATCGGGGCTGCTCGAGCGCACCGCCGGGCGCCTCGCGCGCTACTATGACCGCGCCTTCGAACTCGAGCAGATCTACCGCTGGCACACCTTCTACCCGAAGGTGCTCCTCATCGCCCTGCTGCTCATCCCCACGGTGCCCACCCTTGTGCTCGAGGGCTTTCATCCCTGGCTCCACCTGGCGCTGGGGCGAGGGCTGCCGGTGCTCGCGGCCATCGTTGTGCTCTGGTACGGGTGGCGGGCGCTCAGGCGCGTCCCCCAGTTCGGCCGGGCGGTGGATGCCGTGAAGCTCTTCATCCCCTGGTTCGGCAGCCTCGGGCGGCGCATGGCGACCGCCCGCTGGGCGCGGGCCCTGGCGATGCTGCTGGAGGCCGGCGTACCGGTCCACCGCTCCCTGGTGGCGGCCGCCGCCGCCACCGGCAACCGCGCCATGGAGGAGGCCCTCGTCCGCGAGGCGAGGGGCGTGCTCGAGGGGCGATCCCTGTCCGAGACCATCGCCTCGAGCGGCCAGCTCCCCCGCATGGCGCTCGACCTGCTTGCGACGGCCGAGCGATCAGGCTCCTTCGAGGAGGCGCTGGAGCGCGTCGCCCAGTACTACGAGTCCGAGGCCGATGTCGGCGGCAAGCAGACCGCGGTCGCGATCGGGGTGCTCGCCTACCTGATCGTTGCGGGCATCATCGCGGTGATCGTCATCAGCTTCTGGGGCGGCCACGTGGCGGGGCTCGGGGCGCTCATGGAGTAATCGCGTGACCATGGAGGTCGTCTCATCGGCGGCGGAGGTGCGCGCCAGGGTGGCGGCGGCAAGGGGCGCAGGGAAGTCGGTCGGGCTGGTGCCGACCATGGGCGCGCTGCACGAGGGGCACCTGGCGCTGCTGCGGCGCGCCAGGGCGGAGTGCGGCTATGTGGTCATCTCCATCTACGTCAACCCAACCCAGTTCCCCCCGGGCGAGGACTTCGCCCACTACCCGCGGGACCTGGAGGGCGACCTGGAGAAGGCCCGCACGGCGGGCGCCGACCTGGTGTTCGCGCCGCCCACCGCGGAGATCTACCCCCCCGGCGACAGCACCTTCGTCGAGGTGACGGGGCCGCTGGTCGAGTGCCTGTGCGGGCCTCACCGGCCGGGTCACTTCCGCGGGGTGACCACGGTGTGCGCGAAGCTGTTCGGCATCGTCGGGGCGGACCGCGCCTACTTCGGCGAGAAGGACTACCAGCAACTGCTGGTCATCAAACGCATGGTGCGCGATCTTCACCTGCCCCTCGAGATCGCGTCCGTGCCGACAGTGCGCGCGCCCGACGGGCTCGCGCTCAGCTCCCGCAACCAGTACCTCTCCCCGGAGGAGCGCGAGGCGGCGACGGTGCTCTACCGCGCCCTGTCGTGGGCCAGGGAGCAGGCCGCGGCGGGCGAGCGGGACGCCGCGCAACTGCTGGCCGGCGTCCGGCGCATCATCGCCGAGGAGCCCCGGGTGAGGCTCCAGTACGCGGAGCTGAGGGACGCGGACACCCTCGCCGAGCTGGGGCGCCTGGAGGGCCGCGCCGTGCTCGCGGTGGCGGCGCACGTGGGGCGGGCTCGGCTGATAGACAACGTGCTGCTGTAGCCCGGCCGCGGCGGGGCATCACTGTCAGTGTCGGCGGGGGACGGCAAGGGAGTCGGTGCGATGCTGATCACCGTGTGCAAATCGAAGATCACGCCGGCCACCGTGACCGACGCGCAGCTCGCCTACGAGGGCAGCATCACCCTCGACGCCGCGCTGGTGGAGGCGGCGGCCCTCGTGCCCGGCGAGCAGGTGCACGTGTTGAACCTCAACAACGGCGCGCGGGTCATCACCTACCTCATCGTGGGGGAGCGCGGCTCCGGCGTGGTGTGCCTGAACGGCCCGGCCGCGCGCACCGGGCTGGTGGGTGACCGGGTTACGGTGCTGGCCTATGCCCACATGACCGAGCAGGAGGCCCGGGGCTGGCAGATGCGGCTCGTGAGGGTGGACGAGCACAACCGCGTCCTCGCGTGAGCGCGGGCGGTTGGCGGGGGGCGGGGGGTTTGTGCTAGAATGGCGCTGCTATGGGCACTCCCGCAGACTTGACACAGAGACGACTCCTGAACGAGCTGACACCCCGGCGCATCGTCGAGGAGTTGGACCGCTACATCGTCGGGCAGCAGGAGGCGAAGCGGTCAGTGGCGATCGCGCTGCGCAACCGCATGCGGCGCCAGGGGCTCTCGGATGACATTCGGGACGAGGTCATCCCCAAGAACATCCTCATGATCGGGCCCACAGGGGTGGGCAAGACCGAGATCGCGCGGCGGCTGGCGAAGCTGGCGCGCGCGCCCTTCATCAAGGTGGAGGCGAGCAAGTACACCGAGGTGGGCTATGTGGGCCGGGACGTGGAGTCCATGGTCCGGGACCTGGTGGAGTCGGGGGTGCGGATGGTCCGCTCCGAGAAGGTGCAAGAGGTGAAGGAGCAGGCGGAGCGTCGCGCCCTCGAGCGCATCCTCGACGCCCTCCAGCGCCGGGGAAGCGGGCGACCGTCCGCGCGCCTGCACTCAGTGGGGGAGGCGATGGCCGCGCTGCTCCAGCAGCGGCCGCTCGAGCCGCCCCCCGAGCAGGAGCGCGACGAGCCCGGCGAGGGCGAGGACCGAACCGAGCTCCGGCGACGCCTGCTCGCCGGCGAGCTCGACGAGCGCGTCATCGAGATCGAGGTCGAGGAGAGCCGGCTCATGACCTTCCCGATCTGGGGCGCGGGCGGCATGGAGGAGCTGGGGATGAACCTCCAGGAGATGCTCGGGGGCATGTTCCCGAAGCAGCGCCGGCGTCGGTCCGTGACCGTGCGAGAGGCGCGCCGCATTCTCGTAGACCAGGAGGCGGCGCGCATGGTTGACATGGAGCAGGCCGCGGCCGAGGCGGTGGCTCGCGTCGAGCAGTCAGGGATCATCTTCATCGACGAGATGGACAAGATTGCCGGCCGAGAGCGGGGCGTGGGCCCGGACGTGAGCCGGGAGGGGGTGCAGCGGAACCTCCTGCCCATCGTCGAGGGCTCGACGGTGATGACCAAGTACGGCCCTGTTCAGACCGACCACATCCTCTTCATCGCCGCCGGGGCCTTCCACGCCACCAAGCCCTCCGACCTCATCCCGGAGCTCCAGGGGCGCTTCCCTCTGCGGGTCGAGCTCTCCGCGCTGGGGGAGGAGGAGTTCGTGCGCATCCTCACCGAGCCGCAGAACTCCCTCATCCGCCAGTACACCGCGCTCCTGGAGACCGAGGGGGTGACGCTCGAGTTCACCCCCGAGGGGGTGGCCGAGATCGCGCGCATCGCCGCGAAGGTCAATGCCGAGACCGAGAACATCGGCGCCCGGCGCCTGCACACCATCATGGAGCGGCTGCTGGAGGAGGTGTCCTTCGCCGCCCCCGAGATCGCGCCCGCCCATGTCAAGATCACCCCCGGTTATGTGCGGGAGCAGCTCGCCGACGTAGTGAAGAACCTCGACCTCGCTCGCTACATCCTGTAGAGCAGGAGCCTGCTCCCGCCCCCGCGCCCTACAGGCACTCCTCCCTGCCCCGGCGCGCGATCTCCTCCAGGGCCTGTCGCACCTCCTGGGCCCGGTCCTCGTGGACGATGAGCAGCGCGTCCTCGGTGTCCACCACCACACACCCCTCCAGCCCCACCGTCACCACCAGCCGCCCCGAGCGGGCCAGGACCAGGCAGTTCTCGCTCAACACGCCGACATGGTTCTCACCGCCCAAGTCCAGGCCCCGGTGGCGGGCGGCGACCTCCTTGATCGAGCGCCACGTCCCCAGGTCGCTCCACTCCAGCGCGGTGGGGACCACCGCCATGTCCGGCGTCTTCTCCGCCAGGCCGTAGTCCAGCGAGATGGCGGGCAGGTCGCGGTACACCTGCTCGACGAGGTCGGGGTCGGGCGCGGCCGTGGCGGCGAGCCGGCGCGCGCCGGCGGCGACCTCCGGCAGGTACTGCTCGCAGCGCTCCATGAAGCGCCCGGCCCGGAAGATGAAGTGCCCCATGTTCCAGTAGTACCCGCCACTGGCGAGATAGCGCTCGGCCGTCTCCCGGTCGGGCTTCTCGGTGAAGCGCGCGACGCGGTACGCGCTGGCGGGCCGCGCCAGCCGGTCGCCGCGCTGGATGTAGCCGTAGCCGGTGTCTGGTCGAGAGGGGACGACGCCGAGGGTGACTATGAACCCTTCCGCGGCGGCCTCGGCCGCGGTGGCGACGTAGTCGCGGTAGGCGGCGGGATCGCCGATGTAGCTGTCGGCGGGGGTGACGAGCACCGCCGCGTCGGGGGCCTCCCGCGCGATGCGGGCCACCGCCATGGCGGCCGCGGGCGCGCTGTTGCGGCGCAGGGGCTCGCCGATGACATGGCCCTCAGGCAGCCCGGGGACCTGCTCGCGCACCAGGGGCACGAACTCCGCGCCGGTCACCACCCAGGTGCGCGCCGGTGAGGTGAGGGGCGCGACGCGCGCGTAAGTGTCGGCGAGCATCGAGCGGCTAGAGAGCAGGGGCTGAAAGGGCTTGGGCCTGGCGCGGCGGGAGATGGGCCACAGGCGAGTGCCGATGCCGCCGGCGAGGATCACAACGTGGACATCGGTGTGCTGCGCCACTGGCTATCCTCCGAGCGTCGTCATCACCAGCTCGCGGCCGGCCTCGAGCAGCCCCGCGACGTCCTCCGCGCTCAGCCCCTCCGCGTACACCCGCACCAGGGGTTCGGTGCCCGACAGCCGCAGCAGCAGCCACGTTCCGTCGCCGCGCAGGAACTTCGCGCCATCCCGCCGGTTGACCTCCACCACGGGCTGCCCGGCGAGCGCATGCGGCTCGAGGTCGCCGATCCGCTCGGCCAGCGCGTCGCGCTGGGCGGGCGTGATGCGCAGGTCCATGCGGTCGAAGTAGCGCCGGCCGCCGATGAGTGAGTAGATGTCATCGAGCACCTCGCACACCCGCTTGCCCTCGTGGGCGAGGGCCTCGCAGGCCACCAGGGCGGCGAGGGAGCCGTCGCGGTCTGGCAGGTGGCCGCGGATGCCGAAGCCCCCGCTCTCCTCGACCGCGAGCACGTAGTCCTGGGGCGACTCCACCAGCGCGGGCGCCATGTTCTTGAACCCAACGCCGGTCTCGATCACCTCCACGCCGTAGTGGTCGCACAGCCGGTCCACCATAGAGGTCACGTTGACCGAACGCATGACCTTCCCCCGCCAGCCCCGGTTCCTGAGCAGGTGGTAGAGGACGAAGACGATGGTGCGCTGGATGTCAATGTACTCGCCGTGGGCCATCAGCCCCAGGCGGTCTCCGTCGCCATCGGTGGCCACGCCTATATCCACCCCCGGCTCGGCGGTCATGGCGACGCTCTCGGCGAGGTTAGCGCCGATGGGCTCCGGGTGTCGGCCGCCGAAGGTGGGGTCGGGGTTGGCGCGCAGCACGCGCACCTCCGCGCATCCGGCCCGGCGCAGCGCCTCGTCGAAGTACCCCGCGGCGGCGCCGTGCATGAGGTCGGCGACCACGGTAAGCCTCGCGGCGGCGATGGCCTCCCGGTCCACCATGGAGACGAGGCGGCCCACGTACTCGTCCCGCACCTCGAAGCGGTGGTGCTCCTGGTGGGGGGCCGGCTCAAGGGGCCCCTCCTGGAGCCGGCGATTCGCCTCCGCCTCAATGGCCTTGGCGTCGCGCTCCATCACTGAGGCCCCGGCGGCCTGCTTGACCTTCACCCCGTTGTACTCACCCGGGTTGTGGCTCGCGGTGAGCGCCACCGCGCCGGCGAGGGAGTTCCGCACCACGTAGAAGCACACGGCGGGCGTGGGAAGGGGCCCCTGGCAGAGGTGGGCCTCTATGCCTGCGGCGGCCAGCTCGTCGGCCACGGCCGCGGCGAACCGCCACCCCATGAATCGCGTATCGTGCCCTACCGCCACGGGCGCGCCGGCGCCCTGCTGCTGAAACCAGGAGGCGACGGCGCGGGTCACCGCCCGCACCGCGTCGAACGTGTAGTCCTCAGCAAGCACCGCGCGCCAGCCCTCGGTGCCGAAACGAACGGCCCTCATGGTCTCACTCCGTCGCTGGGTCTCGCGGGCGACAGGGCCCGCCGCGTAGCTCGGCCGCATGAGGCCCTCGGCCGGCTGCCGGCCAGTCTCTTCTGCGCGCGCGGGCGCGCTCCCTCGGCGCAGAGAGGGCAAGAGGCGGCCCCTGTCGCGAAGTGCGCACACCGGTATGTCGCGGGGCGCGACACCGCCTGCCTGCTAGCTGAGCAGGCGCTTCAGCCAGCTCAGCCCCCGTCCGCCGTCGGGCGACCCGGCGAGCATGCTCAGCGCCAGCCCGACCCCGGGCCGCGCGTGCCAGTCGAAATCGAGCAGGTCCACCAGATAGCGAGACAGCCCCTGGGCCTCGGCCGAGCGGAAGATGGCATCCACGGTCTCGTCGGGCACCGAGCAGGCGAGCCGGCGGAGGATCTGTCCGGCCCTCTGTTCGGGGCCGAGGAGCTGCTTCCAGAGCTGCTCATAGCGCATCAGATAGCGGGCATCGAGCCGCCCCTGAGCCAGCCCGCTCGCCAGCACCTCCGAGGCCACGCGGGCGGCCAGCAACCCGTAGTACACCCCCCCGCCGGTCGTCATCTTCACCTGGCCAGCCGCGTCGCCCACCGACAACACCCGGTCGGCGCAGGTCGGGCACCGCGGCGCGGCCGGCACCGGGTGCACGCGGACGCTGCCGTCGCCGATGAGTTCCCTCGCCTCCCCGAGCGCGCGCCCCGCGATCGCGTGTAGGGCCTGCCGGCCGTTGGCACGCGTGAGGACGCCGACCCGGCTCCACCCATCCGCGCCCGGGACCACCCAGCCGAAGCCCCCGGGCACCAGCCGCCGGCCGACCCACACCCGCATCGTCGCCGGGCTGGGCACGGGCACCTCGGCCTGCGCGCCGCACATCGCCCGGTGGTCGGCGGCCAGCCCAGCCAGCCTCGGCAGCCGACTCCTCGCCCCTGTGGCCAGGACCGCGGCCCGCGCCCGCGCTCTCCAGGGCTCGCCCCGACACCTCCCCTCCAGGGTGACGCCAGAGCCGTCCACCCTGAGGTCGCGCACCTTGAGGTCATAGCGGAAGACGGCGCCGGCCTGCTCGGCGCGCGTCGCCAGCGCCAGGTCCACCCGGCCCCGGTCCACGCTGTAGGCGCGGGTCCCGTTGAGCTCGACCCGAAGGGTGACGCCGCCCGGGGAGACGAGCTCCGCTGCCGTGAGCTCGCTCTGGACGGCCTCCATCGGCAGGTCGAAGGCCTGGTAGGCGTGAGCGCTGATAATGCCGGTGCAGTGTACCGGGTCGCCCGCCCTCTCGTGTTCCTCCACGACCGCGACGTGGTAGCCGAGCGCGGCGAGCCGGCGCGCGCACTCACACCCCACCGGCCCCGCACCCACGACGACGATATCGTGATCCAGCCGGGAACCCCTCACCGCTCCGCCTCGTCGCTGTCCCAGCTCGCCCGCGACGTGATACGCCAGGAGTGCAGGAAGAGGTGGACGTCGAGCCCGAGGCCCCGGCGCTCGACGTAGGCGAGGTCATAGGGTAGCTTCTGGGCCGGCTCGCTGTAGTAGCGCCCGTACACCTGGGCCAGCCCGGTGAGCCCGGGCCGGATCCGCTCCCGCAGCCGGAAGCTGGGCAGCTCCCTCACGATCTGGGCCACCAGCTCCGGCCGCTCGGGCCGGGGGCCGACGAAGGACATGTGCCCGAGGAAAATGTTGACGAGCTGTGGCAGCTCGTCCATAGCGGTCTTGCGCAGCAGGCGCCCCACCCTGGTGATCCTGGGGTCGTCGCGCGAGGCGAGGACCGGGCCGGAGTGGGCCTCTGCGTCCTTGATCATAGAGCGGAACTTGAGGATGTGGAACCTGCGGCCGGCCGCGCCGACTCGCGCCTGGGTGTAGAATGCCGGCGGACCGTCCTCCAGGTAGATCGCCGCCATCACGGCCGCCACCACCGGCAGGGCAGCGACCAGGCCGGCGGCCGAGACGACAACGTCGAGGACCCGCTTGAGCACATCATAGGGGCGCCACGGGGCCGCGCCAGCCGCCCGCGCAGGCCCCCTTCGCAGTGACGCGTCTAGCGAGCTAGTGACCGGTTGCCCGCCGACCATCTCGGTGGTGACCGCCCTTTGACACCAGCGGCGCGCCGCTCACAGCGCGCCCCACCGGGATGATACGGCATAGGCCCGCCTGCGTCAAGCCCTGGGCGCCGCCTCGGCGAGCGAGCAAGCGGCGGCGGCCATCGCCAGCGGCGCGAGGTGGATCAGTAGACGGTCGAGGGAGGTGCTGATGTGCCACGTGATGTCATAGGGGCTGGTGGCGTAGATCGCCACATAGATGGCTAGCTGCCAGACCAGCAGGCCCCAGAGCACCGCGAGCGCGGCCCGCCCGCGCGCCCACGCCACCCAGGCCAGCAGGCCCAGGGCCACGAAGACCCACGACAGCTCCCAGGCCGGCCAGGTGAGCGCGTGCCGGAACAGGGAGGCGGCGATGGCGCCCAGCCGCTCGGCGAGCTCCGGCAGCGGCCGCAGGTGCATGCGCGTTAGCTGCGGGCTGGGGATGGCCCATCTTGCCCGGAGCAAGGCCCACGGAAGGTGGGCAAGGAGCAGGGCCGAGGCGGCCGCCGCCAGCAGTCGCGGCCGCGGCGCCCGATCTCGCGGCAGGCACGTGATCGCGAACACGAGCGCCGCCCCAATCGCCATGCTGAGCCCCTCGGGCTTGACGAGCGATCCGGCGCCGAACATCACCATGCTCAGGGCGGCGTCCGCTGGGCGGCGCCGCTCCGCCCAGTCGGCCAGCAGCAGGCCCCCCCCGAGGAAGTAGAGAGCCTGGGGCACATCGGCCCCGCCTCCGCCGGCGTGGTAGGCGAGCACTGGTATCTGGCAGGTGAGGAGAGTGACGCCGAGCGCCCAGGGCAGGGTCATCCACCGGCGCAAGTAGCACGCGAGCACGGCCGCGATGCCGGCCCAGCAGACGATCCCCACCAGCTTCGCGCGGCGCTCGTCCACCTGCCCCATCACCTGGTAGAGCCAGGCCTGGGCCGCGGGCACGGCGAGAGGGTAGTCCACATGGGTGTAGCGGTAGCGGGCGAGGTTCGAGAAGGCCTCCCGGTCGAGCGTCCCGTCGGCGAACATCGCCTTCGCCTTGAAGGCCCAGATGTAGCGACCATCCCAGAACATGCCCGTCGCGTAGGCGTGGGCCGCGCCGCCCACGAGGACGAGCAGCAGCAGGGCGGCGGCGACCAGGGCGAGGGAGGCGGTGCGGCCGTTCGAGGTCGGCGCCTCCTCGGGCTCTGGGCGGCTCCCGCGGAATGGCCCCGCGGCCAGCAGGCCCGCAGGGATGGCGAGCGCGGCCGCCAGCAGGTAGATGAGCTCGGGCGCGACCCGCCATCCGACCAGGGCCGCCAGGGTCCACACGGTGGCGAGAACCGCGGCGCCCACTGCGAAGTCGAGGGCGGGCTGGGCGTAGCCCAGGGGCCAGCGCCGAGCGCGCAGGCCCAGGGCGCTGAGCAGCAGCGCGCCGAGCAGCCATATGAACGCCAGCCCGAAGGCGGTCCGCGCCAGCCCAGCCATATCAGCCTCAGCCAGGCGCGCGTGCGTAGACGCGCACTCCGCCGCTGTCATGGATGCGCGTGTGCTCTGGCGGGGCCGTGGGGGGCGGGCCGTCTGCCCAGATCACGTAGTCGTGGCCCCAGAGCGGAGGCGCGCTGGGCACCTGCTCTGGCGGCGACTCGAACCAGAAGGGCGCGCGGCCGCCAGCCGGCCCCGGGAAGAAGAAGGTCACCCGCACCGGATAGAGCCGGTAGATGGCCTCGTAGACGCGGGCCGGCGAGCGGCCGATCTCCGGTCTCTCCTCCTCGGGCAGGACCACCGCGACGGTCGCCGCGCGGGGCAGCCCGCGCGCCGCCAGCGCCTCCAGCGCGTCGTAGTAGGGGCCCTGCCACTGCTGCCGCGCGTCCGGGTGGCCCGCGGCCGCCCGCGCGCCGGTCTGCACGCCGACCCAGGTGTTGACGAACGCCGCGCGCACCCCGCCCCGCGCGGCGGAGAGGCCCAGCCATGCCAGGGCGAGGGCGACGGCGGCTGCCTGGAGCGCCGCGGGTGCGGAGGCGCCCCGCTCGGGGAGGCGGCATGCCCGCTGGGGAGGCGCGAGTGGGGCCGGTCTCCTACCGAGCAGGCGCTGGATGAGGGGGGCGTAGCGCACGACGCAGGCCAGCGCCCAGAGCCCGTCCCTCCAGCCGATCTTCTTGCCCTCCTGGTAGGTCCGACCGGCATAGGAGACACCGACCTCGTAGATGCGGACGCCGGGGATGGCGGCGACCTTCGCCACCATCTCAGGCTCGATCCCGAAGCGGTTCTCGCGGAGCTGGAGGCGATCTACGACCTCGCGTCGGAGAACCTTATAGCAGGCCTCGATGTCAGTGAGGTTGAGGTTGGTGGTGATATTGGACAGCAGGGTGAGGAGGCGGTTGCCGAGCATGTGCCAGAAGAGGAGCACCCGGTGGGGGCCTGCCCCTATGAAGCGCGAGCCGAAGACCGCGTCTGCGTGTCCCTCAATGATGGGCCGGAGCAGCTCCGGGTAATCGCGCGGGTCGTACTCCAGATCGGCGTCCTGCACCACCACGAGGTCCCCGGTCGCCGCCTGCAGGCCGCTGCGCACGGCCGCCCCCTTCCCGCGGTTGCGGGGGTGGGAGATCACCTGGTCCACCTGGCCGGCCAGGGAGGCGCAGACCTCCGCGGTGCCGTCGGTGGAGCCGTCGTCCACCACGATGATCTCCCGCGCGAGCCCGCCCAGGTCCACCGCGCGCACGCGGGCGACGACCTCGGCCAGCGTCTCGCGCTCGTTGTACACCGGGATGATGATGGAGAGCTTCGCGGCGGCCTGGCTGGGGCTGGGTCGGTCGCTCACTGACGCCTCGCGGTGCCGCCCTTGGCGAGCGCGCTGTCCCCTTGGGCGGCCGCCAGCGGTCCGCGGCAAGCCGGCCGCGCCTGCTGGCTTCCCCCGGAGGGAGATGGTGCCGAGGCGGGGAGTCGAACCCCGACGGGCCTAAGCCCACTAAGCCCTGAACCTAGCGCGTCTGCCAGTTCCGCCACCTCGGCGCTGATGCTATTGTATGGCAAGCCCCCCGCCTCGTCAAGGCGCCCCCGTCACGGGGCGGGCCCGGTTGGCCGCCCGCGAACGCGCTCAGGATGGCCCGCGGGCCCTTGCCCGGCGCGGGCCGGGGGCGTATAATGCAGGCAGACCTGCGGGCCGGGGCTGGCGCGCCGGCAGGGAAAGGGGAGCTGCCGATGTTCGCATGGACACTGGGACCGACTGAGATCGCCGTCATCCTGCTCCTGATCCTGATCCTCTTTGGCGCCAAGCGGCTGCCCGAGCTTGCACGCTCGCTCGGTCAGGGGGTGAAGGAGTTCCGCAAGGCGGTCAAGGAGATCGGCGAAGACAGCGACGACACCGACTCCCGATCAGGCTCGAACTAGCCGCCTCCGCCCGAGCGACCGAGGCGCCTGCCGATGCCGTGTCCCTACCTCTCCCGAGATAGAACCGAGTGCCTGCTTGCTGAGGAGACCGCGGACGATGACGAGGACCCGGGGGTCCCCGCCGACGACCTGATCCGCCGGGAATGGTGCCTCGGCGAGCCGAGCGTCTACCGCAACTGTCCCGCCTTCCGCCGGCACCTCGCCGACTTGCTCCGCTGATCCCTCCCGGTGGGGCGGATGCCCTGTCTGCCCTTCCGCCCGCAGGGCGGACCGAGGCCGACGACCGACCACTTATCTGCCTCTCCATCTCCAGACCGCTGCCGTTCCGCCTGCCTCCTCTTGACACCCCCGTTGGCCCTGTGCTACCGTCCGCCAGGCTGCTTCCAGCAGGAGGTTCGCGCCGAGCTGGGCCATGCGCCAGGCCGGCCGGCGCGAAACGAGGAGGTGCCCTATGGCGAGGGGAAGGGTCAAGTGGTTTGACCCCAAGAAGGGGTACGGTTTCATCGAGGTGGACGGGAGCCGGGACGTGTTTGTGCACCACTCGGCGATCACCATGCCCGGCTTCAGGACCCTCGAACAGGGGCAGCAGGTGCAGTTCGATCTGCTCGAGGGCGACAAGGGACCGCACGCGACGAACGTGGTGCCCGTGTAGGCCGTTCTCGGCGCAGGCCGTCCTCACGCCCCGGCGCGGGGTTCGCCGGGGCGCGCGCTTTGCCCGGCCACGGCGGCCGGCCGACCGGTCCGCCGGGCGCGATCGGCCGCCTCCGCGACGGCGACGGCGGCCCGGCCCTCAGCAGCGGTCAGGACGGGCTGTGCGTCCCTGAGCACCCATTCGGTGAAGCTGGTCAGCTCCAGCTCGAGCATGTCGGGGCCTGGGATGGCGGCGGCCTCCACGGTGGTGAGGTGGGCCTCGTCCGCGCCGTAGCAGAGGCCCTGCCAGGGATCGTCCCAGGAGGCGAAGCCGCGGCGGCAGATGATGTGGAGGCGGCGGTCGCCGAGGGGGGAGATGCTGGCGCAGGAGATGACGCCGGTAGCGCCGGAGTCGAACTCCATCAGGATCGCGGCTGCATCGTCGAGGTCGTGGACCTGGTCGCCGTAGCGGCCGCCGGCGCAGTAGACGCGCTGGGTGGGGCCGAAGACGGCGTGGAACAGGTCAATGAGGTGGATCCCCATGTGGAAGAACAGCCCGCCGATGCAGTGTCGCTGGGTATGCCACGACCCCCACGGCCGCTCAGTGTAGCCGCTGAAGAGATAAGTCGCCAGGCCGAACACCGGCTCGCCCAGCTCGCCTGAGGCGACGAC
>Ga0129301_1000824_pt1 | contig 16422 bp, 18 predicted proteins | sample ConPoolayeHmetaG_FD_94489 | JGI IMG/M metagenome (GOLD analysis project Ga0129301, IMG submission 94489) | Hot spring microbial mat communities from California, USA to study Microbial Dark Matter (Phase II) - Cone Pool mat layer H metaG ...
TAAAACAAACAGCAAATTTGTTAATTAAATTAAACCAGTATAAAAGCAAAAAAATCAAAAATCAATTATAATTTTTGCCCTCTTAAAAAAATCTGGGTAGAAAAGCTTTGTTTTTGTATTCCTAAGGCACTTTTAAGTTCACTACTTGCTTCGGTACCAATTTCTAAATCAAAACTGATAGTCACTCGGGAAAAACCAAATCCAGAGGGCTCGCAGGACCACTGAAAATTACTACAGCGGACTGTGGCGGGGGTGAGAATAGCAGAATTAGAAGCTATTTTACCACTGTCACATTTAAAAGTAGTCAATTGCTCATCAAGACCTGTAATAACAAGTTGACTGCCGCAATCCTGAGGGCTTTTGGCAAATCTTCTTAAATAATCCTCTATTGACAAAATCGCATTACTCCCTGCTTCTCTTAATTCTTTTGTGGCTAAAGCTTTGGCTCTGCCGCGAATAACCATAAAAAAAATAACGCTGGCAATCGTGGCTAAAATTGCAAAAATCCCAACTGCTACTAAGATCTCTATCAAAGTAAAACCATTTTTGGTTTTTTTCTGAATCATTGTTCCCAATTAGTTAAAACACTATTAAGCTCAACCGTGCCTTTGCTCTCTTTAGTCGCTCCCCAGTAAACAACAATGTTAATCTCAACGCTTTTTTTCTCGCCTCCCAAGTTACAGTTAGAAAACTTATATTGACAAGTAAAATTGGGTTTTGTCTCCGCACAGCTTTTAAAAACATTATTGCAAACAATTCCATTCCACCAATCTGATCTCTGTTTTTGATACTTAAATAGCTCCATTTGTTTTTTAGCAATTTGAGTAGCGAAACTTTTATTTCTTGAAAATTGGGCAGCAGAAATCATAAAAACAACAGCTGCTGCTAAACCAGATAAAAGCAAAAAGCTCAAAAGAATGACAAAAACTATTTCTACCAAAGAAATGCCTTGATTGTCGCTAAAAAATTTTTTTAACTTTTGGTTCATAAACAATTATTTTGAACACTAATATTACCACTAGAAATTTTTATTCTTTTGCAAATTACTCCTTCGCTCAGATCAAAATTGACCTCGGTGGCATCTATAAGTTCTCCAGATAAAGATTTAAAGGAAAAATCACAATCATTACAACTAATAGTCGCGACCCTAGAAAAAAACTCATTTGGCAAGGTTATTTTGCTCCCTGAGTTGTGATCACAAATTGCTTGGTACTTCAATTGCTTATTGACAAATTGAAGATTATATTTGATCAATGATTGACAACCAGCCGGTCTTTCTCCAACTACAGCCATATTCTTAATTGTTGTCAATTGTGATCTTAGTTCATCTCCGGCTAAATCAACGACTTTTTTGTCGGTAAAATAGCGATAGCCGGCAACTGAAAAACCCATCACTAAAACAGAAATTGTTGTTGCCACCAAAAGTTCAATTAAAGTAAAACCATCTTTAGACAATCTCATTAAAACATTCTAGCATAAAAAGAAGATTAAGGATTAGTCACTTTATAGTTACAAACAGCCCCACCAGGAGCAGAACAGTTATTACCACAATTAGCAGGACCACCACTTTCTAGATAAGCACAAAGGTCATAAGAAGTGGTAGTTGTCTGTTTATAATAATAAGAATAGCCCTTAGGATCGCTGGGCGCTTCGGTCAAAAACCCAGCATTTTTGAGAGCAGTAGTCATTTGACTAAAGTTACCAGCAGGATATTGATTATTATCAGACCGATACATCTCTAAAGCTGATCTAATTTGCTCCAAATCGGCTTTTCTTTTGTTGTCGCGACTTTTTTTGCCAGCAGACTGGTAGGAAACAACTGCCACTGAAGAAAGCAGAATAATAATGGTGGTGACAACCAACAATTCAACAAGAGTAAAACCGTTTTTGTTGCTCTTGATATTCATTTTTTCTTATTTGCTGCTTTTTTAAATAATTTACTGCAAATTACTCACACAATAATAATTTTTACTCCCCCCATAACTGCAACTACTATTGTTAGCATTTCCTGTACCCGAAATCTCCAAATAAGCACAATAACAATAAGAGGTGCTCGTACAGCTACCTTGATAACTCGTCCAGCCTGGTTTAGGATCTGAAGGTAGCCCGCCCGGCAAAGCTCCCGCCATATCAGCACAAGTAGCATTATAAGTATTGTTTTCCGCATAATACTGCTCAAAAGCCTTTTGGACTGCCTGCATATCTTGTCTTCTTTTAGCGTCTCTACCTCTTTTTTGGGCGGCAGAATAAGAAACGCTGGCTACGGCCACCAAAACTCCGATAATTGAAATTACCACCAACAATTCAAAAAGAGTAAAACCCTTTTTGTTTGTCAAGTTTTTGTCTTTCATTGATTATTTAATTAAATAATAACTTAATTGGTACAAATATAAAAGCAGTTTGTTGTACATCCCGGGTCACAAATACTAGTCGGACAATGAGATTGGGAGCCGGCGATATCAGCATCACCAGCATTTTCCAAACTTGCTGCCAGAATAAACCCTTCTTTAGTAGCTGAAACACAATAACGATAGGGGTGACCACTACCTAAAGGATCCTGGGGAATTTTTTCCATATAACCAGACCAGGAACTACCAAAAGAAATACTATTTGGATAACGTTGATTGTCATTGTAATAAAGTCTTAAGGCATTTTTAATCTGGACTAAATCTTGCTTTCTTTGGCTATCGCGGGCTCGTTGTCTAGCACCCATCAAATTGGGAAATATCAATGCTGTCAAAACTCCGATGATAAATAAAACAACTAATAATTCAATTAATGTAAATCCGGTTTCTTTGTTAAAGTTTAAATAGGTATTCATAATGAAACATTGGCACTCCTAACGCCATATCTGTATGTGTTGTCTCCTCCACAAGAATATCCCGAAGGATTATAACTAGGATCTTTATTGTTTTCTAACTTAGCAAAAAGCTTATAATAACTACCATTAGATTCATAACAATAATGCCAATTAGCAGCCGGATCTTTTGGTAATTCTTTCATATAAATAACAGTCTGTGTCCCATAAGTTTTAGAAAATTCCGAACCCCAGCTTATCCCCATTATTTTTCCATCCAAAGAAGCAGTAGGGTAACTCTGATTATCATTGTAATACATCTCCAGTGCTCGAGCAATATTGTCTAAATCAGCTTTTCTTTTAGCATCTCTGGCTTTTTGTTGACTAGTTCTGTATTGGCTGAAAGCAACTGTTGAAAGGAGACCTAAAATAGCCATTACTACCAAAAGTTCAATTAAAGTCAAACCTTTTTTACTCTTCATTTAACCTCTTCCGGTTTCGAAATAATTAAAAACAGGTATTGCAAAATGCTTCCGATGCTTCGCAAGGAATTTGACAATACTCATCAACAAAACAACTCTTAATACAACATAGACACTTGTTGTCTGGACAGGCATTACAATCTCCTGTCGGGCTTAGGATTGAGCGAGCAGAAGTCTCGCAGGCCATCCCAGCTTCTAATGTCCCGCCATCATCGTCCACTGCTCCGGCAGTAATGTTATCGCTACTAGTACCAAAATTATAGATTTTTTTATTAACTAAACATTGGTAATTAGAACATTCATTCGTTTCTAATTGAGGATCATTGGTATATTCAAGATTAGTATAAATCGCAAACCACCGCGGACATTCACTGTCTTCGACTTTAATTAAATAAGGAGTGCGGTAAAAGGGATCACAGAGAACTGTTCTTAACCAGGGCTTAAAAGCCTCAGTATTGCATTTAGTCAAGTTTTGAAGATCGCTACCTTTAGGATAACAACCGTAGTCATTAAAATAATCTTCCATTCCTCTCTTGATTTCCATCAAATCAGCTTTTCTTTTAGCATCTCTACCCTTTTGTAACTGGAGCAAATATCCCATCAAAAAAAGAAGGCTTAAAATCGCCACAATCGCAACTACAACCACGATTTCTATCAAAGTAACGCCTTTAGTTGTTTTTTTTAGCCAAACCATTGATAAAAAAAATCTAAAAATCTATCGCCCCAAAACCAACTAATAAATGTTCCTAAGACTAGAAACGGCCCAAAAGCAATCTGTTGGCCAATTTTTTTCTTTTTTCTCAAAATCAGTATGACACCCCATAAAGCTCCTGTCAAGAAAGCAAGATAGAAAGCAAAAATTATTTTCGGGAAACCTAAAAATAAACCCATAAAAAAGGCAAATTTTACATCGCCAATTCCCATCCCTCGACCGCGAGTCAAAAGATGCAAAAAAAGAAAAAGACCAGCCGCTCCTAAAGCTACTCCTAAGTTTTTAAAGTTGGTTAAGAAAATCAAGACAATTAAGATTAATACTGCCCAATCAGGAATAATCTGGTAACAAGCATCATAAAAAAAGATGAATACTAGAAGAGTAGTAATTAATAAATAAACCAAAAGCATAGCGTAATTGCTAATTGGCAAACCGTGGCCAAGAAAATTTTTACTCCAATAAAAATAGGTTAAAAGAAAAGCAATACCTGTTATCAACTCGGAAAAAAAATACCAGTAGGGAATAGGGGAGTGGCAAGTTCGACAGCGGCCTTTCAAAACCAAAAACGAAACCAGAGGAATATTTTCCCACCACAAAAGTTTTCTTTGACAATTATCACAAAAAGAACGCCACCATTTCTTGTTAATCCCTAAAACCTTTTTAAGCTTAACTGCTCTTCCTTTGGACCAACGGATAATAACTGCATTGATAAAACTTCCCAGACAAAAACCCACTAATAAAAATAGTATTCCTGGTAAAACACCCATTTTGACCCAAAAACAAACATTAGTATCTACCCTCCTTGCCCATCTGGTTTACCAAAAACAAAAATCTAAAGCTTTTTATGGTAAACAGATACAATTCCCTTTCGTACCGCAATCAGTGGTATTGTTACAAGCAGATGATGGCCAATCCGAAGGCAAGGTACCTGCGCATCTGTTTGCCGCTTCAGTCTGAAAGGACGCTGATCTAGGATTGAAACAAACGTAGGTGCTATTTTCTGTCCCCTGTTTTTTATAAATAAATAATTTATACTCAGGTTTTTTCAGCCTATCAGCAAAAGACTTTTTAATTTCCTCTGTCCCTGCTTGAGATAACTTATCTAAGACTAAAGTAGTTCCGTCTGTAGCTTGTGGTAAGGCTACCCAGTCAATTTTATCATTAATAGGATTATTAACTCCTTTCTGCCAAGGATAATATTGTTGAGCGGTATAAAATCTATCAGTCGCGCTTAATATTTGTTCCGAATCAGATCTTAAGCCGGTATCCCTTCCTCTGTTTATTTGCTCAAGAGGGTTAATTGCCGACAAAACTGCCACTGCCAAAATACCCAAAACAGCAATGACAATCAACAACTCGATCATCGTAAATCCCTTAATTTTTCTCATTTTTTTCTTTCTCACCTCCTTTCATATAGAACCAATTATTTGATTACTTAAACCAAAATCGCGATTAAAATCTTTCTTTGCTGATAAATCGTAAAATCTGTTTAGTAATTAAAAGAGCTAATTGCCAAATCTCTAAATCTTTAAAACTCTTAATTCTCATAACTCATAACCCGTAATCCGGAGTAATCCGTAATTGAGTAATTGTTAAAATTGACTCGTTAGATTATAAATTGGCATAATGATAGCAAAGACCAAAAATCCAACACTAATCCCTAATACAATCATAATAAGTGGCTCAATTGCGCTTGTCAAGGTTTTTACTTTCTGATCCGCTTCCACCTCAAAATAATGAGCCAAATTAAATAAAGCGGTATCTAATTTGCCTGTTTGCTCTCCAGTGGCCGCCATTTCCACCAAAATATCCGGAAAAACCATTTGTTCTCTCATTGCCTCGGAAAGAGCAAATCCCTTTTCAATTCGCTTGCCCACTTCTTGAAAGGCATTCTCAAAAATTATGTTCCCAGTTGAGCGACCAATGAGAGAAACACCATCAACCAAAGGCACACCAGTTGAGATTAACATCCCTAAAGTGCGAGTAATATCAGTCATTAAAGTTGCCTTTAAAAGCGGACCTAGGATAGGAATTTTTAACCTTATCTCATCTAATTTAGTTTTTACCTTTGGTTTTTTACCAAAAGCTTTAAAGAAAGAAAACAATCCTCCAACTAAAACTGGTATTAGCCAAAAAAATTTAGAGAAAGCATTAGCTGTTGTCATTAGGATTCTTGTTGGCAAAGGCATCTGTGCCCCAAATTCAGAATATAAAGCAGTCATTTTCGGGATGACAAAAGTCATCACAATAAAAATTACTCCACACATTCCAACAATAACAATTATTGGATAAATCATTGCTCCTTTCACTCTGCCTAAAAATTCCTGTTTTTTTTCCAAATTATCAGCCAGTTGGAGTAAAACCTTGTCTAAGACTCCTGCCGCCTCGCCCGCTCTAATCGAAGAAATATAAATTTCTCCAAAAATATCCTTTTCTTTTTCTAAAGCTTGAGTTAAAGAACTGCCACCTTCTATCGAAGCAAGAACTTCCTCTATCACCTGTCTTAATTTTCCAGTTTCCTGTCTAGCTAAAATCTCTAAAGCACTAGTTAAAGGCAAACCAGCCTCAATCATTGTCGCTAATCTCCGGGTAAAAGAAGTAACCTGTTTGCCGGAAACCTTCCCAATTAATAATTTTAACTCTTGAAAAAACGAAGTTTTTTGGGAAATGACATTAACTACGATTAAATTTCTTTTTTTGATTAAATTTACCGCTTCTTTAAAATTACGTGCCTCTACTAAACCGGAAACTGTTTTGCCTCGCCAATCTTTGGCTTTATAGATATATTTATTCATTCTTGCGTCTTAAATTTCTGACTAATTCTTTTTCTCTAATAGCAAATTTTTTCGCCACCTCAATTCCAATCACTCCTTTGTTGACCCAATCCGCTAAAGAAATCTCTAAAAGATGCATTCCTAATTCAGAAGAAGTCCGAATAATATTATCAATCATATGGGTTTTTCCTTCCCTAATAGCAGTTTTAACCGCATAGCTATTGATCAAAAACTCAACCGCTGGAACCCTACCAGGTTTTAATGTCGGCACTAGTCTTTGAGAAACAATTGCTAATAAGCTATTAGCTAACTGCATCCTCACCTGACCCTTTGCTCCCTCGGGAAAGACATCAACAATTCTATCAATTGTCTCTGCTGCTGAGTTGGTATGAAGAGTAGAAAACACAAGATGGCCGGTTTCAGCAATTGTCAAAGCAGCAGCAATTGTCTGAAGATCGCGCATTTCACCGATAAAAACCACATCCGGATCTTCCCTTAAACAAGAGCTTAAAGCTCGCTCCCAAGAAATAGCATCACGATTCATCTCTCTTTGGGAAAAAATTGATTTTTTAGGTTGGAAATAATATTCTATTGGATCTTCAATTGTCATCACGTGGGCAGCTTTTTTGTTATTTATCTCCTCGATCATTGCCGCAATCGTTGTTGATTTGCCGTGACCCGTTGGCCCAGTGATTAAAATAAATCCCTGCCTTTTATCTACCAAAGATCTTAAAGAAAGAGGCAAATGTAATTCTTCTAAAGAAGGAATTTTTGCCGGAATTAATCTAAAAGCAAGAGCCGGAGAATTTTTTTGAAAATAAACATTAATTCTAAATCTCACCTGATCATTAAAAAGATAAGAAAAATCAAAGTCTTTTTTCTCCAAAAAAATTTTTTTTCTCTCTTCTCCCAAAAGCATTGTTGCTATTGTTTCTGTCTCTTCAGCAGTCAATGCCGGAAAGTTTAAGGGCAAAATTTCCCCATTAACCCTTATCAAGGGCTTATACCCAACAATCAAATGAATATCTGAAGCTTTGTTGGCAACTGCTAATTTGAAAATCTGTTCTAATTTTTCTTTCATAATTTGGTTAATATTTTGCCACCCGCAAAACTTCTTCTATTGTGGTTATTCCTTCCAAAGCTTTTAAATAACCGTCCTGCATCATTGTAATCATTCCCTCTTTAATGGCATTTTTCTGGATGCTATCTGCCGCCGCTCTTTCAGCAATTAATCTAGACAAGGAATCAGTATTGGGCATTACCTCAAAAATTCCTATCCGGCCATAATAACCAGTATTGTTGCATTCCTGACAACCTTTACCTTTATATAAAGTTAAACCCTTTTCTTTTTCTTTGTCAAATAAAGAACCTAAAACTTTCTTGATATCTTCAATAACTTCTGCTGAGGGTTTATAACTTTCTTTACAATGAGGGCAAATCTTACGCAAGACTCTTTGAGCCACTAAGGCGTTTAAGGCAGAAACCAATAAAAATGGCTCAACACCCATATCAATTAATCGGGGAGTGGCGCCGGCAACATCATTGGTATGCAAAGTAGAAAATACCAAATGGCCGGTTAAGGCTGCTTGGACTGCCAACTGGGCTGTCTCTTTATCTCTAATCTCACCAACCATAATAATATTTGGATCCTGTCTTAAAAATGATCTTAAAGCTGAAGCAAAGGTCAATCCTGCTTGTGGATTGACTTGAACCTGGTTAACCCCTTCAATTTTGTATTCTACCGGGTCTTCAACTGTCATTGTATTAACTTTAGTTGTGTTTACCCGGGACAAAATCGAATATAAAGTAGTAGTTTTCCCAGAACCAGTTGGACCACAAATGATAATCACGCCATGAGGCCTAGTGATCGCCTCCTCAAGATCCCTTAAGGCTTTTCCTCGCAAACCTAATTCCGGTAAAGTAGGGATCTTTTGGGTTTTTTTCAAAAGCCTCATTACCACCTTCTCACCGTAAACAGTGGGGGCAGTGGAAATTCTTAAATCCACCTCTTCACCATCAGTAGTAAAGGTAAATCTTCCGTCTTGAGGGATTCTTTTCTCATCGATTTTTAAATTAGATAAAATTTTAATTCTAGAAACAACTGAATCGTGAACTCTTTTAGGCAAAATCAACTTTTCGTGCAAAATTCCGTCAATTCTATACCTAACCCGGGTATCATTTTCTCGCGGCTCAATATGGACATCCGAAGCCCTTGATTTTATGGCGAACTCCAATATAGTAGAAACAACTTTGGCAATTGGCGCTTCCCGGATTACCTTGCCTAACTCATCAAGATCAAGCACTCTTTCTTTAACTTTTTTCTCTGTTTCTCCCAAAGCTTTAGAAACTTGAAGAGTAATCTCCTGGCCATACCTATCTTTGATCGCGGTAATAATCGCCTCAGAATCGGCCAGAAAAGGTTGAATTTTAAAACCAGTCTTTTTTTCTAAAAACTCAATTGTTTCTATATCTAAAGGATTGGCCATCGCCACTTTAAGAATTTTCTCCTTGGTATTTTGATCAAAAGGAATTAAACAATAGTATTCAGCTACGCTTTGAGGAACCAAATTAATACTTTGCGGTTCAAATGCAGTATGGGAGAGATCAACAAAAGGAATATTCAAAAATTCTCCTTTTGCCTTTAAAAGATCAATTAAAGAAACAAGATTTTTCTCTTTGATAATTTCTTCTTGATTCCGACCACTCTGGATTTCTTCCAACTCAATTTTTTTGGCTACTTCAGGAGTGATTAGTTTCTTTTCTAAAAGAATCTGGGTAATTGATTTTTTCTTCTCAAGATCGTCCATCTTTAATTAACATCTTAAGTTGAATATAGTAAAATGTCAATAAATAAAAGAAGTGATTATAAACTTGAAGATAAATTAAAATGATTCAACCAGGGTCGTACATTATTCTCGAAAATTATCCTAAAAGCCTGGACCAAATTCTTAAAAGAATTTTCCCCAACTGGCCAACACCTAACCCAGATTTACTCTTAATTGAAGGAGGAACTAGCATCGGCATTGATCAAATCCGACAAATCAAAAGATTTCTTAAGATTAAAAATTGGCAAGCTGTCAATAAGGTGGTGGTCATCAATCAAGGAGAAAAATTAACTATAGAAGCTCAAAATGCTTTATTAAAAACTCTGGAAGAACCAGGAGAAAACAAGATAATTATTGTTAAAACAAAGACTCTCCAGTCTCTCTTGCCAACGATAATTTCTCGCTGTCATCTTTTAAAAGGGAAAGAGGGTAAAAAAGAACCAACCAAAATTCTTCTTCAACGGCTGCTAAATTTATCTTTAGAACAAAGACTAAAATTTTTAGATCAGCTTCATCAAGAATCAGAAAATCCAGAAAAAGTAATTGAAGAGTTAATTGTGGAAGGCCAAAAACTCCTTCTTCGGTCTCCCCAGAGAGAATTGACAAAAATTAGCCAAGCGATTTTAAAACTTCTCACTGGTCAAAAAATGCTTCACGCCAACCTGGCCCCTGAACAAGTATTTGATTGGTTAGCAATTAATTTGTAGAATTGTTTAAATAATTTTAAAAATGTATCAGCCAAAATTCACTATTACTACCCAAATCCTTAATAATATTGCCCAAATCGAGGCTGCTAAAGCAATTATCATTAGCGCTCCTTTAGTCCCGGCTTTTGAAAAGCAATTTAAACAAGAAGCCATTATCAGGGTGATCCATTATGCAACCAAACTAGAAGGCAACGATCTTTCGTATCAACAAGTAGCAAAAGTCATCGAAGGAGAAAAAGTTGCTGCTCAAGAACGCGATGTTCAAGAAGTAATTAATTACCGCAATGTAATGAATTATTTAGAAGAACTTTTAGCCCGATATCAAGAAAATCTTCCTTTGCCAGGAGAAAAAATTACTCCCAAAGAAAAATTAGCTTTAGATCAAAAAAGTCCTTTTCTTTATAGCGAAGAGATTTTAAAAAGAATCCATGAATTAGTGGTGGAAAAAGTGATTGACCCCCACCAAGCAGGCAAATATCGTAATGTTCAAGTAGTTTTAACCAATACTCAAGATGGCAGGGTGGTTTTCAAACCACCGGTTTCGGTTGAAGTCCCTATCTTGGTGAAAAATTTTTTAGAATGGTTAAATAGCCAAGAGGGCCGGCAAATTCACCCAATCATCCGCTCTGCCATAACTCATTATATTCTGGTGGCAATTCACCCTTTTGTTGAAGGTAATGGCCGAACAGCAAGAGCAATGGCAACTTTGATCTTAATGGTTGAAGGTTATAATATAAAAGGTTTGTTTGCTCTCGAAGAATATTTTGACCGCAATGCAGCTGATTATTACGGCACTCTCCAAAAAATCTCTTCTCAAAAAGGCAACCTCAATGAAAAAGATCTAACTGAATGGGTTGAATTCTTTAGCCGGGCTTTAAATATTGAACTTAGCCGAATCAAAGAAAAAGTAGAAAACCTCTCTTCAGATATCAAGCTTAAGCAAAAACTAGGCGGTAAACAAATTCCATTAACAGAACGCCAGGTAAAATTAATCGAATACATCCGTGAATTTGGTGGATTGCGGATTACTGATGCTAAGGAACTTTTTCCAATGATTTCCGAGGATACAATCTGGCGCGATCTAAAAAAACTTATCGACCAGAAAATTATTGAAAAAAGAGGTTCTACCAAAGGCGCTTATTACACTTTAAGTCAATAAGTCTTCCTTTAAGCTTAGACCACCCTCCTTTTGGACTTTGGACTGGAGTCGACTTTTTTCAAAGTTTTATTTTGTGCCGGCGAAACTTATGCCCTTCCAAGGGCAAAGAGGTTTCATTCCCATAAAATATCCTTTTAGGCATAACTTTCAATCTGACTCTTTTTAAATAAGCAGATTAGAACTCAGATAATGTTTAATCCTATAATTGTGTGATGAGATCTATTTTGTAAAAAATTTGATTTTTTAAGTTAAAATTGTTATGTTTGGGGTAACCAGCAAGATTGTTGGGTACTGGGAAGAGAAATGAATTCTAACCAATTTTTAGCCAAAGAAAAATTGCCATCTTTATCCGAAAAGCAGGGGCTAAAAGAGTGGGTTAAGGAAATTAAAAAAAACTGGCAAGAGATTGGTGAATTCAAAATCTCGCCAGAAAAATTAAAACATCTTGCTATTATTTGCGATGGTAACCGCCGAGCAGCGAACAAGAGAAATTTGCATCCTTATTTTGGCCACCGAGCCGGAATAGAAACAATTAGAGGCATCGCTAAGGCTTGCCGAAAATGGGGACTTTATGCCTTAAGTTTTTGGATCTGGTCAACAGAAAACTGGCAGCGGGAAAAACAACAAGTTAAATATATTATGAATTTAGCCACCCGCTTCTTAAAAGACTCACAACTAAGAAAAGAAATTTTAGAAAATAAAGTTCATTTTACCCATTTGGGCAGAAAAGATAGATTGCCAGCAAAGATTTTGAGAGAACTTAAAAATTTAGAAAAAGAAACTAATAAATTTAATAGACATCAACTTAATCTAGCAATGGATTATGGCGGGTTGGACGAGATAGTCCGAACAATGGCTAAGCTCAATCAGCTAATCGCTGAAGGAAAATTAAGAATAACAAAGATTTTAGAAAATCATTCCCTAATTTTTGACTATCTAGATACTGCCAATCAACCTCTGCCTGATTTAGTTATCAGGACTGGAACGCAGAAAGGTGAATTGCCTCATACCAGTGGCTTTATGCCTTTACAAACAGCTTATTCTTGTTGGCAATTTATCCCTGATCTATTTCCCGAACTAACACCCAAAAAACTTCTCTCTACCATCAAAGAATTTTTAACTTACCAAAGGAGATTTGGTAGATAATCTTTTTTGCAATCAAGTTGATTTTTGGACTATAATCTTTCTAAAAGACCATCTGGGCTTTTAAGGATTTAAAAAAACGGCATGAAATTAAATCAATTTGTTGATTACCTAACCAAAATTGAGAAGACTAGCTCAAGAAACCAAATGACCATCTTATTGGCTGAACTTCTTAAAACAGCCAAAAGCACAGAAATTGACAAAATTTGCTATTTATCCTTAGGAGAATTAGCCCCAAAATATCGAGGTATTGAATTTAATATGGCAGAAAAATTGATGTTAAGGGTGATCGCTAAGGCCTTTAATTTGCCTGAAAACAAGATAAAACAAGAGTTTAAAAAAAGTGGTGATTTAGGCGAAGTTGTTCAGACACTGGGTTTAGTCAAAACTCACTTGAAAATTAAAGATTTGTCAGTTGAAGAAGTTTATAATGTTTTATTGGCAATTGCTCAAGACGAAGGAGAAGGAAGTCAAGAAAGAAAAATTAATAAAATGGCCCAGTTGATTAGCAGGGTATCTCCTCAAACGGCACGTTATCTAATTAGAATCCCCTTAGGAAAAGTAAGATTGGGCTTCTCAGAAATAACTATTTTGGATGCCTTATCTTGGATGATAAAAGGTGATAAATCCCTCCGGCCCATATTTCAGACTGCTTTTAATGTTTCTGCTGATGTTGGGGCAGTGGCAAAAATTGTCAAACAAAAGGGAATAAAGGGGATAAAAAAACTTCAAGCCCAAGTCGGTATTCCAATAATGCCTGCTCTCACGGAAAGGGAAACCGATCTGGAAAAAATTTTGGTAGTGAGAATGGCTGGTTTAGCTTTGATAGAACCAAAATATGATGGTTTTAGGGTTCAAATCCATCTTGATAAAAAAAGAAAGGAAGAAAGGGCTACTCAAAAAACTCTATTTAAAAAAAGTCAATCGTGCTTTGTGAGAATTTTCTCTAGGAATTTGGAAAATATCACCTTGATGTTGCCTGAGATTGCTGAAAAAGCTACTTTGCTGCCGGTAAATTCTGCCATTTTTGACGGCGAAGCAATCGGCTTTGATCCTAAAACTGGCCGATTTTTGCCCTTTCAAGAAACCACTCAGCGAAAAAGAAAATATGATATTGAGCAAGCCCTCAAAAAAATCCCCCTTAAGGTTTTTATTTTTGATCTGCTTTATTATAATGGCAAAACATTAATCGCTATGCCTTTATGTCAAAGAAGAAAGCTGCTAGAAAGAATTTTTGCCCAAAAATCCAAAGATTCAATTTCTTTAACCGAGCAGACACCGGCTAAAACAACAGCCGAGATAAATAAATTGTTTAATCTTTATATTAAAAAAGGCTTAGAAGGGATAATTATAAAAGAAAAAAACAGTCCTTATCATGCTGGCCAGCGGAAATTCAATTGGATTAAATACAAAAGAGGGATGAGTCAAAAATTGGTAGACACAGTAGATTGCCTAGTAATGGGGTATTATTTTGGTCGGGGCAAGAGAAGTCAATTTGGAATTGGAGCATTTCTAGTTGGCATTTACGATGAACAAAAAGAACAATTTTATACTATTGCTAAAATTGGCACTGGTTTAACTGATGATCAATGGCGTCAGTTGAAAGAAAAAGCAGATCAATTTAAAACTAATCAGCCACCAAAAGAATATTTTGTTCCTAAAGAATTAATTCCTGATATTTGGATTAACCCCGCCTTGGTGGTAGAAATTGCTGCTGATGAAATTACTAAATCCCCAGTCCATAGCTGTAAGTTCGCCCTCAGATTCCCCAGATTGACAAAATTTAGAGCAAAAAATCCTCAGGAGGCAACCACTTTAAAAGAAATTAAAAAATTATATCAACTGCAAAAATAAATGATTTTTCTAAAAATTTTTTTTCTGGTTGGCTTGTGTTTTATCTTAGCTTCAGCAACAAAATTGTTAACCAATTCTTTTGAAAAAATAGCGAAGCTTTGGGGGATGGATGAGTTTTTTTTAGCCAATCTTTTAATCGCTTTTGGAACCTCCTTGCCAGAATTAATTATCGGAATTAATGCTGCTTTAAAAGGCAATCCAATTTTGGGCTTAAGCAATGTTCTTGGAAGCAACATTGCCAACATTTCTTTGATTATTGGTGGCGCGACTCTCATCGCCGGGAACTTAAGAATTCCGGCAAGAATTACCAATAATGAAATTTATTATGCTTTTTTGGTCGCCGCCGCTCCCTTGATTCTCTTAAGTGATGGATTTTTAAGTCGGCTAGAAGCGCTGCTTTTGATTTTTCTTTATCTAATTTGGCAAGGAATCTCTTTCAAATCCTTTTCCCCCCAGTCTTCGCTCACTATTTTAAAAAGAATCAAAAGACATTTTTTTACTGGTTTCAGTTTTAAAAAAGAATTATTAAAACTGATGACTTCCCTAGTAGGAGTTATAATCATTAGTAAAGCCATTGTCATATTAAGCATCAACATTAGCAAACAATTTTTGATTCCCATGATGATCATCGGAATTTTCATTTTAGGAATAGGTAGTGCTTTACCAGAACTGGCTTTTGGGATCACCGGAATAAAAAGCAAAAAACACAAACCAGTATTGGGTAATTTGTTTGGCTCTTTAGTCGTCAACTCATCATTAATTATCGCTCTTATCTGTCTTATCCAACCAATTAAACTTTTTGACCCGACCAGATATTTTAGAATTACGATTTATTTCTTACTGATGTTTTTGCTTTTTTATCTGTTTGTCAGAACCAAAAGGAACTTAGAAAAATGGGAAGGGGCTTTTTTGGTCGCCGCCTATGTTATTCTGGTAATTTTAGAAACACCTTAAATGAAACAATTAATTGCTGATTTACATCTTCATTCTCGATTTTCAAGAGCAGTTAGCCGCCAAATGACTTTAGAAAATATCAACCAGTGGGGTAAAAAAAAGGGAATTAATCTTTTAGCTGTTGCTGATATTTTTCATCCTATTTGGCAAAAAGAAATCCAAGCTCAACTAAAAGAAATTAATCAAGGGATATTTAAGCTTAATTCTGACAAAAATTCAAATTTATTTGTCATTGCGGGAGAAATTTCTTTAATGTATTTTCAAGCCGGTCAACAACACAGAATTCATCTTTTAGTGATTCTCCCCAGTTTTATCAGTTTAGGGAAAATCACTAAACAATTTTTACAAAGAGGGTTTAATTTAACCTCTGATGGCAGACCAATTTTAGGCCTCTCAGCGAAAGACTTTAGTCAACTTGTTTTAGAGGAAGAACCGAAGGCTTTAATAATCCCTTGTCATATTTGGACTCCCTGGTTCTCTTTATATGGCTCCCGTTCAGGTTTTGAATCAATCACTGATTGCTTTGGTGATTTACAAAAATATATTCCCGCGGTAGAAACTGGTCTTTCTTCTGATCCAGCAATGAATTGGCAAATAAAGGAATTAGCAACAAAGACTATTGTCAGTTTTTCTGATGCCCATAGTTTGGAAAAAATTGGTCGGGAAGCAACCATTTTTAAAACCAACACTGGTCAAGATTTCTCTTTTGATGATCTTGCCGCTGCTTTAAAAGGTAATCCTCAATCTTTATGGCAAGTTAAAGGAACAATTGAATTTTATCCTGAAGAAGGAAAATACCATTATACCGGTCATCGCAATTGTGGAATCAGCCAATCACCTGAAGAAACAAAAAAGCAAGGAACTATTTGCCCAGTCTGTGGCAAACCTCTGACCCTCGGGGTGATCCATCGTGTTAATCATCTTGCTTCAGAAAAAATCATTCCAATTAAAAGAAAATTGGGAGAAACAATATTTAATTTTCATCCTCAAGAGAAAAAACCAGCCTATGTAATGA
>Ga0129301_1000825_pt1 | contig 16413 bp, 11 predicted proteins | sample ConPoolayeHmetaG_FD_94489 | JGI IMG/M metagenome (GOLD analysis project Ga0129301, IMG submission 94489) | Hot spring microbial mat communities from California, USA to study Microbial Dark Matter (Phase II) - Cone Pool mat layer H metaG ...
GGCCCCGTCGTCTAGCGGCCTAGGACGTCAGCTTTTCAGGCTGAAGGTCGAGGGTTCGAATCCCTCCGGGGTCACCCAACTTTGTTTTTCAAATTCTTCTCCATGACCAGGATAAATAATCGTCTGGGAAGGTAATTTCAAGATTTTTTTGATTGAATTTTCCAGTTCTTGTTTAGAAGAATAAGCAAAATCTGTTCTTCCCACGCCTTCGGCAAAAATTAAATCTCCGGAAAACAAAAAACCCGAAGAGTAAAAACTCACACTTCCCGGAGTATGCCCTGGCGTTTCTATTACTTTTAAACTTTCTTTTCCAAATTTAATTTCATTCCCTTCTTTAATAAACCCATCCGCTGGTAAAACCGACTCTTCTTCTCTTCCCGTAAAAAATTTTGCCGTTTTTCCTGCTCTTTTTAGCAAAAACAAATCATTTTTGTGAATTAAAAAAGGAATATTTAAGGCCAATTTTAATTCTGTTGCTCCCAAAACATGATCAAAATGCCCATGAGTAGTTAAAATAAATCGCGGCGAAAGATTAAAATCATTTACTTTTCGAAGAATATAATCAGCGTCATCTCCCGGATCAATTATTACCGTCTCTAAACTCTCCTTGTCCCAAACTAAATAGCAATTCGTCTGTAATTGACCAACTACTACTTTCTCAACTTTCATTTTAAGAATTTATTTTAAACCACCCGTTTCCTTCTAATTGGACAAATTACTCCAATTGGACAAGTCTTAAAAATTAAGCGGTTTTAACTTTAGTTGCTTTTTTGCTTGTTTTTTGGCGAAGATAGTAAAGTTTTGCTCGACGGACTTTTCCTTTTTTCTTTACTTTTATTTTTGTTATCCAAGGAGAATTCAACGGCCAAATTCTTTCGACTCCCACTCCTCCAACAGCAATTTTTCTTACCGTAAAAGTTTTGTTTTCCCCTCTTCCTCTAATAGCAATAACAATTCCCTCAAAGTTTTGAATCCTTGTTTTTTCTCCCTCAACTATTTTTTGGGAAACAACTACTGTATCGCCAACGCTAAAAATAGTTTCTCCAAATTTTGCCTGATTTGCCATAGGAGATATTTTAGCAAAAAATTAACAAAAAAGAAACTCAGCCTTAGAATTAATTTAATAGGAAATTATTTTCCACTCTTTAGCCTCGCCCTCTTGAGCAAAAGTCGGTAATCTTAAGGGAAATGGTTGGGGAATTAAGGTAATATCTAAATCCGCCAAATTTTCTTCATATAAGTTTCCATCAGAACCTATAACAGCAGCTAATTTTGGAGGTTCTATATTCATTTTTTTAAATAATTCACAAACTGCCCTTATTGTTCCACCTCTACCGATAAAATCATCAACAAAAACCGGTTCAACACCCTTGGCCGTTACCTCTTTGAGAAATTTTTCATCGTTTGGTGATATTCGAAGAGTTTGTTTCTCTCCTGAAGTAATTGATTCAAAACTAACAGCTGGAGTAGATTTTATCATATAAACTTTGGGTGAACCTTTACGAAGAGTAATTACTCTTTCCTCTAATTCTCCAGCAACTGATAAGTTGTCCAAGTTTTTCCAAACCCAGGGGACAAAATGGGAACCTTTAGTTTCCGCGGTTACCAGCAAGATATTGCTCCTGCTTACTTGAGCAGCAATCGCATTTGCTAATAAGGAACCAACATAGTCTAAAAATGGCTGTTCTTGTTCCATAACCACAAAAGAAGCAATTCCAGGCTCAACAATATCTAATTCTAATTCAAATGAACCAACTTTAGTTCTCCATTTTGGAGAATCATTAATTTGGATAATTTCGCCGGGATTAAAGGAATAGTCTCTAGAATCTGGTGATTTAAATTTAATCAATGGCTCTTTCATATTTTTATATAAAATTAATAAAAATTGTTAATTAGGGAGCCTTAACGGAAATCAACCGAATAATGTCGCTTTTAAGGGGCGACAACATTGTTATTAAAATAATCCGTTAAGGCTCCCTCCATCCTTGACTTTTGAAGGCTAAATAATGAAATTATTCACTAACTCACCGCTTTTAACATCCACTAATCCGTTATTGGAAAGCTTGAGTGAGGGAATTACTACCAGAGTAATTGACAAGGAAAGGGTAAAGATTGGATCTTTTAGTTTGCAACCTAGCATCCAAAGGGCTTTTTTAATTTCTTGCCGCTTCTCCGCTAATTCAACAGGAGAAATGTTAGTCATTATTCCCCCGATGGGAAGCGACAATTCTCCAATTATTTTTCCTCCTTCAACTACTACTATTCCCCCTTGGATCTCTAAAATACGATTAATCGCCTTCGCAATATCACTATCAGTTACCCCGACAGCAACAATATTTTGGGAGTCTTGACCAATAGAACCGGCTAAAGCGCCTTTTTTTAATCCAAATCCACGAACAAACGCTAGCGAGTGAGTTCCTCCTCCATAACGCTCAAAAACAGCTACTTTTAGCCGGTCGGTTTCAGGATCGACTTCTGCGATACCATTGCTAATAGTTATTTCTTCAACTATTTCTTTAGTGATTAACTCCCCTTCGCTTACCTCAATTATTCGTACACAAACTTTACCGGAGGAAATTGGCGCCTTGATAACTAGGTCATGGGTTGATACAGATCTTAAACGTAAAGTTTTTAGTGCACAGGGAGGATAGGGATATCGAGGAAATGAAGGGTGATTTTCAATTATTTTCCCTCCAACCATTACTTGAGTTATATTAAATTCTTCTAATTTGCCTACAAAAATGATATCAGCACTCCGTCCCGGAGCAATCAGGCCGATCCTATTATCCAACCTATAGCAGCGAGCTGGGTTAATAGTAGCCATTTGAATAGCTACTAAAGGATCAACTCCTTCAGAGATAATTTGTTGCACCGCCCAATTCATATGACCGTATTCAAGAATGTCTTCTGGGGAAATACAACCATCAACTGCAAGAAGTAGATTTGAGGTGTCGCCTATTTTTTTCACCAGCTCTCCTGCAGACATCGGTTCTTTTATGGAACCTCTTCTTAGAATAACATACATTCCCTTTCGTAGCTTTTCGACCTGTTCTTCTACGCTAGTTGACTCATGATCTGTGCGAATTGGCCCGGACGCAATGTATCTACAAAGGTCTTCACCACGAACTTCTGGGCAATGGCCGTCAATCAAAAGGTTGTTTCCCCCAGCCCACTTTAGGATTCTTTGCATTTCTTCATCGTTAGAAGAAAGAACCCTATTGAAAGACATTACCTCAGCAACTCCCAAAACATTCGGCATCTGAAGGCCCCTTTGGATATCTTCTAATCGAATTTCACATCCTGCCTTTTCCAAATTTGGTACCGAAGGAACGCAGGGTGGTACCATAAAAAAGGCTTTTAATGGCGTTAGTCTCGATTCTTCAATTAGTAATCTCATTCCCTCCATTCCCATAACGTTAACAATATCATGTGGGTCGAAAACTGCAGCAGTAGTTCCCCATGGGAGAACAGCTTCAGCAAAAGGAACCGCGCTCATCAAAGTCATTTCATAGTGATCATGAGCACTAATCAAACCCGGGACCAAAAATTGCCCTTTAGCGTCGACTTCAATGGTTCGTGAATCTTTTTTAACTTCCCGACCAATGCAAGTGATTACTCCCTGTTCAATTACTACACTCCAAGGAAGAATCTCGCGCGTTAAAACATTAACTATTTTGCCATTCCGAATCACTGTTCTCATGGTCCCCCCCTTTTAAAAAGTTAAATAGAGGGACCGTCTGAGAGATTTCTCAAAACAGACGGTCCCTCAACAGGCACTACAAAACTCCCAGACTACCCATTACCGCTTTACTGAGAATCCCCCCAAGTAAACCATAGAAGGGATTAGTTGATAGGGTTGTTCCTATGGTAATCGCAACTACTAAGGGATTTCCAACGTCAAAGGCATCCATTGCATTGAAGGGAAAAACTAAGATTCCGCCAATGACGATAAGATATCCCCCCATCGCCGCAAGCGGGATATATTTAGCAATTTTGTAAACCCAACCTGTAACGAGGACAATAGCCGCTCCTACCATAAGGAGAATTCCAGAAAGAACTGGATGAGGGGCTCCTGCGGTAACGCTGACTATTACTTCCATTGCTGTTCCCCCGAAAAGAGAACTGGCAAAATCGGCAAGAGCAGAAATAACATTCACCTGGTTGTATCCTCCACTTGACCCAGATATGCTCAAGTTCACACCGTGGTAGGCCAAATTCCCTCCTAAGGTAAGAGTAGCAATTGATAGCGCTCCTATCACTACCCGAAAGTTAAATGAAGGTTTAACTAATTTGAATTCGCTGCGTATTCCCTCCCACCAGGAGGAATATTCCGGTGCCATCACTATTAAACTTGATTTCTTAGTAAGTTGCTGTTTAACTAAGTGAAGGCAAATACCGAGCAATACGCTAGCAGTAACACTCCATACCAAATTGTTAGTAGCAAACTGGACAACGAGCGCTATCATAAGGGAAGGTGCTCCAATAAGCCAGTCCTCTTTTGCCAGATCGAAACCTACTTTAGTCAGATAGAGGCCAACTCCCGCTAACATTCCCAGGAAAATTTCCTGACCGACACTGTCTACAATGAATTGGGGAAGTCCGGCAATTCCCAACATTCCGGTGAGAAGCGCTGATCCCAAAAGCATGGTAATCCGTTCCCGCAAATCCTTGGTTAAACTTTGAACTAAAACAATATTCTCTTGTTGGAAAGAAACCGGTGTTACTAGTCCGGTAACCGCATTTCCTATCGCGCCTACTAAGAAACCAAGAGCACATGGGATCAGGGCAAATCCAAACGACAAAGCGAGAACAGCCCCACTGACTACATCCAAAAGACTCAACAAAGCGATCCAGAAATCTTGGAAAGTCATTTTATCCTCCTCTTTTTATTTTTTCTTTACCCTATATTAGACTCTGTACCGACACTTTCTTAGGTTTTCTAGACCTCGCAAAAATGTTTTTTTACTTCACTGACAATTTTATCCTCCTTTCCTTTCTTAAGCCTTCAATTGTCAAGGTGCTAAATTAAGAAGAAGAGTTTTATTTTCTTAACCGCTTTTGGTCGAGATAAAACTCCCTCCCTTGTTTAACCATCAAAAAAGCGCCGCTAACGGCGCCTCTTGATTTTTGGAATTAAAACCAAAATTCACATCAACTAAAAAAATTTTTGCCAATTTATATATTCTGTCCATTTTACCTCGGCTAAAGGTAAATATTATTCTGTTATTTTTAAACTAACACATTTGTAAAACTTTGTCAAGAGGCAATCAGAGAAGCGCTTCGTTTGAAATCAAACATATCGATAGACAGAAATTATAATAATAGCAGTCTAACTTGTTCTAACATCCGCAATTCTTTGAAGCAAAGAAATATTTCTCGCTCCTAATTTTTGCATTGCTTGTTTTACCGCCGCGATAAGCTTGGGAATAAAAATATACCCCGACCCTTTATAACCTACTTTGGTTACTTTTCCTTCAGGAACTTTTATTTTTACCTTTTCAATTCCATAACGAAGGGCTCCTCTTTTTTCCATTGCTTCCAAAGAACCCATTCCCCGATATTTTTTTACCAAAAAACCAATCCCCTCATCAAATTCTGCTTCTCCCGGAGACTCTTCTAATCCTGCCAAAAGACTACCCATCATCACCGTTTGTGCTCCCAAAGCTAATGCTTTAATAATATCCGAAGGCTTCCTAATTCCCCCATCAGCAATCAAAGGAACTCTAAAGCCAGTTTTTTTAGCAATTTTATCCGCTGTCAAGGCACAATCTAAAACCGCGGAACCCTGAGCCCGGCCAACACCTAAATACTCCTGGGTAATACAAGCTGCTCCTGGCCCAATTCCCACTCTTATCCCATCAATTAATTTACCCCCACTTTTTACTATCTCTTCAACCATTTTTCCCGAATCAACATTACCAACAATCACTTCTAATTTTGGAAAATACTTTTTAGCAAACTTCGCAATTTCTAGTTGTTCTTTAAAAACTACCGAGGCATCAATAACAATTCCGTCAATTCCCCTTTCTACTCCCTTTTTAATTCTCTCTTGCGCTAAAGCAAGTCTAGACTCAATGGCAATTAAAACCCTTAGTTGCTTATTTTCATTTTTTGTTGCTAAAGGATACATTTCATTTTTTCGTAAATCACTATCAGTAACTAAGGCAACAAGACGAAAGCTTTTATCAACAATCGGTAAAGTATCAAGATTGTATTTTCTAATAATTTTGTTAGCCGCGCGAATATCATTTTTATCTAAAGTTGTTTCTTTCCGAGCAGTAATCAATTTACTTTTAGGAGTCATAATTTTTGCCAGAGGAATTTTCATTTCTTTTTCTTTTTCTAACCAGCGAACATCACGCCGAGTAACTATCCCTAATAGTTTTGTTTTCAAGGTTCCATCTTGGGTAATAGGAACACTGAAAAAACCATATTTTTGGGCTATTTTATAAACATCTCCAACTGTATTTTTGGGGCTTAATACAATTGGCTGACGGACAAAAGCCGCCTCAAACCTTTTTACTTTTTCTACTTCCTCCATTTGTTCTTCTGGGGTTTCGAAGTTATAATGAATGACACCAATTCCTCCCATCAAAGCCATTAAAATTGCCATCTGCGCTCCGGTAACCGTATCCATAGGAGAGCTAACGAAAGGAGTTTTTAAAATTATATTTCTGGAAAGTTGGGTAGTTAAATCAACCTCATCTCTTTCAAAATCAGGTAATTGAGTGCAAACCAACAAGATATCATCGTACCAAAACTCTTTATTTTTTAAACCAGGATGAATTTTTACCATATTTCAAATATATTCAATTGCTTTATTTTTTCCAACAATATTTCTAATTTCTTCGATTGCCTGGTTAATAAAATTTTTAGTTTTCATTTAATTTATCAAGAGTATTTTTTTTCTTTGCCTGAAAAAGGGGAAGATTTCCTAAAAAATAAAAGGGGATTTCAATTTTTTCTTGCTCTTCTCCTTGTTTTAAAACTGCTACTATTCCCACAACTTTCGCTCCAACCATTTCCATCAATTCCCTAACAACTTTAATTGTTCTTCCAGTAGAAATTACATCATCAATAATCAAAATCTTTTTTCCTTTTAAAAGTTCTGCATCCGGGCCATTTAAAACCAAAGTTGGTTTTGTTTTATTTGAAATTGGCTTCACCATATAACCCATAATATTTTTGCGAAGCACAATATAACGAGGCTTGCCAAGCTTTTGAGATAAAGTTTGAAGTAGGGGGACAACTTTTACTTCCGGGCCAACAAGATAATCAAAATCGAATTCTTTAATTTTTTTTTCTAATTTTTCCGCTATTTTTTCTACCAATTCGCCGTCTCCCAATAAATTAAAAGAGGCGATTTTAATTTTTGGTCCCAGGGAAACAATTGGCAATTTTCGGGTTAAACCACAAAGTTTAAGAGTGTAAAACTGCATTCTTAATAAATTCTACAAACAACGGATGTGGTTGTAAAGGTCGGGATTTATATTCTGGATGAAATTGGGTACCAACAAAAAAGGGATGACCAGACAGTTCAATTGCCTCAACCAAACTTCCATCAGGAGAAAGACCACTAAGCTTCATTCCCGCTTTTTCAAATTGTTCTCGGTATTCATTATTAAACTCGTAACGATGACGGTGTCGCTCAAAAATCAATTGCGAATTGCAAATTGCGAATTGCGAATTTTTATTATAAGATTCCCACAAGATGCTTTCTTTCACTATTTTACACGGCCAACTTCCCAAACGAATTGTCCCTCCATACTGGTGTTTTTTAAGATATTTTTCCTGCTCGGGCATGATATGAATTACCGGATGAAGAGTATTTGGGTTTACCTCAGTAGAATTTGCCCCTTTTAGTCCTACCACATTTCTTCCAAACTCAATTACCGCCATTTGCATCCCAAAACATAAACCCAAAAAAGGGATTTTATTCTCTCGGGCATATTTTATCGTCATAATTTTCCCTTCTACTCCCCTACTTCCCCAGCCTTGAGGAACAATAATTCCCTGAGCCTCTTTAAGTTTTTCCTTAATTCCCTCTTTTTCAATCTTTTCCGAGCTAAACCAAATAATTTTTGGCCTTACTCCATTAACCCAGGCCCCATGCTTTATTGCTTCAACCACACTGACATAAGAATCTTCCAAAGAAAAATCTCCTGAGGTATAATACTTACCAACAATAGCAATTTTCACTTCCTTTTTAAACTTTTTAATTTTTTTAATCAAATGGTGCCATTCTAAAAGATTTCTTCTTCGTGGTTTTATTTTTAATTTTTCCAAAATTCTTCTGGTAATTTTTTGCTCATCTAAGATAAGAGGTACTTCATAAATTGTTTCTACATCAGGATTGGCAAAAATATCTTGGGGTTCCAAAGAACCGGCAAAGGCAATTTTTTCTCGCCGGCGTTGGTCAACTTCTTTTTCTGCTCGACAGACAATAATATCCGGCTGAATTCCCAAAGAATTTAAAGCCCAAACAGATTGTTGAAGAGGCTTAGTTTTCATTTCTCCCAAAAAACCAGGGGTTGGGAGATAGCCAACATGAATAAATAAAACATTTTCTTTATATTTAATTTTCATTCTTCTTGCTGCCTCAAAAAACATGATATTTTGATATTCGCCAACTGTTCCCCCGAATTCGACAACAACAATTTCTGCTTTCTTGCCTATCAACTCCAATCGGCGAATAATTTCCTGGGGAATATGTAAATAAGCATCAACACATTTTCCCTCGTATCCCAAGGCTCTTTCTTTATCTAAAACTGATTTATAAATTTGCCCGCCAGTAATATAACTTTCTTTTGTTAAATTTACTCCCAAAAACCTTTCATAATGTCCCAAATCTTGGTCGCACTCTATCCCATCATCTAAAACAAAAATTTCCCCGTGTTCCAAGGGATTCATTGTTCCTGCGTCCAAATTTAAATACATATCGCATTTTACCGGTAAAACTTTAAATCCGCGAGATTTTAAAAGAAGAGAAATTGAAGCGGTGGTAATTCCCTTTCCTAAACCGGAAATTACTCCCCCAAAAATAAAAATAAATTTAGTTTTCATTGGTTAATTATTCTCTTTATTTCTTCTGCTAATTGGGAGGTATAATTTATTCCAAAAGGCAAAACCATTTTTTTCCCTTCTCCCAAACTATTAACAAACACTAAAGCGACTTTTTTTTCTCCCTGATTTGCTCTTAAGATTTTATTTAATTCTACCAATTTTTGGGGAGAAATTCTTGCCGGTAAAGTAATTTCAAAATCAACCTCCTCCTTTTTCTCCTCTTTTTTCGTTGCCTCCTCCAACGGCTGAGCGTTTTCTATTAAAATAGAAATTCTTTCCTCGCGAGCCTCTACCGTACCCTCGGCAATTACTAAAGATTCTTTTTGCCAGCAGGAGCGGGTTTTTCTAAAAACCTTAGGAAAAACAACTACTTCTACCATTCCGCTATCGTCCTCAAGTTTAACAAAAGCCATTTCCTCATTGGTATTTCGGGTGAAAATAATTCTTAAATCAGAAACTATTCCGGCAATTTTTACTTTCTGTCCCCGATGCTCATCTTTATCAATCTGAAGAATCTTATGACTTCGGAAACTGTCAATTTTTGCTAAAAGTGGCGTTAGCGGATGTTCGCTAAGATAAAAACCCAAAAGATCCTTTTCCAAGGCTAAAAGTTCTTCTCGAGAAAATTCCTCAACATTTGGCAAATCATCTTCAAAACTAATATTCACTCCCGGATTATTGTCAAATAAACTTACTTGCCCATTTGCTTTTTGTTTCTGGAAACTTACCCCCTTTTCTCTAACTTTATCTAAAGCAGAAAGCATTGCCGCTCTTTTTCCAAAAGAGCTCATCGCTCCGACCTTAATTAAACTTTCCAAAACTTTTTTGTTAACTTTTTGGCTATCAACTCGCTGACAAAAATCAGCTAAAGATTTAAATTCTCCGCCCATTTCCCTTGCTTCCAAAATTGATTTTATTGCTGCTTCACCTACATTTTTAATTGCCGAAAGCCCAAAACGAATCGCCTTTCCGTTTAAAGAACTTGGTTCATCTTCAATCGTAAAATTGGCCGAGGACTTATTGATATCTGGCGGTAAAACAACAATTCCCATTCGTCGGCATTCTTCAACCGCCAAAGTAATTTTGGTATCTCTTGTTGGCCCCGAAGCACCAACCGACTCCGCGGTCAGTAAAGCAGCCATAAATTCTACAGGAAAATGAGCTTTCATCCAAGCGGTTTGATAGGCAATCATCGCGTAAGAAGTCGAATGAGCCTTATTAAATCCATAACCAGCAAACCTTTCAATCAAAGCAAAAACATTCTCCGCTACCTCCTTTTTATAACCAAGCTTTACCGCTCCTTCAATAAATTTCTTCCTCTCTTTTTCCATAATCTCTTTTTTCTTTTTTCCAATTGCCCGGCGCAACATATCCGCTTCCCCTAAACTGTAACCGGCCATTTTATTGGCAATTTGCAAACACTGTTCTTGATAGACAGCAATTCCGTAAGTTTCCTCCAAAATTTGTTTTAAATCCGGATGGGGATAATGGACTTTAGCAGGATTTCTTTTGCCGGCTATAAACTCATCAATAAATTGCATTGGCCCTGGTCTGAATAAAGCAACCATAGCGGCTAAATCGGAAAACTTATTAGGTTTAAGTTTTAAAGCCAACCTTCTCATTCCCGCGCTTTCCAGTTGAAAAATTCCAGTAGTTTCTCCGGAAGCAATAAGTTTTAAAGCCGCTTTGTCGTTTAAGGGAATTTCCGAAAGATCAATTTCTTTTCCTTGAGTATATTTTACATATTCCAAAGCTCTTTCTAAAATGGTTAAATTTCTCAGACCCAAAAGGTCTATTTTTAAAAGTCCAATTGCTTTTTCCGAGATATTTAAATCCAAACAATACATATCATATTGAGTCATTAATCTTTCACCCCTCGTCTCTTTTTGAAGAGGCGTGTATTCGGTTAGAGGCTTATCGCTAACCACCAATCCGGCGGCATGAGTTGAAGCATGGCGAGCAGTTCCCTCGACCTTTGCCGCCAAATCCAAAAGTTTTTTATATTTTGGCTCCTGGTAAAAAGATGCCAACTCCGGAACATTTTTTAAAGCATCAGCAATACTCATTCCCATAGGAATTAGCTTGGCAATTTTGTCCGGTTCAGAATAGGGCATTCCCAAAACCCTTCCTACATCTCTTACTGCCTCTCTTGCCTTCATCACATTAAAAGTAACTATTTGGGCCACTTTATCTTCTCCGTACTTTTTAGTGATATATTTAATTACCTCATCTCTTCGGTCGTCAGCAAAATCAACATCAATGTCTGGCGGTGAAGGTCGCCCGGGATTTAAAAATCTTTCAAAGGGAATATTATGGCGTAAAGGATCAATTGAGGTAATTCGCAAAATATAAGAAACCAGCGAACCAGCAGCCGAACCTCTTCCCGGACCAACACGAATTTTTTGTTTTTTTGCCCAGTTAACAAAATCCTGAACAATCAAAAAGTAAGTAGCAAAACCCTTTTTACAAATAACATCAAGTTCATATTCTACTCTTTCTAAAACCTCTTTACTTGGTTTGAGAAAACGATCCTTTAGCCTCTCATAAACTAATTTTCTTAAATGCTCTTCAGCCGTTTCTCCCTCAGGTAAAGGATAATGAGGTAAAATCCAGCGCCCAATAGGAATTTCCAAATTACAAGTCGCAGCAATCTTTTGGGTATTTTCAATCGCTTCAGGCAAATCCCTAAAAGCTTCGATCATTTCTTGAGGGGAGCGTAAATAAAAATCAGGTGAGCTAATCATTGTTAGCCTGTCTTTATCAGCAACTTTCTTTTGGGTTTGTACCGCCAACAAGACATCTTGAGCCTCGGCATCCTCTGCCTCAACATAGTGAACATCATTAGTCGCTACCAGGGGAATTCCCAATTTTCGAGAAAGGACAATTAGTTTTTTGTTCGCCTCGTCTTGATGTTCCAGTTTTGGATGATACTGGACTTCCAAATAAAAATCCTTGCCAAAAATATCTAAAAATTGTTTTGCCTTTTCTTCGGCTTTTTTTTCCTCTCCCTGAGCTAAAAGTTGGGGAATTTCTCCATCCAAACAAGCAGAGGCAGCAATTAAACCATCGGAATACTGGCGAAGAATTTCCATATCAATTCGGGGTTTATAATAAAAACCCTCCAAGTGGGCCAAAGTTACCAACTTCATCAAATTTTTATAACCAGTTTCATTTTTCGCTAACAAAATCAAATGATAGCGGTCAGAATCCACATTTACCTGTTTGTCAAAACGAGAACGAGCAGCCATATAAGTCTCCACTCCAATTATTGGTTTAATCCCTACTTCTTTGGCAGCTAAATAAAACTTCACCGCGCCATACAAAACTCCATGGTCAGTAATTGCCAAACTGTCCATCCCATACTCCTGAGCTTTGGCCAAAAGATGTTTAATTTTTGCCAGCCCATCCAAAAGCGAATACTCCGTATGAACATGAAGATGAGTAAACTTCATTTCCCCTAATTAACTAATTAACTAATTAACTAATAACTTAATTAACTTCTCTTTTAACTCTCCAAGATTTGCCTGTCCCCTTGTTTTTGCCATTACCTGCCCTATTAAAAATTGTAAAGCATTAGTTTTTCCTTTTTTATAATCTTCAACCGCTTTTTGATTTTCTTTCAAAACCTCCAAAACAATTTTTTCCAAATCGTTTCCTCCAATTTTTGTTGTTGTTTGCTTTTGTCTCAAAATTTTTACTAACTCTACCGGAGAAACTTTACTGATATCTACTTTCTTATTAATTATAATATTAGCAATAGCAGTTGGTTCAAGAGTTTCCTTTGCTTCCCTAACTGCCTCCTCAAAATAATCAGCTAATTTTTTCTCTTCAGTTAAAATCCTAGCGTTATATTCCGAAATCCCATATTCTTTGATAAACCTCGCCATTCTTTCTTGGGGCAATTCTGAAATTTGAAATTTGAAATTTGAAATTTGAAATTTGGTTATTTTAATTGGTGGAATATCTGGTTCAGGAAAATAACGATAATCCGAGGCTTCTTCCTTTTCCCTTTGTAAAACCGTTGTTCCTGTTTTTTCATCCCAACCACGAGTTGTTTTATTTCCCTTCTCTTTTATCCTTCCTGTTTTTTCGAATTCATCCACTTGTCTTTTTATTTCCCAATCTATTGCCTTTCTGACAAAACGAAAAGAGTTAATGTTTTTCAGTTCTACCAACGGCGTATAGTAAATTTTTCCGTTTTTCATCACCTCTAAATTAACCGTTGGCTCACAACGCATCTGCCCTTTTTCCATATCCGCTTGGGAAATTCCCAACCAGCGCACCAGTCTTTGGAGATACTTCAAAAACTCCTCAATCTGATTACTGCTCTCAAAATCTGGTTCGGTGACTATTTCTACTAAAGGCACCCCGGCGCGATTGAAATCAATGAGAGTAAAATTGCCCAAATGAGTCATTTTTGCTGTGTCTTCTTCCAAATGAACCCGGCGAATTTTAACTTGGAACTTGGAACTTGGAACTTGGAACTTCAATTTTCCGTCCGTGGCGAGCGGTAAATCATATTGGCTAATCTGGTATCCCTTGGGTAAATCAGGATAAAAATAGTTTTTTCGGTCAAATTTACTTAGTGGAGAAATTTTACAGTTTAAAGCCAAACCCAAAATTATTGTCTGTTCTATTGCCTTTTTATTAGGAACCGGCAAAACTCCTGGTAAGCCTAAACAAACAGGACAAGTTAAAGTATTTGGTGGCTTCCCAAAATAATCTGCCGAACAACTACAAAACATTTTACTTTTGGTTTTTAGCTCAATATGAACTTCCAGGCCAATTATTGGCTTAAACTTGGTTATTTTTGATAATCTCATATGGTTCTTTTAAAGAAATTAAAAATGCTCCTAAAGTTAAAAAGCCAATCATTGTTAAAATTATTTTAATACCTAACAAATCTACAAGGGTACCAATCATTAAAATCGGCATTACTGAAGCAAGAGTAATTAAAAAGCCCAAAACTCCATAGATTCTTCCGTAAAATTTTTTCGGGGTCACTATCTGAATAAAAGTTTGTGAGGGAACTATCAAAAAAACAAAAGCCATACCGAGCAAAAAGGCAAAAATTGCTGAAAAAATTATTCTTATTCCCGGAGAAATAAAAGAAATAATCAGACCCAAAAAGATAAAAGAAAAAGAAGCAAAAGCCAAACCCGAAGAAACAATAATTTTTTTCCTTACTCTTTGAGTAAGTTTTTTAGTCGCTAAAATACCTCCAATTAATGCTCCCGCTCCCGCCGGAGAAACAACCGCTAATCCAGCATCAACTACCGGAATATTAAGCACTTCTTTAGCGTAAGTAGGAACAGTAATTCCTAAAATCCCTACAATAATTTGAGAAGCAATAATTAAACAAAGAGGGAAAATAATAAGAGGATTATTTTTAATATACTTATAACCTTCCTTAAACTTTTTAAAAAATATTATTGGATTAGTAACTCTTTTCCTTTCTCCAACAATATTTTTCGGTAAAAATCTAACTGCTAAAGTGGCCATAAGTAAAGAAATTCCACCTATAATAAAAACATTTTCTTTACCTAAAATCCGAATAAGGAATCCTGCCAAAGAAAAGCCAATAAAAAAAGTAGCATTAGTTGTAAACATAAATAAAGTGTTAGCGGTAGCATAAAGTTTTTTAGGAATTAAAAAAGGTAAAGTCGCCCCCTCTGCAGGAACATAAAGTTGGTTAAATAAGGAATAAAGAAAAACTAATGAATAAATAACCCAAAATTTGATTTTAAACATCAAATAAGAAAAAACAATAATTGTTTGAATAAAATTAGTAAATATAAGAATTTTTCTTTTATCTACCAAATCGACAATTACTCCGGAAAATGGTCCCAATATCAAAGCAGGAATAGCATAAAAAAACCAAACCAAAGACACTGCCACCGTGGAAGAAGTTTTCTCAAAAATTATAAGAGCAATAGTAAAATTTATCAAATTGCCAGTGACTTGAGAAAGCAATTGAGAAAGCCACAAAAAAACAAATTTTGTTTTTAAAACTGCTAAAAAATTATTTTTCATTTATTTCTCTTTCTATCATTCTTGCTAATTGAAAAATTTTTTCTTCCGAAAATTGGGGACCTAAAATTTGCGCTCCAACTGGCAAATTATCAATTTTTCCCAGCGGCAAACTCAAGCCAGGAATTCCTGCCAAGCTTGGAGGAATAGTCAAAATATCCGAAAGATACATTTGTAAGGGATTGTCTACCTTTTCTCCTAATTTAAAAGGCAAAGTAGGCGTTACCGGTGTAATTAATAAATCAACCTCCCTAAAAACATTTTCAAAATCTTTTCTAATTAAAGTTCTTACTTTCATTGCTTTTAGATAATAAGCTTCATAATAGCCAGCAGAAAGGGTATATGTTCCCAACATCATTCTTCTTTTTGCCTCTGCCCCAAATTTAACCCGTGATAACCCATATCTTATTCCATCATAACGCGCCAAATTAGAAGAAACTTCTGCCGGCTGAATAATATAATAAGTCGCCAAAGCATATTTTGTATGAGGTAAAGAAACTTCTTTTATTTTTAATCCTCTTTTCCCCAATAACCTCACAATTTTTAAAACCCTCTCCTCTATTTTTTTATCAAGTCCTTTAATAAAATATTGTCTAGGAAGACCAATTTTAAAATTTTTGGCAGGATTTTCTAAAAGTTTAAGATAATCGGCTGCTGGCGCGGGCGAACTTGTCGCGTCCTTTTCGTCTTTTCCGGCCGTAACCCTCAAAATTAAAGCGCAATCCCTCACATCTTTAGTAAAATGCCCCATACAATCTAAAGAAGAAGCCATGGCCACTACTCCAAAACGAGAAACCCGACCATAAGTTGGTTTTAAGCCAACCACTCCGCAAAAAGCCGCTGGTTGGCGAATTGAACCTCCAGTATCTGTTCCTGTGGCGGCTAAACACATTCCCGTCGCCACGGCAACTGCCGAACCACTACTTGAACCTCCAGGCACCCGTGTCTCATCAAAAGGATTTTTAGTTGGCCCAAAATCAGAATTTTCTCCGGAAGAACCATGAGCCCAAGCATCACAGTTTGTTTTCCCAATAATAATTGCTCCTGCCTCTTTTAATTTTCTAATTACTGTGGCATCATAAACTGGAATATAATTTTCTAAAACTTTAGAGCCAGCGGTTGTTTTTATTCCTTTAGTACAAAAAAGATCCTTTGCCGCAATCGGAATTCCCAATAATGGTAAATTACGAATTACGGATTGCGAATTACGGATTTTTTTATCTGCTTCCTCTGCTTCCTTTAAAACTTCTTTCTCACAAATAGTAATAAAAGCGTTAAGTTTAGGGTTAAGTTTTTTAATTTGTTCAAGACAGGAGCTCA
>Ga0129301_1000828_pt1 | contig 16333 bp, 17 predicted proteins | sample ConPoolayeHmetaG_FD_94489 | JGI IMG/M metagenome (GOLD analysis project Ga0129301, IMG submission 94489) | Hot spring microbial mat communities from California, USA to study Microbial Dark Matter (Phase II) - Cone Pool mat layer H metaG ...
TCCTAAAGGCTCATCTTGAAAAACAAGTGAAAGCAGCCATCTCCGGGGAAGGTCACTGAAAGCCGTGGTTTGAGCTCCCGGGAAGGAGCTATACCTCAGAGTAATCAGGATTGTCCCCTAAAGTCTCCCAGCAGCGTAATGGCAATATAATTACCCAGTTTCGCGAAGGGGAATTATTCAGTAACGGAGATGCTTGAAAGCCTGAAGCTAAACTTTTGTAATGAAGATGCCAGATTGGTAATTGTATTACCCAAACTGGAGATAGGGGGATTCGAACCCCCGACCTCTGCGATGCGAGCGCAGCGCTCTCCCGTCTGAGCTATATCCCCATGATGCAGTAAAATTATACCATATCCTGCAGGTTCAGTTAACTTTTATGCTCAATCCGCTTGATGCGGTAACGCAGTTTCCCCGCCGGCACCACCACTTCCACCGTCTCCTCCTCGCCCCGCCCGATAAGCGCTTTGCCGATTGGCGAGACGCTGGAAATCTTCCCCTGCAGCGGGTCAACTTCTCGTGGCGGGACGATGGTATAGTGGATTTCCTCCCCGGAGTTCAGGTCCAGCAGAATGAGGCTGTCTCCGATGCCCACCTTTGCGCTGGACTTAGGGGTATCATCTATGATTCGGGCGTACTTCAGCGTTTCCTCAAGCTCAATAATCCGCCCCTCAAGGTGTCCCAGCTGTTCTTTGGCGGCGTGCAGAGGAGCGTTCTCCCGGAAATCCTTGTCTGCCGCGGCGCGCCGTATGTCCTCAATGATGAGGGGGCGCTTCTTCTTCAGTTCTTCAAGCTCTGCTTTCAGTTCTTCATATCCCCGGCGGGTCAATGACACAGCCTCGCGGGGAACCTGTTTTTGAGGGACTGCCGTTCCACCTTTCCCCTTTCTGGCTTTCAGGTGAACGCCAAGATTGCTTGCGCTCCACTTTTCCTTTTTGGCATAAGCAAGGAACGCCCTGACTATCTCAAGCTTTTTGACATAGTCAGTGTCAGAAAGGGAAAGACGTTCCGCGTAGTTGGCTATTTCCGGCGCCGTGAAGCTGGATAGGGCACGCTCAGCTCCATACCACCTGACAAACCGTGTGACCTCAGGCTGGCTTTTCTCTTTTTCTGGCGCGGAAAGCTGCATCAGAAAGCGGCTCGCCGCCTCACCCAGAGTTATCTTTTCCACGGCTTCTTTTGACATAAGGCACTGCTCAATGCAAGCAATCTATTCTAACTTTTCGCCAGAGCCCGGGTCAATTTTTCCTCAGCCGCCTCAGTGGCAAAGCTATGCTGATGACACCGCCCATTCCGATAGAGCGGAGCAACGCCAGCAACGCCTCACCATGCCAGTCAAATGACAGGTCATTCATCTGCGCCAGCCTCTCCATGATGCCGCGCCTTTTCACATAGGAGAAGATGTGGTTTATCCATTCATCACTCAGGCGCTCAAAAAGCTTTCTTGCCTGATAGCCTGTGCGCAGTTCCTGCCCCATTTTCTTTTGCCACGCGCGTTCATAGCCTGCCAGCCCTTCCGCTGAAAAGTCTCCGCTCTGAAATGCGCGGTGGATAGTCTCTGCCGCAAAGTCCGCCCCGAGCATTCCGTAATAGATGCCTCCGCCGGTGGTAGGTTTGACCTGTCCCGCGGCATCGCCGACGATGATGACCCGCTCACCGTACGTGCGGGGTGCTGGTTTCAAAGGGATGCCACCATGGTGTAGTTCCACATCAGCCGCGGCATCAATTTTCCCCCGGGCTTTAAGGGAGGCAAGCAGTTTCTTTAGATAAGTTCCGGGGCTTTGGCGCGTCAGGAGACCCACCCGCGCTCTTCCGGGCGCTGTGGGCACGAGCCAGGCGAAGAAGCCGGGGGCAATTTCCCGTCCCAGGTAGACCTCAATCTCATCCATTTCATTTGTGCTCACCTCAGCCTGCGCGCCAGCAACAAAGTCAGCCCAAGTGCCCATGCCAAGCTTTTCCACAAGCCGCGGGTTGAACCCGGGGGCAATGACTGCTACTTTTGCTTCAAAAGTTTGTCCCGTTGTCCGTATGCTGACCTTTTCTCTTTCAATCTGGATGTCAGCTACGGCGCTGTGAAAAAAGAAGTCAGCGCCTGTTTCCTGTGCCCGGCGGGCGAGGTGACGGTCAAAAGCGGTGCGGTCCAGGACGACTGCCTGCGGCTCGTCTCGCGCCACGCGGATTTCTGTCCCGGACGGAGCGGATATTCTGGCACTGCTTACCTGGCGGAGGATGACTGTGGGGTCAATGGAGAAGACATTGGCGCACTCTACCCCGATGATGCCGGTACAGCAGAGTTTGCCACCTGCCTCAGGCTTCTGTTCCAGCACTGCCACATGATAGCCCCGGCTGGCAAGCCGGTACGCCACCTGACTGCCTGACGGCCCACTGCCGATGATGATACCATCATATCTCATGGCAGTTGCCGGCGCCGCTTCCGGAGGTAGTAGATTCCCAGAGGTACGGCGGTGAGGATAATGATGACCATGATGGAGGTGAATGCGGTGATTGGTATTTTCAGGAGCACGTTGAGAGCTATGACGCTGAGGGTAACGATGGCGATTGACAGACCGAAGGAGAGAGCTATTCTCTCTATGAAAGCGACTTCTTTGAAAAAGACCAGCGTCCAGCAGAAGCCGGGCAGGGAAAAGACAAGGATAAATCCAGCTATTGCCCGCAAAGTTGATAACGGGTCAAGAGCATACAGGAAAGAATCAGGCACGACCTCAAGTGATGGTAGTAAACTCATCGGTTACATAGTACTGGAACACGCTGGCAAGTTCAAGCGCATAACACTTGCCCCCACCCGCGCCTTGACAGCAGTTTTTTGATGTGAAGGTCATATTACTCAGAATCATCCGCCCATTCTTGAAGCTGACCTGATGAGGCTGGTATGCTTTTTTAAGAAAAGAACCTTTATGCCGAGGCTGAACAATTCAAGCAAACGTTTAGTCTTTGGCTTCTCGTTTGTGGGGCATGATATTAAGGCGCTTCTTGGCAGGTTATGCCTGGCACTAAGATGGCTGGAATGAAACTGATTTCTTAAGGCTAATCCAGAATCTTGAATGTCTTCAAAATGTGGTAGTAGAGATTGCATTGGTCTTCGTAAAAAGTAAGGTCTTTTTTGATGTCCTCCATTTTCTGGGCTTTGACTGCTCTGCCCATTGTCTCCCCTATCTCCATCAAGGGTGACTTTTAATCCCGGCGTCAGCCCGGTATAATTCTTTTATGCCCGCCGATACCGTCAGAGAGATTATCCGCCTGCTGATAGACGCCTATGGGGACCGCGCCTGGCACTCTGACCATCAGCCGCTCGCCACATTAATTCAGACCATCCTCTCCCAGAATACTTCAGACACGAACTCCCGCCGTGCGTTCAGGGCGCTCAGGAAAGCATTTCCGCGCTGGGAAAACCTGGCAGAAGCTGACATGAATGACATTGCTCACGCTATCAGGAGCGGCGGACTGGGAGAAGTCAAATCAATACGCATCAGGCAAGCCCTTCAGGAAATAAAACAAAAGCGGGGCAACTTTGACCTCAGCTTCCTCAAAGAGTTACCCGTAAGCAGGGCGAGAGACTGGCTGATGGAACTGCCCGGCGTGGGCATGAAAACGGCGAACTGCGTGCTTCTCTTTTCCCTGGGCATGCCGGCGCTCCCGGTGGACACCCACATATTCCGTGTGGCAAAAAGGCTGAGGCTGATTGATACCAGAGCCACCATAGAGCAAGCCCACAGACAGCTTGCAGATATGGTGCCGCCGGAGAGCGTCTATCAGTTTCATGTGCTGATGATTGAGCACGGCAGAAGGACATGCAAAGCCCGGCGCCCCCTCTGCCCAATCTGCATTCTGCGGGGCATCTGCCCCAGCTATGCAATGTTCACTAAAAGCACAGATGCGCTTCAAGAGTGACCTGCGCAGTCAAACCTTTTGATTTACCAGTAGATTTCAATGGCTTTAACAATGCTTGTAGCTTCACCCATACCCCAGTTTTCCGGTCTCAGCAGGCTTGGCTGGTAAGGCTGGTCTTTGGCTATCTTCACGATTTTGTCCAGGTGGGTCAGGCTGATAGCAGACCGCTCGCCGGTGACATCAATATAGACCAATCCCCTGTCCAGAGTCTTGAAAGCGTTCAAGCCGTGAGGCATGCCGCTGTAAAAGTGGACGACAACAAAGGCGGCGCGAATGCCCAGTTTTTCCGCATTGTTGTGCAGGTCCTGGGCAAAATTGCCGCATTCATAAACGCCCGGGATATAGAGCTTTTTGTCCGTCCGGTCTGCCAGAAGGAAGCTCTCAAGCTGTGCCCAGGTGGGATTTGCGGCATTGTTATTATTAATCAGCACAAGCTGATGGACATTACCTGAGGCATACGGAGGTACCACGCCAGAGAAAACTTTTATGCCCAGCGTATCCTTGTAAACTGAAAGCTCCTTTTTTATGTCCTCAATCTCCTGTCGCAGTTCCTCCACGTTCCGCATTAAGGTCTGGTTTTCCTTCTGAGATGCGGAAAGCTGTTCACTGGCAGTCTTCAGCTGTGCTTCCGTGCTCTTGAGCTCAATTGTCTTGCTTTCATAAAGCTGGATATACTTCGCCGTCTGGTCAAGCTGGTCTGCCAGCTTCTGGCGTGTTTCATCCAGACTGATGGTCGCTTTCCTCAGATTTGTCTGAGCTTCATCCAGGCTGGACTGTGTGCTCCGCAGGGCGCCTTCAGTACTCAGCAATATGTCCTGTGTTGCACCCAGAGCCTGGTAGGTGAAAAGCCAGCCGGCGCCACATACCACCAGTGCCAGAACCAAAAGCGCCATTAATATGTTTTTCATTACGCCCCCCTGACCGACAAACCGGAGTGGAAGTCAGCTTTCTGTCCTCTATCATACGCTTTGAGACAGCATAAGGCAACCCCCCTTAACTTCCTCCAGGGTTAACCGGAGAATCTGGTTCTATTGCGTCCTGCCTTGTTTTACTGTTACAATCATGCATAACAGCAGTAAAAAGCAATGAACCCGTATCTTTATCCTGGCGAAGTCCCTGCCGCGAAAGTTGAGCTGGCGCAGAGTTCACCTGCGTGGTCACGTTACACGGTGACTTTCCCTTCAGCCAAGCCCACCCGCTACCCGGAGAACAATACCGTCACCGGTGAATACTTTCAGCCCCGGAACGGGAGCCCAACCCCGCTCGTTATCATGATGCACGGCATGAGTGACCAATTGCTTATCCCCTGCAAGCTCTTCGCGCGTGCATTTGCACGGCACGGCATTGCCAGCTTTGTCCTTTACACCGTATTTCATAGCAAGCGCATGCCTGAGACCGTGAAAGCCCGCATCCACCACCTGACGCCGGAGGAATGGTTTGAGAGCTACCAGATTTCTGTCACAGACATAAGGCAGGTAATAGACTGGGCAAGCCAGCGTCCTGAAATCAGCAAAGATGAGATTGGTGTCCTGGGCATCAGCTTCGGTGGCTTCATTTCTGCCATCGCCATGGGGATAGATAAACGTATCAGGTCCGGCGTCTTCATTATCAGCGGCGGCAATGGTGATAAGATTGCCCGTTTGAGCCGCAAAGGCGCATTGAAGCGCGGCTACCATAAGACAGAGTCAGATTACCGCCAGAGCCAGAGTGAACTGTCTCAGTTCTTGAATGAGGTCACAGTAAAAGGCTGGGAAAACGCAACTCCGCCCAAAAAGGGATTTCTGGTAGAGCCGCTCACCTTCGCTCACGCTTTGAGGCAGAGACCGGTGCTTATGGTGAACGCCCGCTGGGATGAGTATATCCCCAGAGAAGCGGCGCTTGATTTGTGGCACGCCAGCGGCAAGCCGGAAATTGCCTGGTACCCTGCTACCCACACCACCATCTGGCTGTGGTACCCGTTTATCAGCCGCAAAATCATCCGGTTTTTCAAATCATCGCTCAACCACACGGCGCCAGCTTAAGGAGGCAGATATGATACAGCGCGGATATGAAATTAACGAGCTCGCTAAAGAAGAATCCTGGCGACTTTTCCGCATCATCGGGGAGATGGTGGAAGGCTTTGACAAGCTTGCGGGCATAGAGCCTGCGGTCAGCATCTACGGCTCAGCAAGGGTGACACCGGATAGAGTGGAATACCGGAAAGCTGAGGAGATTGCCCGTCGGCTGGGCAAGCTAGGCTTCAATATCATTACCGGCGGCGGTCCCGGGCTCATGGAGGCGGCGAACAAGGGTGCCATGGCGGCGGGGGTGAAATCTGTAGGACTCAATATTGAGCTTCCGGAAGAACAGAAGGTCAACCCGTATACCAATATCTCCATCACCTTCAGCCACTTCTACATCCGCAAGGTGATGCTGGTGAAATATGCCACGGCATTCATCGTCATGCCGGGCGGTCTGGGGACGCTTGATGAGCTTACCGAAGTGCTCAACCTCATCCAGACCCATAAAATCAAACCTTTCCCGGTGATTGTCTATGACGCCAGATACTGGCAGGGCTTTCTGGACTGGCTTAAAAGATACGCTCTCGCCCGCGGCTATATTTCAGCTGAAGACCTTAATATCCTGCGCGTCTGTGACAGCACGAAAGAAGTAATTGAATCAGTCCAGAAGTGGTACTGGAAGCATGAAATCACCGGGAAGAGGGCGGTCAGCCAGTAGCCAGACATCATGCAAATAAAAACCCGGGGTGAGGCTGAACATGCCGGCAATGAGCAAAGCGGAAGTCTTGAAACAATCACTCATCTTCTCTGGATTAAGTCACGATGAACTCAAGGTGCTGGCTGACCTAGCGGTGGAGCGCCGTTTTCCCGCCGGTGAGTTTATCCTCTGGGAAGGCGATGCTCCTGAGTTTTTTTACGTGGTGGCAGAAGGAAGGGTGAAAATCGTCAAGCACTCCTCCACCGGCAAAGACTTTATCATCGCTTTTTTCAACCCGGGTGAGATGTTTGGCGAGGTGGCTGTCTTCCAGAACAAACCCTACCCGGCATCAGCCCAGGCAGCAACCGATGTCAGCGTTCTCTGCATTAATAGGGGTGAATTTTTGTCTTTTCTTGCCGGGCATCCGGAAGTCTCCCTTGCCATCATCACGGTGCTGGGCGGGCGCCTCCGTGATGCCCAGAACAGATTGAAAGACCTCGCGGCAGAGAGGGTGGAACGGCGCCTCTGCCGCCTTCTCCTCATGCTTTCTGAAAAGCTGGGGAATACCCTCCCCTTTACCAGACAGGAGATTGCGGACATGGCGGGCACCACCACAGAGACGGCTATCCGCTTCACCACCCAGTTGAAAGAGAGAAAGATTATCCACACCGTGCGCGGCAAAATCACCATCCTCAACGCTGAAAAGCTCAGGCTATTGAGCGAAGGACCGCCGCGTCCGTAAGCCTTCCCATATCACTATGCGCGTGGCAATCTCAGAGCTTGCCATGCCGTTACGCTATCCGCAACGATAATTTGAGAAGGCATCCTCAGTGATATACATCATACTTCTTTCCGCTTTTTCCTTATACCATAGAAAGTGTAGCGTTTGAAATGAGGAAAATAAGATGGTAAAGAAACTGGTCAGAAAAATTGTGAAGATAGATGAAGAAAAATGCAATGGCTGTGGCGTGTGCGTGCCCGCCTGCGTGGAAGGCGCTCTTAAAATCATAGACGGTAAAGCCCGGCTCATCAGCGAACAGTACTGTGATGGGCTCGGTGCCTGCCTGGGTAAATGCCCGCAGGACGCCATCGTCATTGAAGAAAGGGAAGCGGAAGAGTTCAATGAGGAAGCAGTTGAGCACCTTGCTAAGGCAAAGAAGCCGGTAAAAGAGGTGCTTCCCTGTGGCTGTCCCTCCACCACGGTGAGCCAGTTCCGGCAGACTTCAAGTGCGGAAGCGCCAGCGGCAGACCTGCCGTCCATGCTTGCCCACTGGCCCATCCAGCTTGCCCTCGTGCCACCCGGCGCACCGTTTTTTCAAGGGGCTGACCTGCTTATTGCCGCTGACTGCGCACCCTTTGCCTATGCCAATTTCCACCGGGACTTTCTGAAAAATCACGCGGTGGTTATCGCCTGTCCCAAGCTGGATGACTTTGAAACCCATGTCAGCAAGCTAACGGAAATCCTGCGCCGCGCTGACGTGAAGAGTCTGACCATCGCCCATATGGAAGTGCCCTGCTGTTTCGGTCTGGTGCACATGGCGAAGCAGGCGATTGAGGCGAGTGGGAAAGATTTGCCCCTGAAAGAGATAACGATAGGTGTCAGGGGCAACCGGAAGTCATAACTGGAAGACTACGGCAAGCCTTTTGCCACAATCTCGGCGATGTCCAGCACCTGTACCTTCTCAAAGGCATCCAAGTCTTTGAGCCCGTCCTCAAACATAATCATGCAGTAGGGACAGGAGACACAAAGGGTCTGCGGTGAGTGAGTAAGGGCTTCTTCCACGCGGGCTACGTTAATGTGCTTGCCGATGGCCTCCTCCATCCACATCCTGCCGCCACCCGCGCCGCAGCAGAAAGACCGCTCCCGGCGCCGCTCCATCTCAAGCGGCGGCGCACCGGTAATACTGCGGAAAATACGGCGCGGCGGTTCGTAAATCTGGTTGTAGCGGCCCAGATAGCAGGAATCATGGAATACAGTGGCACCCAGGTCTTTTACGCCGTTCACCTTGAGCTTTCCTTCCTGAATCAGGCTATCAATGAACTGGGTATGGTGAATTACTTCCAGATTGGCGCCGAACTGGCGGTAGTCATTCTTAAGGGTGGTGAGGCAGTGGGGACACTGGGTGATGATTTTCTTCACGCCTCTATCTGCAAATAGCTTGACGTTCTCCTTCGCCATGCGGTCAAAGACATACTCGTTGCCCAGCCGGCGCAGGCTGTCACCACAGCACTTTTCGTCCTTGCCCAGGATGCCCCATGAGACGCCCGCCGCATCAAAAATCTTAGCCAGAGCTAGAGTGGTCTTGCGATTACGCGCGTCAAATGCCCCGGCACAGCCGACGAAGAATAGGTATTCCGTCTTGCCTGCCTCAAAGGTTTTCACCGTGATATCCGCCGCCCACTTGACCCGCTCCGCCGGCACAATCCCCCATGGGTTATAGCGCTGTTCTATGTTGTCAAAGAGATTGAGCAATTCTTCCGGGAACTTAGCCTGCAATTGCACCAGATTACGGCGCATCTCAATAATATGCTGAACATGTTCAATATAGACCGGGCAGACTTCCATGCAGGCGCCGCAGGTGGTGCACTCCCAGATGACTTCTTCTGAGACACTGCCGTCGCTCACATCGCCGATGAGCGGTATGAGTGGCTCTTTCCCTTTGAGCAGGCGCGGGGCATTGGTGAGCAGGTTCTTTTTCAAGTTCTTGATGAGTAGCCTCGGGTTGAGCGGCTTGCCGGTAAAGGTCGCCGGGCAGACCTCCTGGCATAGGCCGGGCTCCACACAGGCATAGAGGTCCAGAATCTGTTTTCTGGTGAAGCCGTCAATGCGGCTGGCGCCGAATGTTGCCGGGTCGTTCACATTGATAGGTGCCACCATGCCTTTCGGCGGGGCGGCGCGGAGCATATCATTGATGACCGCCGCCACCACATGGAGGTAGCGGGTATAGCCGATGATGACGAGGACGAAGAGGACAAAGCCCCAGTGACTCCAGAACCAGAAGGTATGCCACGCCTCTACCGAAAGGCTATTGGCATAAAGCGCGCTAAACGCCGTGCTCAAGGGAGGAGTCACCAAGCCAAGGCCGGCCGGAGGATGCCCGGCCGCAATCTGTGTGGCAATCTTGCCGATATGGGTAATAGGGTGTATCAAAACGGTAAGCAAGATGACAAGTGCCTCCGCCGTCTGCTGGCCCTTGAGGCGCGGCGGCTTGACAATATAGCGGCGGATGATGCCCCACAGCGCCCCGAGCATGATGAACGGGGCAATAATGTCCATTACCCAGGTATAGATAGCATAGACCGCATTGTGCTCCATGAAATCTGAAATGCCCAAACCTGAGGCGACAATGATGAAGAAGAAGTAATACGTGACGAAGAGCAAAAAACCCCAGACCATGAAGGCATGCCCCAGAGACGCCCGGTCTTTTTTAGTCAGGTTTTTCAACTGGCACTGCTGAACGATGAGATGTCCGATGGCGAGAACAAGTTTTAGCAACGGATTGTCCAGCCTGCCGTCCCTGCGCCCCAGAGAGAGATAGCGGAAAAGCTGGGAGAGCCGGCGCAAAAAAATAGCCACCGCCAGAGCCGTTACCCCCCAGAACAGGATATAGCCGGCAATGCCGAGGTCACTGACTGCGTTCATGCTTAGTGCCTCTCCACCTGATAGTTTTTGCCCTGTGCTTTCAGCTCCCTGATACGACGGGTGAGCAAGGGCACAATCTGAAGTACATCGCCAACAATACCATAGGTTGCCACCTCAAAGATAGGTGCGTGTTTGTCAATATTGATGGCGACGATGGTATCCGAATCCTGCATGCCGACCAGGTGCTGGATGGCGCCGCTGATGCCGCAGGCGATATAGAGCCTGGGACGCACTGTTTTGCCGGTCTGTCCCACCTGGCGCTCCGGAGGCATCCACCCAGCTTCCACCGCCCCACGTGATGAGCCCACCACTCCTCCCAACTCGTCAGCCAGCTCCTGAAGATACTTAAAGTTCTCTTTGCCACGCATCCCTCTCCCGCCTGAGATGATGACCTCCGCCCGGGCGATGTCTATCTCTCCCGCCTTGCGCTCATCAACAATCTCCAGGATTTTTACGGCAAAGTCTTCCTCTTTGAACGGAAACTCCTCGCGGACAATCTCCCCGGTGGCGGATGGGTCCTTCTTCGGCATGGGCAGGACGTGAGGGCGCACGGTTGCCATCTGCGGTCTGGTGCGTTCGGTCAGGATGGTCGCCATGATGTTGCCGCCAAAGGCGGGGCGGGTCTGCAGGAGGAACCCTCTCTCATCCACGTCAAGCCCGGTACAGTCTGCGGTGAGCCCGGTCTGGAGTCTGGTGGCGACCGCTCCGGCAAGGTCTCTGCCCAGACCTGTAGCGCCCATGAGCATAATCTCCGGCTTGTATTTCTGCACCAGGTAACAGATAGCCTCAAAATATGGTTCAGTGCGGTAATGGCGGAGGACGGGGTCATCAACAAGGTATGCTTTGGTTGCGCCGTAAGCAAAAGACTCATGGCAGAGGTGCTCTACCCTGTGCCCGACAACCACCGAGCAAAGCTCCACGTTTCGCGCTTTGGCTAATTGAGCGCCGGTGCCCAGGAGCTCCCAGGAAACGCCGGCAGGCTCTCCATCTGTCTGCTCAATGAAGACCCACACCCCGCGGTACTGTTTGAGCTTCTCCGGGAGCTCAGCTTCAACTTTCACCGGCCCGGCGGCGGGCGCCGCTGCTTTCTTCAGCGCTTCAATTTCAGCGATAATTTTAAGTTCTTCAGGGGTATAGTAAACCTCAATGGCGCCGGCGGGGCAGACTTTGATGCAACGCTGACAGACAGTGCATTTCTCAAGGTTAATAACCGGCTCGCCCCTGTCATTCATGACGATGGCATCACGCGGGCACTCAGCCTGACAGCGAGCTCCACAGGCAATGCACTTACCCGGGATGAGCCGGGCAGTGCCACGGGGTCTTTTCAATTTCTTTTCATCAGCCACAGGCTAAGCCTTTTCACTAGACCGATTCAAATGAAAGGATGTCTTTTTCCACCAGTTTGGACAGGAGCAAATTGGCCGCATCTTCCGGCTGGTTTAAGCCATCGCCAAGGATTTCCCCTTTAGCCCTCTGGGGAGAGAAAATGCGGCGCACCTGCGTAGCTGACCCTTTTAGCCCCACACATTCCTCCGGCAATTGCATCACTTTATTGTTCCACAGCGTGATGGTTGCCTTCTCCGCCGCCAGCCGCATGGGCACTTTGGGATAGCGCAGGCGGTTTATTTCCCGAACCACGGAAATCATCGCCGGAAGAGGTGCTTCCACAATCTCGCGGTGGGTGCCCAGCTTGCGCCGCACCCGCACCTTCCTGCCGCGCAGGTCAACCTCAATTATCTGGTCAACAAGGGTAAGCTGAGAGAAGCGCAACCGGGTGGCGATGCCCGGACCCACCTGCGCCGTGTCACCATCAATGGTCTGCCGACCGCACAGCACAATACCCACTTCTTCTTTTTCGGCCAGCCGTTTGATTGCTTCCGCAAGCGTGAAGCTGGTTGCCAGGGTATCCGCGCCTCCAAAGGCACGGTCGCTCAATAGCACCGCCTCATCCGCGCCCAGTGCCAGAGCTTTCCTCAGGGTGACTTCAGTGTTCGGCGGTCCCATAGAAAGAACTACGACGCGGAAACCATACCTGTCTTTAAGCCTCAGGCTTTCCTCAAGAGCATGGGTATCAAAAGGGTTCATGATGAACGGCACGCCCTCCCGGATAAGGGTGCCGGTGTTCGGGTCAATTTTCACCTGGGTGGTATCCGGCACCTGCTTAATACACGTGATGACGAGCATCTGCGTTTCCTTCTTAGAAACACGGACTCCCCTTGAGTGCAGTTATTTCAAAGAGAAAGGAGGAAAAAGCTACTCAGAGGGGAATCACAAATAATTCACGTGGAATATCTTAGCAGGACAAAAATGGTAAGTCAAATAAAGGCAACCACCAGAAACTTTCAAGTCTTGATTTCCTGCGCCAGCTTCTTCCCCAGCGCAAAAGCTTGAGACAGCGCCTCAGGATGGGTTTTCACCTCTCCCCTCTCGTCCACCCCCCGCACCAGGAGCTCGCCGGTGTAGGCGACGTCAAACGCTTTGAAGAAATACTTTACCGTCAGCAGTGCCCCATCAAACAACCGCGGTCCCCTGGTCGCCCCCACTCCAATGAACACGCCCTTTCGCGGCTTTGCTGGGAGATTATGCAGAACATTGCGCCTTGCCCACAGCGCCTGACTGCGGTCAATGAGGGCTTTAAGCTGGGCGGTCACGCCGTAGAAAAAAATCGGTGAAGCAATGATGATGCCGTCTGCTTCAAGAAGCTTGGGATAGAGAGCATCCATATCGTCGCGGATGACGCAGTTGCCATCTTTGAAACAGCCATAGTATTCCCGGCAAGGCGTAATTTTCAGCTTGTCTATGACTATCTTCTCAGTCTCAGCGTGCTCGCTCTGCGCACCTTTGAGCGCTTCATCCACAAGCAGGTCAGTATTTCCTTTGACACGCGGGCTGCCCATAATGCCCAGGACTTTCATCTTCGCCCTCCGCAAGACTCAACTCTTACTGCGCTCTGCCTGCCACTCTGCCAGCTTCGCTATAATCTCATCATCAGTGTCATCATAACGCTCCTGATAGAAGCTGGTGACCGAGACACCGTACATCCGGGCAATGACCAGGCAGACCAGCTTATCAACTCTGGGCTTCAGCAGGTCATACGCCGTGCCAGTGGCAACGGGCACTGCGACGATTGTTTTCGCCGCGCGGCGCTGTTTGAGAGAGCTCACCGCGGCAACCATGGTATAGCCTGAAGCCAGACCGTCATCCACAATAATAGCCGTTTTTCCTTCCAGGCTGACAGAAGGCAGGCTTTTATGATAGGCGGCACTGCGCCGGGCGATTTCTTCACGCACGGCATTCACCTGTTCTTCCACCTGCTCTTGCGTCAATCCCAGCTGTTGCACCAGCCGTTCATTAAGCACTTTGGTGCCATCTTCAGTAACCGCGCCATACCCCGAGCCCGGGTCCATTGGGAAGGCGACTTTGCGCGGAATGACAATGTCCAGAGGGGCTTTCAATGCATCCGCCACCTCCATGGCTACCGGCACACCACCACGCGGCACAGCCATGACCACAGCATCTCCACTGTACTGGGTCAGCCTCTCCGCTAGGAGCTTGCCAGCCTCAGCCCGGGAGGGGAAAATGGGCTGTGCCTCATAGACTACTCTGGGCATGACATTTCACTCCCATCTTCATTCACTGCCTATACTATAAGTGTCTCTAAGTATCACGTCAAGGAGGTCCTGCCATTTTACGCCATCTTGACACTTTGCCCGAACCACGATACTATCAAAAGAGAGGCACTAAATGAAATGATGCGGTGAGGAGGAACGATGTATAAACACATTATGGTTCCCCTGGATGGTTCAAAACTGGCGGAGTGCGTCCTGCCCCATGTTGAGGCAATAGCAAAGTGTGGCGGCACACAGGATGTTACGCTGGTGCGCGTAGTTGAGCCTTTCCGCGCGGCGGCTGGTGCTGAAGTGACTTTTGATGAAACGTACCTCAAGAAATACGAAGCAGAAAGCATGAAGTATGCTGAAAACTATCTTGATAGCGTCGCAAAAAAGATATCTCTTCCGGGAGTCACCATCAAGAAGGTGGTCCTGAGCGGTATACCGGCAGACAGCCTTTCAGACTACGCTAAGAATAATAAAGTGGACCTCATCATCATTGCCACGCACGGTCGCTCCGGCGTCAGCCGCTGGGTCTTCGGCAGTGTGGCGGACCGCATTCTCCGCTCCTCCCAGGCGCCGGTGCTGATGGTGCGCTCCCCTGGCTGTACTGCGGGCGCTTAAGTCATAATTCAGGAGAAGATGCATGATTAAAACGCTCGCTGTGTTTCTTCTGGTTTCTACAGCGGTCATTCTTGCCGCGTGCCAGCCTTCTGCGCCAACTCCTGCACCTGCGCCAACGCTAGTTTCCCCTACTGCGCCTGCCCCAGCGGCAAGCTGGAAGCCGGACGGGAAAATCAGCGATGGCGAATACACCGGCGTATTCAAATCCGGCGAGTATGAACTGCACTGGACGAATGATAATGAGAGTATTTACATCGGCATGAAGGCGAAGACGACCGGCTGGGTGGCAATGGCGGTTCAGCCGGGCTCACTGATGAAAGACGCCGATATGGTGTTAGGCTTTGTGAAAGACGGGCAGACCGTCATCTATGACCTGTTCAGCCCCGGCGACTTCGGTCCTCATCCGCCTGACACGGAGCAGGGAGGGAAAAACGATATTCTGGAGTTCGGCGGCGGTGAGGAAGGAGGATTTACCACTATTGAGTTCAAGCGCGCACTGGATACCGGCGATAAGTATGATAAGCCTCTTGCCAGCGGCAAAAACAAGATTATCTGGGCTTACGGTTCTACTGATGATTTCACAAGGCAACACAGCAACCGCGGCTATGGTGAAATAACGCTATTATGAGACCGAGATGAATCTGTATTACACCCTGGTGCCCAAAATCATCTTCATTCTGGGCATTATCAACCTGGTAAGCGGCTTGCTCATTTTCTTTTCCTGCCGCTGTCTTCCCGGCGCTCCCATCGGGAAGTGGCTCATGCGCTATGCCTGGTTCCAGCACTTCTATAAATACCACTGCAGGGTATGGGTGGTTTTCTGGAGCTCGGTCGCGGTACATGCCGTCCTCGCGCTGATTTACTTTGGCTGGCCCAACTAATTCTACCCCTGAGAAAGGAGGCGCCACATGCCGTTGGAGACCACATTGATGGTCGGTGGTGAGGCGGGGCAGGGTGTGCAGTCGGTAGGCTTCCTGCTGGCAAAAGCCTTCGCCCGGGGTGGCTATCACGTCTTTGCCGACCAGGACTATGAGTCCCGCATCAGAGGCGGGCACAACTTTTTCCGCATCAGAGTCAAGGACAAACCGGTAAGCGCCGTCTCTGAAACAATTGACTTTCTGCTCGCCCTTAACAAAGAGACTATTGACCTGCACCACAGGGAGCTGTCCCGTAACGGAATCATCATTTACGATGGCGAAAACATCAAGACAGGAGCGAGCGACCGCTTTTTCAGCATCCCCCTGGAAAAAATTGCGGCGGAAAAAGCCGGGGATAAAATCATGTCAAACACAGTGGCGCTGGGTGCCGTGCTGGGGCTGGTGGGGTATGAGCTCAATATCTTGCTGAAACTCCTGCGCGAACACTTCAGCAAAAAGCCTGAGGTGGCTGAACAGAACGTGAAAGCAGTCAGAGCCGGCTATGATTACGCACAGGCTGAATTCAATGGGAAACCGGGACTCAAACTCAACATCATCAATGATAAGGCTCAGATGATGCTGCTCAATGGCAATGAAGCGGTCAGTTTGGGTGCCCTGGCGGCGGGCTGTAAATTCATGTCAGCATATCCCATGACCCCCGCTACGCCTATCATGGAGTATCTGGCGAGCAAGTCAAAGGAGTTCAACATTGCCGTGGTGCATGCCGAAGATGAAATCGCCGCCATCAATATGGCAATCGGTGCCGCGTTTGCGGGCGCGAGGGCTATGACTGCTACTTCAGGGAGCGGTTTCTGCCTTATGGTGGAGGGGCTGGGGCTAGCCGGCATTACCGAGACGCCGGTGGTCATCGTGGATGGACAGCGTCCCGGTCCGGCAGTGGGTCTGCCCACCCGCACCGAGCAGGGCGATTTGCA
>Ga0129301_1000829_pt1 | contig 16322 bp, 13 predicted proteins | sample ConPoolayeHmetaG_FD_94489 | JGI IMG/M metagenome (GOLD analysis project Ga0129301, IMG submission 94489) | Hot spring microbial mat communities from California, USA to study Microbial Dark Matter (Phase II) - Cone Pool mat layer H metaG ...
GAACGTAGAGCCGATTGTAGCCCAGGGGGTTCCTCAGCACCCCCGATGCTGACCCGGCCGAGATGGGGATCTTGATTCCAAGGTTCAGGTACCGGTAGTAAAGGTCCAGCACGTTCCGGACGTAGCCCATCTTGCCTGGATACTTTCTTCTGTCACGGGGGCGTCCCCATGCCTCGTGGTCCATGACGTCCGCTCTCTGCATGTGATTGTTGACGATCCCGATGACGTCCACAACCCCCAGCGCCACGTTCACCGGAGCCTCCAGCCAGAACGGCTTTTCCTGCTCCACCAACGCCCCCTGCCTCTTCCACCTTTTCGCGTATACAACCTGAGCAGGATACCACCTTGTCGTCCTCATCCTGACGGGCCGGACTAGGTCGAATCCTATCAAGGCACCGCCACCTCTTTCGTCCTCCTGGCTCAGGACGCCGTAGGCACGGCGACCCCTGGTTACAATCCGACGCCTCCCGGGCAACTTGCCGTGCCAAGCATCCCACTCATTCCAGACCGTGATGACCGGGGCGACGTTGAGGTCCTCGGCCTCCATGAGATGGAGCATCTGACGAATGGGCCGATGGACGTGAGTGTCCCCAGAATACCACCCGAGCCGAGCCATGTCGATCCATCGATGAAGCTCATACCTCCTCGAGACAACCTTACCCCCTCGCATCGTGAAGGAATCGGTGATCGGCTCCCACTCCTTCCCCCTCTCTATCGTGATGGACGTGCTCCCAACCGGAAGCGACAGGGCGAAGCTGCCCATCGTTGTGAAATGCTCGTCCTTCTCATATGGGATGCAGCCCGGAGGGCAGCGCCACCTGCCGTCCGATGCCCTGAGGTGGACCCTGGCGGGAGCGAGCCGACCACCCTCAACGATCTGGACCCTCAGCAGCCCTTCTCTCGACGACACGGATTTCACGCCAACTGCCTTTCTCTGCTCGATCACTTGGATTGCAATCGGACGCTCACGAATATCAGGACGAGCGTCCCCCGACCGGTGTTCCTTGCCGCATGCTCCTCGTGGCGCGGAACATAGAGAACGTCGCCCTGCGAAATGCGGACCCACTCCTTTCCAAGGAGGAACTCCCCCTTGCCCTTGAGGACGTAGAAGACCTGCTCACAATCATCATGGGAGTGGGGCTCGTGAAAGCCGCCGGGCCGGTAGTTCTGGACCAACACCGTCAATCTCTCCGACCCCGCGATGGCGCCCCTGGATCCCGGCGTGATTAGATCCTGTCCATCCAGCAGGGTAGCTATCGGCCGAGGCTCGCCTTCCTTCGGAGCCCTCCACACGTTGATCGGCACGCCGTCGATCTTCGTCACGTATTCCATGTAAGCCAGCCTCCCAAGGCCTCTTTTTCCTTGCCACCGAACAGCGCCACCGTTCTTAACTACTACGAATTCTCCGACCCCCGGTCCCGTCTGCCTGCGCCGGGCGGGCATGTCGAGACTCAGCCTCCGTAAGCATTATCGTTCCGGCCTGCCCCCCAAAGGCAAGCAAGGCGTGTACTCTTCTGGCCAAACTCCTCCCCGATCGTCTTCACCGCACACAAGGCAACCGGCAGGAAGTCACTCAGACCAACCCCCTAGGTACTTTCATGATGGCCCTTTGGGTCCGTTCCTCGGCTGCTTAGCCACCTGGGAGCAAGGATCACCGCGGAAATGAGGGATAACGTCCCGGACGTCGAGAACAGGGCGGCAAGACCCATCCTGTCCAGGATGAGACCCCCAAGGAACGGCCCCGCGACTCTTGGGACATTGGTGGTCAGGACGACGTACACCCCCTGGGCCATTGCCTGCCGGTTGTGCGGAGCGATGTCGGCCATGAAACCGACCGAGGCAATGTGCGACAGCCCGAAGGATATCCCGCTCAGAGACATCAAAGGCACCGCTAGGACCGGGGTCCGCACAACGGAGTACGCGTATCCCATCGCGCTTGAGCAGGCAAACCCCGCAATGAGCAGCGGATTCCTCCCGATCCGGTCCGAGGCCCGGCCGGCGAGGACCATGATCGGGAGTTCGGGCAAGGCCGAGATCGCCCAGGCCCATCCAAGCAGCCAGTAGGGGGTCCCGATCTTGTCCAAGTAGATCGAAAGAAAGGCATAAGCAATTCCCACGCTCAGTTCTCTGATCAGGGTCGCCGCGAGGAATGAAACCTCCCTTCCCAGGCGGGTCGCCTCTCGCCGTCTGCCGTTCGCGCTTCCAGAGCCATGCGGTTCGCTTCCGAATTGCTGGACCACGCAGAGAGCCAACAGTGCCGAGCCGAAGAAGAAGGAGAACCTCAACTCGATTGACTGGACCAGGGCACCCCCGACTGCAGCCGAGACGATCCAGCCGACGGAGCCCCATACCCTGACCAGAGAGTACTCGGTTCCCTTCCTAGTTTCGTCGCTCCCTGCTAGGACCACCACGTTCAGCAGCGCCTCGAGCGGGGGCACAAGGATTGACGCGAGGAGCATGAGGAGCAGAAACGCCCAGAAGCCGGATGCCGCTGAGATTCCCAGCCACAGGGCGATCTGCGAGATGAAGCCGAAGGCGATGAAAGGTCTGCGTTTGCCCGCCCTGTCGGACCAATTCACCCAGAGCAACCCGAGAGGGATTGCTGCTGCGGCTGCGGCCGATCCGATCACGCCTATCTGGGTGAACGAGAGACCCTTTCTCTCGAAGAACAGGACCTGATATGGGAGCACGGCGCCAAGCGCAGCGAAGTAGGTGAAGTAAAGGATCTTGAACCTTCTCTGCGCGGCCATCGGGCCTCGCAGGCGGGGTGGATCTGAAAACGCTTTTGGGATTCCTCAACCCCGAGCAAGACCGCGTCCGCTTGCTGGGAAGATCGCCCTATTGCATTAATAAGCGAATTGGCAGGGATCTACGATCGATAGCATGCGCGAACTCTCAGTGGGTTTCATAGGTGCTGGCGGAATTGCCAGGGCACACGCAAAGCCGCTCAAGGAACTGGGCAACGTGAGATTTGCCGCCTTCTGTGACATCGTCGAGGAGAAGGCGAAATCCTACTGCAAAGAGTACGGCGGCAATCCCTACACCAGCTTCGCGGAGATGTACGAGAAGGAAAAGATGGACGCGGTCTACATCTGCCTGCCACCCTTCGCACACACCAACGAGGTCGAACTCGCCGCAGAGAAGGGCATTCACATCTTCATCCAGAAGCCGATCGCGCTGGATATGCGACTCGCGAGGCGAATGGTGCGGTCGGTGGAGAAAGCGGGCGTGAAGAGCCAAGTCGGCTACCAGCTGAGATTCGGCAAAGGGGTTCAAAGGGCAAAGGCCCTTCTCCAAGGAGAAAAGCTCGGACCGGTCACCATGGCCCTTGGCAAGTACGTGTGCAACTTCCTCGGCGGATCGTGGTGGAGGAAGATCTCCATGGGAGGCGGCCAGATAGTTGAGCAGTCCACCCATGCGGTCGACTTGCTGAGATACCTCTGCGGAGAAATCGTCAGGGTGCACGCGGAAATGGATCGTCGCTACTGGACCGAGGTGCAGGACCTGGAGATAGAGGATGTGAGTTCGACCGCCCTCAGGTTCGCCTCGGGTGCGGTCGGGTCGATGGTCGCAACGACGGGCGGCTATCCGGGCAAGTGGATAGTCGATCTCTCCATCTTCACGAAGAGGGCGGTCCTAGACCTCCAAGACCCCCATTCGCTGAAGATAACCTGGAACGAGAACGGATCAAGGGAGGAGTATCACAGCCAAGCCGTCGACCTTAACAAGGTCGAGGCCAAGCACTTCACCGAGGCAATATTGAAGGACAGGCCGACGCTCACGCCCATCTCGGAAGGGGCCAAGACGCTAGCGGTGACGCTTGCGATCAGGGAGAGCGGGCTCAAGAAGGCCACGCGGCAGGTCGCGTGAACAGCGCCTGATAGGATTAATAACGAAAAGCGCCGCCAGCAATGACTGGTGAGGCAGTGCGTTACCTTTGGTCGGGCTACATCACGTTCGGGCTCGTCACGATACCGGTCAACATGTTTCCAGCTACGGAATCCAAGTCCGTAGCCTTCAACTATGTTCACGCCCAGTGCGGCACCCCGCTTAAGTACGACCGAGTCTGCCCGAAGTGCAACGCGGTCATAGCGTGGCAGGACGTTTCCAGGGGATACGAGTATGAGAAGGGCAAGTGGGTGACCCTGGACGAGAATGACCTAAGATCCGTCCCCTTCCCGAAGGGCAAGAACATCGACATCATCCAGTTCGTCGACCTGAGCGAGATCGACCCCATCTACTTCGACAAGTCCTACTACTTGGCGCCCGAGGAGGGGGCAGAGAAGGCATACGCTCTCCTCACGCAGGTCATGCAACTGACCAACCGCATCGCCGTGGCGAAGATCGTGATCAAGACCAGACAGCGCCTCTGCTGTGTCAGGCACTTTCAGCGAGCACTGATCCTTGAGACGATGTTCTATCCGGACGAGATAAGGAAACCCGACGACGTAGTCGCGGGCCTCACAAACATAACGCTTCGGCCGAACGAGCTCCGGATGGCCCAGCAGCTCGTGGATGCCATGACCGAGAGCTTCAGGCCCGAGGCGCACGAGGACGAATACAGAAAAGCGCTCATCAGCCTGATCGAGTCGAAGGTGAGCGGGATCAAGGTCGAGCCGCCGCCAACCCCACAGCCGGAGGAACCCAAGAGCCTGATCGAGGCCCTGAAGGCCAGCGTCGAGACGGCAAAGGCTAAGACCAGGCCGGCCACGTAGGCCCTAGATCCCCGGAGTCTTTCCCTTCAGGAAAGCCTGCCTCAGCCGCCTGCCCACAGGGTAACGCTGCCGCAAGACGTGAAGGTAGTGAAGATCCGGGTAGGGGAGGCCCTTTCTCCTGCGTTTCTTCGCGGGACGAGCGCGCTCCTGCAGTCTCTGGCGAACGGAGAAGTAGATGACCAAGATGACCCCAAGGACGGCCAGCACCTGGCCAACAACGATCAGCAGGGCGGCATAGCCCAGAAATAGCTGCATGCCATCGTTTCGAAACGGAGATCTTAAAACTATTACCGAGGAGGGGAGGCCCGGAAAGCCGGTCGCCGTGACGATGCGTCGCCCGAAAAACTGAGCATTTCCACCCTGTCTTCAGCATGCCAGGAAGGTCCGCCAGGCACGGCCCGGCTGTAAGATTTTTATATAACTGGCAAATAACCACAGCCGTTGAGTTCGAGGTGACCCTACATATGGCATCTCAGCTAGGCGGAACACCCGTTTTGATACTGAAGGAAGGTTCGGAAAGAACCAGAGGTAGAGACGCCCAGAGAAACAACATCATGGCCGCGAAGATAATCGCAGAAGCCGTCAGGACCACGCTGGGCCCACGCGGCATGGACAAGATGCTCGTCGACACCCTCGGCGACGTAGTGATCACCAACGACGGAGCAACGATCCTCGACGAGATGGACGTCGAGCACCCAGCCGCCAAGATGTTGGTCGAAGTCGCGAAGACGCAGGATGAGGAGGTCGGCGACGGAACCACATCCGCCGTGGTCCTCGCAGGGGAGCTGCTCGCCAAGGCCGAGGAACTCTTGGACCAGGACGTGCACCCGACTGTCATCATAAAGGGCTACAGGATGGCCCAAGCCAAGGCCTTGGAAATCCTCGACAAAATTGCAAAGCCCGTCGAGCCCGATGACGTCAAGGTTCTGACCAACATCGCGATCACGGCGATGACCGGAAAGGGCGCCGAGGTGGCGAGGGAGGAGCTCGCCGAGTTGGCGGTGAAGGCAGTCAAACTCGTGGCGGAGAAGGTCAACGACAAGTACGAGGTCGATATCGACCATGTCAAGCTCGAGAAGAAGGAGGGCGGCGCAGTCACCGATTCTCAATTGATCCACGGGATACTCATCGACAAGGAGCGAGTGCACCCGGGCATGCCGAAGCGCGTCGAGAACGCCAAGATTGCGTTGGTCAACCAGGCCTTCGAAATAGAGAAGACCGAGACCGATGCCAAGATCAACATCACGTCCCCGGACCAGCTCCGCCAGTTCCTCGAGGAGGAGGAGAACATGCTGAAGAAGATGGTCGACAAGGTCAAGGAGACCGGAGCAAACGTCCTCCTCTGCCAGAAGGGAATAGATGACCTCGCCCAACACTACCTCGCGAAGGCGGGGATACTGGCCGCGCGCCGAGTCAAGGAATCTGACATGGAGAAGCTGAGCCGAGCGACCGGCGGCAACGTGGTGATGAGCCTCAAGGAGCTGAGCAAGAACGACCTCGGCACCGCGGGCCTTGTGGAGGAGCGGAAGATCGCGGGCGACGAGATGATATTCGTTGAGAACTGCAAGAACCCGAAGGCCGTGACAATCCTCGTTAGGGGCGGGACCGAGCATGTCGTCGACGAGATCGAGCGGGCCCTCCACGACGCCGTTTGCGTGGTCGCCCAAGTGCTCCAGCACCCGAAGATAGTTGCGGGCGGGGGAGCGAGCGAGATAGCGATCTGCAGAGAGCTCGATGAGTATGCGAAGACGGTCGGAGGCCGAGAGGGCCTGGCCGTCGAGGCATTCAGCGAGGCTCTGAAAGCGATCCCAAGGGCCCTGGGCGAGAACGCCGGGCTTGACCCGATCGACACGATGCAGGATCTAATGGCTGCAAGCGCCGAGAAGGGCCCGGCGATGGGGCTTGACGTTCTCACCGGCAAGATCAAGGACATGTACAAGCTGAACGTCGTCGAGCCATGGTCGGTCAAGACCCAGGCCATCAAGTCGGCCTGCGACGCCACCATGATGATCCTGAGGATCGACGACGTCATAGCTTCGAAGGAGCTGGAGAAGCCCAAGACGCCGCCGAGCGGTGAGTACGGGCCAGAGTACTAGGATCGGCTGGCCCCATTTTTTTCCCTTTTTTCTCCTTTTTCATCCATCCATGCCTAGGCTTTCCAGTAACGCCTCGTTGCCTCGTAGGCCCCGCTCGCGCGGATCAGATCCGCAATGAACTCATCGTCCTTGTCGTGCATCTTGCTCAGGATCCTCGAGGCTGTCTGTGGCCCTATGCCCCTAACGGAGAGCGCGATGACTGCCTTCCTGCCATAGATCGAGATGAGGTCGGCCTTCCACTTCAGCCTGGATATTGCCTCGCGGCTTTCGATCCTAGCGCCGGAGACCTTTAGGTCCAACATTAGCCTCTCCTCTGCCCCGGATGGCATGGTCAGGAACCTGGAGCCGCACGAGCAGCTTGGCATCTCGTCCAGGTCGGCGATCCTTGCGCGTGCCGCGCGGCCGCAGTCGAAACAGCGCAGATGAACGGTGCGTGCCAGGAGCCTATTCCTCACCTTCTCCACTTCCTCCCTCGATGTCCCGCGGCCGAGTTCCGGGACTTCCGCGAGACGGTTAAGGATGCGCCTGGCACAGGTCGTCGGGCCCTCCTCGTCCGACCTCTCCAAACAGCGAACCTTGATCTTGCCCTTGCAGATGGCCTGAACCAGCTCCCTGGCTCCGTCGATGTCGAGCTGCTCAACGCTGCCCTCGCGGATCCCCTCAAGGTAGATCGGGGTATCCCTGTATATCCTTTCAAGATCGCGGGACCTCGGATCGAACAGGTGGATGCCGCGCGGTATCGCGCCGAACCGGGCCGCGATGTGCTTGAGCACGAAGGGGAATTCTGCCTCGATCTCCGAGCGAACATACCTTTCGACCTCCTCCCGCGTCAAGCTCCCAAGAGCCGCCGCCATCCCCTGCACGAATGAGAACTCCCGGGCTCGTGCGAACTGCATCAGGATCCTGTATGGGTCGCAGCTTGAGGCCACCAGTGATCCACCATTCCCTGGTGCTCCGGCTCGCCGCGAGAGTTGTTTCAAGAGGAAGAGCAGGGTCCGGTTGATCCTGGTTCCGAAGCAAGAGTGAACCACGAGGAAGCGGTCGAAGACCTCGAACACGATCTCCTCGGGGTCGGGCACAACGCCGTCCGCCCGCTCGGATCGAATCTCGGCCTCCACCGCGTACATGGCCGCATCGTCCGCATCGATCCCGGGCTCCAGCAGGTCCATGTGCCTTCGCAAGAGGGCCGCACGCTCCGCCACCTCCCGCGGAACGGGAGGAAGCTCCCCGTCCCAGCCGGGCACGGCCCCGACGTCGTTCCCGCTCGGCGTGACGTAGACGACGCCATCCTCGCCCAACCTTGCGACGCGCCACACCTTGCCCCGGCATATGAAGTCCAGGCCAACCTTGCAGTGGAGGGCGACGAACTCTTCTCCCAGGCTTCCCACGATGCCGCCGGTGGAGGTGTCGACGATGGGATACCTGCGCTCATCCGGTATCATGGACAGGTTCTCGTAGTAGTAGTCCAGCGTCGATCCGGTCTTTGAAATCCGGTTGGCCGAGACCGAGAGTATGCCCAGGCCCTGCATGAAGTCTAGCACGGCCTTGAACTCCCCGAAATCAAGGGTGGCGTAGGGATGGGCCCTGCGCAGGATGGCGAATGCCTCCTTCGGCCCGATCCGCAGCCCGTCCATCACGAGTCCGACCAGCTGATGGGCGAGCACGTCAAGCGCGTTCTTGTGCATCTTGAGGGGCTCAAGTTTCCCCTCCAGGAAAAGCCTGGCGATGGCTATCGATTCAAGGATCTGTTCCGGGGTGGTGCAGATGATCGATCCCTTGGAGGTTCGATCCAGACGGTGGCCTGACCGGCCGAACCTCTGGACCAGCGACGAGACGGCCATCGGCGACTGATACTGGACCACGTAGTCAACGAAACCGACGTCTATCCCAAGCTCCAGCGTTGAGGTGCAGACCAAGACTCGCAACTCGCCTTTCTTGAAGGCGTCCTCCATCGATTCTCGTTCCGACCGGGAGACCGACCCGTGATGAACCCCGGCGTTCACGAGCCTGGAGAGCCTGTGGCCGAGGAGTTCGACGATCGTCCTCGCATTCGCGAAGATGAGGACGGAATCGTGGGATTCGGCAAGCTCCTTGAACCTGCGAACTCGCGCGGCCGCCTCGGGCGATGAGAACAGATCGTCTGCGAGCTGCAGGTCCTCAATCCGCGGCTCGGGATACTCGATCCTGAACTGATAATGCTTGGGCATCTTGGTGACCTGGATCTCAAAGGGCCTGGAACCGAAGATCAGCCTCGCAGCATCCTCCGGATTCGCGAGCGTGGCGGAAAGCCCGACGCGTTGGAAGTCGGCCGAAGTGGCAATCGCCAGCCGCTCAAGCCCGACCGAGAGCTGGACGCCGCGCTTGTTGGACACCAGCGCATGGACCTCGTCCACTATGACCCATCTGACGGATGAGAGGTTCCTGCGCATCATCTTCCCCGTCAGGAGAGCCTGCAGGGTCTCAGGGGTGGTCACGAGAAGCTCTGGAGGCGACTTGGTCTGCTCCCTCCGCCTGGGGTGGGGAGTATCCCCGTGCCTGACATCGACCCTGAGGCCGAGATGTTCTGCCCACTGGGAAATCCTCCTCACTATGTCCCGGTTGAGGGCCCTGAGGGGGGTGATGTAGAGGATCGAGATCCCGCTGCACCGGTTCCTAAGGTACCTGGCCAGGATGGGGATCATCGCCGCCTCCGTCTTTCCCGACCCGGTGGGCGCAACGATGAGGACGTTCTTCCCCTCCAAGATGGACGGAATCGCCCGCTCTTGAACCTGGTTAAGCCTGAATATCCCGGCGGCCTCCATGACTGGTGCAAGCTCCGACTCCAAGGACGGACCTACCTCAGCCATGTAAGCTCGCCCCTGCGAACCTCGGGCGGGATCAGCCTGTTAAGTCGCCGCAAAGCGTCCATCTTCTCGTTGCTGCCCAGCTTGGCCTCCTTGATTGCGTTTGTGAGCACCTCGATGCTTTCGTCGTAGGACGCCCTGTCGACGGGATAAGGTACCCCGTCCTTGCCGCCTAGACAGTAGGAGTACTTGACAGGATCCTTCCAGTCAGGGGATTGGCCGTAGATCAGATCAGAGATCAGGGCAAGGGCCCTCACCGTCGATGGCCCGATGCCCCGGACGAGGATGAAATCCTCGTAGTTCTTCGGACTGAAATCATAAACTCTCTTCATGGCCTCCCAGTCGATCTTGCAGGGGAGCGCGCTTCGCGCCGTGGCGACATGGCCGACGTACTCCATGAGAGTCTTCTGGGGACCAAGTCTGACCTTCGCCAAATCGTCTTGGAGCTGCCCGGGGCCCTGCAGGGCGAGGTCCAGGCTCTTTTCCCTGCAGCCCCTGCTTGCCGAGGACGTCAGGTTCAGCACGCGCTCCATCCTCTCGTCGCACGCGATCCCAGAGTGCGGCTCCTCGACGAAGGTCTCAAAGCCCCAGGACAACCAGTGATACCGCCTTGCGGTCCGGGATTCGGGGCGCATGCCCTGTTGGACTACCGCCCAGTGGCCGCCCTCGGATATGAACATGGTGTGGTGATAGAGACTGAAGCCATCCTGAAGAAGGGCCGTGTCGACCTTGGCGGAGAGCCTGCTCGCCCTGACCAAGGCCTCGACCTTCGATGGGTGGAGGGAAAGTGCTTCACCGACCTCAGGAATCTCCTGCACAGCTTGCCTGGAACGAATCCCTTTCCCTCCAACCGCCGCCACGCCATGCTCCTGCGCATCCAGCACCTCCTTCAACACGCCACACAAGACCGTCGTGGTACCCGAACTGTGCCAGTCGAAGGCCAGCACGCAGCTCAGCGCCTGGAACCAGTCCGGGTTCGAAAGCCTTAGAAGCAACTCCTTCTGCCCGTACTGGTCAACGATGACATCCGATATGGCCTTGCCCAGCTTCTTCATCCGCTGCACCAACCATTGCGGCGCAGCGCCTCCGTGGAGCGGCAGGTCCATCGTTCCCGTTCTCTGCAATCTCTGCCCCATCCAGGATCTCTAGCCGTGGACTTAAAGACTTGATTGGACCCCCAGGCTGTTTCTTGGTCTGGGGACTTGCTTGCGTCGCCGAGGGGCGATCGTCTTGGCCTTCACCTGCGCAGCCCGGGAAGCTACCTTGCCGCTCCGACCCGATCGAAGGAGTTAAGAACCTGCGAGGGGCCGGCAACTCCATGGAAGGGGAACATCGCCCAGTGGAAGGGATCAAAGTCAAACCTCGGATGACCGTAGCGGACATGCTGGGCCAGATGAAGGGCACTGCGTTCCAGGCCAGAAGCTTGGGTAACGCCGCCAGCGTATGGTCAAACATGCTCTCGGATGAGGGCACAACGATCTTTCTCGGTCTCGCCGGGGCAATGATCCCCGCCGGGATGAGAAGGCTCATGTGCACGCTCCTCGGCAAGAAGATGGTCGACGTCGTGGTCTCCACGGGAGCGAATCTTTACCACGACATCCACGAGTCCCTCGGAGGATCGCACTGGCAGGGAGACTTCATCGCCGATGACCGGGCCCTGGGGAGGAAGATGATCGACAGGATATACGACGTCTTCGCTAGCGAGGAGGCGTTCGAGCAGACAGACGCAATCATCGCGGAGGCATCGGCTGCCATCGGGACCTGCCGGCTCACCACGAGGCAGTACGTAAGCCGCCTCGGAAAGTCCCTTCTTCCCCGGTTCAAGCGAGAGGGCCTGGTAGGCACGGCAGCGAAAGCTGGCATCCCGGTCTTCTGCCCCGCCATCGCGGATAGCTCGCTGGGAATGAGCCTTCTCTTGGCCAGGGAGCGCTACGGGGGATGCCCCCAGATTGACGTCGTCGCGGACATCGACGAGATCACCCGGATCGTCCGCCAGAGCGAGAGCACGGGGGTGATCTACATCGGTGGAGGAACCCCCAAGAACTACATCCAGCAGACCCAGGTGATGGCCAAGCTGCTCGGAGACGACAAGGGGGGCCACAAGTATGCAGTCCAGGTCACAACCGATTCGCCCCAGTGGGGAGGACTCTCGGGTTGCACGCTCGAGGAGTCCATCTCGTGGGGCAAGGTGTCCCCGCGGGCGAGGATGGCGACCGTCCACGCGGACGCCACGATCGCACTGCCGTTGCTGGTTGCGACCGTCTCGGACAGTTCATCACAGGTCCTTCGAGGGAGGAAAAGGCGTTCCTTTCCCTACCTCGAGCCATAGTGGTAGAGCTTGGCCCACTCCCCGTTCTCCAGCCAAGAGTCGTATGCCTCGTCCAGAGCGGGCGAGACCATCACGTAGTTCCGCAGGAAATCCAGGTGGAGTTCCACGAGGTATCGCACTCTCTCATCGGACGGATCTCCCTCGGCGAGCTCGGCAGAGAGCGCCTCCAGGGGAGTCCCGAGGTAGGGTCTTCCGAGGAGGACGGCCGCGCTCGGATGTCCGTGGGAGCGCAAGGTCTGCTCCAGCCTTCTGGCATAGACGCCCGCGATGCACAGCCACCTGCCTCCCTCCCTTATGGCTTTAAGAATCCTCCTGCCCTGCGCCACGACGGACTCATGCAGATTGCGGGAAGCCTTCCTCAAGGCCTCTCGCCACCGCGAAACAACGACCCGGCCGACCATCGTCCTGTACTCCAGCAGGGCTAATGACATGCGGTCCTCCATCATCCTGCCCTCCTCCTCAAGCCGGCCGGTGCACACCACCTCAGCCTCGGGCATGTCTCGGAGAGACTCAAGCACGGGGCGGTTCCTGTACAGCCAGCTCTTGGAGTATCCTCCCAGCAGCTGATCGACGGCCTCCTCGGCCGCCTCCAAGGGCGCGCCGCTCCTGAGAGAGTCAACGGTCCCCTCCAGTTCCTGGGGAAAATCCAGGAGGAGTCCGTCGTAGCCGCCCTGCAAGATCATCCTGCCCGCCTCCGTTCCAGACCTGGCGAGCGTGGTCGTGAGCCCGAGAATGACGTAAGCCAACCCACCACCTCACGCCAGCGAAAAGATTATAGTGGTCGCGCTTCCGGATATTCCGCTGCCATGGATGAAAGAACCGACAAGATCCCCGAGTCGTTCATGAAGTCCAGGATAATGTCCTATCCGCTCGATGCCCTAATAAAGTTCGCCGCATCGAGGGGAATTTCCTACCCACCTGACACGCCGAAGGAGGACTTCGTGGAGCTCATAATCAACAAGGCGAAGGATGTGGCGCGCGAGCTCAGCGAGGCCGCCGAAATCGGGAGGAACGTCTCGGAGGATCTCATCTTGGAGAGGGCAGCCGACCTGGAGCGGCTCCCCAAGCAGGGCGCAACCCGGCAGGAACTCGTTCTCTCCCTGATGGAGGACAGGACGAGACAGATCCTCTGGGATGCCCAACTCTTGATGGCCCAGGAGAGGGCGAAGACGTTCAGGAGGTACGTCCTCTCGAAGGGCAGAATCGAGGCCGACCTCGAGGGGCTCCTCGACCAGGATTCCGCGGCCTTCGAGGATCTGCGGGGCGCGGTCGAGACGCGCCTGAGCTTCACCGCAAAAGTTGCCACGCTGGAGAGGGTGTTGCTCAGGGGAGAATCCTACCTCATCTTCATCAAGTATGTGGACAAGATCAGGTATGCGGAGGAAATGGAGGGCCGGCACTGGGACACCTTGGTGAAACGGGTCATTGCGGTCCTGCACCCACCATCCAAGACCCTTGAGATAGGCACGCCGGACCCCAACAGGGAGGCGAGGACCCTCTCAACGCTTTCGCGCTTCATCGCGGGCAGCGACGAGGCTTTCGACGTCTGGACGATCTCCACGGAGAACATCCTCTCAAGCATCTCGGATCCAGCGTGGAAATCGGATGCCGCGGGCTCGGGCCCCGTCGGCGTATCCTACGTGGATTTCACCAATATCGACCTTCAGGGCCGCCCGCAGAAGATGTCGCTGCTCGGAGACGACGTGCTCCTCACCCTCCGCTCGCTTTCAAGCGCCGGCCTGGACCTCTCCAAGATCGGCAGGCTGCACAAGGTCAGGTTCGTCTTCGGGGGAAGGAAGATAGACGTTTTCCCGGAAGAAAGCAAGTTCCTTTTCCTTGCGTACATGGACGAGAAGGAGAGGATGGCCTTTTACGACTGGATATCCGCGATGCGATGGACCTAGCCCGGCTCCTTGGCAGGCTTGGTCCGGGGCTTCGCGGCTAGGAAGAGGCGCTTCAGCTCATCCTGGTCGATCTCAGCCAGCGACCTCCAAGACAGGCTGATCATGCCCTCCGTCCGGGCCAGGTAACCAGCCTCCACCATCCTGTCTATCCTTCGAGCCGAGATGTTCTTGGACTTGAGGACGTTGACGAGCTCGATCTCCTTCGCCCTTCCGCCGCGGCTCACGAGATAGCTCGCGGCGACCGCGAGCGCCGCAAGGGATCTCCTATCCCAGCCGCAGAGCTTGAGCTCCTCCCGGTGCAGCGGGGCCTTCGACCTTATGAAAGCTCGCCTCCTGCCTTCCGAGAGAAACTCGTCGGACTCCTCGATGGTCACTATCTCAAGCCCAAGATCCCCGACCTTCTCGTTGAGCCCCGCAAGGACCTTCTCCACAGGCTCGGTGCAGACCTTCTCGAGCTCCTCAAGGCTAGCCCCAGGCCGCATCCCGCGCCGGAAGAGCAATAGCCTCAGTGCCGAGAGCTCGTCATCGGTCAGCATGCGCGCCTTGCCTCCTCTGCCTCAGGATGACCGCGACGCTCTGCGTGGCACCGGGCTCGGCAGTGGCTCCCGATAGCACCAGCGCCCTGCCTTCTCCCCTCAGGCTCAGCCTGCGCTGCGACACGAGGAAGCTCGCCAGATAGCTCCTCGTCACCATTTCGGGGAAACTCGCCGATCCTCGTTTTGAGATGAAGGCTTCGTACGGGAGGTCCGAACCTCCGCCCATGGACAGGAACTCCTGCATCATCTCGTCCAAGAGCTCCTCGAACCTCACCTCGGTAACCACCTGCAATTCCACCTCGGACCCCCTCCCGTAGGTCGCGAACGCTTCCGGGGCGGCGAACTCCTGGAAAGGCCTGCCGGACAGTTCCTCCCAGTGCTTCCTCCCCGCATCCAAAGCCTTCAGCGTCATCCGCTCCATCTCGACCAGGGGGTGGAAGCTCTTGGCAAAGATCGACCGAAGGGTCCTTAGGGAAAGCGAATGTATCTTCTCCCTGGCCATATCCGCGTCGATGAACAGCTCGTCCGCCTCGTATCGCAGCCAACGGCACTGCAGGCGAGCAACTCCAACGATAAGCCTCAGAAGCGTCGCGTAGAGCAGGTACTCCTCTGGTCCCGAAAGCCTGTCCGAGGCCTCGGAAAGCGCGCGCCAAAGCTCCCAGGCGTTCACCTGGTGCGGAAGAAGCTCGCCGCTCAGCGCCCTCTTGCAGGTTTCGATTCCCCGCCTCAGGGCGTCGGCCTGCTCCGTCATGCGGGCGCCTCCAGCACGAGGCTGCCTACCTTGCTTTTTCCCTCGACGCTTTGCACCACCACCACGTTCTCGGCCCCCTCCAGATCCTTCCTGGGAATCTGGGATGGCGTTATGGCGATGTACTGCTTGCCCCCGCCGCGCCTCACCGCCGATCTGAGCAGACGGGTAACCAAGTCCTTGTTCATCGGATCCAGATGCACGTCGTACTCGTCAACGGCCCTGAAGGGGGACTTGACCTGACGTTGCAGAGCAAGGAGAAATGACATGGTCGAGAGGCTCTTCTCTCCCCCGCTCTGGGAGAGCGTGCTGATCGAGGTTAGCTCCTTCCCGGCGAATCCGACCTCGATGTCCAAGCCTACGCTGCGAACATCCCCATCCGTCAGGGAAACCCTGCCCCTGGCGCCGATCTCCGCAAGTATCTCGTTGAAGTCCCTGTTGACCTCCTCCAGGTGGCGAGCCATTATCTCGCGCCATCTCTCAAGCCCCTTCCTCAGCTCGGCCTGCATCTCCTCCTTTTTCTCTATGATCGACTGCAGGCTCGTCCTGAGGGCGTCGTACTCGCCCAGGTACTTCTTGTAGACCCCCTCGATGTCGTCGGGAACGTCGCTCAGCTCAGCCAACGACCCGCGTATGTTGCTGATCAGCCTCTCAAGCTCCAACAGATCCCTGGGGGAAGGGATTCGCGGCGAAAGATCCTCCGCCTGATCCACCAGTCTCTGCGTCTCCTCCCTTTTGCCCGAGATCCGATGCTCGATGTCGCGCAGGGCGGCCCTCATCGAGCTCATCTGGTCAAGCAGCACCATCCTCTTGCCCTGCAACTCGTAGTAGCCCTGAAGCTGCCGCTCGAGGCGTTCTCTTGCCCTCTGGTACCTAAGTTCGGCCTTCGAAAGCTCGGCATCCGCCGAGGAGGCGGCCTTGGCAGCGGAGGAAAGATCCCTCTCGACCTGTTTCAACTTCCTATCCCGCTCCTCCAACATCCTCTCCTTCAACTCCGCGAGGGCCTGTGACCTCGTCAAAAGCCTTTCGGCCTCACGCTGCAGAACCGCCTCCTGCGGGACCGCCCTTGACCTGATGAGTTCGATCCTTGAATACAGAGAAAGCATCTCCTGCAACCTGGAGCCCAATGCCCTGTCTCTATCGGCCCGCGC
>Ga0129301_1000832_pt1 | contig 16290 bp, 12 predicted proteins | sample ConPoolayeHmetaG_FD_94489 | JGI IMG/M metagenome (GOLD analysis project Ga0129301, IMG submission 94489) | Hot spring microbial mat communities from California, USA to study Microbial Dark Matter (Phase II) - Cone Pool mat layer H metaG ...
AATTAAAAGAGGCTAGGGATTCTGCAAAAATGGACATATTTCAACTGTTAACTGAAACAGCGGAAAAGGAGAAGAAAAAACAGAGACAGGAACTCCTTGCCCCATTGGGCATAAAGGAGTTTTTCGTTGAGGGAAGCATAACAATCGATAAGCGAACATGCTGGGGAGTTGAGTGCAAACTCTGCATAAAAGTCTGTCCAACAAATGCCTTGTTCTGGAAAACTGGCGAAGTAGGCATAATTGAGGAACTCTGCATATACTGCGGAGCTTGCGTTCTAAGCTGCATAGTTGACAATTGCATAAAAATCTCAAGGAAAAGAGAGAAAGGCGATATCGAATTCTTTAGCACGCCTCGAAGTTTTCTTATGCTTCAGCAAGGCATAAACGCAAAAAAACGCTTTGAAAGAGTTAAAGCGTTATTCCCCACACCGGAGGAATATTTGAGAAGGTACAGGCCAACTCTAGCTTTCTAAAACTAGAGTAAGCGTAATTTTGCTTAATGGCTGCAAGTAACGGATTTTCCGAGTTATTACATAAAATTATGATAAGCATTCCACGATTAAAAAAGGATATTGACAAAGAGTGGGGGGTTAAGAATATTTCCATTTTTCTTGCAGGAATTTAGGTATTTCCGATGAGTCTCTTGGTCCAACCAGCACTTGCCATCCGCTTAATTCTTCAATTTCACCGCTTAGACGTGTTGCCTTGCCGGGGATTATGAGTTTTTTATGCTTCACTTTGTTTTCTATTCCAGAGGCTTTTATGGCTTCTACTACCTTTTCTGCTGTCAGTTTTCTTCCTGCCACTGAACTGTCTACCGCCGTGCCTTCCGTGTCCACCACTAGGAGATAAGCATTTACTTTGGCTGATTCGATGTCTGAAGCTACGGTGTAATAGGTAAGAGCAAAGTTAGTTGTGAACATTACTGGCGCACTTTCATCTGGAGTGCCGAACACATTTAACCCCGGCTCAACGGCTACGGGTTTTCTGGGGTCTGTGTAAATGTTTTGCCGCAGTATTATGTTTGGAAGCAACGCCCACCCGTCTGTGCTGTGCATTATTAGAATGTCGGCGAAGCGAACTATGAGCATGGCTGCCAGATAGGCTTCTCTCCATGTGACAATTTCTTTTGCGGTTCCAGAACTATCCATCCAAGCGACCATAGGCACACCCATCAATGGAAAGCCTAGAAGCTCATCTCCTTCTTTACATGCACCTCTGCGTATCATTACGAAGTTATTCAACGTGTCAGCTAAGCCTTCGCCGTAAAAAGTTCCAGGATCCAATACTAGGTCTTCAACTCCGTATGCCAGCAAAGTTTTTGCCAGCGACTTTAAAAGTTTAAGGTTGTTCGGGGCAAAAACAGTTAAAGGGCAGTTGTACATTATGGCGAGTTCAGCCATTTCCTTCCAGTTATCTTTGGTAGCTGCATAGAGGAGAGGCCTCGCTTTTGGTGCGACCATCAATCCAGCTTCAACAACTTCCGGGTTCAAGGAGCATAGGATTAACGGTAGCTTCGTATTTTCAACTACTTTTTTGATTGCCGATTTGAACTTTTCTGGGTCGTTTGATGTAGAGCGAACTGCAATCATGTCTAAATTCAAAATTTGGCCAATGTGCTCAAACTGGAAACTTTCAGTTCTTTTTATTCTGTCCAAAATTTCCTCTTCAGCCATTTCGTCAGTCACGTCTATGGCTATGGCTGTGGGGTTGAAGTATGCAAGCTCGTGGCGGTACATTACGAGTTTTCCGCCTATTTTAACTGTTTTTTCGCCTGCACCTACTAATACTTCTTTTACAGCTGGTTTCAGCATCTCTTTCAATTGCGTGTAAAACTTCTCATTATCTTTCTTCAGAAGCGGTAGACACTTTTCTAACTGGACTTCCCGGTTAACAACTTTCGCTGCGAAGGCCATGCAGTTCTCGAAGCCGCATTCTTTACAGTTGGTTTTTGGAAGAAGCTTGTAAACATCTATTGGGCTTAGCTCTTTGACGACTGCCTTAGACTTGCTTGTTTTTTCACTCATTTCGTGAAACCTCATTATCAAATCTTTGCGGATACCCATTCAACAAGTCTTTCAGTTTTTCCTGAACCGCCACGCATGAGTTGGCGTATAACATCCTTCATTGTTTTGACCGCGGCCGGGTGCATCATCATAAACAAGTCTACACCGGCCAACAGAAGAGTTAAAGCTGTGGTGACCTCCCACAGTGGACCTCTAAGTTCGCGGGGCTCCCATTCAGGAGCCATTTTCAACCAAGCTTCTCTGGCTGCCCAAGCGTTTGTTGTGCCAGAAGACATAGGGTGCGCCAATTCTGGGTCTCCCATAAGCGCTACAAGTCTAGCTCGTTCCATGTTGGTGAATGCATAGTCCAAACCATAACCTAGTGCGGCTGTCGTCAAGTCCATTACAATTGACTCTTTTGGCATGAAATCATAGAGTTTACGGTTAAGTTCCCTAGCGAGGTTTAAATCCATGGGGGTAAAAGCTAAAGCAGCGTGACCATTCTGGTTCACAAATTTTGCGCATTTTTCAACATCCATGTCCCTGGTTATTGAGCTTATCAGAAATCTTTCCCCTGCGAAGGTTTCTGCAACCTCTTCGAAAACGGCGGTATCCTTAGCTGGGTCGCCGCAGCCTCCAATTATCATTGGAACATCTACAGCTTGAGCCACTGCCTCAACGGTCTTTACCGCTTCCTTTGGCGTAGCATCTTTGAGAAGCGGGTCAACACTTATCAAATGTATTGTTACAAGGTCGGCTCCAAACTTTTCAACAGCAAGTTTAGCCCAAGCTGCTGGATCCTCCATGACGTCTTTAACATGCATCTTAACTGCTTTGGGAAGGGGAACTTCCATGTCGAAAACATCTAATGTTATTACAGGAGGGTTAGGCGTAGACCTTTCAAAAGTGTAAAAAGCCGGAGTAGTTTCTCCTCCAACGATCACGGTTTTTCCGCGAGTGCCTCCCTCGCTTTTTGTTGCACCTAGCTTTACTTCAAGAACCTTTCCCGGATAAGTTTCAATTGGTGGAATAAACTCGGTTTCAATGATTTGTGTAGGTTTAGCCTTACCTGAAGGAACCTCTGCTTTAGTGGGGATCACAAATGATGGGGCGGCAACTGCTCCTGGTTGAAGCCAAATTTCCAAGTCGCCAGCATCCATTTTGAAGTCTTCTATCTCTATTTCCTGAATTTTCGCTAACAGCTCCAGAAGACGTGGGCTAATTCTAAGTCCCAGAAAGCTTTCTTCTTCCTGTTTTTCAGGCAAAAAATTCACCTTTTCTCTGATTTTTCGCTCTTAACGGTGCGAATTATGACTTTCTTAGCGTAGATTTTCGCATCCTTTAAGATTATTTTTAATCCACCTAATGTTATGGGCAGTGTAGCCGCTGTGAAAGCCGGCACAGTTTCCGAAGCTGTGTAGGTAACTGCTTCTTTCAATTCAGTTGGCAACGCTTCCGCCACTGCAACTTCTTCCTTCCAACGTTCCACAACTGGGTGGTTTCGTGTTTTAAGAAAGGATTTTAACTCATCAATTGTTTTAGCGTCATCTTCAGTAGCTATTTTGTCTGCAAGCCCCTCAGGAATGAAGTTTTTAATCCGTTCTTTAACTTCTTTGGGCATCCAGACAACACGGCTGTATCCTCCATCGGCCTGAAGAAACTTTTTTGACCGCATATACTCTATGGATAATCCGTGAAAACCGTCCACCTGCCTTCCGCCTGCTGTAGAATCTGCCAGGGTTGAGAAGGGCAAACCGTTAACTGCCAAATCTGGATAGCCTCTATGAACTATGCCGAATCCATCAACTTCTGGTATGTAAAATGCAACTGCCTCGAAACAGCCGCATGATGTATGCGGGTACTCGAAAGCGGTGTAAAGCCAAACCCTTGTAACTTCGCCGAGGGTTCTTTTTTTGACAGTTTCGTTTACGCCTGAAAATTCGCCTTTAACAGGATCAAGGAGTTCGCCTCTTTCAATTTCAAACACTGGTCCTTTCGGATCTATGCTTGCTGAGGCTCGTCCATCAAACCAGCTTATGGCACCGCAGTTTGAGTACCGCTGGGGAGTTATAACACAGCAGTGGGTTGGCGCAAAAGATTGGCATAAAACACAACCGTAAAACTTGTCCACTTCCTCATCTTTAAGCCCCCTTGCTCTAGCGTCTCTTGACTCGTAAATTTGCAGAGCTTCGTTGTAAATGTCTTTGATTTTTTCAGGATCTGTGATGAAAGTTATTTGCATCTTCTCCACCATTGGTAGTTCGCTTTTGAAGAGCGTGTGTAAAACTTTGCCGACAAGTTGGAGGGAGTTGAAGCCTTTTTGGAAGGATTTCTTGCTTAGACGCAGCCAGATGTCGTAGCGTTGGTTTAAGTGCATGAAGCCTTCAATGTAGTTGCAGTATTGGTGTATGCGCCTTTCTATTACACCTTCAAGTTCATGGTCAAGTTTGGTGCCTGCTGCCTCGATTAAAATGCCAATGGGGTAGCTTTTACCTTCCACCATTTCCTTTACATCGAGACCTAAGATGGTTATTTTTCCATCTTCAACCTCGTCCATTTTTCTGACTCTTACCAGCTCAAACTTCTCCTTAACATCAGGTCCTCCGAGCTCTACTTGCATATCCCTTCTACGAATCCTTTCGCCCTCGTAGACTTCGCCTACATCAACCGGGATATCTCTGAAAATTGACATTTCATTTTCCTCCATTCTTAAACTGTAAAGTTATACCCGTAAGATAATTAACCCACTCTTCGAGTCCTAAGTTTGGAAGAGACCATTTTGCATGAGTGTGATACATATTATCCAAATTGACCGTTGTAAGTCCTTGGGCATAGTGCTTTAATGCTGAGAGAAGTTCAGCTCCGACATAGTAAGGAAATCCTACAAATAGCGCCATATCATGGGGACCACCGCCGTCAACACCCATCCAGCTTTTATCCACTAGTCTACTTCCTATTTCCATGGCGGACAACCACATAGATGGTTTGTAACCCCTCTTAATAAACTCCCCAGCTACGCTTGAAACAGCAATTATAGGTATATTGGTTTCGCAAGCAAATTCCACTATGTAATCTATTAGATTCTTATCTTCTAAATTGATTTCAGCAGCTTTACTGCCCACCACAAGGACTGGACGATTAGATTTTTTAATGATGTCTGCAGCTGTCTTTGAGTTAACTATAACAACGGCTTTTTGGGGACCTGCAACCTCCGCTGTTTGCCAGGGCTTCTTCAACCACCTATGGTCTTCGGGAAGAGTTGGCGGCGCGGGTTCTCCAGAAGTCTTCTGTACTGCTCCATACTCAGGAGGGCACGCGTCAAAGCATTGCCCACATTTTGTACATTTGCTCTGAGCGATTACGTGGATCTTATCTATTTTGCCTTCAATAGCTTGATCGTTGCAGCTTCTAAAGCAGAAGTGGCATCCGGTGCACTTTTCAGGGTCTATGTAGAAGGTTAGCAGCTCTTTACAAACCAATGCAGGGCATTTTTTCTCATATATGTGAGCGTCATATTCCTCTCTAAAGTAGCGTAGAGTAGTTAAAAGGGGGTTAGCAGCAGTCTGTCCTAAAGCGCAGAGGGCAGCATCACTTAACGCTTCAGCTATTTCTTGAAGTTCCTCAATATCGCTACTTTTACCCCTGCCAGCTACTATATCATCCAGTATTTTACGGGCTTGCTTCAAACCTTCGCGGCATGGAACACATTTACCGCATGACTCGCCGCAGAGGAAGTCTACGAAAAACCTAGCTACATCCACCATGCAGGTATTATTGTCCATAACGATTATTCCGCCTGAACCCATCATTGCGCCAAGATTAACGAGCTCATCGAAATCTATAGGAGTATCAAGATGTTGCTTGGGAATTATTCCTCCTGAAGGCCCACCAACTTGGGCACCTTTCAATTTTTGGTTGCCGCGTATGCCACCGCCTATCTTGAATATTATATCCCAAAGCGTTATGCCCATGGGAACTTCAATCAAGCCTGTATTGTTCACCTTGCCTGCCAGCGTGAATATCTTTGTGCCTTTACTCCTCTCAGTACCTAGGGTTTTGAACCACTCCGCACCATTTTTTACTATTAGGGGCACAAAAGCCCAAGTTTCAACATTGTTAAGCACGGTGGGCTTTTCCCATAACCCTTTCACTGCACTGTGAATGTATTTGGGCCTGGGTTCGCCAACCTTACCTTCTATGGCGCTCATTAAAGCAGTTGATTCACCAGATACAAAGGCACCGGCTCCTCTGTGGATCTTAACCTTAAAAGAGAAGCCGGATCCGAGCACGTTTTCGCCTAAAAGGCCATAAGCTTCTGCTTGTTCTATCGCCATTTGCATGTGCTTAACTGCAAGCGGATACTCTTCACGAACATAGATGTAGCCTTGGCTTGCGCCAACTGAGTATGCGCCTATGATTAAGCCTTCTAAAATAGAGTGGGGGTTTCCCTCCATCAGAGCACGATTAGCGAATACGCCTGGGTCTCCTTCGTCGCAGTTTACTATCACATACTTTGGCTCTCCAAGTGCATTACGTGTAGTTTCCCATTTCCTACCAGTTGGGAAACCTCCGCCGCCGCGACCTCGAAGATTTGATTTTTTAACTTCCTCAAGTACTTGCTCGGGAGTCATATTGAAGAGGGCCTTAGCAAGCGCGGTGTATCCGCCTAAGGCAATGTAATCTTCAATTTTTGTCGGGTCTACTTTGGCATTGTTCTCTAACAAAAGCCTAGTTTGGTACTTATAGAAGGGGACTTCATAGAGATGTTTTGCGGTTTTTCCTGTCACAGGATCAACATATAACAGGTTCTCAGCAATTTCGTTTTTAATTATGGTTTTTGATACGATCAGAGGTACATCCTCTGGCTTAACTTTAAAGTAGTAAATTTCTTGAGGGTATATGACCAGTCTTGGTCCTTGCTCGCAAAAGCCGAGGCAGCCAGTGCATCGAATATCAACTTTATTTTCAAGACCTCGTTTCTTAAGCTCGTTTTCAAGTGCTTCTAGAACTTCTTGAGCGCCTAGAGCTTGACAGCCTGTACTTATGCAAACTGCAACAACCGTCTTATTGGGATCTCTTTTGGCAAGTATTTCCCTTCGGAGGTTTTCAAGATCTTCAGGAGAATTTAGTTTTTTCATGGTGACTCATCCCTCTTTCGGTTAAGTATATCCTCAAGCTTTTTGCGTGTAAGCAAACCGTGATATTTCCCGTTTATTTCGGCTACGGGGCCGAGGGCGCAACATCCCAGGCAGTTCACTTTCTCTAAGGTGAATTTTAAATCCTCAGAGGTTTCTCCAGCTTTAATTCCAAGGGTTTGCTCTGCAGCGTCCAAGATTCTTGAGGCACCGCGAACATAACACGCTGTTCCCGTGCATACCCTGACAAGGTGTTTGCCCCTAGGCACAAGGCTCATAGCCGTGTAAAAACTTGCAACTCTATGGATTTCACTTACTGGAATTTTCAACTTTTCACTTATCTTCTGAACAGCCTCTCTAGGTATCCAGTTTAGCGACCGTTGTATTTCCAGTAATAGTTGTATTAGAGCGCCTTCTTTGCCTACATATTTGTCTATTATTTCATCTATCTTGTATGTTTTCTCGCTTAGCATTCTTAAACCGCCTTTTCCTGTAAACGTGCCATGTGGATTCCTTCAACTAGTGGGGCGAAATTCGTTTTTGCACGGTCTCTTTTTAAAGTGCAAAGTTTAACAACTTCATCTTTATTAAAATCTCCTTTAGTTAGGGAAACGTTTTCCAGCAATTTTTTCCCACGTTCCGTTCGCACTATAACTGTGGAAAAGCCCTCAGCGCTGCCAACTGCGCCTACCGACACATCGGCATACAAGGCGGGGAAATCGCTGCAGTAGGGGCATCCTTTTTCTATTGCGTTTTTTAAATCTTTTACCCTGCAAGAATACTCATTTCCGTCTATTTTCAAGCTGAACTTGCCTTTGCGTATTTGAGTCTTCCCGGCTTTGTCAAGATCAACGCCAATAAGCCTATCTGTTTCGGCCTTAAGTTTGTTGTAATCAAAAGACTCAAAACAGAAAAGCCCTATTATGGTTATTTCTAAGTTCGGAAAGTCCTCTTTTAAGGCTTGCTCTATTTTCCTCGCAGCCCTAGCTTGACAAGGAGGCCCGACAACTGCAATTTTTGTTTTACCCGCGTTTATAAGCTCTTTAATTTTTGGCACCATTTTCACTCTTAAGTACTTTGTGCCCTTGGCCTTCATTATTTCATCTACGTTTTCCGCAGCTACTGCTTCAGCTTGATACCCCTCTGTGCGCTGTACAACTATAGCGGTATCAAACAAACCATTTTGGAGGCCAGATATGAGAAGGGCGGTTGCCACCCCTCCATCTTGTCCTTCTATGGAGCTTTTTGCTGAAAAAACATCGAGACAGACGCCTAGATCCTCATCTTTTGGACCCGTTAGAGGTTTTAAGGTTGAATAAGTGTGGGTTCTAACCCTTTTTGATCCTGTAGGACATATCATGGCACAAGCTCCACAGCCCATACAATCATCTGAAAATTCGTTGTATGGAGTTGTTATCTCTCGTTTAACACCTCGTTTTGCAAAGTTTATGGCGGAAACACCTATTAGTTCGTTGCAAACGCGTACACATAAGCCGCAGAGAATGCAGTCTTCATCTTCATTTTCCACCCATAAGCCGGTATTTTCAACTCCATATATTCGGGCCAAGTTTCTGATTCTGGCAACTTTGGGAGTGCGTGCCAATAAAAATTCTAGGAGTTTCCTTCGGATTTTAAGAACCTTTTCAGATTTAGTTTCAACTATTAAACCTTCCTCAGCAGGATAGTTACAAGAGGTTACAATTCTATTCCTGCCACGTGCATCAGTGATGTCTACACAGCATATGCGGCAAGCTCCAAATGGGGAGAGAGCCTTGTTATAGCATAGCGTGGGTATTTGGATGCCTATCTGCCTAGCTACTTCCAGGATAAAAGTTCCTTCTTTAGCTTGAGTCTTTATGCCGTCAATTATCAAAGTTACGTCTTTGCCATTTTTTGCGCCAGTTTCGTTTGCCACCATGATGCCTCCAGCTAAGTCTTCCTCGCTCTAACCAACCTTGGGAGAAGTGTGGGATCAGGAATGACTCTTTCCTGCCAATTTTTCTCCTCAAGTATCTTTATAATTTCATCCTTCATCGTTATTGGTATGTCAGCTAAAGTTCTTACGAATAGGTGTATGTCTGTGGGCAGTGTGCTATAGAAGCGCTTGTGCAGGTCGATATAATGGGTTAGTTTTATAGAGCGTCCTTTTGATGTGTCATTTGGCCTCATGCAAAGTTTAGCTATGGTCACCATTGCTTCTTCTTTTGTTTCTACTGCTTGGAATAGATGTTCTGGTGCAGGTCCACCGTAAATCTTTTCACCTGTCCTTGCATCGTAGACACACCAATCTTCTTGATTATCAGCCCGCCCGAGAAGCATGCGCCTATATTTAACGCCGTGAGGCCCAACAATAACTGGAATCCCCAGCCTCCAAAATCCAGCAGCAATTGATGCTGCTTTTTGGGAATAAGCTCCCCACGCAACTCCTACTGCGCCTACTCTATTATGTATGTAGTCGGCTATTTCTTCGTAGTTACCTCTAAGGTTTCGCCGAGCAAATATATTTGCTATTTTTATGGCTGCTCCTGCAATATGGGAGTTGGAAACACATGAGCCTACATTTAAAACTCCGCCTGCTGCGAACTCGCCTGGAAAGGCCTCGTATACGGTTTTTCCTTCTTCGTTCTTGTACATTCCTGCGGACATGGCTGCACACCCTGATGTTACAACTATGTAGCGTCGTTTCGCGAATTCAGCGCACATCTCTGCTACATCTAAGCCTCCTTTTGGATAGTTTGCACATCCAACAAAAGCCACTACTCCCGGGATTTCACCTAGCACTATGGGGCTTCCAACACTTCTGATTTCTACGTCTTGTATTGGGCCTCTGCCGGCCCTACACTTGTAGGTTTCTTCTTTAAGACGCTTTTCTCCAGCTTTAATGATGAAGCTGTGTACAGGTATATCCACGGGGCAAGCTTGCTCACAGCGTCCGCATCCTACACAAGCATCGTATAGTTCAGCAAGTTTCTCAATAGAACCTTGAGAAGCCGCAATAACAGCCTCTGTTACATCTAAATCCTGTGGACATGCTCTTTTACACAAATAGCATTGTCTGCAGGTGATTGCCTTTTCAAGAATTTCTTCAACTTCTGGAAGGGATTTAAACTTTTTACGCAGGGGTGCAACTTTAAGCGCCAATTTGACAGTAACTTCGCCAACTTTCTCCGGATCAAGTATTAGAACTCCCGGGGTTTTACCAGAAAGTAAATCCTCAACTATGGATTCGCTGTTGTCATTTGCCCGATTTTGTAAACCCATGCAGTTTTTCTCAGAAGTAACGATGACTGGCGCCTTAACTTTTTGTGCCTCAAGCAACGCGTCGGCTCTAATGCACTGCTCATCTAAAATCACTACATCTGCAACTCCGCTTCTTATAAAACGCAGTTGCCAAGATATGGGTCCAACGATTTTCCCGCCTTTGTAATAGCGGGTAATATCGTGGGCTGTACAGCATAACCCAACTACTTCAGCTTTATCTTTTAAACCATTATCTTCAAGGTAGTCTATTATGCTTACTGAAGGAACAACATTATGCCCAATGCACAGGATTACAGGCTTATCAACGTCGATGGTGCCATAACCTAATCCAACCAGTGGTGCTTCTGGATCTGCCTTTGGAAAACCGTATGCTGCGATTTGAGAGAGATCTGCAACTTCCATTCCCACGTGGTCTATCATTCCAGCATGAAAAACTTTTGATTCAAAATCAAGGTTGCTGCCCTCTTGTCCAGTGTGTACGACGGATAATAGATGCGTGAGTTGAGTTTCCACGTAGTCTAAAACTTCTTCCAAATCACCTATGGTTTCAGGCTTTATTCCGCAAACAAGGCGGATGATGGGAGCTTCTACTTGAACGTTTAAACCGCCTACAGCTAGAGGGGTGTCACGGCCAAATTTTTCAATTAAATGTTCCACGAGGTGTCGCGCATGTCCGATGTGGGTTGAAGCACCGATGCAACATGCTAAAAGCACTATTCTTGACTGCTGAGCACTCATGTCTATTCCGCAAGCGCCTCGCTTATTGCCTGTTAAGTCGCACTTTCCAAAAGTGCAAAGGCAGCATAAGTCGCAGAACGGCATATAGAAGGGTTTATAACGCTTTAAAAGCTTCATGTCCCATTCTCTAAGAGTTGTCAGCGATGGAAAAGGCGTCGGCCCCATAGGGTCAGCCCAATTATCTACCACGACTTTTCCCAGGGTCAATTCCAAATTCTTAATTAGGCTTCTATCAGTTTTAAGCTCATCAATCTTTACACGCACATTCTTATTGGTCAACACCATACCTCGATAAGGAGTTTGTTGAAACCCTTTAGAAAGCGTTATTTTAAACTTTTCTGTACGTTTTCCGTTAATTAACAAACGATTTTCGTCAAACTTGCTTCCCAAATGAAAAAGAGACAGCTAAGTTGGAGTGCGTCTAAGCAAGTTGCTGAGCGTACCCAACGTTTTCCATTATCTTTTTTACAGACAAGTAAGCGAGGGTTGTGTCCGGTAGATTAAGAAGAGATTCGCCTGCGAGAACGTATTTTTCAACGTTCTCATCGTAAGAAACTCTTCCCAGAAATTTAAACTGAGTCATACTTTTGGCTTGGGTTTCCAAGCTTTCGGGAAACCTAAAACCTCCAACCAAGTAGAAGTTTCTAAAGCTGATTTTAACCTCGTTGGCAACACGATACGCCCGCTCCGCATGATCGAAGGACTTTTTGGAAGGATCAAGCACGTCGAAGATGTCATCCACTTTGGAGGTTATCCTTCGGTTAATATGTTCTAGACCGGCGGGCGAGTCCACTAAGACGTACTTGTAATTTTTTGCCAAAGATTCTAAGGCTCCTTTCAAAGCCGCGTTTGGAAGGCAATAGCAACCTTCAACCCATTTGGTTCCAAGCGCTATAAAATCAAAATGTTCGCCTTCATACATTCCATGGGCCCAAATCTTGTTCTCAATACGTTCTGTAGGAGGCACCCCAACAGTGGTTCCACCTTCCTCCAGGAAAGTTTCCACAATAAGTTCGGAAATGGATTTTATCCCCTTATCCCTTAAGTCCACGCCTACCATTTCACCTAGGTTTTGATCAGGATCAGTATCCACTAAAAGCAAGGGAGATTCTCCAATTTCAACGAAGTATTTGGTCATTAACGCAACAAAGCTTGTTTTCCCTGTTCCACCCCGTCCCATTGTTACCAGCATCTTCATAGTATTTTACCTACCTCTCCATCTTATCTGAAATCGAAACTTATTGTTCATTCTTGCGTAAAAGTTTACCGCACAACTTTTCTACAGCTTTGACGGCTTCAGCATTCTCATAATTTAAAGGGGTTTCTCCACGCATTTCTGCCTCAACAACTTTGGGGTCAAATGGCAAGAAATCCAAAACTTCCAAACCGTTTTCCTTCGCAAAAATTTCAATAGCTTGCTTCTGAACCTCGCTTTCAACCTTGTTTCCAACCAAGTAAATCTGTTTCATACCTGCTTGAGCGCTTAGCTCATCGATGTGCTTGGCGGTTTCAAGGGACTTCAAGTTTGCGTTAACCACTATGAGCATTATGTCTACATGTTGTGCTGTGGCTCTTCCAACGTGTTCCACGCCAGCCTCCATGTCTAAAACTACTGCTTCGTCGCGGTCAACCATTAAATGACGCAGAAGGGAACGCACAACAGCGTTCGCTGGGCAAGTGCATCCTGAACCCATAGACCTCACTGTTCCCATTACAATTAGGTTTACTCCAAAAGGAGTTTTAACCGAGTAATCGCGAACAACGTCATCAACAGTAAAATTTAGGCGATATACCCCAGAATAGCTTGTGCCCGTCTTAGACTCTAAAAGCTGTTTATTCTCGGATATTGGCACTATTTTTCTAGCCTCTTCAGGAGACAAGCCTAAAGTTAACGCTAGATTGGGGGAAGGATCCGAATCAATAGCTATTGTTTTAAAACCCTTTTTAACTAAGGAGTAGGCTAAACCAGCAGCGATCAAAGTTTTGCCAACGCCGCCTTTCCCGGAAACAGCCACTTTCATGCTTTCACCATTTTCCCGTTTCACATCCTTTCCAGAAGTGCAGCGAAAATTATGGGCAAAACTATTGTGGCGTCCCCCTCAATAATCGCTGTTTTGGCTTTTTCTCTTATTTTACCCCATGATATGGCTTCTCGAGGACGGGCTCCCGATAGGCTTCCGTCGTACTCCACCGCGGTGGTTACGTAAACAGCGTAGTCCAGCCCTTCCTTGAACTGGTTCCACCATAAAACGTGATGTTTGGATATGCCTCCGCCTATAATTAGTGCTCCGGACTTCTTAGCTTGCCAAATCACGTCGCTTAAAAGTTTTTCATCTCTTAGAACGTTTATTTTAAAATCGTGGTCTTGGGAGAACTGCCAGATCTGGTATCCCACTGCACCGTCGGTTATTCCAGGCACTATAATGGGGATGCTGTTTTTCCAGCACCAATGGAGAAATGAGTCTTCGCCGAGCCGTTTGCCCAGCTCCCAGGACAACTCGTAGGTGGCCAGCTCTTTTATTCCCGCGGAATAGATTTCTTCAAGAAATTTCAGCATTTTCTCTTCTATGATTTTCCCGTAGGAGGTTTGAGGTACGAGGACGTTTCCAATTCTATGAATGCCCTTCTTGTGAAGTTCTTTGTCGTCCATGAAGAAGTCGCCTTGGTAATACTCCTTATAACATCTGGCCAAATCATGGTCTAAAGTTCCGCAGGTGGTTACAACAACATCGAACCACTTCTTCTTAACCATCTCCCGGAGGATGCCTCTGGTTCCAGTTGCCACAATGCAAGCTGGGAAGGACAGAAAATTCACTGAATCATTATCCTTTAACGCGTCCTCCAGAATGTCTATTCCTATGGCAAGGTTTTTTGCTGTGAAGCCTCCGCTATCCTTCATCTGCCTTGCTAACGCGTCTACAGATGACCCCTTCGCTATTTCGAAGTCTTTCACTTTTTCCATGGCATGCGCCAAAAGTTTATTCTAAGCCATTGAAGAGCCAAGACAAGTCTGGGACTTTATCCCTTTTAACAATTTTTTCAGCCATGGCGTGAACAACTATGGGCAAGGCTATGGTTGCGTCGCAGTAGCACTGAACATTTCGGCCTTCCTTCGCCTCTTTACCCCAGCTTATGGCTTCTTCAAAGGTGCAGCCTGAAAGGCCACCCCACTGAGGCGAGTCTGTTGTAATCTGTACTGCATATTTATGCGGGTAGAAGCGTTCATACTTTCTGGATTCAGTTAAGCTTCTGCCCACAGTTGTTAACTGAATAAAATCTTTTGGAACCCCTCCGCCTATGTAGACTACTGCGCTGTCTTTTGCTGCTTTAGCCTTTACGTTCACAATTTGTTCGAAATCTCTCATTTGGTCTATATTAATGTCAAAATTACCTTCAATTTTCCTGTTTAGAAGGTAGGCGATTCCGTAGCCGCTGTCAACTATGGCTGGACAGAAAACCGGCACTTTGTTTTCATATGCTGTGGATACAATACTTTTTATTCCATTCTGTGAAAGTTCCTTACCGAAAAGGTTTAGGAACTCTGCTGAGGAGTATTTGCGGTTCGGGTTAAGTTTTTTCATGAAACTGGCAATTAGGCTTTCCATCTGTCGATACTCAAGCTCATCTGCAAAAACATCGTGGAACCTGTCTATTTTATTATTTAACAGCGCGTAATCGTCAACCATGTGGTGGCCTTGCCAGTAGGTTCCACCCATAGCTTCTAAAATGTCTTCGGAAATGTTTGCGCCTGTGGAAACCACTACGTCTATGAAGCGGTTTTCAATGAGCCAATTAACTATTTTCCACTGTCCAGTAGTGCTCATTGAACCGGCATAACCGAGAAATATTACTACATCATCTTTCAACATTTCTTCCCAAACTTCAACAACTTCGCCGAGTTTTCTACCTTGAAAACCTGTTTTAGCCATCTCTGAGAGAAGGTCGGAAATTTTTTTGGGAACTTTAACTTCTATAGGCTCAAGCTTCTCCCTAAAGAACGGGGTCTGTCTTTTATCCCTTATCACCATTTTCAGCTCCACAACTTTGAAGTGGTTAATCTCTTAAGCCTTCTTTTAAATTTTTGGTTCAAAATAAAAGATTGCCGATATGTAGAGAGTTCAATGTTTCCTTATAGAAATAACTCTTTTTCTCTGGGCCTTATAAGGTCAGCTGCTTTGCCAGTGTTAGACCTTGTGAACTTGTAGCCGCGGATAATGGCTGCTGGAATTCCTTCATCAGCCTGGCCTATTACAAGTTCAGCTGCTGATGCAAGTTCGTCTGCAACCGCTGTCTGCTTAACCCTCAAGACGTATCCGAACAAGTCTTTTTCGCCTCTTCTATCTCTTACTGGTTCAAGTCCGGAAACACCTATTGCCACGTTTATCTCGCCTTCACGTAGGGGTCGTCCATGAGTGTCAGAGATGATTACGGCAACATCGCACCCAGTTAAACTCTTTATTTGCTTTCTGATTTTTTCAGCTGAAGCATCAGGGTTTTCAGGGAGCAAAGCCACATATTTTTCTCCTGGAACATTAGACTTATCCACACCGGAGTTGGCGCATACAAAACCCTGTTTTGTTTCAGTAATTATCTTCCCATCTACCATGCGTCTAATTTCTTTAGCCTCTCTGAGAACTACTTCAACCATGGCCGGGTCCTTATCGTAGAGTTCCGCGTAGGCCCTTGCAAAATGGGAAGGAGTAACCTCGTCCAGGTTTACGATGCGCCCTTCAGCTTTTGAAACAACCACATGAGTGATTACCAATATGTCATTGTCTTGGATTGGGGTTCCTTGTTTATCGGCAGCCTTACATATAAGCTCGGCTAGGTTGTCTCCAGCCTTTATGATAGGTAGGCCTTTAATTCCAATTATTTGAATGACAGCCATACAATAGGCCTCATAATTGCACTGTATAAAATATAAAGGGGTTTATAATTTCACCTAAGCTTGTAATTATTTTGTATGCATGAAGAAAGCCGATTAGCCGAAAAATTGAAGCTCAGAAGAAGGCGGTCAATTAACATATTTCTTTCATTATTGAAGGCTTCAGGAATCAAAGCATTTAAAGTTTAAATGAGTCCGTTTTATATTTCTTGGATTTCGCATTTGAGCTTTTTTATGATTTCTTCAGCTTTTGATGGTTCAACCT
>Ga0129301_1000838_pt1 | contig 16205 bp, 14 predicted proteins | sample ConPoolayeHmetaG_FD_94489 | JGI IMG/M metagenome (GOLD analysis project Ga0129301, IMG submission 94489) | Hot spring microbial mat communities from California, USA to study Microbial Dark Matter (Phase II) - Cone Pool mat layer H metaG ...
TCGGATAGCTTCCGCCTGCTCCATGCTTTCCTTAATCCGGCGGGAGCGCGCGTCAAGCAGGCGTATGATGGGCTTGTATGCCACGAGGTATAACAGCCCGAACAGGATTGCCACATTGATAACCTGGGCAATCAAGACCGGCAAATTAACGCCGAGTTCCGCCAGGCCTTCCATTGCGCCTCCTTATTCAACCACCATTGCCCACGGATGAAAACCTTACGGGAAAAGCACTGCCATGAGCACCATGCCCAGGACAAAGGTGGCGCCGAGGATTGCCGCGGCGACGATTATCCCCAGTGATAATGGAATTCCATCCTGCATCGTAATCCTCCTCAGCCTTTCTTAAACAATCATCGCCAGGATGATTGCCACAATGAGGGCGTAGATGCCAATGGCTTCAGCAAAGGCGGTAACCAGAATCATGTTGGTCATGATGGGTCCGCTTGCCTCGGGGTTACGGGCTAAGCCCTGAAGTGCGGAAAAGCCAATAAGTCCGATTGCCAGCGCCGGTCCGAGGAAACCTATGCTTGCCGCCAAGCCTACCGCGAGCAGTTTCATCGTTTCTGGTTCCATCTATACACTACCTCCTTCTTTGTTGCCAGTTAATGTCCTACGCTCTCATGCTGTTCGCCATGATGCGCCACAGCGAGAGTGAGGAAAACGAGCGTAAGCCCGCTGAAAATGAGCGCCTGAACAAAACCAACGAGCAACTCCAGTCCATAGAAAGGCAAAGCAAAAACCCAGGGAATAAGGAATGCGGCGATTAGCAGAAGTATTTCCCCGGCGGTCATGTTTCCAAAAAGACGAAAGGTGAAGCTGACAATGCGCACCAGCTCACTCAGCGCTTCCAGGATGCCCACGAATATCTGGATAAAGCCGGTGATGAGCCCGCTGAAGCCAGCTTTTACCCTGCCTCTTGCTATCAAAGCAAGGCTCTTGAAAAATCCGCCCACGTTAATGAACTTGCCCAGGTAGCGCACTCCCAGGGACTTTAGTCCGAAGAATTCCACGAAGATGAACGATACCAGCGCCAGCGCCAGCGGCATGTTTATATCGGTATTGGCTCCCCGCAATAAATGCACATGGTGACCATCAGGGGTGGTTACAGTGATAGAGCCGAATCCCGGAATCAGGCTCAGCCAGGCATTGAAGGCGACAAAGAGAAAAATAGTCGCCACGATGGGGAAAAAGCGGCGTCCATTTTGTTCCCCGGCCACCCGCTGGCAAAAACTATAGAGCCAGCCGAACAAAAACTCAAAGATACCCTGCAGTCTGCCCGGAACAACTTTCATCCGCCTTGTTACAATAAAGGAGAAGATTACCAGAAACGCCATGGTAACCCACGCGCCGATGATGCTATTGGTGATAGGAAAGCCAAAAAAGTGAAAAACCACTTCGGCAGGAAGCTCGGGAGCGGGGCGGGGAACACTCAACCATGTCGGTAGTCCCAGGTCACCAATGAGACTTTTTCCCAATGGACCGGTAATCAAACTGATGCTCAACAGGGCAAAGACCAGGAACAAGATGCCTGCGAGCACGGGGAAAGAAAGACCCAATACTTTCTTTTTAGGCATCTAGCCGTCTTCCCTATCCTTTTTCTTATTCAGGAGCGGCAGCAGCATCCGGTACACGCCATAAAAAGCCACCGCAATCCCCATGAACAGACCAAATATGACGAAAATGGGTTTCGTATTCAGCTTACTATCAAGCCACAGTCCGGTCAAGGTGCCGAGCAAAACAGCGGTGCCAATGAAAAAGCCCACTCCCACCAGCCTCAGTGCCGCTATCCCCCGGCTCATGATAACCTGCCCTGACCTTCTGTGAAGCTTATCAAATCCGCTCCCATCCGGTCAAACGACCCACTGCGCACCATGCCACAATAAAAGAGCTCCCGTGGTATCCAGCAGAGCTCTTTTTATTAACTTAGCCCCTTCCGGAACGGACTATTTCCGCCGGGAAAAAAGTTTCTTGAAATCTCCGTCAAACTTCTTTAAGAAGCGGTGCATGTCTAAAACATCATCCGCGTTCACGGGCGTGATTTTTCTGAATCTAATCCGCTCAGGACCGGTGAGGTCAGTCACTGCCTTGCGTTTCTCTTCTTTGACCACGGCAGCTACCAGATACTGCGCCTGGCAGGCAGAGCAGGCAACCCGCAGAAACCAGAGGTCATCCCGGTGTCCGATGACATCAATATCAGCCACCTTGTAGAACTCGCCACAGGAGCTACATTTCATTGAGGTCATTAATTTCTTGATAGATTTCTCTTCCACAGCAGCCCCACCCCTTAATCCTGCTTATGATTTCCGTTTGTCAAAGTCATCAAGGTCAAGCGTATTGATGAAGTCATAGAACGCGGAGAGTTTTTTCATCTCCTCTTCGCTCACCTTTTTCATCTTGCCTGTACTCTCTTCCGTCTCTTCCACAAGTGGCTTGCCGGTCTCTTCATCAAGAATGATGCCCGCCTTATCCAGCACGGATTCCTCAGCATAGATGGGGACTTCAGCTCTTACCGCAATGGCGAGAGCATCGCTCGGGCGGGAGTCAATCTCCACAGGGTTGCCGTTTACGGTGAGCATGATTTTGGCATAGAAAGTATCGCTTTTCAGGTCACTAACGACGATGGAGCGAATGGTGGCACCGAGCGAATCTATAATCTGGCAGAGAAGGTCATGGGTCAGAGGCCTGGGCACAGTGACTCCCTGCAGTTTGACCGCAATGGCATCAGCTTCCGCAGGACCAATCCAGATGGGAAGGTAACGCTTTGCCAGCTTTTCCTTGAGAATCACCACTCGCTGGTAATTCATCAAACTGACCCTGATGCTATCAATCGTCATTTCAATCATACGCAGCCCTTCCCGTATTCTCAGCCAACACCTTAATTTTACGCCACAGCCTATCCCTTGTCAATTGAAAGCGCCTGTTTACGGCGCGGTTTTTCAGGCAGAGGTTCTATTAAGACAGCCACGAATATGATATAATTTTACCTGTACGGAAGTATCCCGGTGGTGAGACAGCTCAACGTTCGCCAGCTCAGTGAAGAAAAAGAGGAAAGCTTATCTCCTTATGCTGTGAAAAGCAGGTTCTCACGGGGCAGGTTGAAACCGGAAGAACCGTGTCCCATACGGACGGCGTTCCAGCGCGACCGCGACCGCATCATACATTCAAAATCTTTCCGGCGGCTCAAGCACAAGACGCAGGTATTCATCGCCCCATTGGGTGACCATTATGTCACCCGTCTCACACATACCCTGGAGGTGGCTCAAATCGCCCGCACCATCGCCCGCGCCCTCAATCTCAATGAGGACCTGACGGAAGCCATTGCACTGGGGCATGATTTGGGACATACTCCGTTCGGACACACCGGAGAAGATGTCCTGAATGAGCTTTTCAAAGACGGATTCAAACATAACGAACAGAGCCTGCGCGTGGTGGATATTCTGGAAAAAGACGGCAGAGGGCTTAACCTCACCTGGGAGGTGAGGGATGGCATCCTGAATCATTCCAAGAGCCGTGGCTCAATCATGGGCGATGGCTGGGACACCGTGAGCACTCTTGAGGGAGAACTGGTGAAGATTTCAGACGTTATCGCCTACATCAACCATGATATTGGAGATGCCATACGGGCAGGTATTATTACTGAAGCGGACCTGCCACCAGAAAGCACCAGCTTACTGGGGCATTCCCACTCTGAACGTATCAATACGCTCGTGAGCGATATTATTGAGCAATCCTGGGCAGTGCGCGGTGATGATACCATGAAGAAGAAGCCCGCCATCCGCATGAGCCCGCGAATACTTGAGGCAACCAGCACCCTGCGCGAATTTCTTTTTGACCGGGTGTACACCGTGAAATCAGCAGAAGAAGAGACGGAGCGCGCCAAAAAAGTGGTGCGCTTTCTCTACCATCACCTGACGCAACATCCGGAGAGCCTGCCTGCGGAATATCTCAGCTATAGCGATAGCCCGGAACGAAGGGTGGTGGACTATATTGCCGGTATGACTGACCAGTATGCCCTGCGGCTGGCAGATGAGCTGAAAAGGTAAGACCATGAGCGCCATTGATGAAATAAGACAGAAAACGGACATCGTGGAAACCATCGGCAGATACGTTACGCTGAAAAAGGCGGGGCGCACCTTCCGCGGCCTGTGTCCTTTCCACGCCGAAAAGAACCCCTCATTCTTCGTCTATCCGGAACAGCAGAGCTGGCACTGCTTCGGCTGTAATACCGGCGGTGATGTTTTTTCCTTCATTATGAAAAAGGAGAACACAGATTTCAAAGAGGCTCTGCGCTTGCTTGCCGACCGCGCCGGGGTTATCCTCACTGCCAGGCCTGAGGCAGAAAAGGATAGAAAAGAAAAAGAGCGGCTATACCAGGTGAATGAAGCCGCCGCCCAGTATTTCCATGACCTATTGCTGAACTCTCCGGCGGCGGAGAAGACGCGCGCCTATATCACTGATCGGGGGCTGTCAGCCAAGACTATCTTGGACTTCAAGCTGGGCTATGCGCCGAACGCCTGGGAATCTCTCAAACACCACCTGCTGGAAAGAGGCTATAATGAAAAAGAGCTTGTCGCAATCGGATTGCTGATTCAGAGTGAAGACGGCAAGACACATGACCGCTTCCGCCACAAGCTGATGTTCCCCATCGCTGACCAGCGGGGGCGGATTATCGGCTTCGGGGCGAGGGTGCTTGACGATTCATTGCCCAAGTACATCAATTCCCCGCAGACGCCTCTCTTTGACAAGAGTGGAAATCTTTATGCCCTCAACTTTGCCAGTGCCGGCATCCGCCAGCAGGATTCTGCGGTCATCGTGGAAGGCTACTTTGACGCTATCATCGCCCATCAGCACGGGTTCAACAACGTGGTGGCTTCAATGGGCACGTCAATCACAGAAAGACAGGTAAGCCTGCTCAAAAAGCTCACCCGCAATGTTATTTTAGCCCTGGATGCGGACACCGCCGGCGCAGAAGCAATGCAGCGCGGTGTAAGCTATGAAAACGTTCTTGAAGCTGAGGTGAGGGTGGTCACGCTTCCGGAAGGAAAAGACCCTGACGATGTCATCAGGACAGATACGGGCATGTGGCAAAAACTGCTCGCAGACGCAGTGCCGATTATTGATTATGTGACCAATCTGGTCACCGCGAAACTGGACCTCACCACTGCCAGAGACAAATCTCTGGCAACTGAAAAGCTTCTGCCCATCATCGCTGAAATCAAAGACCCCGTGCGGCAGTCACATTACCTTCAGAAGCTGGCACGGCTGATGAAAATCAGCGACCGTAGCCTGGAGGCGGCGCTGAGCAGAGCAAAGTCAGATAAAAGTAAGCGCGGTATTCAGCTTTCCCGCGAACAGGCTATCTCGCGGGCAGTCCGTCCCCACGTGTCCAACCCTCTTGAAGAATACTGCCTGTCTCTCCTCCTGCAGTACCCGGACCTGAAAAGGATTGAGACAGCGCTTTCCCCGGAGCACTTTGATAACAGTGAGAACAGAGAGATTTTCCTTGCCCTGCAAAAGACTGATGACGTGAGTGCCATAAAAGAAAGCCTGGATACGGCATTACATGAATATTTTGATTCTCTGGTCAGCAGGGATTTACAAAAAGGTCAAATGGATTTAAAATATCTAGACTGTGTGAGAAGACTTGAGGAAAAACATCTGAAAAGCCTGGAAGCCAAGAAGGCAGAAATCCTGGCTCAAGAGGCTGAAATGGGAGGCACTGAGGCGGAACTCGCCAAGCTTCAGGAGCAGGGTATTGAGACCAGTGTCAAGCTGGGCGAGATTTACAGCCGGAAAAACCGCAGACGCCTGCAGAGTTAGAGGTGTGGTATGGGAAAAGAGAAAAAGAAGCCTGAACATGAAATAGAATACACTGATGAGGAACTGGCACCGGAAGAAGCTGAAAGTGATGGCAAAGAAGTAGAAGAGGAATTTGATGATGCCCTAACCGAGCCGACAGAAGAGCTGGTACCAGAGATTCTGCCGGAACCTGATGAGCTGTGGCAGGACGATACCCAGTTCAGCCTTGAGAAAATGCCCACCCCGGAAGAGCTTGAACTGGAACTGCCGCTGGAAGAGCTGACTGAAGAAGATATCACTGATGACCCGGTGCGCATCTACCTGCATGAAATCGGGCGGGTGCCGTTGCTTACTGCACAGGATGAGAAAAGCCTCGCCAGAAGGATGGAAGAAGGAAAATACATCAATGAAATCAAGCATGCCTATTTTCAGAAGCACGGCAGAGGACCTGCCGCCACTGAGGTTGTGCTCGCCATGGTCAGAGACCTGGCACAGCTTGCTCCCGTCATCCATCCGGTACAGGAACACTTTGGCATAATTCCTTCAGCGAGCTTCCTTGATAATTTATATGATGCCAAATTACAGGAGATTCTTGACGGCACCATTGACCCGCAGGTTTATCAGGACCTGGCGGCAAAGCTTGGCAAGACGCCGGCAGAAATGGAACAGATACTGGTCAAGCTGTCTCTTATTCCCAGATTGCTCACGCCGGAGATAAAAGAAGCCATCGGCACCAAAACAACCATCAAAGACATTGAGAAACAAATCAATAAAGGCTCATTCACCAAGGCAATTCAGAAACATGAAAAACAGCTCTCAGAATACCTGAGGCAGGTGGACCAGGAAGCAAAGCGTGCCGAACGCCACCTCATTGAAGCCAATTTGCGCCTTGTGGTCAGCGTGGCAAAGAAGCACATCGGGCGCGGCATGTCTCTTCTTGACCTGATTCAGGAAGGGAACATCGGCTTGATGCGGGCGGTGGAAAAATTTGACTACCGCAAAGGCTTCAAGTTCAGCACCTACGCCACATGGTGGATACGCCAGGCGCTTACCCGCGCCATCGCCGACCAGGCGCGCACCATACGCATCCCGGTGCATATGGTGGAGACCATCAATCGCCTGCTCAAGACCAGCCGCCGTCTGGCGCAGGAGTACGGCCGCGAGCCCACGTCAACGGAAATCGCCAAGGAGATGGAAATCTCCTCGGACAAGGTGAGGGAAATCGTCAAAGTGTCGCAGTTGCCCATCTCGCTGGAATCTCCCATTGGCGAAGAAGAGGACAGCCCGCTGGGCAACTCTATTGAAGACAGGAATGCTCTGCCGCCGGTAGATGCCGCCTCAAAACAATTGCTGAAAGAGCAGATTGAGGATGTCCTGAGTACCCTCACCCCGCGGGAACAGCGTGTGCTTCAGCTCAGGTTCGGGCTTGAGGACGGCAGAAGCCGCACGCTTGAGGAGGTGGGGAAGGAGTTTAACGTCACCCGCGAGCGCATCCGCCAGATTGAAGCCAAAGCCCTGCGTAAGCTCCGCCATCCCAGCCGCAGTCGCAAGCTGAAAGATTACCTGGAGTAGGCTAAAACCCTCTCATCAGATTCAGCGGCAATTTACCTTTAGCGCCCATCTTCATCAGCTTTTGAATCTGGCTGAACTGGTTAAGGAGCTGGTTCACATCCTGTGGCTGAACGCCGCTCCCCCGGGCAATTCTCCGCCGCCGGCTTCCTCCGATGATTGCCGGGTTGCGCCGCTCTTCAGGCGTCATGGAAAGGATAATTGCTTCCACTTTTTTAAGCTGCTTTTCTTCAGCGCCGGCAGGCAGTTTCCCCGCCAGCTTGGAGAAACCGGGAATCATCTCCATCACCTGGGCGATTGGTCCCATCTTGCGCATGGCTTTGAGCTGTTCCAGAAAGTCAGCAAGGGTAAAGGTGGCAGTCTTAACCTTCGTCTGCAGTTCCTTCACCTGCTTTTCATCAAAAGCTTTCTCCGCCTTTTCAATGAGGGTGAGCATATCGCCCATACCCAGAATGCGTGATGAAAGGCGGTCAGGATAGAATGGCTCAAAGGCGTCAACTTTTTCCCCGATGCCGATGAACTTGATGGGCACGCCGGTCACCCAGCGGATAGAGAGCGCGGCGCCACCGCGGGCATCGCCATCCATCTTGGTGAGAATGAGGCCGGTCAAGTTTACTCTGGCATGGAAGTCCCCGGCAATCTTCACTGCCTCCTGACCGGTCATGGCATCAACCACAAGCAGGATTTCAGCCGGGTTCAGCACCTGTTTCACCTGTGCCAGCTCAGTCATCATCTCTTCATCAATATGGAGCCGTCCTGCCGTATCCACAATGACCCAGGACACAGCCGTATTCTTCGCCTCGGCGAGAGCGTGCGCACAGATTTCTTTGCTTGGCACGCTGGGGCTCTCGCGATAGACCGGGATATCAAGCTGTTTGCCCAGCGTCACCAGTTGTTCCATTGCCGCCGGGCGCCGGTTATCTGCCGCCACGAGGAGCGGACGCTGACCCGTGTGTTTCAGATGAAGTGCCAGTTTAGCGGCGGTGGTGGTCTTGCCACTGCCCTGCAGACCCACGAGCATGATGACCGACGGCGGATGAGATGAGGCTGTCAGTTTGCTCTGCCCCCCGCCGAGGATAGTGATAAGCTCTTCATTGACAATCTTGATGATTTGCTGGGCGGGAGTTAAGCTCTGTAAGATATCGGCGCCGAGCGCCCGCTCCCTCACCCTGGCGAGGAAGTCCTTGACCACTTTGAAATTGACGTCAGCCTCAAGCAAGGCAAGGCGCACCTGCCTCAGCGCTTCATCAACATCTTTTTCACTCAGTTTCCCCTTATTGCCCAGGAAGCGGAAAACCTGCCCCAGTTTTTCAGAAAGAAGCTCAAACATAGTTTTATTGTAGTGGGCATAAACCGTAGCGTCAAATTATGCTACAATGTCTGGCAGATGGAACGTAGCCGATGATTCCCGTCAGATTGAAAATGCGGAATTTCATGTGCTACCGGGAGGTGCCGGAGCTTTCCTTTGCGGGCATCCATACCGCCTGTCTTTCCGGGGACAACGGGAGCGGGAAGTCCGCCCTCATTGACGCCATGACCTGGGCATTGTGGGGAGAAGCCCGCACTAACAGTGATGACGACCTCATCCACACCACTCAGCAGGAGATGGAGGTGGAGTTTGACTTCACGGTAGGCGGACAGCTTTACCGCGTCATCCGCAAACGCTCCCGCCCCAGGCGCGCTGGCGGGCAGGGGCAATCAACTCTTGATTTTCAAATCGCCCATGGTGACGGCTTCCGCTCTGTTGCGGGCGACAAAATGAGCCAGACTCAGGAGAAAATCACGAACACTCTCCATATGGACTACCACACCTTCATTAACAGCGCCTACCTGCGCCAGGGTCACGCCGATGAGTTTACAGAGCAGTCACCCTCCAAACGTAAAGAGGTGCTGGCAAATATCCTCGGACTGGAATACTATGACACACTTGAAGAAAAAGCGAGAGAGCTTGCCCGGCAGAGGGAAGCGGAAAAAGCCCGGCAGGAAATCTCTCTAAAGGAAATAGCTTTAGAGCTGGGCAATAAGCCCGCTTATGAGGCTGAGCTCGCCAGGGCACAGGATGAGGTGGCTGAGATAGAAAAACAGATCAAAGAAAAAGAAAGCGCTATAAGCGACCTCAAACAAAAGCGGGATGCCCTGGAAAAGAAGCAGGTGCAACTGGAGCAACTCTCAGTAATCATGGCGGACCGGGAAAACCAGCTGAAGCGCCTTAAAGCACAGATGGAACAGCACCGTGTCCGGATAAAATCATATGAACTGCTCATCACGCAACGTGTTGAAATTGAAGACGGCTATGCCAGGTTTGCTGAAGCCAGAGCGCTCTGCGAAGATTTCAATAAGAAGCTCTCTGCCCTCCACCACCTCAACGAACAGAAGAGTGCGCTTACGCAGAGCATAGAACAGGAGAAAGCCAAGCTTGAGCGCACTTTAGCCCTCACCCTGCAAAGGCTGACTGACCTGCGAGGGGAGGCAGATAAGCTCAGCGACCTTAAGGCGAAAGCCGCCCAATTGCAGACCGTACTGCAGAAGCTCGCCGAGCAGGAACAGGCGGTCAACCTTAAGAAGCGGGCAGTTCAAGAAGAACAGGTAGCAATCGCCAATCTTGAGGTAACCGCGCTCCGGCTGGAGCAGGAAATCAGAGAGACTCATGAAAAACTGCACCTCCTCGCCACGCAGAAGGAAGCTAAATGTCCTCTGTGCGAATCAGACCTGGGCGCTGATGGCATCAGGCGTGTTAGAAATAAATACGTGGCAGAACAGCAGTCTAAAGAAGCCTTACTGCAATCAACGCGGGAACAGATAGAAGAGAGGGGAAAAACGCTTAAAACCTTACAGGAGGAAGTGGCTCAACTGGAAGCCGAGCTAGCTCAGAAAAAATCAACCGTGGAAAAGGGGCTGGCGATAGTTGAAAGGAGCAAAGAAGAGGCAGAGAAAGCACAGCAGGAAATTGCCGATGAAGAAGCCACGCTCAAAGCAATTGAGCGTCAGTTGACCGGTAAAGAATATGCCGTCAATGAACAAAATAAACTGAAAGAGGTCATGAGTGACATTGCCCGTCTTGACTATGACCCGGCAAAGCACGACCAGCTAAGGAAGCGGGTTACGGACCTGCAAGCGTTTGAGGAGCGCCGGCGTGAGCTTGAAAAGGCGGAGGCTCTCATCAGCCAGGAAAAGGAATCACTGGAGAGGGCAGAGGCATTGCTGCAGGAGCTCAGCAAGAGCCTGGAAAATGAAAATCGCCAGAAACAGGAGCTGGCAAAGGAACTGGTGGCATTACCTCCGTTACTCCAGGAAATTGCCGCGGCTGAAGCAGAACAGCAGGCACTGGCATCACGGCAGAAACAAGCCCAGGAAGCTCTCTGGAACGCCAGAGCCAACCTCCAACGCTGTGCCAGCCTGGAGGCTAAGAAGCAGGAAAAAGAAACGCTTTTAACCCAAGCGGCGAACGAAGAGGGCATTTATAAAGAACTGGCTGAGGCTTTCGGTAAAAAGGGCATCCAGGCTCTGCTCATTGACATGGCGCTTCCTGAGATTGAGACGGAAGCCAATCGCCTGCTCAGCCGCATGACGGACAATCGCATGCATGTGAAGTTTGAGACCCAGCGCATCACCAAGAAAGGTGATGCCATTGAAACCCTTGACATCAACATCAGCGATGAGCTGGGGACAAGGAACTATGAGATGTTCAGCGGCGGAGAAGCCTTCCGCATCAACTTCGCCATCCGCATTGCATTATCCCGGCTCCTCGCCCGCCGCTCCGGCGCACCACTCCCTACCCTTATCATTGACGAAGGTTTCGGCACGCAGGACGCCACTGGCATTGAAAAGCTGAAAGAAGCCATCACCTCAATCCAGGACGACTTTGAGAAAATAATCGTCATCACCCATATTGAGGAACTGCGGGATGCCTTCCCCACCCGCATTGACGTGGTGAAGAAAGCAGACGGTTCCACGTTTATGGTAAGCTAGATTCCCTTTTTCTGACGGGCTTCAGCAACAGCATCAACAATACCGTAACGGAAGTAAGGACTGCCCAGGTCAAGAAAGCCGGATAGTAGCTCTTTGTTATGTCAAAGATATAACCGGTGATGATGGGACTGGCCGCTTCACCGAAGCCGGAAGCGAGCATGAATACCCCCAAAATGACGCCGTGGGAACGCAAGCCAAACTGCTCGGCGACGAAGGGTGAAAATAGCGCCGCGTTCCCCCCATAGCTGAACCCAAACACGGCGCCAAAAACGTAAAGCATCCACTGGTCTTTTGCCCCCAGCAACCAGAACAGAGACCCGGTCATCAGGACAAAACAAGCAATAATGGTTTTCCGGTATCCGAACCTGTCACCGATGCCGCCCAGCACAATTCTGCCGCCGGTACTGAAAGCTCCGATAAACGAAAGAATCAAAGCCGCGCCTGTGGTGGAGAGCCCCAGCCCTATTCCATGCAGAACAATGTGCGCCACCACCGCCCCAATACTTAAACAGTAAAGAAACCAGGTGGCGCACAGCACCCAGAACTGGCTGGTATGGATAGCCTCCCAGAAAGTAAAGCCGGTGGGCAAAGAGAATTCTATGGCATCTGAAGCAGGTTCACCATAAGGTTTAAGTCCCATCTGCACCGGACTATGTCTGAATAGCTGTGCCACTGAGGTAACCAAAACCAGAGCAATTATACCGACAATAATATAACTGGTCCGCCAGCCGAAGATGGGAATCAGCCAGGTGACTGCCGGCGGGATAGCCAGGGTACCCGCACCAAGCCCGGCAATCGCGGCGCCGGTCATCATTCCCCGCCGTTTCACAAACCACCTGGCGATGGTGGAAGTCACCGGAACATAAGTACCGCTCACTCCCACCCCAATAAACGCCCCGTAAAAAAGATACCACTGCCACAGGGTGCTCACTCTGGAAAGAAGGAGAAAACCGGCACCAAGGAAGACGCCGCAAACGGTAATGACCACCCTAGGACCATAGCGGTCAGTGAGCCTGCCGGTGACTGTGCTCATCAATCCGATGAACACGCTCGCCAGCGCAAGGGCACCAGAGGTCCCCGCCCGCGTCCAGCCAAACTCCTCCAGCAGGTACTTGAAAAATACGCCAAAGGTGTAAAGCGTGCCCCACATCGTCCCCATGACCAGGAACGAAGCGGCTACGATAACGTAACCATAGAAAAACCCGCGTTTTTCCAAAATTATTTCACTTCTGCCAAGTCAGCTCTTTCACTGGCTTTAGAAACGGAGTCAACACCAGTCCAAAGACAGCTAAAACGATAAGTATGATAAACGCAAGCCGGTAACTTTCTGTGATATCAAAGATATATCCTGCCAGGAGCGGTCCGCATGAGCCACCGATGGTGCCGCTAAAAACAACAATGCCAAAAAGGACGCCATGAGAACGTATACCCAGCAGTTCAGCCACAATCGGCGAGATGACGGTGAAAAAACCCCCGTGCGCGATGCCGTAAACCAGAGCAAAAAGATAGAGCATCCAGGCGTTTTTCGCCACCTGCAGCCACAGCAGGCTGACTATCAGCAGAATAAAACAAATGAACGTCGTTCTAACACTACCAATCCTGTCAATGGCAAAGCCGGTCATAAACCGCCCCACCATACTGACGCCCCCGATTGATGCCAGAACTCCGGCGGCTTCTGTTGGCGGGATGCCTAAATCAGTAGCATGGTTCACGATGTGCACCATCACGGTGAGCGCGCAGAACACGATGATAAAATTCGCCAGGCAAAGCAGCCATAGCTGTCGGGTGGCACTTGCCTCGCGCAGAGAAAGCCCTCTATTTGCAAGCGCTGACACCTGTGAAACGCCGAGCTCATCTCCATCAGGTGAGAGTCCCATCTGAGCCGGGTCGCGCCGCAGAAGCTGAGCCAGCAGAACGAGAAGTATCAGCAACGCTATGCCCATAATGACATAGGTATTGCGCCAGCCGTACGCCGTAATGAAGACGCTGGCAAGCAGAGGCAGTGCCAGTTGCCCGGCGCCGGTGCCCACTTTGACAATGCCGGTCATAAACCCCCTCCGCCTCACAAACCAGCGTGCAACCGTAGACAGGACCACCACATCAATGGAGCTGAACCCCAAGCCAATAATAACGCCGTAAAAGAGATAAATCTGCCAGACGGCGCCCACATGTGACATCAGATAGTAACCTGAACCAAGCAGAACGCCGGTCACCGTCATGATGCGGCGAGGACCAACTTTATCATTCAGCCTGCCGACGAGAATACCCATTAAACCCGTGAGAAACATGGCTAACGATGACGCTCCGGAAACGAGCGCCCTTGACCAGCCAAACTCGTTTGCCAGCGGCTTGAAAAAGACGCCGTACGATATCCACATGCCGATGCCAAGCCCCTGGATGACAAAGCCGGTCGCCGCAATAAGATAGCCGTAAAAAAATTTAGGTTTTTTGCCGGGGCTCATGTGCCAGGCTCATTGCCTCCTGTTTTCACCGGTTTTAAGAACAACATCAAGACCAGCCCAATGGCACTGGTGATGGCAAAAATAAGAAAGGACGGATTGTAGCTCTGTGTCAGGTCAAAGAGATAACCAGCAATCAGCGGACCCAGCGCCATGCCCCCGGTGCCGCCAAACATGATAACCGTCCCGAAGACGACCCCGTGTGCTTTCAGCCCGAAGTGCTCCGCCACCATCGGCGAGGGCAGGACCGAAAGACCGCCATAGGCAAATCCAAAGACAAGGGCAAAAAGGTAAAACAGCCATAGCTCCCGCGCCAAAAGGAGCCAGCCAAGAGATAGTCCTCCCAGTCCCAGGCAGATGACCCAGGAGCTCTTGTTGCCGATTTTATCAGCGGCGGTGCCGGTGATTATCCGGCTAAACATGCTGACGGCACCGATGATGGTGATAATGAGCGCCGCCGCGGCGGCAGAGACGCCCAGCCCGCGCGCATGAGTAACAATATGCACCACGATGGTGCCTTCGCCCATAGTGAAACCGAGCAGTGATAAGACGATGACCCAGAATTGCCACGTCCTGAGCGCCTGCATGAGGTTAAGCCCTCCAGCGCTGAGACCGGTTGATAAATGCCTCTCATTTCCGCCATAAGGCAAAAGACCCATCTGCTGGGGGTCACGCCTGAGAACCTGTGCCGCCAGCACCATGACGATGAGAGAAGTTATGCCAACTATGCGATAGGAGGTGCGCCAGCCGTAGTCCTCAATCAGCCAGTTAGCCAATGGGGGAGAAATAAGCATCCCCACACCGATTCCTGCCACCACCATGCCGGTCATCATCCCTCGTCTCTTGGTGAACCACCGGGCGACTGTGGACTGAAGCGGGGTAACCGCGGAACCCATGCCCATCGCTACCACCACCCCATAGAACAAATAAAGTTGCCAGAAAGCCTGTGTCACTGACACCAGGATATAGCCCAGCCCCAGGAAAATACCGCAAATAGTGACCACTAGGCGCGGACCGAAGCGGTCAGTTAACCTGCCGGCAATAACATTAAAGACGCCGGTTAGAACGAAGGAAAGCGAAAATGCACCGGAGGTCATGGCTCTCGTCCAGCCGAACTCCTCCAGCAACGGGGTAAAAAAGATGCCGAAGCTGTAGTATGCTCCCCACATCACCAGCATGCATAGAAAAGCCGCTATTGAGACGATATAGCCATAAAAAAACGGGAGCCGCCTACTTTTAGCCCCGGGCAAACCATCCCTCCAGATAAATTGCAGAAAATGACTTGATACCTTAGTATAGCACTAACCGGTGAGGACTGCCTCCTTAGCCAGTACGCGGCGCAGGTAATTGCCAGTAGCTGATGACTCCACACGGGCGATTTCTTCCGGTGTGCCCGTGGCGACGATATAGCCTCCTTTATCGCCCGCGCCAGGACCGAGGTCAATGACGTAGTCCGCGTTTTTGATGACATCCAGGTGATGCTCAATCACCACCACCGTGTTGCCGGCGTCGACCAGGCGTTGTAACACCCGGAGGAGCGCCGCCACATCTTCAAAAGAAAGACCGGTCGTAGGCTCATCAAGGATGTATAGCGTGCGCCCGGTAGAGCGTTTTGAAAGCTCTGTCGCCAGCTTGACACGCTGGGCTTCACCCCCAGAAAGAGTCGGCGCGGGCTGACCAAGCCGGATATAGCCCAGCCCCACATCATGCAGAGTTGACAGCTTGTTCTTCACCTTGGGGAAATGCTCAAAAAAGGCAAGCGCCTGCTCCACCGTCATGTCCAGCACTTCAGCAATGTTTTTGTCTTTGAACCTGATTTCCAGCGCCTCGCGATTGTAGCGGGCTCCCTTGCACACCTCGCAGGGAACGGTCACATCAGGCAGGAACTGCATCTCAATCTGGATGTAGCCTTCCCCGCGGCAGGCTTCACAGCGTCCGCCCTTGACATTGAAAGAGAACCGCCCCGGTCCATAACCCCTCATCCTCGCCTCAGGCACGGTGGCAAAGAGTTCGCGTATGGGGGTGAAGGTGCCGGTATAGGTGGCGGGATTACTGCGCGGCGTCCTGCCGATGGGCGATTGGTCAATATTGATGACCTTATCTATATGCTCAATGCCCAGAATCGCATCGCATTCGCCGGCTCTATCCCGGGACCCGTAGAGTATCTGTGCCAGCCGGTGATAGAGGATTTCATCAATGAGTGAGCTTTTGCCGCTCCCGGAAACCCCGGTGACACAGACAAACTTGCCCAGCGGAATGTGTACGTCAATATCCTTCAGGTTATTCTGCCGCGCACCCTGGATGACGATCTCCTTTCCGTTCCCGGCGCGGCGTCTGGCGGGCAAAGGAATCTGCCGCCTGCCGCTCAGGTATTGCCCCGTGATTGATTCGGCGCTTGCCATCACCTCA
>Ga0129301_1000839_pt1 | contig 16203 bp, 11 predicted proteins | sample ConPoolayeHmetaG_FD_94489 | JGI IMG/M metagenome (GOLD analysis project Ga0129301, IMG submission 94489) | Hot spring microbial mat communities from California, USA to study Microbial Dark Matter (Phase II) - Cone Pool mat layer H metaG ...
CCTTCCAGTTCAAAGAAGTAAGGTCCACATTCTATCTTTACCCGAGAAAGTTCCACAATAGAGGCTGCCATCTGACTGGCAAGAAACCTTTCCCAGACCAGGGTATAGAGTTTTCGCTGCCACTGGTTGAGAAAAGGAGCGACACTCTCTGGAGTCCGAAAGATACTGGTAGGTCTGATGGCCTCATGAGCCTCCTGGGCAAGGTGGCTTTTTGTTTTGTAAAAGACCGGTTTTGCGGGCAGATATTGCGCCCCTATCCTTTCCTTTATAAACTCTCTGGCTTCTTCTTGGGCTCTTCGGGCTATGGAGAGTGAATCGGTTCGGTGGTAAGTAATAAGACCGGTTGCCCCTTGGTCTCCAAGTTCCACCCCTTCATACAATTGCTGGGCAAGAACCATCGTTCTACTCGCAGAAAGGCCCAGGCGCCTTCCAGCCTCTTGCTGGAGGGTGCTGGTGGTGAAAGGGGGTAAAGGGTATTCCCTCTTCTCTTCTTTGGTTGCTTCTGTCACCAGCAAGGGATGTGATTGGAGAAAAGAGAGAATCTCTTCTGCCTCCTCTCTTCTTTTAATCCCGGGTTTGGGAAACCTTTTCCCTTCCTTCCCGGTAAGGGTTGCGGAAACGCTTTTAGCCGGTTCAGCTTCTCTTGCCAATTCCGCAGTGATTACAAAATATTTCTCCGGTTTGAAACTCTGCCTTTCCCTTTCCCGTTCCACAAGGAGTCTTAAGGTTGCGGATTGAACCCTGCCTGCGGATAGCCCTCTTTTGATATGCTGACCCAAAAGCGGACTTAAAGTATAGCCCACAATCCGGTCCAAGATTCTTCGGGCCTGCTGGGCATTAACCAGGTTTGGGTCTATCCGGCGAGGGTTTGCGAAAGCCTGCTTCACCGCTTCTGGTGTGATTTCATGAAAGGCAACCCGTTTCAGTTCTTCCGGCTCTCTTTTTAAGACGTGGGCAATATGCCAGGCAATCGCTTCACCCTCTCGGTCTTCATCGGTAGCCAGGTAGATATCTGACAGGTTCTGCGCGGCTTTTCGCAGAGTGGTGGCAGTCTTTTGTTTACCGGGTAGGACCCGGTAGGTAGGTTGGAAACCATTTTTAATATCCACCCCGAACTCCTCAGGCGGTAGGTCCCGAATATGGCCCATGGTGGCCATTATCCGAAACCCTTTGCCTAAAAGACCGGAGAGAGTCCGACTCTTGGTTGGAGATTCAACGATGACCAGTGCCTTCTCTTTTTCCATAAAGTTTTCTGTATGAATATATCAAAAGGAGCCTGAATTGTCAAATATGAGTGCTGGGTGTTATAATTATTCCACCGTGGGTCTTTAGGCCCCATCGTCTAGTGGTCCAGGACAGGTGGTTCTCAGCCATCAGGCAGGGGTTCGAATCCCCTTGGGGCTGCTTTCAGTAGACTTCTTGGGGATTCGAATAGGAGCGAAGTTAAGGCATTGCGACGAATAGGTAGCAATGCCAGCGGCTGGCCGACCCGAGGCGCAGTAGAAAGCCGAGGGCGCCGAATCCCCTTGGGGCTGCTTCCTCTTCTTTGTACGGGGCCGTGGTGTAGCGGTTAACATCCCTGACTGTCGATCAGGAGAGCGCGAGTTCAAATCTCGTCGGCCCCGCTTACTTTTTACGCGGTTCAAAATACCTTAAAAAAGAGGAGGGAAGATGGAAGAGAGGATTTTGCTTTCCGGAAAGGAGATGCCCCAGCAGTGGTATAATATCTTGGTAGATTTACCAACCCCACTTTCCCCACCTTTAAATCCCGCAACAGGCCAGCCGATTAAACCGGAAGAACTTTACCCGATATTCCCTAAGGCATTGATTGCTCAGGAGGTCTCAACGGAGCGGTGGATTGAGATACCAGATGAGGTAGCCGCCATTTACCGGATGTGGAGACCTTCACCGCTCTGCCGGGCAAGGCGGTTGGAAAAGGCACTGGGAACAAAGGCTCAGATATGGTACAAGAATGAAAGTGTTAGTCCTGCCGGGAGCCACAAGCCAAATACCGCTATCGCCCAGGCATATTATAACAAGGCAGAAGGGATTAAGAGATTAGCCACGGAGACTGGCGCCGGACAGTGGGGAAGTGCCCTGGCTTTAGGTTGTCAGTTCTTCGGACTCAAATGTACCGTCTATATGGTGAAGGTCAGTTACCAGCAGAAGCCATACCGCCGAATAATGATGGAGACCTGGGGAGCAGAGGTTTACCCTTCACCCACCAACCTTACCGAGGCTGGTAGAAGGGTTCTGGCAGAAGACCCGGAGAGCCCTGGAAGTCTGGGTATTGCAATCTCCGAAGCGGTGGAGGATGCAGCCAAACACCCGGATACCAATTACTCCTTGGGCAGCGTCTTAAACCACGTCTGTCTCCATCAGACGATTGTGGGTCTGGAGGCAAAGAAACAGATGGAGATGGCAGGTTTCTATCCAGATTTCATTATCGGTTGTATTGGCGGTGGGAGTAACTTTGCTGGGTTGGCTTTTCCTTTTGTGCCTGATAAGATAAAGAAGGGAAAGAGTTCCTTGCGCATCATCGCGGTGGAACCAAAAGCCTGTCCCAGTGTTACCAGAGGCAAATTTGCCTACGATTTTGGCGATACCGCGGGTTTGACCCCCCTTCTGAAGATGTTTACCTTAGGACACCGGTTTGTGCCGCCTCCAGTCCACGCTGGTGGGCTGCGGTATCATGGCATGGCTCCTTTGGTATCCCATCTGGTAAAGGAAGGGATTGTGGAGCCGCGCGCTTACCATCAGAAAGAGGTTTTTGAGGCCGGCCTCCTTTTTGCCAGATCAGAGGGTATCATCCCGGCGCCGGAGACCAACCACGCTATCAAGGCAGCGATCGATGAGGCAATGACTTGCACCGAAGAGAAGATAATCCTCTTTAATCTTTCCGGACACGGCAACCTTGACCTCTCTGCTTATGATGCTTACTTAAGCGGGAAGATGGAAGACTACGCTTTGTCCGAAGAGGTGCTTGCCCGCACCTTGGCCACAGTTAAGGAGTAAAAAGGGGAGTAGGTTAATAAAAAAAGCCCGGGATGCTTTCCCGGGCTTTTTATTGGCTCTTTCTCACCAAGGTTCTCTTAGTACATTCCACCGCCGTATCCGCCGCCTTGTGGCACCGGGGGTTCCTTCTTCTCTTCGGGTTTTTCGGCTACCAGCGCTTCGGTCGTTAGGATTAAAGCGCCGATGCTGGCAGCGTTCTCTAATGCTGACCGCACTACCTTGGTCGGGTCAACGATTCCGGCTTTGACCAGGTCTTCATACTTATTTGTCTCCGCGTTAAAGCCGATGTTGCCCTCCTGGTTGCGTACGTAATCAGCCACCACCGACCCTTCTTTTCCACTGTTTTCGGCAATCTGACGCACCGGTGCTTCTAAGGCACGTTTGACGATGCGGCCACCACGTTCTTCCTCTTCATCGTCATACTTGACCTTATCAATCTCTGAGATGCAGCGTAAAAGCGCTACCCCACCGCCGGGAACGATGCCCTCTTCCACCGCTGCTCTGGTGGCGGAAAGAGCATCCTCTACCCGCGCCTTTCGCTCCTTCATATCGGTCTCCGTAGGTGCGCCCACATTGATGACCGCTACTCCACCAGCCAGTTTCGCCAGTCTTTCCTGAAGTTTTTCGCGGTCATAGTCACTGTCGGTCTTTTCAATCGCTTTTTTAATCTGGTTGATTCGGCCAGTGATGTCCGAGGCTTTTCCGGCACCCTCTACAATAGTGGTATTCTCTTTATCAATCACCACCCGTTTGGCTTTACCCAGCATGGAGAGATCCACCGATTCCAGTTTTAGTCCCAGTTCCTCAGCGATTACCTGGCCACCGGTCAGGACCGCAATATCCTGGAGCATCTCCTTTCTGCGGTCGCCAAAGCCGGGCGCCTTCACCGCAGCAGTCAAGAGTGTTCCGCGCAGTTTATTAACCACCAGGGTTGCCAACGCTTCCCCTTCCACCTCTTCCGCAATGATGAGCAGCGGCTTTCCTACCTGAGCCACCTTTTCCAGAAGAGGCAGAATATCCTTAACCGCGGAGATCTTCTTGTCGTGGATAAGGATATAGGGGTCTTCTAAAACCGCCTCCATCCTTTCCGCATCAGTAATGAAGTATGGAGAGAGGTATCCTCGGTCAAACTGCATACCCTCAACCACCTTCATCGTCGTTTCTGTTCCCTTTGCTTCTTCTACGGTGATGACCCCATCCTTACCGACTTTGTCCATTGCGTCCGCGATTATCTTGCCAATCTCGTGGTCGTTAGCCGCCGCAATGGTGGCTACCTGTTCTATCTCCTCCTTACCTTTGATTGGCTGGCTCATTCTCTTCAGTTTGGCTACCACCGCATCCACCGCTTTTTCAATTCCGCGGCGCAGATGGATCGGGTTACTTCCTGCCGCTACGTATTTAAGACCCTCACTGACGATGGAATAAGCCAGAAGGACGCTGCTGGTGGTCCCATCGCCAGCCACATCATTGGTTTTGCTGGCAATCTCTCTCGCCAGTTGCGCACCCATATTTTCGTATGGGTCGGTAAGCTCAATCTCTTTGGCAATCGTTACCCCATCGTTGATCACCGTGGGACTCCCAAACTTCTTCTCCAGTACCACGTATCTGCCCTTTGGTCCTAAAGTGGGTGCCACTGCGTCTGCCAGCATCTTTACGCCCTTGAGTATTTTTTGCCTTGCGTCTTCTTCAAAAACTATCTGTTTTCCCGCCATCTCTCTTCACCTCCTTCTACTTTTCTACAATGCCTAAGATATCACTTTCGTGTAGAACCACGTACTCTTCATTTTCTATGGTTACCTCGGTTCCGGAATACTTACCATAGAGGACCTTATCCCCTACCTTGACTTCCATAGTTAGGAGTTTTCCGTCATCGGTCACTCTTCCCTTACCGACGGCAACCACCTCCCCTTCCTGTGGTTTTTCCTTGGCGGTGTCTGGAAGGACGATGCCTCCTTTGCTCTTTTCCATCGCTTCCAGCGGTTTAACCACCACCCGATCGCCTAATGGTTTAATCTTCATAACTCTTCCCTCCTTTCTAGTGGTTTTAAAAAATAATCTGTTAATTATTGCGGTAATTTTGAGCAGTAAAGATGGGAAAAACCTATAATAAATTATACCATATCTTTAAAAATCAAGCCGTTTTATCCCTTGAGATGGCACTGCCTTTTTTCTATATTAGATATCAAAGAAGGACAAAAGGTTACAAAAAGACCCCCCTGACGGAGTCAACCGTCAGGGGGGTAGAAATAACACCACTCTTCTCTCTTAGAAGCTTACAGCCACGGTGCCGATGACTTGCATCGCTTCCTCATCTGCAGCTTCCGAATCAGCGTAGGCAGCCAACAGACCAAAGGAGACATCATCGGTGATCTTGCAGCTGTAGCCCAGATCCACCTCATAGCCCAGTTCATCATCCGCTCCGGAAGGTACTTCGTTCATAAGGGTCTGCGGGTACCAGGCTAAGCTGATGGTGTGCCTTTCTGCAGGGCTGAAGGCAGCATAGAGTTTCGGCACAGAGATGTTAGTCAGGTTGGCTCCTCCCAGACCAAGGGTTGCTGCATAGGTAATGGCACCGATGCGGTCAGCCTGGTTGTCCGGGAAGAGTGGAATCCAGGTCTGGTTCTCATCGTCAGTAGCGTCATCATCTCCGCTGTAATAGGTCCAGGCGGCTCCAATCTTGGGCAACCACTGGTTCTGAGCGGTGTAACTGATGTCAACCATTCCACCGAAAGCATTCTGGTCAAGTCCACCTGGTAAGTCACCGGTTTGCCAAGCAAGTTCAATGTTGTAGTTTAAACCCGGAACAGCCAGGAGATTGTGGTCAACCCTGGCGCCAATCGTCCAGATGTCAACATTGTCTCCAGGAAGGTTGGCATTGAGGTTCAGGGCGTAGCCTTCAATCGTTGCGTTGTCCAGTTTATAGGCTGCATTGAGACCCAAAAGGTCAACGTCGTTACCTGACCAGAGCATGCCCAACCCCAGAAACGCCAAGGCATCATTGGCACTCTCCTCAATCACTTTGGCGTCAAAGAGGGTAAGGGTGAGAGGAACCGTGCCGACCTGGTAGTCCAACCGCCAGGCATCAAATGATTTGCGAGCGGTCAGGTCAGATGCTCTGATGGCAGTATTGGCAGTAACCGCCGGCAAAGTTCCATTGGCATTACCGACCACAAACCCTTTCCCTAAAAGAATCTCCTGGCGACCAAGGGTTGCGGAGAGACCTGGGACAAAGAGGTCACCAATCTTCAGGTAGGCAAGGTCCAGTTTGATATCGTCGGAACTGTCAGCCGGAAGGCCAACTACTCCTCCAGCACCAGCCATCGTCTGAAGATAACTTTTGCCCCAGTCCCTTTCGTTAATCAGGCGAACCATCGCCGAGACGTTGTCCGAAAGCTCCGCGCCCACATAGAGCCGGATCTGGGACATAATCCAGGCTTCGCTTTCATCGCCTGAATCTGCAAGAAAATCAAGGTTGTCGCGCATAATCATTCTGATGACCGCGTCGCCGCCAACCTTGATGCTCTTCACCTCAGCCATTGCCGGTACTGTAAAGGCAACCGCAACAGCCAGGCCAAGAGCGATTGTTAAGAGACGCTTAACCATCTCTAACCTCCTTAAATTAACCATAATAAAGCGAGGACAATACCTCGCTCTTCTCTATTCCACCAGCCACCCACACTTTTGGAAGTAGCTGGATATTTACCTTTCTTCCTGAACCTTCCAGGCAAAGGCGGAAAAGCCTCTTTTAATACTACCTTAACTTAATTCACCTCCTTTCCGGCTATGATTTTCCTACCATCCTTTGTGGTCAAGATCCAGGTGAATTTTATTTTGTAATTGTAATTTGTAAAGAGATTATAAAACTTTATTTCTATTTTGTCAAGTCCTTAAGTTTTTTCAAAGGAGTAACCCCTTTAATGGGTTGAAGTACAAAAGGAGAAACTCCAGGAAAAAGAAGGAGAGAACCAGAAGTCCCAGCCATATCAGAGAGAGGAAATTTTTCTTTTTCTCTCTCCAGTTGGAGACCAGTGCTGCCAGGAAGGTATTGATTGTCAGATAAGTAACTACTACACCCACAACCGAAAGATAATCGAGTGTCTGGAAGACCACCTGGTTTTTGAGCACAGTTGAAAAAGAGAAGAGCGAAATGGAGCAGAGGATTCCCAGTAAGGAAAGGTAAGAAGGCCAGGTTGCTATTGCAGGCTTCCGCTCTCCTTTTTGGAAAAGGTATTCGTTCCAGACCGGAAAGAGAAAGAGGCTAACCGAACCACCACAAAAGATTCCGGTGGTAAAGCGCCACGGATTACTGTTGGACAAGAACGCTGGAGACGCCACTGATTGGAGCGCCATGAACCCGATAAATGCCAGACCGGTAAAGGTAATAGAGGCTGGCGGCAAAAGGGTTCTCTTTTTCCCGAAAATGGCCTGAAAGGCAAAGCCGACCAAAAAGCCGGTATAGATGCCGGAACAACGACTACAGAGCATCATCAGCCGGCCGTTAAGAGAAAAGGTCCTCGCTGGCAGGCGGTGGCAGATAAGGGAGAGGCACTCGCCAAGGGTCATTTTGACGGAGGCGCAGGCAGGATTGGTTCCGTGGAGCCATCAGCATAACGCACCTTGGGTATCCCCTCTTCCATAAAGAGGGTTGCCATCGGAAGACCACCAGAGGTGGTGATGTCGCCAAACTGATACCCTTTCGGATTGGCTAAATAGTCTTCACAGTTAAAATAGATATTGACCAGCATCCCATCCTGATTGGAGAGTTGTGCGGTCAAAATGCCAGAAGGTAGCTCTTCTATCTTCTGGGAGAGTGTGGTGAGAACCTTTCTTAAAGTGGACTTGCTGGTTGCGCCTGATAGCGTATAGTCAAATTCGCCACTTCCAGAAAGGAAGATAATGGTTCGGTCAGGGTTTGTTCGGCGGTAGGAGACATCAAACTCCACTTTCCCGTATTCTTCCTGGCTTACCGAAAGCAGGGCAGTAATCTCCGGCCTTTCCGGAGCCCGGACATATCCGTTAAAGGTGGCATTCCAGACCGGAAAGTTACTTTCGCTGATTGGAGCCACCGTATTAAAGGTCTGCGCGTTTACCCAGTTTCCGGAGATGGTTCCGCCAAACTCCACACCGGTTGGCAAACCTTCATGCAACTCCTTAAAAGAACCGCTCAGCGCGAAGGTTTCAGGGAGTACCATACTTTGGGTGATAGGCTCTTCTCCTGGGGGCGTATCGGTGGATGTATTGGAGACAAGGTCAACGTTAAGGCTGCCATCCAACTGGGTAGTGGAGGTCGTTACCCGCACCCCACCACTGATATTCTTGGGATAAAGGGGCTCCAGGACGATAGAGACGCTGATCTTTCGGCCAGACTGACTAAAGTCCACCGCAATTACAGGAGATTCTATTGACCCGGTAAAGGTCAACTGGAAGGAAAGGTCTGAGAGACTAAGCTTTCCGGTGTATTGGACCTCCACAGTCAACTGCTGATAGGAGGCGGTTGACATCGTAGCGGTCAGAGTGCCGCTCCCGGGAAGGGGATAACCAGGAATCATTGCTCCCAAGGTGAGAGTTCCTTGGTCAAGGAGGGTATCGGTTCCGTCCAGTTCTTTAACTGCTGGTGCAGTCTCCACCACTGTAAAGGAGATAGAAGAAGAGTCTGCGGAGACGGTGATGGTGAGCACCAGATGGTCTCGGTAATAGGTATAGACACCCGGTTGTCCATATACCTCGGAGGCAGAAAGGATAATCCAGACCGCCCTGTCGAAGACTCCGCTCAGTTCCGGTATGATCTGAGTTTGCAATTCCGCGCATAGGTTCTGGATTGGTGTTTGGATAATCCCGGCAGCGCCTACACCGGTATAGTTCCAGACCGTAAGGACCGTATCCCGGAAGTCTACCACCACCGCCTTTGCCTTCCAGAGGTCGGTGAGGTCTCCCGCAGGAGGATTTAAGGGATTATCGGTATAGTATCGGAGGTTATCGTCCAGAAGAATCTGGTAGGGCTCAGTTGCGCCGCTTTGGTTATTTTCGTTATTCAGGTAGTCTGCCAGAGCCGTTACCAGACCATTTCCTATATTGTTAAGTTTGGTATCTCCGTCGGAAAGGTCAGCCACAATCTCGTCAATCACCTCACCTATCTCCTTGCCACTGTTTTGGCTATACTGGGAGAGGACCGCCAACATCAGTCCATACTCTATTTCGGTCAGAGTAGAGTTGGTGTCAGCAACCGTTACATCATCAGGCATGGTGCTTAAGATATTTATACCTATTAAAGAGGAGACCAGAGCATTGGCCCTTGCTATCTTTTCGGTGGTAAGCGGAGTACCAGCCAGACGCACCGCTATTTCGGTCATCGGTGTTACCGCTGCGGAAAAGAGGCCAGAGGCATTGGTGACCGCTGCCCGGAGCGTCAGAGGGTTTGGTAGCATATCTCCGGTGGCTTCATCTCGGTAAGTGCCACCGGTTACCACGACCAGCACATTTCCAGTATAAGAGCCTAAATCGACCGCATAACTTCCGTCAGAAGAGGTTACGGCGGTCGCCAGAGGGGTGGTTCCGATCGTTCCGTCCACAGAGATAGCATAGACCTCTACTGTTCCACCGACAATTGGTCCTTTCGCTGCCAGGCCGATAGCGGAAGTGCCGGTAGGAACGCTACCACCTCCACCTCCGCCACCACAGCCCAGGCCAAAGAGAAGGAGAAGAAAGACCCCTCCCAGACCCACCATCCTTTTTGCCGCACCGGTAACTTTCATAACACCCTCCATCCAGAAGACCTAACCACCCTCTCGGGATAATTATATGTAACCTTATGGTTCTTTGTCAACCTTTCTGGTAGAGTTAAGTTCCAGAAGAACTCTGTCCGCTGAACCAATAAAGGTCGCCAGCAAAACCATTTCCACCCGGTTCTCCGTCTGCGCCATAACTTCCGACAAGATAGGTCACTTTACGAGAAAAGGGGCTGGTAATGGATACCAGGATATAATGGTTGGGGTTACTTTCCAATCTTACTCTTAAGGTATTGCTGGCTAAAAGGGTAACCTTTTTCTCTATTCTGGGGATATCTTTTTGGAACTCCTGGGGAGAGACTACTTCTGCGCCGTTAAGCCATATTCTGCCAGCGTGCACAATCTTGGTCATATTCTCCACCACTATCCTGCCTTTACCGGGAATGGCTTGGAAGGTAAAGGTTTGGTCAAATGGCCCTCCTCCAAAGCGTTGGCATATTTCCGGACCAAAGATGACACCATAGGTGAGGCGATAAAAGTAGGGCGTTCCCCAGGGGTCAATCGGTATTTTGTCAAGGTAAGGGCCATGCCAGCCCCGTTCATAACCAGAAGGAGGGGTGGAATAAGTAAGCGATTCTAAGGTCTGGTTGATATCTGGTGGATAGTAATTGATATCCCCTTTAATCGTTTCCAGTAGATAAGCATACTGGGCGATGGAGGTTTTGGCAACAACCACCTTGGTTCGCTGGTAGAGCGCAGAGATTAACTTAAAACCGACCAAGCACAAAAGGAGGAAGATAAAGATACCCGCCATCAGCTCTGGGAGTGTGAAGGCGCCTCCTACCTGTCCCTTCGATCTTAACCTCACCGGGTCCTCCCTTCCCATCCAAATGATTATAATACAATAATACCCCGGAAGGCAACTTTCAGTAGTGCAACTTTTTTGCCAGCATCTCCTTTGAAGTCTAATTCCTCTGAATAGATAAAGGGACCGGGAAAGATTTCTCCAGACCAATGAGACAAATTTGTTCAGGGGAGCAGATCTATCTTGAACAAAAATGTCTCAGTCGGACTCGGTAAAAGAGAGGCAAACCTTTGACACCCCCATCTTTGATTGTTTATAATAATATCAATTATGAGAAAGGTTCTTTTCACCACGGTTTACAGACCCTTCCCAGCGCTGGACGGTGTCAGTTGTATGGATTTATACGCCAGCCGTCTGAGCAAAGAACAGGACATCTTTGCCCCAGCAAGTTATTATCCAGCCCTACCCCTTTTCTTGATAGCCCAGAATATATCTTTGCCCAGTGTGGTTTTGGAACATCCAACCCTTGAGCAGTTTAGAGAAGAGGTCGCAAAGGGTTACGACTATGTTGCTATTCACTTTGCCGCTTCACTCTTCTATGAAAAGGTTCTGATGATGTGTCGCCTGATTCGTCAGGTCTCACCGGAGAGCAAAATAGTCCTGGGTGGTTACGGTGTAGTCTGTCTGAGTGAGAATTTTGAACAGGAGAAAGAACTTGCCGGAATGGTTGACCACGTATGTTACGGCGAGGGAATCAGGTTTATGAGAGAAGTGGTGGGTGACCCCTTGGATAGCCCGATAAAACAGGAATTACCTCCAGCCGCCATCTATTTTATGGGCCAAAAGGTCTATTTTTGTAACCTCCTTTCGGCTCTCGGCTGCCGTGCCGGCTGTGAATTTTGCGCCACCTCTGCCTTCTTTAAATACAAAAAGGTACGGGTGGCGTCTCCAGAGGAGCTCTGGCTCCAGATGAAGAAGAATATCCTGGCCAAGAAGGGCGAGTTTAACTGGATCTATGATGAGGACTTCTTCCAGGACCCGGAATATGTGAGGGAGTTCGGCCGGCTTATTAAAGAGGATAACGACGTAAGTTTAAGAGATGTCAGTTGGGGAGGGTACGGAAGTGTCCGCACACTCTCCCGATTTGACCCGGAAGAACTGGCAGATATCGGATTAACCTCCATTTGGATTGGCGTGGAGTCCAAATTTAGTGATTTGCCAAAACGGCAAGGGAAAGATATCAAGGAGATCTTTCACTCGTTCCTTGATGCTGGAGTCCAGATTGTAGGCTCATTCATCATCGGCTGGGATTTCCATAACCTTAACAACATAAAGGAAGATATTGAATACCTTGTGGAATTAAACCCCACCTTTTCCCAGGTCTCCAGCCTGATGCCCTGCCCCGGCACAAAACTCTGGCAGAAGGTTATGGAGACCAACCGCCTGAATGCCCGTCAATTCAAGTGGAAGAATTTCCATCTCTATTCCCACATCCACACCCACCCCTCCTTAACCGGAGATGATATTACCCACCTGGTGCGCCACACCCAAAGGAGACTTTACCAGGAGAATGGTCCTTCTCTCTTCCGAATGTTTGAGGTGCACTTACGGGGTTATAAAAAGTTTAAAGGAGCAACTACTGCCAGACTGAAAGAAAGGGCAGAATTACACAAAAGATGGTGTTTAAAGGCTTACCCGATTCTCCTTACGGTAAAAGTATTTGCACCCGGAAAGAAGGTGCGGGCCAAAGTAAGGAAGGCAACGGAAGAGTTTGTTGCCGAATTCGGAAAACCCTCATTCTTTTTGCGCCTTCAGTCTTTATTCTTTCTGGCATATGCCGTCTGCCTCAAGTTGAGCCGTTTCCTGCCCCGAAGGATTCCCCAGCCGAAATTTGGAAGGTACCTTTATAATGGCGCCCAAGCATAGGCTAAACGTATTACCGAAATTTCTCCCCCTCTTTTTTTCTCTCCTCCCCTTTTTATTTGCTGGACAGGCTTTCAGTGAAGAAGGCCTTTCCGCTCAGGAGATAGTGGAGCGAATGGAGGTTTTGATGAGGGGGAAGACCAGTCAGGGGAGCCTGGTGATGGAGATTACTACCCCTAACTGGCAGAGAAGGCTGACCCTGAAATTCTGGATGAGTGGAAAGGATAAGGCACTGGTTAAGATTCTTTCACCGGCGAAAGAAGCAGGGATTGCCACCTTAAGACTGGGGTCTAATATGTGGAATTATCTGCCCCGGGTGGAACGGACAGTAAAGATGCCTCTTTCGATGATGATGCAGCCTTGGATGGGCAGTGACTTTACCAATGACGACATGATGAAAGCCACCAGTTTTGTTGATGACTATCAGCACCGACTGGTAAATAGAGAGAAAGAGGGAGAAAAAGAGTTGTGGGTGGTGGAGTCGGTTCCTAAACCTGGGGTAGCGGTGGTCTGGGGGAAGATTATTCTCAAAATAGGCGATGACTACCTTCCCCGAAGAGAAGAGTTTTATGATGAAAAGGGAAGGGTTGTTAAACTACTGGAATTTTCTGATCTTCAGATTCTGGGTGGCCGTAAATTTCCCACCCGATGGAAGATGACCACTTTAAACAAAAAAGGATGTAGCACCACCCTCTCTTACCAGAAGATAGAGTTTGACCTTCCCATCCCAGAAGAAACCTTTTCGCTCCAGAGTTTGAAAAGATAGGTATGAGAATCTTTGTCCGGCTTGCCTGGCGCAATGTAAGACGGAACAGAAGGCGCTCCGCGCTCACGGTCTTAATCATCGCTATCGGGCTGACCACACTCATCATCTCCAACGCTCTTTACGACGGATTTCACCAACAGATGATCTCCAACGCCATAAAGGTCTTTATGGGTCACCTTCAGATTCATGCCGCAGGTTTCTATCAGAACCCATCTGTGGAAAAGTGCTTTATAAGCCCACCCCAAGAGGTGTTTCGTTCCAAAAACGAAATAGCGGCTTTTGCCAGAAGGGTGCGGGTTCAAGCGTTAGCCAGTTCCGCTTACAATTCCCAGCCGGTGATGGTGGTGGGTATTGAGCCAGAGAAAGAAAGATTGGTAACCAACATTGAACGTTCCGTAGTTTCTGGTTCTTATTTTAGTTCTTCTTCCAAAGTCAGTCAGGACTGTCTGGTAGGAGAGCGTCTCCTTTCCACGCTCCAGATTGGTCTGGGTGAAAAGATTGTTCTGGTGACTCAGGCTTTTGACGGTTCCATCGCCAGCGATGCCTTCCGCGTGGTCGGCGCCTGCCATACCGGCCAGCCGGAAATTGACCGCAATACCGTCTGGATTACCCTTGCCTCTGCCCAGAATTTTCTGGTTTATGGAGACAAGATTTCGGAGATAGTGCTCCTTCTCAAGAGTCCGGCGGATGTGGAGAGGGTCCAAAGGGAGTTAAAAGAAGAACTGGGCTCAAATCGGTTGGAGGTTTTAAACTGGAAAGAGATTGCACCCGATATTGTCCAGTTGGTAGAACTTGATGTTGCTATGCAGACAGTTCTGATGATCATTATCGCGGTAATCGTGGCGATGGCTATCATGAATACCATGCTGATGGCAATCCAGGAACGGTTTACGGAATTCGGCATCATCTCCGCCATTGGAACGAAGCCGCACCAGATAATCGGCATGCTCATCTTTGAATCTTTTTTTCTCGGCTTATTAGGCCTGGCCGCCGGTGCGGTCTTGACCGGATTGGGATTGGTCTATTTTTTTATCCACGGAGTTAATCTGGCTTCTTTTTCTGCTGGTGTAACAAAGTTTATCGGGTTGGATACCACTGTCCGACCGGTACTCACAGTGAGCCAGGTAGTCCGCTCCTCTGTGGTGGTTCTGGCAAGTTCTACCTTAATCTCCTTATTCCCGGCTTTCCGGGCTGCTTGCGCTGACCCGGTAAAGGCAATCAGGCATATCTAATGATGGAGATTTTAAACGTCCAGCAGATTACCCGAATCTACGACGGCGATTTTCCAGTTAGAGCGGTAGATGGCATCAGTCTTCAGGTAGAGAGGGGGCAGTTTTTGTGTGTGGCTGGTCCTTCTGGTTCCGGCAAAACCACCCTTTTGAACCTCCTGGGTGGTCTGGAAAAGCCTGATTCCGGAACCATTGTGATTGAAGGCGAAGATATTGGAAAGTACAACCGGCGGCAACTGGCAGAGTTACGTCTGCGGAAGATAGGTTTCGTCTTTCAGGAACTGAACCTTATTCCGGTGCTCACCGCGGAAGAGAATATTGAGTTTCCGCTCTTCCTTCAGGGTATCGCTCCAGCAGAGCGCCGAAGGCGGGCATTGAAAGTTATGGAAGAATTAGAACTTTCTGGCCTGGCAGAAAGGAAGCCCCACCAGATGAGCGGTGGTCAACAGCAGAGAGTGGCGATTGCCCGGGCAATAGTGGCTGACCCGGCATTGGTTCTGGCAGACGAACCGACCGCAAACCTTGATTCTGCCACCAGCCAGAATCTGGTGACACTGATGAAGAGATTAAATCAGGAAAAAGGGATAACCTTTCTGCTGGCGACCCATGATGAACAGATACTTCAGGAAGCGCCAAGAGTTATCTTTTTAAGGGACGGTAAGGTTATCAGGGAGAGAAGATGAAAGAGAGAAGACGCTTTTTTTGGTGGGTCCTTTTTCTGTTGGTTCTGATAACGCAGAGAGATCTTTTTTCTGGGGAGATGAAAGAGAAAGAAACCCCGGTTACCTTATCCGGTTATTATAAAATTCTGCCGGCCAGAGTAGAGATACCTGTGGTACCTGGAATAGAACCAGGTGGAGAATACTTTGACTGCCTTAACCGCTTGCGCCTCCAGTTCAATTTTCAATCTTCCTCCACCATAAAGGGTGAAGTAGTTTATGATATTGAGGCACATTTCGGAGATTTTACCAAGACCCCATTCTTTCAACTGCTAAAACGGAATGAACCCAAACCCTATCTTAACCTGGAGGACGAAATCTGCCGGGCAGAAGGCGACCTTTACTTAAAGCACTCTCTTTACCGAGCCTATATTGCCTTCTCCTTACCCGAAGTAGAGGTTAAGATTGGGAGACAAGCGATTGACTGGGGGCCGGGCAGGGCATGGAACCCGACCAACCCGTTCTTTCCAGTTAACCCGCTGGCGATTGAGAAGGAAGAGATGGTAGGAACAGATGCCATCAGCCTGGAATTTCCTTTCCACCCGCTTGCCTCCCTACAGGTAGTTGCCACGGGAAAAGAAGGTTCCCACCAGCCGGTGCTTGCCAGCCGCTACCGAACCAATCTTGCAGGGACAGACCTTTCCTTAATGGCTTACTGCGACCAGGAGAAGAGCATGGCCGGTCTGGATTTCTCCAGAACAGTGATAAAGGTTGAATTGCACGGCTCCCTGGTGGGTGTTAACGGAAGAGAAGATTTTACCTCTGCCACCATCGGTGCTGACTATACCTTTCCCGGCACCCTCAAGTTAGGGGCGGAATATTTTTACAACGGTGAGGGGAGAGAGAAGAGCAGGGAATACGACTGGCTTGGGTTATTGCTCGGCGAGAAACAATTTCTGGCAGAAGACTATCTTTTCTTTGGGCTTGACTACGAAATAACACCTCTTTTGAGAGTGCAAGCCTATCTGGTGCGTAATCTGTATGATGCGGGAACATTCCTCAATCCCGTTCGCACCTATTC
>Ga0129301_1000840_pt1 | contig 16193 bp, 4 predicted proteins | sample ConPoolayeHmetaG_FD_94489 | JGI IMG/M metagenome (GOLD analysis project Ga0129301, IMG submission 94489) | Hot spring microbial mat communities from California, USA to study Microbial Dark Matter (Phase II) - Cone Pool mat layer H metaG ...
AACCCCCCGAACCCAAACCCGCAGGATCCGTAAGACTCCCATAAACCGGGTTCGGAGGCCCACCATCAAAAACTCCTCCCAACCCTCCATAAGAACCACCCGACCTGTAAGCCGAACCATCCGTATTGCCAATCGTCTGCCCAGTACAATCATTCCCCTCTCTCTTCCCACCCAAATAACCACGACCATCCACATTGATTTTACTCGTGCTATCCACCGTTATCGTCCAAGCCTCAATATCGAGCCCGTATTCCGTGGTGAGAGTCGTCTCAGAGTGGGTGAGGGTCGCGTTCTGCAAGAGGTCAATATTCTTAAATCTATGGTAGCCATTCACGATAAGTGTGGTACCGACAACCCTAATGTTTTGGTTGTCATAAGTCGTATCTCCTTCACCAATGACCGTCGGTGTCGTTACAACCGTCCAGACTGTGCCAGCATTAAAAGTCATCGTCTGGTCGGGATACACATTTCCGGAACCGTCTTTGGGATATGGTTCACGATTTCCCGCTTTGTCCACTCCTACCGAATAGAATTCATAAGTGCCATCTCCACCCATTTTCGTAGAATCGAAGACGAGGGTCCCTATGTTTCCGCTTTGCGGGAAGAATTTTCCTTCTGGATTACCAACATCGGCATCGGTATAACGGTTAAATGTCCCAATTCCGTTTCTGCGGAAATAGATCTCCACGTGGTCAAGATCGGAGAGACCGGAGGTGACCTGATAGGTAATGGTCGTCCACGGGCTGGTTCCTGGATTGGCCACGGCAATAATGACCGTTTCCGGAGGTGTGATATCCGCATTCGTGAGGATGATATCTACTGGAATGGAAGCCCTCTCGTTCCCAGCAGCATCCCGGGCATAAGCAACGATTCGCACATCGGGGTTCGGCACTCCAAATGGAATAACAAAGCTGAAGGAAGCATTGGCTGAGAGTGGAGCCGATGGGAAGTTCTGCATCCCTGAATAACTGAGGGCGCCCGTAGTTTGATACCTTATCTGAGTTACCCCAACTGCATCTACAGCCGAGACAGTGATATTGACCGTATCTCCAAAATTATAAGGCGTATTGTTTGTGGGCTGAGTGATTGTGACCGAAGGGGCGGTCATATCTACGACCATTAGATTGATCGAGGCAGGATCCGACATCTTTCCGCTGGTATCTTCAGCCCGGCCAGTTACGTTAATTGAACCACCTATTTGCGCAATCTGAGAGACAGCAAAAGTAAATTCTCTGGTTACGTCGAGGACTGGAGAGATTTGCTTCAGGTCGGAATAAATCGTTTGTCCAGTGACTTCCAGATATATTCTAGAAACGCCACCAAGGGCATCCTGCGCCCTAACCAGAACAGAAACAGCCTGTCCTCTTTCTACCAGAGTCCCATTTGCCGGATTCACAATGGCGACTGTTGGTGGCGGGTCTTGGGCCGTATTCACAGTGACCGGAACTGATATTGGTGGTATGCCTGACCTCGAAACACTGATCTGCGTGTTGCCATCTCCTTTGGCCGTCACCAAACCAGATGAGCTTACGGTCGCTACATTTGGATTACCTGTAACAAAGACGTTACCGCTCGTTAAGACTGTGGAACTTCCGTCACTATAATGACCCGTTACAGTGAGGTATTGGGTTTGACCGGCTGTGATAAAGTTTATAGATACCGGATCGACGGAGATGCTGGTGAGGGTGATAATGACACAGGTAACTGGTAGCTCAGCTTGGAACCCTCCGAAGGAGACAGAAATTATAGAGGTCCCATGGGCCAACGCGACTACTCTTCCCGAAGAGCTTACCGAAACAGAGGCAGGATTGCTGGAGGAAAAAGTTGCTTTCGAAGTAACATTAGCAGTTGTTCCGTCGTTATAAGAAGCTATTACCACAATATCTTGGTATTGATTGGCAGCAGTAAAATTCATGGCTTGGGGCGACACATTGATTCCGGTAAGTACTGGAGGAGCAGGAACCGTCACCTGCGTAGGTTGACTTGGGTCGGGAGATTTACTCAGATCATAGGCAACGACTGTCAATACATCGCCAATAGATGCCTCAATCTGGCCGGAAAAATTTCCTGCTGAGTTAGCTTGATAGTTGACCTGGAGTCCTAATTTAGGATTCGTAATAACAATTTTTGCTCCTCCCACGGAACTCCCTTGCAGAGTTACTATATTATTCACGGGGTAGGAAACCGAAGAAATAGAGGGAGCCGCCGGTGGGACTCCTGGCGGAGGCTGAACTACATTAAAGGTTATTGCCGAGGCTGGGTCATTGATATCATTTGTTACACCAAGTAAATTTGTGGCCAGGAGATATATCGTGTGTTCTCCAAGACTTAAACCCGTGGTATTGAGCAGGATGGGAGCAAGTCCCGTAAATATGGGATTCCCCGTTGGTGAATCGAGATAATATTTAAGGGAAGCAATCCCCACCGGATCGACAGCATTCCCTCTGATTAAGATATTTTCTCCAGAGACGACTTGTACTCCATTTGTCATTCCAGAGAAGTTCACTGTAGGCATATTCCGATTTTCGATGAGCGAAAACTCCAGCGAATCCTCACCCATCTGGCCAAGTCCGTCTATTGCAATAGCGCGAACAATATGCTGACCAAGAGGAAGACCGAGCGTGCGTATACTTGCTTGATAAGGGGGAAGGTTTACAGTCTTATATAACTGACCATCAAGGTAAAATCTTACTTGCGTAATTCCACCACTGAAGCGAACTGGGGTTACATCCACCGAGATTCCATGAAGCACAGGTTCAGCAGGATCACTAGGTAGCTCAATGGTAGGGGGATCGGCAGAAAGGCCCATAATAATCGAAATGGTAGCATTCTGGGCATTTCCCACCACATCATAGGCGGTAACCATAATTTGATAGCTATGCCCAAGGATTAGTTTCGCTGAATCAATGGTGAAGATATATGGAGGTTTATCATTAGCAAAAACGCTTTTTTGGTCAAATAAAATCCATTTAGCCCCCTGTTCATCTAAGTCCTTAAGGCGTGCTTCCACGCGCCCCACGCCACTACCTTGATCTGAGGCATAAGCGTGGATTTTTACCAGTTGCCCGGGAAGGACAAAATTTGGGTTTACAGGCGGCTCAATGGATAGAGAAACGGTGGGAGGAGTAGTATCAAACATTCCCGTGGCGGTTGTAGTGAACCAGCTATTCCATTCATTGAAGATGCTGTTTCCATCTTTGTCTCTGATATCTTTCGTCAAAATAACGGTATATTTTGTATCGAAGGCCAGCCGGTATTGCATGCTTTCATCAGCTTGCCAGATGGCCACGGTCTTGCCGTTGATTATTTCGAACCTTAATTGACCGGGGACAATTCTGTTTCCCCGGTCATAAATATTGAATGTTCCACCTTCTCCTGTCCTAATGGTTTTTTCATCCATTTCTTCGCTAAAAAAGGCTACTACGGGCGTATCAATCCTTATGCCTACGGCATTAGGTGATGGAGTAACTGTAACGGTTGGTATCCCATCAGGAACCCCCCGGAGGGGAGGAAATTTGCCCACGGCACAACCGATATTGCCCACAAAAACTTGTAGAGTTATGTTCTGATCGGAGACTCCTACACAAGAACTAATGTAGCCTTCTTTTAAAGGCTTAACGGTGAAAACTTCGGAGACACTTGCGCCCGGCAGAATATGGCCGAAATTTCGTACTTCGGCCCCGTCGATCTCTGTGCACACCGGATCGCCATTTTGTTCTGTTTGGCACTTTACGAGTTGCGCATCTGCTCCTACCTCCAGTTCTAAGCTGGCATACATGGCCGGAATTTCTCCGGTATTGGTTATCTCAACCTTGAGCTCATAAAGGATATCTGGGACAACCGCATCAGGATGGGTCACTTTAACATTAAAAGTAGGTGGCCCTTTTACCTCCACTTTAGTGAAGGCGCTGCCATTAAAGGGAATGGGTTTTTCTTCGGGAATGCCCGGACCGGTCACCAATCCCCCAAAGTTAACTTGCACATCTCGAACACCAATTTCGTCTCCTCTGATGATAAACTCCTTCTCCTTTTGTCCAGGCTGATGGCCATCTCCGGGGAGAATCTCCCCGAAAGAAATTACTCCATCCGCAGGAAGGATCTTGGAAAGACCTCCACCAGGAAATTCAATGTTGGCTAATACGTCTTTAAGGGTAAAAATTCCAGAGGTATTTATCAGGAGTAGACGAACTGAAAAGAATTCCTTGAGACTCTTTATTCTTCCTTCAATGATGATTACTCCCGGAATAGAAATAGTTTGCTCGGGCATTTCGATCTTCTGTTCAAAGACGATTATTTCCGTTTTATCCTCGGGCAAATTTTTGGGGCCCCAGCCGAGATCATCCCTGGGAAGCCTATAAGTCTCCCACCCTGTTTTTTCTTCTTTTGGGATAGCAATCGGCACGCTGATTGGCACAGGTTCCTTGGCAATCGTTAGAACAATATTGAACTGAGAGACATGGTAGTTTTCCGGGTTATCGAGTTTAATGACGCCTTCAGACACAAGTTGCTCCACCCTCTCCACAGAAAGGCGCTCAGCAGTTACCTTGGACACAACCACGGAATCGAGAGAGACTTGGGTTACCGTGATTTCTTTGGAGGCCTTGTTGCCAAACTTGTCTACTGCGGTTATCGAAATATTATTGACGGCATTTTTATTTAAAGGAAGGTTAAGCTCAAAAGGACCACCACCATCAGGAACAGCCTGACTTACTTTTCCCCCTTGGCCAGAAACAGTAACGATCGTATCGCCCCAAGCCAATTTCGTAAAAATAAATGGAACTATTAAAATAGCGATTAAGGGGATAATCCAAGCGGTTTTCCACCAATTCCTACTCCATGTTCTAATTTTTTCTATTCTCACGGTCTTCCCCCAATATTTTTAGCTTAAAATTCGAGATCAAGAACTGTATGTCCGTAAGGCTCTCCTTCTTCTCCAGGCTGTCCCAGGCTGATCGTAAACCTCTTAGTTTTTCCGCCATGTTCCACATCGATATAAAACTGATTTGGCTGGCCAGGTGTGTGAAAACCCAGGAAATGGAAATATCCATCTGGCGAGACCCGGGCTACTTTCTCCCCAATCATTTGGCCAAAGAGATGAATGCGCGTATTCCCAGAAGAGGCGTCCACATTGGTTAAACGGATAGAGACTCCCAGAGGGTATCTATAAATATCGCCTCTTGGCCCAGCTACAATTAATGTCTTCTGATCTGGGCTAAGTTCTATATCGCCAGGCAAGGTTAAACCGGTAATGATGCGAATCACTCTTTTTTTGCCCTTGGGCCACATGAGAATAGAGCCTTCTTTCATAGCCAAAGAGGGACCTTGGTCTGAAATATAGATATTCCCAAATTTATCAACGGCCATCCCCCTGGGATTTACGCGTAAAGTCTTCGGCCCGAGAATGTAGAGTTTTTTCCCTTCCTCAAAAGAATCAATCTCTTGTTTAAAAAGTAATATATTCTCTTCTGGACCATCATCATCAAGTATCCAGTAAGTGTGCCGATCAAATCTTCCGAGCTTGGCATTAGCCGGCTCAGGAAGGGAGAGGGTAACAATAATGGTCTTATCAGGTTCCTGAATGCCATCGTCGGTAATATCGATAGCAATCTTTTGGCTTATTTCCCCCGGTCTAAAGATGAGTGTCCCATTGGGCAGAGTGTAATCTGCTCCTCCTCCCTTAGCTGTGCCACTTGCCGTATAGTTTACCATTATTATTTCCTCGGCCGGTTTAGACAGCTTTACCTCTAAAGAAGCTGGCGAAACATGTTCAAAGTCACTTGATGTAGGTGAAGTAAATGAGACGGTAACTGTATCATCGTCCAGAATGGTATAAGTGAAAGTTTTATTGATTCCTAAGTTCGCATTAACAGGATTAGTCAGGGTAATAAGAATTGTCTCATCCTCTTCTTTAATAGTATCGTCAATAACCTCACCTCTGATTGTCTTTCTCGTCTCTCCGGGGGCGAAAATGAGAAAACCATCAGGGAGGCTAAAATCAACGCCACCTCCTGTTGCTGTCCCTCCCGTAACACTATATTCCACGCGCACTTCCGTCAAAGAAGGCTGGCTGAGCTTAACCTCTACTTCCAGCGGCGCTGTTTCAGGGCCACTGCCCTCTTTGAATGAAAATTCCACAGTGGGCAGAACTTGGGCCCAAATTTTACCCGAAGAAAAAATCAGAAACAGAAAAATGGTCAACAAAGCAAAGCATTTTAATTTTTTCAATGTCCATTCCTCCATGCTATTTCCCCGTAGGCACGGAAACATAAGCTTCCGTAAAGGCAAGTCTATACTCATCTAAGCTATCAATATAGCTCATATTAAAATCAATATGGACTGTACTAACATACTCAGCCCCTGTTATCTCTAATAGTGGCTCCCCCCATTCGGGATGATCAGGGTGAGGTGGTCTAAAATCATCCAATATTTTATGCCTTTTTTCTAATATTTCATTTAGGTCAGCAGCATCAGGGGGGTCCCACGTTGCCGTCTCCCCATGTTGAATTCCAATCTGCTCCAAAGTGTGATATAGTTGCTTTTTTTCCATCGCAGTAAGTGGCTTACCATCTAATTTTTCAAAATAGACCAAGTCTATGTCACCGGTCATAAATTTTTTCTTTCCATATTCGTCCGTAAATACCAGCCGACCTTTTTCATCTATACTAAAATCATAAGTACCAGTTAATTTATCATCAAAAGGTAAACCATTCTCGCCATATTTAAATTTCATTTCTAATTTCTTGGCCTCTAGCTTTTTTTCGATTCCTTTATGATAATCATCATATTCTGTATACCGTGTTTTGTACCGGTCAAGAATATTCTGCCATAAATCTTCGGAAATCGAGTCATCTTTTTTGGGCAGTTTCATAATGTCTTCTAATTTCATTTTATTTAACTCCTCAGGTTCATATCCAGGAAGCCGCAAATCCTTTTTATGCTTAAATACAAGAAGCCCCACGTCCTCTTCATCATAGCCAATATATTTATCAATTTTCTTTACTGATTTCATCTTAAAATCCTGAGTTTTGGGGATGGCCAACCCAGTCTCTAACCATTTAATTGCCTCCTGAGATCTCTTGCGTAGATAAATTTTCACATTGTAAAGTCTGGCAATCAAACTTAAGTCATTCACGTCGTTCGCTGATAACCCAAATAATCTGGCTATTTCTTCAGCATGGCGATAAACATTTAATTTATTTGTAATAGGTTTTTTATTGCTTAGGTCAGTATTAATAATCTCTTCTTTAACTGCTTTTCTGGGAGAATCAGGGTCTGCACCTGCATATTTTCTAATCTTTGTCTTATCAATTTCTTTTGGTTTGAGCAGGTCTTTTATATCCTTAAAAGTCTGGTAGGGTTGAAGTCCTTCTTCTAAACCAGCTTCTATTCCTTCGCTAATGGCTTTTCTCAACCTGGTCCCTTTGATGGCGCTTTTAACAGCTTTGCCAGCTCCACATGTCACAATCCTTCAAGCCCAATCCGCGACTCCTTCTCCTGTAAATCTGCCCAGTTGTTCAGCCAATACTCCATAATCTCCGGTCACTGTAGCTGTGGCAATCATTTCGACTTCATTGTTTATGGAATCTATGGCCTTCTGGAGCAACCATTGATCTGCATCAATCATGTATCTCTCGATCAGCCGCATCTTTTCGGCGTTGGGAACATCTCTCCACCAAGAGACCACAAAATTAAATTGATCATAAGCCATTTTTGATATACGCTTTCTGGATTCGTCTTCCCACAACATCTTAATTAGATCGGCAGGAAAGGTCATAGCATTGCCAAATGATTCGACGGCGGCATAAGTAAATCGATCCACTGCTGACATTTTGTCTCCGATGGCCGGCGGATCTTCGTGCGAGACCGGTTTCCTTTTTTTAACAGGTCCGCTGGAGACATTCTCCTTGTTTCCTTCCGCATCAATCGCCTCAGCAAGAACCTCAAATTCAAGTTCCACCCAGGTAGTTTCCCTATCACTATTAATAGTCACTACTTCAGCCTCAAAATATTGTTTCTCGCCAGGATCAAGTAGAGTGGGTGGCTCTATTCCGCAGCCATCACACCAACTTTCTTCACCCTCCTTTCCCAGCGTAAATGGCCTCTTCATTTTGGATGTATATGAACCAGGAAGAATATCCCCGCGAATACCGGTGATATTTATTTTTTTCTCTCGCGAAAGATTGCGAATAGTCCCGTAGACGAGGAAAGTATCACCTTTATAAACTTTCTTAACTCCTCCTACCTGAACTCCATCATTAGTCATCCTTATTTCTTTTTCAAAATCTATATCCAGATAAAGAATATCTTTGCTAACACCTACACGGGTGGAGCCTGTTTCTGATAGTGTTTCTGTTGGTTCGTCTGGATCAATTGCTGAGACCATTGTCCATACATTGCATTTACCATCATCATCAGCTCTAAGCGTAAAGGAGGTTGTGTAGGATTCATCCGGCTGAAGGGTGCCTATTATTAGGGGATCGTCATCCCCAGAAGGGTATATCTGTGTGAGAGGACAATAACCAAGAGTTTCGCCTAATACTGCCGAGAGATTTAATGAACTGGGAACGCTAATATTTGTAACTGGCTTACTGTATATATTTTTAATGGTCAATTGAGCTGATAATTCTTTGGGTATCGGCTTGCCTTCACTATCTGTATCTAATTTGAGAATATCAGGATCGGCTTTCACTTTTATATCAAATATAGGAGCCATAATTCTTATTTTTTTATGGTCTGTAGCAGTTAGCTGTTTACCCTCATTTTCGGGGTCATCTGCCGTAACCATGGAAGACAATTCTACAATTCCCCTCCCCACTCCTTTTAATAAATAGTTAAAAGAAATACTTTCGCCCGGAAACAAAGACATGGGCAGAGGAATCCCCATTAAGTCAGAGGGGATAGGTGGATCAGGACTACCTTGCTGAATTTCAACCTTATTTTTCGGGCTTAACTAAAGAGGCTCCCCGGAAAATTTAATATTTGTCAAAGGTTTTTTTAATGCTGGAGAGGAACGAATAGTCAGCCTCGCTGTCATCAAGCCATGCACATTGAGCAAGGGAATTTCCTTATCTGGAAAATCGATCCAAACCTCAAGTGGATCATGGCGAGCAATGGCCACATCAATCTTGCTGCGCACATATGGGGAACTTATCGTTTCCCCGGTGGCATCAACACCCTGTCCCTGGGCCGCAAACTTGAGATACCCTGGAGACTCCGCAAGATATTCGTAAGTAAAAGTTGCTGTCTCGCCTGGCCCAAGGTCAACAGTGAGATTAGCAGGAAGTTTGACCAGACGAACTTTTCCCTCACCCTCAATGGTAAGCGGTAGGATATAGACGCCTTGCACAGGAGCAGATCCCGGATTGGTAACAGTTAAAGTAACCTTAAAAGTCTCATTAATTCCTAAGTATGTCTTATCAATAGTCATGTCCAGGTTCAGCACCGTGGCGGCTATTCTTTCTTTTAAAAGATAGACATTCCCAGATTTATCGACTTCTAAGTCAATATTCGTCCCGGCTACCGGGATATTAGCAAAAGGCTGCCCCACTCTTCGGTAAGGATCAAAGGGGGCATTCACCATTATTCTTTTAACCATCCCTGCTAATTCATCCACCACGTAAAGATCCTCTTCTGATACCTCAGGCATCGTCCCTGGTCCAATGGCCATGGGGCCAGCAGCCGTAGGTTTGGCATACATCAACATCTGGCTGAAATAATTAATATTACCCACAAACTCCCTTTTCCCATCAGGCTGATAATATTTAAATATCCTTCCGCCGAACTGGGCATCTGAAGCAGCATTGTCAGTATAAAGATTCCCTTCTTTATCTATAGCCAGTCCCTTATGCCCGGGAGGATTCTTAAATCCACTATAGGCAAAAGTTTTACTCCCTTCTGCTTCCGAAATTTTTATGAACCTTGGCTGCCTCTCGGTTACATCCCCCATTCGATCGCTTAAATAAACCTCCCCCGTCTTAGGATTTACTTCGATTTCCTCCGTATAGATTTGGCCCGCACTGCTAACATTTACCACTAAAGGAACCGAATAATCGCTCATAAAGATTTGGGGCAGATTAAGAAGAGTTTGCCCCGGAGTATAAAGCTTGTGCAGCGGCTGGTTCCACCAGGGCACAGCATATTCGAGGGCCTGGGCGCTTAGCTCTTGAATTCCGCTTCTCAGCATAGAAACAGTCACGGTATAAAACCAGGTTGCTCCTGGAGACCTAACTACTTGCCCTGTAGAATCTGTAATAAGTGGCAGAGGCTCTGTATCTCTTAAAGTAAGATCGAAGCCATTAGTCTGCGACAGAGTTAAACCTTTAAAATCCACTACCTTTCTTTCGGAAGAAACACTCCCATAACGATAGAGGGTGTAGATATAAACTCGCTCAATATTTCTATCATTTATCTGGGTAGGGCTTAATTTGAACTTTATGGTCACAGTGGGCAAGCCAGCTTGATCAGTAGTCACTTGGCTACTCATGGTGTTAGCTCGGGGAGGCTCAGGCACGATGTTCGCTAAATTTAAATTTCTTATTACGTCTCTAAGTTGATCTGCCACGCTTCCTATGGCTGACTCGGAAACACTCCAAACGAAGGGAAGTGCCAGAGAATTCATAGTCACCAGGTAAGAAATGTAAGCAGTATTATAATTAGTAGTTAAGACATTGCTCCTGGAATCAAAAGCATTTCGCCAGAAGTGAGTAAATGGCTTACTTCCAGAAGGCGGCGGGGAAGGTGGCTGAGCTTGGGCTAGCCTAATTAAAGGCGCTGAAACATCGCTCAGAACATTAAAATTAGAGGCAAGATATATAGTTCTATTCTGATTAGCATTTTGTGATTCCTGTTCCTTACTCAATAGGTAAGCCCATAGACTGGAGGTAAATAGAAAAGCCTGAGCTGGGTTGAGCCGGGTAAAAGCAGAGAGCTCTGGTGGATCAGGAGAAATATTTTTGCCGCGGTTAAACATTAAAATAGGGAGGTAATGGAGGGGATTATTTTGTTCTAACCAAGCTTGGTTTACCAGACTTTGCAGGGTAGTTAGCCATTCCTCGAGAGAAAGAGGATTTCCCTGAGACCAGCGCAAGCCAAAAGAAAAGGCAAAGAGAAGCTCACCGAGGCTTATCGTCTCTCCTCCTCTTTCCATTTTTTGAGCAATTAGCCGTATACCCTCTGGGGTAAGGCTGATTAAACCACTTCCAGACACTTGGGGATTTAACTGGTTACCATATTCGTCAATTACCCCTGCCTCGCTTCCCCCAACTAATAAAATACCATCCGTGATAACCTTTTTTATATCTTCTATTTCCTGACCACCGGTCACATTGGCGAAATTTCTTCCAGCCACGCTGACCAAGGAAACTGCCGGCGGGGCAGAAGGATCAAAAACCGTTGGCCGAGACTTGACCGTCCCCATATCGATAGTGGTCCCAACTTGCGCATCTATAGGGATATTAAGTAATTCATAATTTGGAGCATTGACCAGTAAGGTTTGTTTCCCTGCGGGGACCTCGAGGAGATTAAAAAATCCTTCGGCATCAGAGGTAGTCTTGATATTCGTTCCCTGAATGGAGACAATTGCTCCAGCAATTGCTCGTCCCGAATCTGGATCTATTAACCTTCCTGAAATTTTTGCTTTCCCCTTGGTAATATTAAAAGCTAAAACAGATACCGCCACCTCTCCGCCAGTGGTCACTGATACAGACCTCATTCCTTCAGGGGCTGTAGGACTTATTGTGATTAAAGCTTCAATTTGAGAGGGAGTTTGCACATTGACCGAATTGACGGTGATTCCGGCTCCAAAGTTTGCTTGGCTTACCCCTTTGGTAAAGTGCGTTGCATAGTCTCCTGAATCCTGGCCAGTTAGCCTGACGACTAAAGTTTGTCCCTGTTCTCCAGTGGTGGGACTCATTCCGGTTATTAGCGCGGATTTGATCTTGGGAGCCTCGGGAGGCAGGCCTGTAGGGTTAATAGTTCCAGTAATTTTTAGATTGGTTAAAAATGTTGGGCTTTCGATCGGGTCAACTTGCAAGACTAATTCACTTGGGGCTATGGAGACATCATTGACCGTTATTTGAATATTTTTTGCGGTGGTCAACTCTCCATCACTGGCTGAAACGGCAATATTATACACTCCTGCTTGTTCATAGTTAGGGGCGAAAGTTATGGTGCCGGTCGCCGGAATAAAGATGGCATTATGGGGAAGGCCTGTGGCCGAAAGAGTAAGAGCATCTCCATCGGGATCAGTGGCAGTTACTTGCAGGGTAAGCATCTTCCCTTCATCTATAGTTGCCGAATCAGGACCGGTGAGTATAGGCGGACGGTTGATTTTGTTAATATTAATCTGAATTGCTTTCCTGTCCGTTAGGCCAAGAGAATCCCTCGCTTTAAAACTGACCATATGGATTCCTATTTGGCCAGTTTGAGGGGAAAAGGAGAAGGTACCGGTGGCCGGATTTCCCGGAGTGCTGGAAAAGGTAGAATTTTGAAGGGCTGGCTCGGCAGATAAAGAAACTATTTTTCCATCAGGGCTTTGCCCAGAAATATTAACCCTTAATGTTTCGCCCTGATTTACATTGTACTCCAATGGGCTAACCAAAAGTTGAGGTGGGGCCGCGGCTTTAACCACCTGAATATTTACAGTAGAAGGCAAACTACTCGCCCCCAGGTTATCCATAACTACCAGAGAAAAGGTATAGATACCTTCGGCAAGCGTTACTTTAGGGTTAGATTCAGGAGGAGGAGTTGGATTTCCTGACCATACATAACTGATGATGCTGCCATCAGGATCGTTTGAACCACTCCCATCTAATTGAACTTCTATGGAGGTCTGGCCTGGCTCAAGCGTTAAATATTGGTTCTTGCCAGCATTGGCTGTTGGCGGTTGGTTGACAGTTATAGTAACTTCGCTACTGCTGGTTAGATCTGAATCACTCGCTGTCAGACGAAGAACATAAGTTCCACTCTGACTAAAATTAGCAGTAGTCGCAGCCGTATTTGGATTAGCAAAGGTAACAACTCCGGGGCCGCTTACCTTACCCCAGGAGATAGCCAAAGAACTCCCTATGGGCAGGCCGTCATCTGTAACTGTCCCATTTAAAGAAGCAAAAGAAGGGAAAGTGATGGTTTGGTTCGTGCCCGCGGAAACGACTGGCGGCTGATTAGGTGGAGGCATAACTGTTATGGAAACACTCGCTGGACCACTTCTGGCATTTTTATCATCAGTTACCACCAGGGTAAACTCGTATGTTCCTGGCGTAAGTCTCACGAATGGTTTCGGCTCATCAGCTGGATCAGGAAGGCCGGTCCAGGTGTATTTTATGATTGATCCATCTGGATCAGGATCAAATGAACCACTACCATCTAATTGTACGACTGTTGAGGTTTGGCCAATTTGGAGAGAGACAGTCTGGTTTTGTCCCGCATTAGCCACTGGAGGTAAGTTGGGTGGAGGCAAGACGGTCACAGTGACCTCAGAGGGTGCACTTGTCGCTCCTTTATCATCAACGACCACGAGAGCAAAAACGTATGTGCCAGGCGTTAAAGTTACACTGGGATTCATTAGGTCTGCAGGATCAGGATTCCCAGACCAGATAAAATTGGCAATCGAACCGTCGGGATCATATGAACCACTACCGTTCAATTGCACAATTGCGGAAGATTGACCAGTTTGAAGGGTTACCGTCTGATTCTGCCCATCATTTGCCAAAGGTGGCTGATTGGGCGGAGGATTGACGGTAATTCTTACACTCGATGGACTGCTGGTTGCTCCCTTATCATCTGTTACCACAAGGGTAAACGTATAACTGCCCACAGACAAAGAAACCTCTGGGCTAATTACATCAGCGGGATCAGGTGAGCCAGTCCAGTTGTAGCTGACAATTGTACCATCTGGGTCCCTGGAGGCTGATCCATCTAATTGGATATTTATGGAAGTTTGACCCGCTAAAAGGGAAATTTCTCGGTCGGGACCAGCATCCGCAATGGGCGGCTGATTAGGTGGCCCCAAGACCTTAATGAACACTGTATCAGGCTCACTACTCTTTCCCTGATTATCAACAACAGTCAAAGAAAAACTATATTCTCCCGGGGAAAGGGTAACAATCGGTTTTACCTCATCAACAGGATCAGGGAGGCCACTCCAAATATAGTGAATAATTTCCCCGTCTGGATCATATGAGTTGTTACCATCTAACTCAAAATCAATAGAACTTTGCCCCAAAGCAAGAGTAATAACCTGATCAGAACCTGCTTCAGCAACCGGAGCAACATTATCTATAACTGCTAACTCCACTTTTAAAGTCTGCGGATAAGTTTTGTGATGATGACGTAAATGGATAGTCCCATCGTAGCTACCAAGCCTGACGCCATGGGGTACCGCCAAATCAATAACTACTTCATAGGGAACATGGGCCTTAATTTTCTTAAAATAATTAGGCTCGACCTTTATAAACGGCCTCAATTCCGGGGTAACCCATAAACTCATATCTTGCAGATCAACTCGGCTTATAAAAGAAACCTTGATCTCCTTAGTCATTCCTTCACTAACTGACTCCTCGATCCTTTCCGGTAACCAGGAAATTGGATATCTCAATCCATGAGGAGGAGAAAAAGGTTTAAATGACTTCCAAGCATCTCGCGAAGATTTTAAAGTCAAACAATAATTTCCTTTAAAACCGAGGGGCTTTCCTTGTTCAACAACCAGAACAAAATACTTCCCACTGTAAGGTAATTTAGTGGAAATTTGATTAGGCAAATAACTTCTGTCCACCTTAAAAAAAGGCTTTGATTGGGTTGCCAATATTAAAGAAGCTTTCCCTTTAGAAGGCGAACCCTTATCATCATTTTTTAATTCAATATTTACTTTTTCACCTTTCTGTCCCCAAAAAGTATAACCATCTACATCCAAAGGACAATGCCTATCCTTGTTTCCCAAAAAAGAACAAAACTCTTTTGATCCCCAATCTTTGGCATCCTGGCATGCCCAAATAGAATTTGGCGAGGATAGGCTCATTCCTAAAATAAAGATAATTAGATAAAAAATCTTTGTTTTCCTGCTCATCTTATAACTCCATTATGAAAAATAAATTTCTTCATATCTCTTAGGCGATGAGATTACTAATTGTAAGTATTTGTTAAACGAAGAAATAAAATTGCACCCTAAGGATATATAAAACTTTTTCCAACAACTGTTTTTTAAATAATTGCACTTTTTGAAGGAAAATAAGGAAGGTCCCTTACTTTTGCCGAACCACTTATGGAATTGAGGTTCCATAGGCCCTCGCAATAGTATGAGATACGAGAGACTTTTTCAAGAAATGAAAAGCAGTTAAATCGGGTTAATCACAAAAAGTTTCGTTTAACTTGGAAAGAAAAGAAGGTGAAATTGAAGAGTAAAAATATAGGGAGTTTTCTTCTTTTCTCGGCAAGAAAACGAAATTTTATGCTTTTAAATATTAGCAAATAAAATGCCAAATTAATTAGAAAAATTCTAAAAAAATGGTAAGGAAATATTAATGATTTCAATTAGTTTTTCAAAGACCTTTTTAATAAGAGCTTTCCCCTTTGGGCATTTTTCTTTGAAAATTGTAAATAATTCCGACAATATTGTAAAAATTTCTGACAGAAATTTATTCCCATGAATAACCAATTAAAATTATTTTCTTTTTCTCTAATTTACTACCACTTTATTTTTTGTAAACTTTTCCGACATTTTTACAAAATTTAGAGGGGCAAAAATTATTAACTTCATTAACTCTACCCCTAAAAAATTAGTAAACTCTATAATTCATTATTGAAGGGTTAGTAAGATGTAAGAATCATTAATTCCTAATATTTCGTAGGGCAGGACTTTATGGCTTGCGTTTTACGGCAAGGGTCAAGCCCTTGCCCTACAAATCTGATCTGTTATTCATCTCGGAATTTTATACCCCCCCCTTTTCTCCTCCTAAATTGAGATGAGTGAAAAGGGGGTGGTAAAGTAAGAGCGAGAAAAAAGGGGAGTTAACTTAAGAGGGGCTGGGGGCGTTAGACCCTTGCGCTACGAGTTATATTTCGCAAGCAAAAAGAATTTGCTTCTCGCCACTAAAGAAAGGAGTGGTGAGGGGTAACGAAAAAATGGTTACATACCGCAGAAGTTATTATTTTCGAATTTGCAACCTAAAAAGTTAAAGTTATCAACCTTCAGTGAGGTA